>Ga0105090_10001242_pt1 | contig 13607 bp, 14 predicted proteins | sample PPLLak3March2015_FD_79110 | JGI IMG/M metagenome (GOLD analysis project Ga0105090, IMG submission 79110) | Freshwater sediment microbial communities from Prairie Pothole Lake near Jamestown, North Dakota, USA - PPLs Lake P7 Core (1) Depth... | ecosystem: Environmental > Aquatic > Freshwater >... | reverse complement strand
CCGTGGCGGTTGGCCAGGGCGGGCAGAAGGTGGCATTCGGTGTCGCCGTGGCGGGCGACGAGCATCGGGTCGGCCATGAGCGCGCTTTCCAGTGGAGTGGGTGCGAAGGATGCCAAAGGGGCGAAAAGTAGAATGTCAGTCTAGCGAACATTGCCCATTGCCCGCGCCGAGCGTCGGGCCCAAGGAGAACCACACGCATGGCCGGACATTCCAAATGGGCCAACATCCAGCACCGCAAGGGCCGCCAGGACGAAAAACGCGGCAAGATCTGGACGCGCGTGATCCGTGAAATCACCGTGGCCGCGCGCCAAGGGGGAGGCGACCTCAGCGCCAACCCGCGCCTGCGTCTGGCGGTGGACAAGGCCAAGGCGGCCAACATGCCGGCCGACCGCATCAAGTACAACATCGACAAGGCCTCGGGCACGCTGGAAGGCCTGAGCTACGAGGAGATTCGCTACGAGGGCTACGGCATCGGCGGAGCGGCGATCATCGTCGACTGCATGACCGATAACCGCGTGCGCACCGTGGCCGAGGTGCGCCATGCCTTCAGCAAGTACGGCGGCAACATGGGCACCGAAGGTTCGGTGGCCTTCCAGTTCCGCCACTGCGGGCAGCTGATCTTCGCCCCCGGCACCGACGAGGACAAGGTCATGGAAGTGGCGCTGGAGGCCGGCGCCGACGACGTCATCAGCGACGACGACGGTGCGGTCGAGGTGCTGTGCGGCGTGGCCGACTTCGAGGCAGTGAAGGCCGCTCTTGAAGCTGCCGGGCTGAAGCCCGAGGTGGCCGGCGTGACGATGCGCGCAGAGAACGACATCGAACTGCAGGGCGAGGATGCCGTGCGCATGCGCAAGCTGCTCGACGTGCTGGAAGACCTGGACGACACCCAGGACGTGTTCCACAACGCGGTGATGGACGAGTGATCCGCCGATGAAGGTTCTGGTCATCGGTGGCGGCGGGCGCGAGCATGCGCTGGCCTGGAAGATCGCGCAGTCGCCGCGTGTGCAGAAGGTGTACGTGGCGCCGGGCAACGGCGGCACGGCGCGTGATCCGCTGCTCGACAACGTCGACATCACCGACCTGCGCGCGCTGGCCGACTTTGCCCTGGCCGAGAAGGTCGGCCTGACCGTAGTTGGGCCCGAGGCGCCGCTGGCGGCCGGCGTGGTGGATCTTTTCCGCGAACGCGGAATGCGCATCTTCGGACCGACCCGCGCCGCGGCGCAGCTGGAAAGCTCCAAGGCCTTTGCCAAGGACTTCATGCGTCGGCACCGCATTCCCACCGCCGACTACGCCACCTTCGACGACGCGGCCGAGGCCCATGCCTTCGTGCAGCAGCAGGGGGCACCGATCGTCATCAAGGCCGACGGCTTGGCCGCCGGCAAGGGCGTGGTGGTGGCCACCACGCTGGAACAGGCGCACGAGGCCATCGACTGGATGCTGGTCGACAACAAGCTCGGCGTCAGCCACAACGCCGGTGGCGCGCGCGTGGTGATCGAGCAGTTCCTCGAGGGCGAGGAGGCCAGCTTCATCGTCATGTGCGACGGCAAGAACGTGCTGCCGCTGGCCACCAGCCAAGACCACAAGCGCCTGCTCGACGGCGACGCCGGCCCCAACACCGGCGGCATGGGAGCGTACTCACCGGCGCCGGTGGTCACGCCCAACGTGCATGCGCGGGCGATGCAGGAGATCATCCTGCCCACGGCGGCCGGCATGGCCCGGGACGGCATGCCCTTCACCGGCTTTCTGTACGCCGGTCTGATGATCGACGCAAAGGGCCAGCCGCGCACGGTGGAATTCAATGCCCGGCTTGGCGACCCCGAGACCCAGCCGATCCTGATGCGCCTGAAGAGCGACCTGTTCGAGGTGCTGCTGCAAGCCACCGACGGCACGCTCGACCAGGCCGAGTTGCAGTGGGACCGCCGCGTTGCACTCGGCGTGGTGGTGGCCGCCGCCGGCTACCCGATGGCGCCGCGCAAGGGGGATGCCATTACGGGCCTGCCGCCTCCGGCCGAGGACCTGATGGTCTTCCATGCGGGCACGGCCGAGCAAGGTGGCCAGCTGGTCACCAGCGGCGGGCGCGTGCTGTGTGTCACCGCGCTGGGCGAGAAGGTCAAGACCGCACAGCAGCGCGCCTACGCGGCGCTGCAGGGTATCCATATCGACGGTGCGGTCCATCGCACCGACATCGGCCATCGCGCCATCAAGAAGTGACAGGAGCCACGTCCTTGGCAGCACCCTTCGACAGCGCGCCCGTGCGCGACTACCTTCTTGGTCTGCAGCAGCGCATCGTCGGCGCCTTCGAGGCCGAGGACGGCAAGCCCTTCATCAGCGACGGCTGGACGCGCCCGCCAGGCGCCGCGCTCGAAGGCGACGGCCTGTCGCGCCTGGTGGAACACGGCCAGGTGTTCGAGCGCGCCGGCTGCAACTTCAGCCATGTCAAGGGCAAGAAGCTGCCGCCTTCGGCCACGCAGCACCGGCCCGAGCTGGCCGGTGCGCCCTTCGAGGCGCTGGGCGTGTCGCTGGTGATGCACCCGCGCAACCCGCACGTGCCCACGGTGCACATGAACGTGCGCATGTTCGCCGCGCTGCCCGAAGGCCAGCCGCTGGTGAGCTGGTTCGGTGGCGGTATGGACCTGACACCCTACTACGGCGTGGAGGAAGATGCGAAACACTTCCACCGCTGCTGCCGCGACGCGCTGGCGCCCTTCGGTGACGACAAGTATCCGCGCTTCAAGCAGTGGTGCGACGAGTACTTCTTCCTCAAGCATCGCAACGAGGCGCGCGGCGTCGGCGGCGTGTTCTTCGGCGACTTTGCCGAACTCGGCTTCGAGCGCAGCTTCGCCATGATGCGCGCCGTGGGCGATGCCTTCGTGCCGGCTTACCTGCCGATCGTGCAGCGCCGCCGCGCCACGCCCCATGGCGAGCGCGAGCGCGAGTTCCAGCTCTACCGGCGCGGGCGCTATGTCGAATTCAACCTGGTCTTCGACCGCGGCACGCATTTCGGGTTGCAGTCGGGCGGGCGCACCGAAAGCATCCTGATGAGCATGCCGCCGCTGGTGACCTGGCGCTACGACTGGGCGCCCGAGCCGGGCTCGCCTGAGGCGCGCCTCTACACCGACTTCCTGCCAGCACGGGATTGGCTGGCTTGACCAAGCGCATCGGGCTGTTCGGCGGCAGCTTCGACCCGGTGCACCATGCGCACTTGGCATTGGCCCGCCAGGCGCTGCATGAACTCGGCCTCGACGAGCTGCGCTGGGTGCCGGCGGGCCACGCTTGGCAGAAGGCGCCTGAAATGACACCCGCCGCGCAGCGCGAGGCCATGCTGCGCCTGGCCATCGATGGCGAGCCGCGCTTCTTGCTGGAGCGCTGCGAGCTTGAACGCCCCGGCCCGAGCTACACCCTGGACACGGTGCGCCAGCTGCAGGCCGCCAATCCGGGCGCGGACTGGTTCCTGGTGATCGGCCAGGACCAATACCGCAACCTGCACACCTGGCACGGCGTGGCCGAGCTGCTGCAGCGTGTGACGCTGGCCGTGGCCTGGCGCTCGGGTGAGCCGGCCGAAGCCGACGCGCGCGTGCGCGCCGCGCCGCAGGTGGCGCTGGCCCTGCCGCCGATGGACATCTCCGCCACCGACATCCGCCAACGCGTGGCCGCCGGCAGGGATATTTCCGTACTGGTGCCGCCTGCGGTGGCGCTCTATATTCATCAACATGGCCTCTACCGAGGCACTGCCGGGAGCTGAATGGACATCCGCAAACTGCAACGCGCCATCGTCGATGGGCTGGAAGACGTGAAGGCCCAGCACATCGTGGTCTTCAACACCGAGAGCCTGTCGGCGCTATTCGAGCGCGTGGTCATCGCCACCGGCGCCAGCAACCGTCAGACCAAGGCCCTGGCCGCCAGCGTGCGCGACGCGGTGCGATCGCGCGGCATGCAGGTGATGCGCACCGAAGGCGAGGAAAACGGTGAGTGGATCATCGTCGACTGCGGCGCCGCGGTGGTGCACATCATGCAGCCGGTCATCCGCGAGTACTACAACCTCGAGGAGATCTGGGGTGGCAAGCCGGTGAAGATGAAGCTGGGCGACACCCAGGGCACCCGGCTGGTCAAGGCCTCGGAAGAGCCGCCCCGTGCTGTCGAGGCTGTGGTCTCCGCGCGCTACCTGGCGCCGGCAAGGAAGGCCCCGGCGAAGAAGGCGCCTGCCAAGAAGCGCGCCACCGCCCGCCGCCCGGCCACGCCGCGCGAGGCGGTCCCCACGGGCACCGTGCGCAAGGTGGTGGCCGGCAAGCCGCCCGCGCGCAAGGGCGTGGCCCGCAAGAGCGCAGCGCCACGCAGCGCTGCCGCGCCCAAACGGCGTGCATGAAGCTGCTGGTGTTGGCCATCGGCCAGCGCCAGCCCGCCTGGGCCGATGCCGCCTGGGCCGAATTCGCCAAGCGCTTCCCGCCCGAAATGCGCCTGGAGCTGAAGGCGCTGAAGGCCGAAGCGCGCAGCGCCCGCACGCCCGCCCAGTGCATGGCAGCCGAGGCGCAGCGCATCGAGGCGGCTATGCCCAAGGGCGCACGCCGCGTGCTGCTCGACGAACGCGGCACGCGCACCACCACGCAGCAGCTGGCCGAACGGCTGGGCGCCTGGCGCGCTGAAGGCCGTGACGTGGCCTTCCTGGTAGGCGGGCCCGACGGCCTGGACAGCACGCTGAAGGCCGCCGCCGACGAGACGCTGCGCCTGTCCGACCTGACGCTGCCGCATGCCTTCGTGCGCGTGCTGCTGGCCGAGGCGCTGTACCGTGCATGGACGCTGCTGCAGGGCCACCCCTACCACCGCGAATGAGCCATTCCTTCGTCTACCTGGCCTCGCAGAGCCCACGCCGCAGCCAGCTGCTGCAGCAGATCGGCGTGGCCCACCGGCTGCTGACACCCGACGACGACGAGGATGCCGAGGCCTTGGAAGCGCTGCGCCCCGGCGAGCTGCCCGATGTCTACGTGCAGCGCGTCACCCGGCTGAAGCTGGCCGCCGCAAGCCGCCGTCTGGCGCAGCGCGGCCTGCCGCCGGCGCCGCTGCTGTGTGCCGACACCACCGTGGCCCTGGGCCGCAGCATCCTGGGCAAGCCGGCCAATGCGGCCGAGGCCACAGACATGTTGCGCCGGCTGTCGGGCCGTACGCACCGCGTGCTGACGGCCGTGGCCGTGCACGACGGCCGGCGCGTGCGCGCTGCGCTGCAGGTGTCGCACGTGCGCTTCGGCGCCATGCCGGCGGCGGCCATCGAGGCCTACGTGGCCGGCGGCGAGCCCTTCGGCAAGGCCGGCGCGTATGCCATCCAGGGCGCCATCGCTGCCTGGGTGGCGCACATCGACGGCAGCCACTCGGGCATCATGGGGTTGCCGCTGTTCGAGACCGCAGCGTTGTTGCGCGCGGCCGGCTTGGCGCTGGCCTAGACTCCACGCCGACCATGGCAAACCAAGACATCCTGATCAACTGGGCCCCGCAGGAAACGCGCGTTGCCATCGTCGAGAACGGCGCCGTGCAGGAGCTGCACATTGAGCGCACGCTCGAGCGCGGCCTGGTCGGCAACGTCTACCTGGGCAAGGTGGCCCGGGTGCTGCCGGGCATGCAGAGCGCCTTCATCGACATCGGCCTGGACCGTGCCGCCTTCCTGCACGTGGCCGATCTCAACCCGCCGGCCAACGGCAACAGCCCGCCTGGCCGCGGTGACGCCGCAGCCACGCCGATCGAACGGCAGATCTTCGAAGGCCAGTCGCTGACGGTGCAGGTCATCAAGGACCCGATCGGCACCAAGGGCGCGCGGCTGTCGGCGCAGGTGTCGATCGCCGGGCGCATGCTGGTCTTCCTGCCGCACGACCGGCACATCGGCATCTCGCAGAAGATCGGTTCGGCCGAAGCGCGCGAGCAGCTGCGCGCGCGCATGCAGGCGCTGGTGGGCGAGCAACCCGGCGGCTTCATCCTTCGCACCAATGCCGAGGAGGCCACCGATGCCGAGCTGGCCGACGACATTGCCTACCTGCGCAAGACCTGGGCCGGCATCAGGGAGCGTGCGCAGGCCAACCCGCCGGGCACGCTTGTGCACCAGGACCTGAGCCTGGCCGAGCGCGTGCTGCGCGACCTGAGCAACGAATCCACGCACACCATCCGCATCGATTCGGGTCTGCAGTTCGACAAGCTCAAGCAATTCGGCGAGACCTACATGCCGCGCAGCGCCGCCAAGCTGGAGCTGTACCGCGGCGAGCGCCCCATCTTCGACCTCTTCGGCATCGAGGACGAAATCGTGCGCGCGCTGGCGCGTCGGGTGGAGCTGAAGAGCGGCGGCACGCTGGTCATCGACCAGACCGAGGCCATGACCACGGTGGACGTCAACACCGGTGGTTTCGTCGGCGCGCGCAACTTCGAGGACACGGTGTTCAAGACCAACCTCGAGGCGGCCGGCGCCATCGCGCGGCAGCTTCGCCTGCGCAACCTGGGGGGCATGGTCATCGTCGACTTCATCGACATGACGCGCGAGGACCACCAGCAGGCGGTGCTGGCCGAGTTCCGCAAGCAACTGGCGCGCGACCGCACGCGCACTACGGTCAGCGGCTTCTCTCAGCTGGGGCTGGTGGAGCTGACGCGCAAGCGCACGCGCGAGAGCCTGGCGCACATGCTGTGCGAACCCTGCCCAACCTGCGAAGGGCGTGGCCAGGTGAAGACCGCGCGCACCGTGTGCTACGACATCCTGCGCGAGATCCTGCGCGAGGCGCGGCAGTTCAGCCCGAAGGAATTCCGCATCGTCGCCAGCGCGGCGGTGGTGGAGATGATGCTCGACGAGGAGAGCGTGCACCTGGCGGGCCTGTCCGAATTCATCGGCAAGCCGATCTCGCTGAGCACCGAGCCGTCGATGAACCCGGAGCAATACGACATCGTTCTGATGTAGCGGCACACAATCGTGCTGCGAGCTTGAGGCCGCAGCGCCGGGCCCCGAACCGACCACCCCCAACGCAGCCCCGTGGACGACCTTCAGCTCCTGATCGATCTTCACATCGATGCCGATCGGCAAGGCCCCGGCGGCGCGGCCCAGACGCGGCGCGCCATCGAGCTGGCGGGTCTGTCGGGCCGGCGCGGGCTGAAGATCGCCGACGTCGGCTGCGGCACAGGCGCGTCGACGCTGGTGCTGGCGGCCGAGCTCGACGCGCAGGTCGTGGCCGTCGACTTCATCCCCGAGTTCCTGGCAGTGCTTCGGTCGCGCGCCGAGCGGGCCGGCGTGGCCGCGCGCATCGACACTGTGCCCGCTGTCATGGACGCGCTGCCCTTCGAGCCCGGAGGCCTGGACGCCATCTGGTCGGAAGGTGCCATCTACAACATGGGCTTCGAGAATGGCGTGCGGCAATGGCGCCGCTTCCTGAAGGACGGCGGCATCCTCGCCGTGTCCGAACTGACATGGCTGACGCAGCACAGGCCGGCCGAATTGCAGGCCCATTGGACGTCGCAGTACCTCGAAGTGGACACGGCGTCGTCCAAGATGGCCGTGCTCGAACGCAATGGCTACGCGCCGCTGGGCTATTTCGCGCTGCCCGAAAGCTGCTGGCTCGACGCCTACTACCGGCCGATGCAGCAGCGCTTTGCGGCCTTCCTGGCCCGGCATGGCCGCAGCGATGCCGCCCAGGCCCTGGTGGTCGCCGAGCAGGCGGAGATCGAGCTCTACGAGCGGCATGGTGCCTTCGTCAGCTACGGCTTCTACATCGCGCGAAAGACCGACTGCCTCGCCTGAGGCGAGTGCTCGGTCCGTCCAGGGTGTCCACGGCTTGCGGTTGCACCGGGTACTGCCGACCACACGCACGCGCTCGACGTGCCATCGCGCCGCGCGGCCACCTCAGCCCTTCACGCACACCACCTGTTTCAGCGTGTGCACCACCTCGACCAGGTCACGCTGCGCCTGCATCACGGCATCGATGTCCTTATAGGCGGCGGGCGTCTCGTCGATGACGCCGTGGTCCTTGCGGCACTCGACCCCGACGGTGGCGGCCTGATGGTCGGCCAGCGTGAAGCGGCGCTTTGCCTCGCCGCGGCTCATCGCCCGGCCGGCGCCATGGCTGCAGCTCGAGAAGGACTGCGCATTGCCCTTGCCGCGCACGATGTAGCTGCGTGCACCCATGCTGCCGGGAAAATGATGCCCAGCTCGCCGGCCTTGGCGCTGACCGCGCCCTTGCGCGTGACGTACACATCGGCGCCGAAGTGGTGCTCGCGGCTGACGTAGTTGTGGTGGCAATTCACCGCCTCGACATGGCACTGAAAACTCTTCGCGATCACCGTCTTGGCGGCGGCGATCACGCGTTGCATCATCAGTTCGCGGTTGACCAGCGCGAACTTCTGTGCCCAGCCCACTGCGCGCACGTAGTCGCCGAAGTAGCGGCTGCCTTCCTCGAAGTAGGCCAGGTCCTGGTCGGGCAGATGGGCCTGGTGACGCTGGGCGTCCCGCTTGGCCAGCTCGATGAAGGTGCTGCCGATCATGTTGCCCACACCGCGCGATCCGGAATGCAGCATGAACCACACGCTGCCCGCTTCGTCCAGGCAGACCTCGATGAAGTGGTTGCCCGTGCCCAGCGTGCCCAGGTGCTGGACGTGGTTGCTCTTCTGCAGTTTGGGGTAGTCGCGGCACAGCGCGTCGAACTCGGGCTCCAGCGGCTTCCAGGCGCTTGCCACCGATGCCGGTAACGTCTGCCAAGCGCCCGGGTCGCGGCTGCCCGGATTGCGACCATGCGGCACCGCACGTTCGATCGCGGCGCGAAGCGGCCCCAGGTTGTCGGGCAGGTCTTCGGCGCGCAGCGTGGTCTTGGCGGCCATCATGCCGCAGCCGATGTCCACGCCCACCGCGGCCGGGATGATGGCCTTGAGCGTCGGGATCACCGAGCCCACGGTGGCGCCGATGCCGAAATGCACGTCGGGCATGGCCACGATGTGTTTGAAGACGATCGGCAGCCGCGCGGCGTTGCTCAGCTGGCGTCGCGCCGCGTCTTCCACCGGCACGCCGCGGGTCCACATCTTGATGGGCACGCCGCCGGGCACGTCTTCGTGAATGTGTTGGCTGTCCATGATGCCGATCTCCATTGTGTTTCCTGTGATGGTGCCTGGTGACGGATTCGAACGGCCGACCTGCGTTCGTCCCACTTCGGCTGTGCCCAAACGCGAGCATCCCGTCGGATGAGGTGTCTCGCTGCACGTGGCGTGGCCAAGCGCCGCGCACATCCCGGACCACCACACCCTGTTGCGTGGTCGCGGAGTGCTTGGACACACCCGAAGTGAGTCAATCCGCCTTGCGGCAGCGGCCATGAAAATGGCCCGGATCCTTGCGGAATCCGGGCCTGTGCGTACAGGGCTTGGAGCGTCAGCGTCGACCTATGCAGGTTCGGCGCATCCCTCTCCCGGATCGAATGAGGCAGCGAATTGGGCAGACGCGGGCGCACCGCCGGCGCGTGGGGCCAGCCGTCTTGGCCCAGCGGCTGGCACGAACCCGACCGCAACCTGCTGGGGCCGGCGTGTTCTGGTGTCGTTGCCTAGGGTCATCGATGGGGCCTTGCGGATAAGGGTCTTGCCGAAGCGAGGGCCGCACTGTAAAGAGTCTTTACGGCGTCGTCAAGCCGCTGCGACAATGGCGACGCACCGTGTTGCAGACATCACCAAACTCGTGTCCAACCTGACCCTCACGCGACGGCAGAATGCCCTGGCGCTGTTCCAGGCCTTTGCCGAGAAGGCGCTGGCCGGCGGCGCGTCGCCCAAGGGGTTGGAGCAGGCCTTCGCCGCGATGCTGCAGGTCTCGCCCAGCATGTGGAGCCAGATCAAGGCGTCGCGGCCGATCGGCGACAAGCTGGCGCGTCAGATCGAGACGCTGTGCGCCCGACCCCCGGGCTGGCTCGACGAAGCGCGCGCCGCCGAAGCGCCTTCTGCCGCCGAGATGGCCTTCGTGGAGCTGGCGCTGGCCGCCTACCGCGCCACCGACAGCACAGGCCGCAGGGCGCTGCGCGCGCAGCTGAAGGCGATCGTGGCGTCCACCCGTTGACGTTGGTCAATCGGCGCTTCGCCATGCGGGCGCAGCATCGAGTCTTCACCCGCCTTGGAGACGACGATGAAGATCCTGCTGCCCGTGGACGGAAGCAAGTACACCAAGCGCATGCTCAGCTACATCGCCGCGCACGATGAGTTGCTCGGCAGCGGGCACGAGTACCTGCTGTTCACCGTGGTGCCGCGACTGTCCAGCCGCGCCGCCGAGTTCTTCGACCGCCGCGCGCTCGACAGCTACTACCAGGACGAAGCCGAGAAGGTGCTGCGCGCGCCACGGGCCTTCGCCGAAAAGCAGGGCTGGGCGGTGCGATGCGCGCACGCTGCCGGCCACGCAGCCGAGGAGATCGCCAACCATGCCAAGGCGCAGAAGCCGAGCCTGATCGTCATGGGCACTCACGGCCATTCGGCACTGGGCAACGCCGTGCTCGGCTCGGTGGCGCAGGGCGTGCTGGCCCGCTGCACGGTGCCGATGCTGCTGGTGCACTGAGGTCTGCGGGGTACTGGCGAAGGGTGGGCCTGCGGGCCTAAACTGCGGTCTTCCACGCCCATACCGACCCAAGGAGACCGCCATGCACATCGCCTCGCTCAAGGAAGTCGTCAGCGCCGAAGAATGGCAGCTGCGCTGTGATCTCGCCGCCTGCTACCGGCTGGTGGCGGCCTACGGCTGGAGCGACTTGGTCTTCACCCATGTCAGCGCACGCATTCCAGGCCCGGAGCACCATTTCCTGATCAACCCCTATGGGCTGATGTTCGACGAGATCACCGCTTCGTCGCTGGTCAAGGTCGACCAGGACTGCAACAAGCTGATCGACTCGCCGTTCCCGGTCAACCCGGCCGGCTTCGTGATCCACAGCGCCATCCACCAGGTGCGCGAAGACGCCGGCTGCGTGCTGCACACGCACTCGCGCGCCGGCGTGGCCGTCAGTGCGCAGAAGTGCGGCGTGCTGCCGATCAGCCAGCAAAGCACCTTCGTGCTGTCCTCGCTGGCCTATCACGAGTACGAAGGCGTGGCGCTGCGCGACGACGAAAAGCCGCGCCTGCAGGCCGACCTGGGGCATGCCAACTACCTGATGCTGCGCAACCACGGTCTGCTGACGGTGGGCCGCACCATCGCCGACGCCTTCCTGCACATGTACACCTTCGAGAACACCTGCCGCATCCAGATCGATGCGCAGGCCGGCGGCGAGCTGGTGCATGTCAACCCGGCCATCCTGCAGGGCCTGTCGCAGGTGATGAAGACCGCCACCGCCGGCATGGGCGCCTCGCTGGCTTGGCCGGCGCTGCTGCGCAAGTGCGACCGGCTCGACCCCAGCTACAAGACCTGAGCGCTGCGCCTCAGGCCTTTTTCTCGCGCGGCACGCGGCCCATCAGGAAGAACTGATCGTTGGGCCGCATGCCGCTCAGGTTGGCCATGCGGTTGCTCAGGCCGAAGAAGGCAGTGATGGCGCCGATGTCCCAGATGTCCTCGTCGTCGAAGCCGTGGGCGCGCAGTGCAGCGAAGTCCGCCTCCTCGACGGCCGCGGAATTGGTGCAGACCTTCATCGCGAAGTCGAGCATCGCACGCTGGCGCGGCGTGATGTCGGCCTTGCGGTAGTTGGTCGCCAGCTGGTCGGCGATCAGCGGTTTCTTCTCGTACACGCGCAGGATCGCGCCATGCGCGACCACACAGTACAGGCACTGGTTGGCCGCCGAGGTGGCCACGATGATCATCTCGCGCTCGCCCTTGCTCAGGCTGCCGGTGTCTTTCAGCAGCAGCGCGTCGTGGTAGGCCATGAAGGCGCGCCATTCGGCCGGGCGGTGCGCCAGCACCAGGAAGACGTTGGGCACGAAGCCGGCCTTGTCCTGCACCTCGAGGATGCGCGCGCGCAGGTCCTCGGGCAGGTCGGTGATTTCGGGCACTGGGTAGCGGCTGATCGCGGCATTCATGCGGGTTCTCCTTGGGTTTTGGTTGCGCCGAACTGCATAGCATGCAGCCGGGCATACAGGCCGCCACGGGCCAGCAGCTCGGCATGCGTGCCTTGCTCCACCACGCGGCCGGCGTCCATGGTCACCACCCGGTCGGCATGTTCGATCGTCGACAGCCGGTGGGCGATGACCAGCGTGGTGCGGCCTTTCATCAAGCGCTCCAGCGCCTGTTGCACGGCGCGCTCGGACTCGCTGTCCAGCGCCGAGGTGGCTTCGTCCAGGATCAGGATCGGCGCGTCCTTGTACAGCGCGCGGGCGATCGCCAGCCGCTGGCGCTGGCCGCCGGACAGCTCGCTGCCGTTGTGGCCGATCAGCGTGTCCAGGCCCTGCGGCAGGCCATCGACGAAATCCAGCAGGTTGGCGCTGCGCAGCGCCTCGCGGACCCGCTCGCGGTCGACCTGCGCACCCAGCGCCACGTTGGCGGCCACGCTGTCGTTGAACAGCACCACGTCCTGGCTGACCAGCGCGAACTGCCGGCGCAACGCGCGCACGTCCCAGTCGGCGAGCGGCACGCCGTCCAGCAGCACGGTGCCGCTGCCCGGCTCCACGAAGCGCGGCAGCAGGTGCACCAGCGTCGATTTGCCGGCACCCGACGGGCCCACCAGCGCCACAGTCTGGCCGTGGTGCACATGCAGGCTCAGATCCTGGAGCGCGGGCAACTGATCATCCTTGTAGCGCAGGTTCACGCCGCGCAGCTCGATCTCGCCGCGGGTCGCCTCGGCCTGATGCAGGCCGCCTTGCTCCACCGGGCTTTCATCGATCAGCGCGGTGCCGCGTTCCAGCGCTGCCAGGCCGCGCGTCATCGGCCCCATCACGTCGGACAGTTTCTTGATCGGCGCCAGCAGCAGCAGCATCGCGACAATGAATGCGACGAAGCCGCCGACCGAGTTGTCGCCATAGCGGGCCTGCCACATCGCCACCACGATCACCGCCGACAGCGCACAGGCCGCCAGCGTGTGCGTCACCGGCGTCATCAGCGAGGACGCGGCCACCGACTTCATCGTCAGCCGACGCAGCAGGTTGCTCTGGCGAACCAGCCGTTCGGATTGCTGCGCCTCGGCGCCGTGCAGGCGCACGATGCGCCAGGCGAGCACGTTTTCCTCGATCACATAGGCCAGTTCGTCGGTGGCCTTCTGGCCGGCCAAGGTGATGCGGTGCAGCCGCTTGCTGATCAGTCGCACCGCCACTGCCACCAGCGGGAACATGATGCCGACGAAGAGCGTGAGCTTCCAGTTCAGCCACAGCAGGTAGCCCAGAAGTGCGGCCAGCGTCAGGCTCTCGCGCACCAGCGACAGCACCGCCACCACCAGCATCTGCGTACCGTTCTGCACTTCGTAGACGAGGGTGTTCGTCAGGTTGCTGGCCGAATGCCGGGAAAACAGCGAGGCATGCGCGTTGAGCAGGTGGTCGAACATCGCACGGCGCAGCTCCAGCACGCCCTGGTTGGCGGCCCAGGCCAATGCGTACTGGGCGATGAAGCCGGCAATGCTGCGCACGATGAACAGCCCGATGATGACCACCGGCACCAGCCAAAGCGGGATGTCGGGGCTGGCGAAACCGCGGTCGAGCAACGGCTGCAGCATTGCCGGCAGAGCCGG
>Ga0105090_10001241_pt1 | contig 13610 bp, 11 predicted proteins | sample PPLLak3March2015_FD_79110 | JGI IMG/M metagenome (GOLD analysis project Ga0105090, IMG submission 79110) | Freshwater sediment microbial communities from Prairie Pothole Lake near Jamestown, North Dakota, USA - PPLs Lake P7 Core (1) Depth... | ecosystem: Environmental > Aquatic > Freshwater >... | reverse complement strand
CGGCCCTGGTCTGCACCGTGATCGCAATCGCCGTGCTGCCGCTGATGAACCGTCTCTCACGGACGCACCAGGCGGACACCGCAGCCGGAAGCGCACACTGACCTTTTCCGGCACCGTCTGCGACGGCGCCGGCTCCTTCGAGCAGATCGAAGGCCGGGTCAAGCAGATCCGCTCGCAGATCGAGGAATCCACCTCCGACTACGAACTTGAGAAGCTGCAGGAATGCGTGGCCAAGCTGAAGGGCGATAACGAGGTCCAGAACGTCGGTATCGCCATCGCTACCCGCGCGATGACCGAGCCGCCGCTGGAGTGAATTCGCTGCAGAGAGGCGCGGTGTGGTTCCGCGACGTCACCATTGATGTGCAGGAGTGCGTCGCTGATGGCCATAGCTTTGGACAGGGGTTGCGTGCCCGGCAACCACCACGTCGACAGACCGAGCTCCGCGGCGCCGGGATGTTGTAGCATAAGGCCATCCTGCGGAGAAAAATGTGATGACACGATACACTCGCTGTTGCGTGGGCGCGCTTCTGTCCCTGCTGTCCATGGCCTCGGTGGCCGCGGAGACGGCTGCCTGGGGAGCCGTCGAGATTTGGGGAAATACCATCGAGCCGGGCAGCAGGAACAGATTCCCCGCTTTGCGCGGGCGCGGGTTCGAGGCTTCATTTCTCAACATGCCGGTGTTTGTCGCCCGCGGCACCAAGCCAGGTCCGACACTCTGCGTCACGGCCGCCATTCATGGCGACGAAGTCAACAGCGTCGAAATTGCCCGACGCGTGTTTGCAGGAATCGACGCCGCAAAGCTGACTGGCATGATGTACGTGCTGCCGATGGTCAATGCCGATGGCTTTCGCAGTCGCAACCGGGTGGTGACGGACGGCCGCGACCTCAACCGCAGTTTTCCGGGCAATGCGAACGGCAGCGTAGCGTCCCTGCTGGCTTACTTCGTCTTCACGGAGCTTGCATCGCGATGCGATGCCGTCATAGACCTGCACACGGGGTCCAATCTTCGCTCCAATTATCCGCAAGTACGGGTGGACCTGGAAAGCGAGGCATCCACGGAGCTTGCCAGGCAGTTTGGCGTGGGCCTGATTCTGGGCGGCAGCGCTCCGGAAGGCAGCCTGCGAGGCGAGATGCTCAGAGCCGGAATTCCCGCGATCATTTATGAAGGCGGCGGACCACTGCTGTTCCAGGAAGAAGAAGTGGCGCGTGGCACGGAAGGTGTCCGCAACGTGATGCACTACCTTGGCATGGTGGAAATACCGGGCTACGTCACTCCGCAACCGAGAATATTCGAAAGGACGCGGTGGCTTCGCGTGCCCCGCGGCCAGGGCGGATTCTTCTTCCCGGAGCTGCCGTTGGGAGCGATGGTGGAAGAAGGAACGCGCATGGGCATCGTGGTCGACCCCGTCACGGACGAAGAGCATGTCATCCTTGCGAGACACGCAGGCCAGATCATCGGTATGACGCTGCCGCAACCCGTGCTCTCCGGCAACCCCTTGTTCCACCTCGGGGTGAAGTAGGGCGGATGACGAACATTACTTGGCGACGCGTTCGGCGGGCTCATACTGTCGGCAATTGAGATACCCGGTTCCGGCTGAACTCGCCGGGCACCCGTGTATCAGGGCTTATACATAAGCGTTCCTTGCCGAACAGGCATATTATGATAAACCGCATGGCTAACCGATAGCGGATTGACATGATCGGGCTTTGTCGAATAGCCGCTCCATTCACTGATCGGGATCTCGTGCAGGGGTTCGAAGAGAATAGTGCGGTACTGATTGATACTCCGGGGTCATCGATGGAGCAGGCCAAAGCCCTGTTCCTTGGCCTTGAGCGGCACTACGGGACGATCATCCGCGATGAATCGACGCGGGAAGGCTGGTACGAGGTCAGCGACAAGGGCGCAGCCGCCAATTCCCGCTACGTGGCAGATACTTCCGGCCATTTCTCGCTGCACACGGATCGCGCTTTCTCCGTCATGCCGCCTCCTTACATAGGACTCCTGTGTGAAGCGGCCGCATCCTCGGGCGGAGAAAGCCTGTTGGCAGACGCGGCGGCTTTGTATCAATACATCCTGTCTGAGGCCGGCGGTGAAGCCCTGGCAAGGCTGTTCGAACCTTTCTACACATTGCGCCGCTGTCCATTCCAGGTGCAGCGCCCACTCTTCTTTTACAATGACCACGGCCGGATCTGCTTCGCATACCGGGGCAAAGACATGGCGACAGAAGTTAGTTTCAGTCCTGAATTCACACCGCTCATGCGACTTGTAGAGGCGTTTCTCAAAGAGCCCGCCAATAGCGTGAAGCTGCAACTGGCGCCCGGCCAGATACTGCTGGTGGACAACCACCGTTTTCTCCATGGCCGCTCAAAATTTCAGGGTCGGCGCCTGCTTCTCCGGCTTTACTTTTCACGGCGGAACTGCGAGGCGCCCGTGACCGGCTTTACAGGAGATGAGCAGACCGACCGGTTGGTAGAGGCCCGCGGACTTCATCGCTGGGTTTCCGATAAGGGCGAGAGTCTGCCCCTGACTGTCTGAATTGTGCATCGATGCTGCCGCTTGCCGGGCGCTCTGCATTTCGGGCCCGGCCACGGCGGGGCTGCAGAGCATCAAACGGGCTTCTTCATGATCCGCTGCACCATGGGCGCAAAGAACTCGAGCGGCAGATTGTCGTAGGCTGGATCAAAAGAACACTGGTCGTAAAGTTCACAGAACTCCGCGGTCATATCAAAGTAAGGGTGACCGCGAAATGCGTCCCGGCCGTTGGGGTCAAGGCCCAGCGTCTCGTAGTAGTGATAGCTCTGGAATATGGGATGCTTTTCAACCATCCAGCACAAGGCTTCACTGACGAAGGGTTTGAGCATCGTGGACGCCAGTCTGGCGTGGTCGTGGGGGCTGAGTATGTCGCCAATGTCGTGCAGCAAGGCACACACGACATAATCTTCGTCACGACCATCGCGAAAGGCCCGGGTCGCGGTCTGCAGGCTGTGCTCGTACTGGCTGATGGGATGGCCGTTGGGTATCCACTGCAGCAAGCGCAAGTGATCCAGTACGCGCTCCGCCAGGCCGTCGTCCAGCAGCTTGTCGTATTCCCGGATGATTTCCCAATCCTCCGGGGTCGCATCCTTCATCTGCTTGAAGCCGGCCCTGCATCCGTGGGTTGTTTTCTTATCAGTCAAGATCTTTTGGTCGCCTTTTGGGCGTGGGTGATGGCGTTAAGCTTACCTTACAATATTCTTCCACCTGCGCAAGTCTAATGAGAGGATTGCAGAAGGCCCATGGCGATTTTGTTCGTAAGCGGCATCAACGACCACTCCATAATTGGTTTGGACCTGGATGACACGGGCCAGGTGGTTTACCTCATGGATGGAAATACATCGGTCCACCACCGGCTGCCGCTGAAGAAAGGGATCGCTGCCTCGCTCCTTCTGGTCGGTAAGGGGACCAGGCATACCGGCAGAGACAGGGTATCCGTCGCACTAAGGGATATTGACGGTGTGATCATGCCGCGCACTTTCCGCTTCCAGCCGCGCTCGCCGCAGGACGTGATGAAGTTTGCCCGCGCCGAAGATATCGCATTCCCGTACATTGTGCGGGTGGCAGGCGACCATCGCCAACATGAACAACCTGCACGGCACCAGTTTTGAAATTCGCGGCCGTGTGGAACTCCTCCAGCAAAAATTGCGGGCGATGCTGTCGAAATATTCCGGTGAGCAGGTGATCTGAGTTCCGCGGGGCATCTTTTCTTTTTGCAGAAAGCCTGGCGACCATGCGGGTGGAGTCCGGGGCGCAGAGATCTGGGCACCTTCGCAAGATTGGCTGCGCTGGTTCCCAGACCCCGGCTCCCATGACCTGGGCACAGCGCCTGAAGCGGGTGTTCCATATCGACATCGAGAACTTTCCGGATTGCGGCGGCACACTTCGGGTTGTCGCCTGCATCGAGAATCCCCCGCTGATCGCAAGAACGCAAGAACGGGACACCGACATCTCTTAGAGACCGGGACCACCCACATGCCGGATCATGGCTTCCACCGCCGGAGTCGTGTTGGTGGGGCGAATCACGATACCGGGGTGGCGCGACGCGAACACGCGAAAGATCTCGTCCACGAATCCCTGGCCGACATGGCGGACGTCACCCAGGTCGAGTTCGATTTCCGAGAAGCGGTCGAGATTGTGCAGCAGACGCCTGGCCTCGGACCGGGAAACGTACTCGCGCTGCAGTAGCCTGACGAATACCTGCGTCTTCGCAAAGCGGTAATCGTATTCGCGCGGAGCGTAGGCCTCGAAGACCGCTTCGAGCCGGGTGCGGGAACTCCGCCGGATTTCGAATTCGACGCGGGTGCCCTCGAGATAACGCGTGTCCGCGACGAAAACGTCGTCCTTGTGCCGATCCCACTCGAGTTGGATGCGATGAGAGCGCAGCCGGTAACGATCGGCCGCTCGCGACACGAAGAAAATACCCTCCCCCGAGTGACGTTCCGGCTGTGTTGTGATCTTGCCCTTGAGCAGTTCGAGCAGGGCCGCGTGTTCGCCGGGGTGGCCCAGTTTCTCTGCAATCGAGTGAAACACGCCGATGCCGTAGTCCCGGACGGTGAACCGCGCCCCGACCGCGTCGACCTCGAAGTCCACCGCGCAGCGTTCCGATTTGGAGTGGTCGATGGCGTTGTTCAGCATTTCGGTGAAGGCATAGTGCAGGATGGCTTCGATATGCTCCGGCAGGCGCCCGAGATTCAGCGCCAGCACGAACCCGTCGTACACCGACGATTCGTCGAGACCGGCGATATCGAACGTGCGCTCCAGGCGTCGCGCCTTGAGCACGGCGCCGGGAAGGTGGTAACGCGCAGCCCGGGTGGAACCGGTCTTGACGATCTCGCGTTGCGCCAGAAGATCGCGGACGTGGGGATTGATGGCCTGACGCGTGATGCCGAGGGCGCCCGCCAACTCGGGGCCGGTTGACGAACCGTGCGCGCGGAGGTGAGCGAGAATCTTCTGTCGTGTGGTATCGGATCGGTCCACGCCGGAAATTGTCAAGCAATAAGCAAGTTGAGTAAATAAGAATTGTAAACCACAATGGCGTCCAACGTGGACATTGTCAACCTGTTGTCAAGATATCTGGTAATAAATTGTCAATTAACGAGCCAAAAATGGCTCAGCCCTTTTTACGGCCCGCGTCGAGGATGCGCGGCACGCGACCCGTTTGGCGGGGTTTCTTGTGGCCGATTGGATCCGAACCCATTTTGCCATCACGCGCAGACTACTCTCCGATCAGCGACTGGAGTTTTTTGCGAGCCAGCGCAAAGTGCTCCAGCAGAGTCGGTATGGGGGTCTCGCCGTAACCCTCTTTCAGTTCCCGTTCCGACACGTCCAGCACCATCAGGAGTTGCCGGGCGGAGTGGCGCACGGCTGCGGGGTCCGTGCTGCCCACCGCGCCGAACCATAGCGGACTGGTCTCGGCGAACAGGTAGCTGTCCATGGCCGGCCAGCCACTGTTCCGGCCCAACACACGCGCCGTGATCCAGCCGCCCGCCGGAGCCTCGACCGAACCCGCGAAGCGCTTGCTGCCGGACCGGGGGCTGCCGTCCAATGTCTGGACGGCGGTACCGTTCACGAAAATTTGCACGCTCTCGTAGGGCAGTGCCGAGTGGACGTCCAAAGTCCACTCCACGATGCCGTCGGCGGACTCAATGACCTGGCCCGGTTCCCTTCCGCCCGCTTCGAATTCGAGCAAAGGCCCGTTGGTGACGAAACTCCGGCCGACCTTGAGTGCCCGCAGGTAGCTGTCGGCCGTCAATTCCGTGTCGGGCTTCACGTACACGCGCGTCGCCCCGATGGCCATGGTCCGGTAGTAGTTGTTCATGACGTCGCTGCCGGCCGACGCGGCCAGGGGAATGCCCAGGTTGAGGATCTGGTGCCAAAGGGCGCCGGTCCCGACTTCGTCGCTCCACAGGCAGCCCAACTCGATGAGGTCCACCTCGCCAAGCACCGCGTCGGCGACCAGGCCCAACGGCACTTCCGAGGCCGTCTCCTCCGTAAAGGGGTCGGCGACGCCCACCGGATGCACGTATCCGCCGAGTCCTCCCTGCGCCCGGGCGTGGCGCAGCGCGGTGGCGTTGAGCCTGTCGTCCTCGCCGTAGACCTGGTAGCCCGGCCCCCACACCCAGGGCCAGAAGAGGTCCTGTGTCCCCAGCAACTGGAGATGGCCCAGGAAATGTGAGCGGACCTCCTGGCCGAATCGGATAATCGTCCCCTCGGAGTAGGCCCTGCCCCACAGATCCTGCTGCAGGAAACGATTGTGCAGGTTAGCCAGCAGCGGGTAGGCCACGTCCATGCCCTCCCCGTGCATATCCGGCACGATGTCCTGCGGCTCCAGACGATACGTGCCGCCGTAGTTCAGGTGGAAGTGGTTGTCACCGGCGTACCAGCCCCTCGCCGAAGCATCCCAGATTCGCTGCAGGTTGAGCGTCACATGAGTTACAGCATCGGCGCGGATGACCGCCTCTTCCACGAGTTCCGCGGTCTCGAAGCCCTGCACCGCCGAGATGGTGACCTTGCCGGCGGGCGCGATCAGTTCGATTTCGCCATCCGAATAGAAGAAAATCCTCGCATGCTGCCCCTCCGAACGGACGGCGCCGTTCTCCGGAATGACGGGATGGCCCGCCCCGTCCAGCACGTTCAGCCGCACCGGCCCGATCTCCCCGTCGACTTCCGAGCGGATCAGGAGCCGGCCCGTGGGCATGCCCCAGTCCAGCGTGTTGATGGCGATGGTTTCCACCGGCCCGCCATTCACGCTGATGCGCTTCAGCTCGGTGCGCTCATCGTCGTTGCTTTCGGTGAAATAGATCCAGCCGCCGTCATGGCTGAACGCAGGCGCCAGCGGCAGGCCGAGACTCTGGGCCAGCAGCACGGAGGTGTCGGGGGTGTCGATCGCCAGCAGCCTGAGTTCCCAGCCGCCGTCGAAGGGCCAGGTGTAAGCGAGGTACTTGCCGTCCGGCGACACCGAGAGATCGGCTTGCGCGGTAATCCGGTCTTCGAGCAGGGTTGTGATCGTGTTCGTGCGCGTGTTCAGCAGGTCAATGGAGTCGTAGCTCCCCTGTTTGTTCAGGTACACGATTGAACCGTCGTCGTCGAGCAGCACCGGCCGCCGCTTGATCGGCCTCGGTGGAACTTCAGCGGAGACGGTCACCTCTTCGCGCGCCAGGGAATCGACCGAAACCCGCCAGAGCTGCAAGGGACCGTTTTCCGCCGAGGCGTAGTAGACAAAATTGTCATCCGCCGAGAAGACCGGGTCGAGGTTGATCGCCTCGACATCGACCAGCTCCCTTTCCCTGCCCGATTCGAGATCGAGCGAAACGATGCTCAGGCTGCTGCCGCTGTCCCGGATGAACACCAGAGCCTTGCCGTCCGATGACCATTCCGGCCGGGAATCCATGTCCCGGGAGCTGGTGATGCGGCGTGCGTTGCGCGATTCCAGGTCCAGCAGCCAGAGCCAGCCTTTGGCCGCAAAAACGATCTCCTGCCCGGAAGGGGAGGGAGCGGGGTCCATCGGGCCGGAATTCAGAACCGGCAACTCGAATCCCTCCAGGTAGACCTGGTGGTCGAAGCCTTCGGCCAGCGGATACTGATGCGACCATTGCGGGTGCGCGGTAAACGGCGACAACAGCAGCAAAAGGGTCAGGCTGAGGTTCCTTCGGAGTTTTGTTTTCATCGCGATTCTGGTCCTGTGTTATCGGTTTGTTATTGGGGTCGGGCCAGCACAACGCACTTTATCCTTCCCATCCGCCACGGCCCCGTCGAGTCACTCCGCCAGGGCGCCCCTGACGCGCATCCTGATGCCGTAAATCGCCGTGCTGGCAGTGATGAACAACAGATCGTGCCCGCTGTCGCCGAAGGTGACGTTGGCCGTCCAGTCCTGATGCACCGGCAGTACAGCGCATCAGTTATGGCGCAAGTCTGCCGGTTCAAAACCCCGCCACCCCGCTGGGCCAGGCGGCCGCATCACCCTCAATGTGACCGTGTTCTTCCACGTGCCCGATGGCGTCTTCCATGATCTGCAGGCCCTCACGCAACACGGCCTCGTCCATGTTGAGCGCGGGATACATGCGGATCGTATCCTGGCGGTCGGAAATGGCCCAGACACCGCTCTCCAGCATCTTGCCGCGCACCGCGCGTGCTATCCACCAGTCTTTGGCTTCCGGCTCAGCCGAATCAGGCTTGCCAAAACTCACACCCAATAACAAACCGTTGCCACGCGCCTGGCGGACGATGGAGTATTTCTGCCATCCGCCCATGATTTCAGCAGCGATGCCACCCAGCCGATGCGCATGGTCTACGATTCTGTCCCGTTCGAAGATCTGCAGAGTCTTGATCGCGGCCGCACAGCCGGCCGGCGTACCGGCAAAGGTGGAGCCGGACATGAATTCCGTGTTGTCGCCCATGATGTCATCGCGCGCAGAAATTCCGCATAACGGCGCAATGCCACCGCAGAGATTCTTCCCGTACACGAGAATGTCCGGCACCACCCCGTAATGCTCGATACCCCACATGCGCCCGGTTCTGCCCAGACCGGTCAGCACTTCATCGGCGATCATCAACCAGTCATTCCTGTCGCAAATCTCGCGTATGCCCTGCAGGAATCGCTTGCTCGGAATCCAGTTGCCGCCTTCCGCAAGCCCTGGTTCGACCATGATGGCGGCAATGTTCTCCCGTGCGGCAATGCAGGATGGAATGTGGTTATCGAGGTACCAGAGGCAATACTCGGTGTACTGGTCTTCGTTCATCCCGGCTGGAATGCGCTCGCTGTAGGGATAAGGCGCTTTGATCACGCCCCCGCCCCACGCCTCGAGATAGGTACTGTACTCACCCCCCAGGCCGCTGAGCGTTTTTGCGCCAATACTCATGCCGTGGTAAGACGAACTGAAGGTGATTACATAGCGCCGCTTGGCGTGGGTGAGCGCGAGGTGCACTGCAGCCTCGGCCGCTTCTGTGCCGGAAACCTCGTAATTGGTGCGTGGCAAGGCCCGGCCCGGCATGACCTCGCCCAGCATTTCCGCCAGCTCGTAGCGCAGCGGATGATCATAGTGAAAGCCATAGCGCCGGTTGGCGGTTTCCACGACTGCGAGAATTTCGGGATGGCAGTTACCCAGCGGGTTGGTCGCCCAGCCATTCTGGAAATCAATGTAGCGATTGCCGTCGAGATCCCAGACGAAGTCGCCTTGCGCCCTGTCGATCACGATTTGCCGCACGGGGCGGAATCCGCGTTTCCCGGCCCGTTCCATTTCGGCATCAAACCTCAACCCGTTCTTGAACAGCGGTATGCCGCGCTCCAGCGCAGCGCGGGTTTTGGGGCCGGGGAAGGTGCTGCTCATAGACAATGGTCCTTATGGCGAATCCTGATCGGAAGCCTCGGATTATAGCCACGCGTTCCGGATTCTGCCGCGGGTTCGAGAAGTAGAGCGAATTGCGCCGCACCGCTCTCGGCGCCGCGTGGACATCAAGGGATTAATTCAGTCCGACCCCATGAGGTCCCTTTATTCGAAACTCTCGGACTGTATGCGCGCGAAGGGGATTGCGAGTTCGCTTGCCGCCGCTCGGGCGGCCTCGATCAGGCGACCGGGACCGCAGATATAGAAAAGCGCGCCTGGCGGGGCCGACGCCATGGTCGCGTGAAGATCGAGGCGGGTTGCGCCCGGGGTACGCGTGAAATACAGGTGCAACTGCCCCGGCAATTCGCTGGCCAGCCGGTCCCGGTAGGCCATGTCGGCGGCAGTCCTGCCGCTGTAATGCAGTTCGAACGAATTGCCACGCGCCTTGAGCGCCTCGGCCATGGCCTTGATGGGCGTGATCCCTATGCCGCCGGCGATCAGCACGGCGTGGCGATCGCCATCATGGAGCGGGAATTGATTGACCGGCTGATCCAGCGCGAGCCGGGTCCCGATCTGCCACGTGGCATGGATGGCAGCGGACCCGCCGCGTCCGGCGTCCTCGCGCAGGACGGCGATCTCGTACCTGTCGCGCCGCTGCGGGTGCGAGGCCAGCGAGTACTGGCGGGTGACGGTCGAGCCGTCAGCCAGCCGCACCGGAACGGCGAGGTGCGCGCCCGCGGTGACGGGCGGCAGGTCGCGCCAGTCGGGCGCCTGCAGTTCATAGGCGCGCACGCGCGGCGTCAGCTGGCGCATGCCGGTGATGACAAGCTTGAGCGCGCCGCTGCCTGTTTCTGCGGTGGTTGCGGCCGCCGCTGCGACCGGTTCTGCCTCCCGCCTCCCGCCGCCGACGAGGTCCCGGACTTCCCGCTCAGTGAAGCGTGGCGTGATGTATTTCGGGCAGTTCCAGTCGAATGCCTCCACCGTGATGATCACGCCGCGCTCGACTCGCGCCCGATAGTCGGGCGACTCGAGACGGGCAACGAGGGCCGGGTCCTGGTCTTCGTCAACCAGTCGTGCCCGGCCCCAGATCTTGAGCCGGCGCTGGTTGGGATAGTCCATCAGGAACAGGCTGACCCGGTCATCTCCTTCGAGGTTGCCGACCGAGATGTACTGACGGTTGCCGGAGAAGTCGGCATAGCCGATGGTCTGCGGACCCAGCACCTTCAGGAAGCCGACCGGCCCGCCGCGGTGCTGGACGTAAGGCCAGCCGTTCTCGCCCACGGTCCCCTGATAAAAGCTGTCGCGGGCAGCGATGAATTCAACCTCGTTGGGGCTGAATTCGACCGCTTCGGCATCGCCCAATTCGGCCGCGCGATAGGCGTCGCGACTGCCCATACGCGCCTGGGCGGCTTTAACGTTCGCGGTGAAGGCTATTCTGGCGAAGGCGCGGGCCATGAGGAATCTCCTTGTTGCCGGGGGCACGGCCCCCGGCAGCGCTCGGTGGGATCAGGCGACACGCTTCAATTCGACTTTCGGGAAGTCGATGTCGACGCGTCCGGCCTTGCCCAGCAGGTTGGTCAGGATGTTCATGCCGACGTGGGTGATGACCTCCACGATGTCGGACTCGCTGTAGCCGGCTTCGCGCATTTCCAGCAGTTCGGCGGTGGTGACTTCGCCCATGTGGGCCACCAGGGAGCGGGCAAACCTGACGGCGACGGCCGCCTTTTCATCCCGGCTGGTGCCGGCGCGGTTGGCCTCGATCTCGGCGCCGTCCAGGCCCGCCTTGCGGCCGATCGCCGTGTGCGCGGACAGGCAATACTCGCAACTGTTCTGCTGGGCCAGGGCCAGGGCGATCCGTTCGCGCGTCTGCGGGTCGAGCGAACCGTCGCCGGCGATGCCGTGCAGGCCCAGGAAGGCCTTGAGGGCGGCCGGGGAGTTGGCAAAGACCTTGAGGAAGTTGGGCACCATGCCGAGCTGGGCATGGATGGTGTCGTAAAGCGCCTTCTGCTCCGGATTGGCCGTTTCGGCGGTAACGATGTTGATGCGTGCCATGGGGATTCTCCTGTTTGGGGTTGGGTGTGACGACTTGCTGTCGACGGTTAGCAATTTGTCAAATTCCGATTGAAAGAAGAATAGCTATAGAATGGAATCTACTGTTCCACTTAAAGGAATAAACATGGATCGATTCCATCTCATGGCGGTGTATGTCGCCGTGGCCGAAGAGGAGGGTTTTGCGGCGGCTGCGCGGCGGCTGCGCATGTCCCCGCCGGCCGTGACCCGGGCCGTTGCCTGCCTTGAGGAACGGCTGGGCGTGCGGCTGCTCACGCGCACGACGCGTCTGGTGCGGACCACCGATGCCGGTGCCCGCTATCTGGAAGACGCGCGGCGCATCCTGCTCGAGGCCGACGAGGCCGACGAAGCGGCGGCCGGGATCAACGCCAGGCCGCGCGGGAATCTTGCGGTCACGGCTCCGGTGCTGTTCGGGAAGATCTACGTGATGCCCGTGATCACGGCCTACCAGACGACATACCAGGAAACCACGGTGTCAGCGCTGTTCATCGATCGCGTAGTCAACCTGGCGGAGGAAGGTCTTGATGTCGGCGTCCGCATTGGTCCATTGCCCGATTCTTCGCTGAGGGCAATTCGTGTCGGTCAGGTGCGCCGTGTCGTCTGTGCATCGCCGGCCTACCTGAAGCAGCACGGCAGCCCCAAATCCCCTGCGGATCTTGCACGGCATCCGATCATTGCCGCTACATCGGTGTCTGCCGGTTCCGAATGGGCGTTCACCAAGGGAAAAGCAAAAATCGGCGTCCGGCTCAGTCCACGCATCCTGGTGAATACCAATGAAGGCGCGCTCGAAGCCGCCAAGAGCGGATTCGGCCTGACGCGGCTGATCTCCTATCAGGTGGCGAACGAACTGGCGGACGGCACGCTGAAGACGGTGCTGACGGAATTTGAAGAGGCCTCGCTGCCGGTCCACGTGATTCATCGCGAGGGTCGCCACGGATCAGCCAAGGTCCGGAGCTTCGTCGATCTGGCCGTGGAACGGCTAAGGGCACACACGGCGTTACGGTGAAGTCGCGTACCGCGCACCAGCAGTTGCGCTTAAGTTCCTTTCCACGACCCGGCATGCGCTGCCTGCAATGCGTGCTCGCATCAGGCAAACTGTGCTTTGTCTTGCCTATCCGCTTGATATGAAGGACAAGAACAAACACATGACACCCGGCGTCGGCGCACCATCGATGCGCCGGGACTTGTATGCGCAGATCGCGGCCATTACCCAGGACCCGGCGGCGCAGCCCCTGGCCGACGCGCTCCGCCACGTCAGCGCTTGCTTGCAGGCCGGGGAGCCCCTGCTGGCGTCCAACGCCTGCGAGCGCCTGGCGACGGTTGCGCCGGACGATTCTACGTTGCTACGTTCGTGGGCCCTGGCGCTGGCGCGTTCCGGCGCAGCCAGCAAGGCCAACGCGCTTATGGAGCGGCTGGCCGCGCAGGGCCTGCGCGACGAGGAAACGCTGGGCCTGCTCGCGCGCACTTACAAGGACTTGTGGCTGCAGACCGGCGATGCGGCGGGCTTGCGGCAGGCGCGCGATGCCTATCTCCAGGCGCATGCGCTGACCGGCGGCACCTGGTCGGGCATCAATGCCGCGACGCTGGCCCTGGTCAGCGGGGATGTGGCGCAAGCACGGCAACTGGCGGAGCAGGTGTTGCGGGTGCTGGAGCCGACGCTGCGGCGCTTTCGCGCCGGTGATACGGCGCCGCCGGGCGATGGCCCGGAAGCCTATTGGGACTATGCGACCATCGGCGAGGCGGCGCTGATCCTGGATCGCCACGACCTGGTCGACTGGGCCTTTGCCAACGCGGCGCGCGTCAGCGAGGGGCAGTTGGGCAATCGCGCCTCGTCATTGCGCAACGTCGAGCTGGTGCTGCGCGAGCGTGGCGCGGCGCGGCCATTCGTCGAGCGGCATTTCCGGCCGCCGCAAGTGGTGCTGTTCACCTGCCACATGCTGGACGCGCCGGGGCGCCAGCCGCCGCGCTTTAAGCCGAGCGCCGAGCGCGTCATTTACGAGCGCATCCTGGATACGCTGCGCCGCTGGCAAACGGAGATCGGCTTTTCCTCGGCGGCAGAGGGCGCGGATATCCTGTTCCTGGAAGCGCTGCAAGAACTGGGCGTGGAATCCAATATCGTCTTGCCACATCCGCCGGAGCTGTTCATCCAGACCAGCGTGGCGCGCGGCGGCGGCGCCAAT
>Ga0105090_10001240_pt1 | contig 13610 bp, 15 predicted proteins | sample PPLLak3March2015_FD_79110 | JGI IMG/M metagenome (GOLD analysis project Ga0105090, IMG submission 79110) | Freshwater sediment microbial communities from Prairie Pothole Lake near Jamestown, North Dakota, USA - PPLs Lake P7 Core (1) Depth... | ecosystem: Environmental > Aquatic > Freshwater >... | reverse complement strand
GAGTTCTGGCCGGTGCCGAAGTAGAGTGCGCCGCGCTTCGCATCCACCGTCGGGCTGTTCCACACGACCGCACCGCTCGGGCCCCACATCTGCACGCCGTCGCGGTTCACGTACGTCTGCGCGGCATGCGGCGTGGTGTCGAAGCGCCAGGCCGGCTTGCCCGTGGCCGCATCGAGCGCCTGGATGCCGCCATGTGAGCGACAGCACTCGTGGGTCGGCAGGCCCGCCGCGGCCACCTCGAACGACGACAGCGGTACGTACAGCAGCCCGTCGAAATACGTGGCCGGGCCGCTGACGATCGAGGTCGGGAACCACTTCAGGCGCTCGCGCCAGCGGAGCGTGCCCTTGGTGGCGTCGACGGCGTAAACCGTCGCCATCTCGTCGGCGAAGAACAGCGTGGCGACGCCGTCGGGGGTGCGGTCGAGCGTCAGCGCGCTGTGCACCGGCGCGTCGGTCTTGAACGCCCAGCGTACGCAGCCGGTCCGGCGATCGAGCGCGAGCAGATGCGCGCCCTTGCTGCCTAGGAACACGTTCTCGCCCGCGACCACCGGCTGCGAGCGCATCGTGGTGACGGCGGGCAGCGCGATCGACCACAGCAGTTCGAGCTTGTCGATGTCCCGGCGGTCGATGCCGGCCTCGGCGACGTGCCGTGCGTTGCTGCGGCCGAGACCCCAGTTTTCACGGCCGCTCGAGGTCACCGGCGTGTCGCCCGGACAGGCCTTCTCGGTGATCCAAGCGTCACGCTTCGCGTCCTCTTCCGCCGCCAGCCACTTGGCGAGGCGCACCCGCTGTTCCTGCTTCAGGCCCGCGGCCTGCGGCTGCATCTTGCCGAGTTCCATGGCCATCAGGATCTGCGAGGCCGGCAGCTGCCGCAGCGTCGCCGTGGGCGGTGCCTTGGTCTCGGGAACCTCGTGGCAGATCGCGCAGGTGGTCTTGAACAGCGCGGCCGTGTCGTCCGGCGCCTGGGCGCTGGCCGTGGCGGCAGCGGACCACGCCAGCATCATGCAGGCGATGAAGGGCCGTGCTGCCCGGGCCGTGGTCAAGCGCTGCGTCAGATCGGCATCCAGGAGCGTTTCGCGCATGTTCTTCCATCCCGACCGGGCCCGGCCGATCGCCGGGCCACACACTCTACACGCGGCGCGCTCGGGCTTGGCTATACCGGGCCGACGACTGCCGGCACACTATGCCGGGTTCACCATCCCCTGCGCGCCGTCCCCATCCAATGCCATTTTTCTGGCTCTCCCTCGCCATCCTCTGCACCGTCGGCTACCACCTCGTCCTGAAGGTGACGCCGGCGGGCGTGAGCCCACTGCTGTCGCTGATGCTGACCTATGCGCTGGTGACCCTGGTGCTGGGCGTCATTCTGCTGCTCGCGCCGGGCGCCTTCGACTGGCGACAGGAATTGCGTCAGCTCAACTGGACCGCGCTCGCGCTGGCGGTGGTGATCGTCGGGCTCGACCTGGGGTTCCTCTACCTGTATCGCGGCGGCTTCGAGGTCAGCCTCGGCGCACTGGTGACCCAGTCCGCGGCGGCGATGTTGCTGCTCATCGTCGGCGTGGCGGTGTTCCGCGAGAAGCTCAGTGCCGCGAACGTGGCCGGACTGGTGCTGTGCCTGGCCGGGCTGTGGCTGGTGAACCGGCGCTGAGCCCGCTACCCGCCGACCCGCCGTCCCGCGGCATCGATCAGCAGTTCGCCGTCTTCCTTGTGCAACGGCCCGGGCGGGAGCCGCTCGAGCAGGTCGAGTACCCGCTCGCTGGGCCGGCACAGGCGGACTCCCCGTGGCGTGCAGACGATGGGCCGGTTGACCAGCACCGGGTGCTGCACCATCGCCGCGAGGATCGCTTCGTCGCCGACCGTCGGGTCGAGCAGCCCGAGCTCGGCGGCCGGTGACTTGGTCGTGCGCAGTGCAGCGCGGGGCGTGAGCGCGGCGGCGGCGAACAGGCCGAGCAGCTGCGCGCGCGTCCAGCCGGTGGCGAGGTACTCGATCACGGTCGGCGCGTAACCCGCAGCCTCGATGATCGCGAGCACGTTGCGCGACGTGCCGCAGCCCGGGTTGTGGTGAATCACGATCGGAAAGGCTTCACTCATTGTCGGACTCCCGTTCCCGGCGGATGGTGCGCACCGTGATCCAGATGAATGCACTCACGACCGCGAGCATCGCTGCCATCAGCAGCGCCATGCCAGGGCCGGCCAGGCGCCACGCCTCGCGCAGGCCGAACACCACGCCGATGGGCGTGCTCACGAGCAGGATGGGTCGGGCAATGCGCACGGTGACCGGCTACTTCTCGAACCGTTCCCAGCACGACGGGGGCATCGTCTCGAAGAACATCTGCACCTTGTGCAGCAGGCTGTTGCGGTCGGCCCAGGACACCTGCTCGCGCAGGCAGTCCAGCTTGTCCTCCTCCGTCGGGTCGTGGTCGAACGCGTGGGTCAGCGGCGGCGGAGGCGGGGTCTTGCCGCGTTTCTCTGCTTCCTCCTGCAGCATCTGGTAGAGCCGGTCCCAGTAGCGCGGCGCCGGGTACGCGTGGCCGCGCAATCGGTGGTGGTCGAGCAGGCGAGTGGCGCTGGAGGAGAGTCGGATCTCGGGCATGGCGACGGCACCGGAAAATGGGCGGGGCGGCCAGCCATAGGTTATCCGCTTCCGGGTGCCGCTGGCATCCGGGACGGTCGCGCGCCTCGGCGCCGCCCGGGGCCTGGGCTATGCTCCCGTCAGATCGGAGGAGGGCGCATGGCGTCGGAAGCGGTCACGGCGTTTCGCGAGCAGTATCGGCAGGAGCACATCCCGCCGCGCTACAACGGCTGGCTGCACCTCGCCTTTACGTTCGGCATCGGCGGCACGGTGCTCGGCTGGTCGCTGCTTCGGTTGGAGGCAGTGCGACCGGTCGAGTGGCTCGCCGTGCCCCTCACGTTCCTGTATGCGAATTTTGCCGAGTACTGGGGGCATCGCGGCCCGATGCACCACCTGAAGCGCGGGTTGCGCCTCGTCTACGAGCGGCACACCAGGCAACACCACCGCTTCTTCACCGACCAGGCGATGCCACTCGACGGCCTGCGCGACCTGCGCGCCGTGCTGTTCCCGCCGATCCTGGCGACGTTCTTTCTCGCGGCGTTCGCGCTGCCGGTGGGACTGTTGCTCGCGTGGGCGGCGTCATCGAACGTCGCGTGGCTGTTCGTCGCCACGTCGCTCGGCTATTTCCTGAACTACGAGTTCCTGCACATGAGCTATCACCTGCCGGAGGCGCATCCGATCGCGCGCTGGCCGTGGATCGGCCGCCTCAGGCGACTTCACCAGGTGCACCACGACCCACGGCTGATGGCTCGCTGCAACTTCAACATCACCTACCCGATCTGCGACGCGCTGTTCGGGACGCTCCACAAACAGGACCGATGAATCATTGCCCCTGCTGCCTGACCCGCCTCACGCCATCCACGGCGTAAATGGCGAGCGCCGCCCAGATGAACATGAATCCGATCGCGCGGCTGAGCGGAAACGCCTCGTGGAACACGAGCACTCCGATCAGGAACTGCAGCGTCGGACCGATGTACTGCACCAGCCCGACGGTCGACAGGGGGATCAGCCGCGCGCCATAGGCGAACAGCGCGAGGGGCAGGGCCGTAATGAGCCCGCTGCCCACGAGCAGCGTGTTGATGGCGACGCTCGCGTGTCCAAAGGCCCCCGTACCCTGCGACTCCGCCAGCAGCAGCAGAGCCACGGCGAACGGTGCGAGCAGCAGCGTCTCGGTCGCGAGCCCCGGCACCGACTCGACCCGCACCACCTTGCGGATCAGGCCGTACAACCCGAAGCTCGTCGCCAGCGTGAGCGCGATCCACGGCGGTCGCGCCGAGACGATCGTCAGGTACAGCACACCCGTCGCCGCCAGTGCGACAGCCACCCACTGCGCGCGGTTCAGCCGCTCCTTCAGCACTGCCACGCCCAGCACCACGTTCAGCAACGGATTGATGAAGTAACCGAGGCTGGCCTCGACGATGTGCTCGTGGGTCACCGCCCACACGTACAGCAGCCAGTTGACGCTGATGAGTGCCGCCGACGCAGCAAGCCGCTTCCGCGAGTCCGCATCCGCCAGTGCCGCCCGAACCGCGCCCAGCTCGCCGCGCACCGCCAGCCAGCCGAACACCAGCAGGCAGCACCAGACGATGCGGTGCGCCATGATCTGCAGCGCAGGCACCTCCGCCATCGGCTTGAGGTACAGCGGGAACAGTCCCCAGATGGCGAAAGCGCCCACCGCGGCGGCGAGTCCAGAACTGGGCCCATGCTGGCGGGGCGAGGCCGGCGGTGCGGGATGGGAGTGGCCGGACATGGGGCGCGCATTGTGGCAGATCGAGGCGCTGTGGAAAGCCACGAGCGCATCCTGCCGCCCGGCTGCGGCACTCTAGCGATTTGCTTCGGCAGGACCGGTCCCTGGATGCCGCTCACCACGCCCCGCCTGAAGCGCGAGCACCTCACCATGCAGCGCATGGTCGAGATCTACTGCCGCGACCACCACGGTGACGGCGCAGCGATCCCCTGCGCGGATTGCTGTCAGTTCCTCGATTACGCGGAGCAGCGGCTCGAGAAGTGCCCGTATGGCGAGGGCAAGCCCACCTGTGCCAAGTGCCCGATTCACTGCTACAAGCGGGCCCAGCGCGAACAGGCCAGGGTGATCATGCGTTACGCCGGTCCGCGCATGACCTTCCGCCATCCCTGGCTCGCCCTCACGCACCTGCTCGACAAGCTGCGCCGGGTCGAGCACCCGATGGAAAAGCGGCGGCGAGAGCGTTGATAGTGATGTGATAGGTGCCGGTGTTACGGTTTCGGTTCAAGTGGAACCGAAACCGTAACACCGGCACCTATTGATTAGGCGGCGCGCATACCCCGCGCGGTGATGGCCTGCGGCCGCTCCACCACCTGGTCTTTAAGGAATCCGTTCTGCGGGCGCCACTCGATGCGCTCGAGCTTCTGGCGCAGCGCTTCGGCTTCGTCGTCCGCCACCAGGCGGGCGCGCGGCGACACATTCAGGCTGCGTTTGCTGAACCAGCTGAGACTCATGTAATCCTCTCCGTAGCGCGCAGACGACACTGCTGCGTGGAACAGTGCAGGATGCGTGCCACTGTTCCGGCCCGATGCAGTTCGCGAGGGATCGAGGGCTGGATTTCAAGCTAAATGCCGCCTTGCGGCGCCCCCTGACCCAGGGGCTGGCGACGTGCGACCGGCACGGGGTGTCAACCGTGGCGACGCGGGCTGGTGTCGCGGCGACCCAACAACTGGTCGAGTTGCGTGACGTGCGTCACGTTGCCGGTGCGCGCAGGGCGCATTCGTGACATAAGCGGCCCGGGTGTGCCGTAAGGAATCCCGACGCCCGGACAAGGAGCCGGTTAGACGTATCAGAAGCCGCGCAGGTCCGCGAATTCCTCGAGGGGCGCGCGGTCGGTGCGCAGGGTGTTAATCGTCGCCGATTCATCGCGATGGCCGAGTGCCATGCCGGAGAACAGCATCAGTTCCGGCGGCAGCTTCAGGAACTCGCCGACGGTGCGGTGCCAAACCGACCACGCCTCCTGTGCACAGGTGTGCAGGCCGTGCTCGCGCGCCAGCAGCATGACGCTCTGCATGTACATGCCGACGTCCGACCACTGCGGCGGCCCCATGCGCCGGTCGAGGCAGAAGAACAGGCCCACCGGCGCGCTGAAGAACTCGTAGTTGCGCGCGAACTGCAGCAGGCGGCCGAGCTTGTCCTCGCGCGTGACGCCGATCGTCGCGTACATGTCCTCGCCGCACTTGAAACGCCGCGAGCGGTACGGCTCCCACAGCCCGGTCGGGTAGATCTCGTACTCGGAACCGTCGCCGCGCGGCTGCGTGCGGATCCTGGCCCGCACGGTCGCGACGAGTTCGGCGAGCGGCGCGCCCGCCAGGGCGTATACGCGCCACGGCTGCAGATTGCCTCCGGAGGGGGCCTGCTTCGCGCCGTCGAGGATCGCCCGCACCGTCGCTTCGGACACCGGCGTGGGCAGGAAGGCGCGGCAGCTCATGCGGCTGGCAATGGCTTCAGAGACGTTCACTTGCATTCCTCCGGCGTGAACCGCGATTCTCGCAGCCCGCATGACCCGCCGTCACAAGATCCTGCTGCTCACAGGCCTGTACCTCGCGCAGGGCCTGCCCTATGGCTTCTTCACCCAGGCGCTGCCGGTGTTGCTCAGGGATGCTGGGCTGTCGCTCAAGGCGATCAGCGCCACCAGCCTGCTGTTCCTGCCCTGGGCGCTGAAATTCCTGTGGGCGCCGCTCGTGGACCACTGGGGCACGCGCCGGCAGTGGCTGCTGCCGCTGCAGTCGGCCGCCGTGGTCGGGGCGCTGCTGCTGACGCAGGTCGATCTCGAGCGCGGCTTCGCGGCCGTGCTGGCGGCGGCATTCCTGTTCAACCTGGTGGCAGCCTGTCAGGACGTCGCCACCGACGGACTTGCCGTGCGCATCCTCGAGCCGCGCGAGCGCGGCCTCGTGAACGGCATCCAGGTCGGCGCCTACCGCATCGGCATGATCCTGGGTGGCGGCTTGCTGCTGTGGGTGTTCGCCCGCACCGGCTGGGCGACCATGTTCGCCTGCATGGCCGGATTGCTCGCGCTGACCATCCTGCCGGTGCTGTCGCTGCGCGAGCCGGCGCGATCCACCCCGGACGCGTCGCAGGGCACCGCGCAGTTGGCGCTCGGCTGGTTGCAGCGGTTGCGTGTGCCGGGCATGGGTGCGTTCGTCGCGCTCGTCTGCTTCTACAAGTTCGGCGACTCGCTGGTTGCCTCGCTGATCGGTCCGTTCATGCACGACGCCGGTCTCTCCAAGGAGATGATCGCGCTGATGAAGGGCACGGTGGGGTCGGTGGCGAGTCTCGCCGGCGCGGCGCTCGGGGGCTGGTACGCCTTCCGCGCGGGACGGCGCCGCGCGCTGCTGGTGTGCGGGTTGCTGCAGACCGCGAGCCTGCTCTTCTACGTCGCTGCCGCGATGGGCGTCGGCGGACTGGCGATGTTCTGGGCGGGCAACGTCGCCGAGCACCTGCTGGGCGGCATGGCGACGGTGGCGCTCTTCACCCTGATGATGGACGCGTCGGACCCCGACCACGCGAGCACCGACTACACACTGCTCGCCTGCGCGATCGTGCTGGCCATGGGACTCGCCAACTTCACCGGCGCGGTGATCGCGGACGCCGCGGGCTACCTGCCCGCGTTCGTCGCCGGATTCCTGCTCTCCGGCGTTGGCTGCCTCGCGCTGGTACGCAGCGTGGACGCACGATTCGGGCCGCAGCGCCTGCAGGCCGTCTGGGGCAAGGTGCCGGTCCTCGCCGCGGCGCGGGATTTTCGCTAGTCTGGCCGGACGAGGTGCGCATGCAAGAACTCAAGGCGCTGGTCAACGACATCCCCGACTTCCCGAAGCCCGGCATCCTGTTCCGGGACATCACGCCGCTGCTGCGCAGCCGCTTCGACGCCACGGTCGACGCAATGGAGGAACTGTTCACCGAAGCGGAGTGGGCGACCGTGGACGCGGTGGCGGGCATCGAGTCGCGCGGCTTCATCCTCGCTGCGGCGCTCGCCGAGCGGCGGCACAAGGGCTTCGTCGCCATCCGCAAGAAGGGCAAGCTGCCGCCGCCGGTCGTGGATGTTTCCTACGACCTCGAGTACGGCTCGGGCGTGCTCGAGATGCAGACCGGGCGCGGTGGCCTGCTGCTGGTCGACGACGTGCTCGCCACGGGCGGCACGCTCGGCGCGTCGGTGTCGCTCAGCCGCCAGGCCGGCTACGCGCTGATCGGCATCGGCGTGCTGCTCGACATCGGCATCGCACCCGGGTTCCGTTGCGGCGAGTTCGTCCCGCGCTCGGTGCTGCAGTACGCCTGATCGACCCATGAACGCCGCAGCCCCGGTGGGCGGACACCGCCGTGCGGCGCTCGCGTTCATCTTCATCACGATCCTGCTGTCCGTCCTCGCGCTCGGGATCGTCATCCCGGTGCTGCCGCACCTCATCGAGGACTTCCTGGGCGGGGACACGGCCGGTGCCGCCAAGGTGTACGGCCTGTTCGGCACGGTCTGGGCGCTGATGCAGTTCCTGGCCATGCCGGTGATGGGCGCGCTCTCCGACCGCTACGGGCGGCGACCCGTCATCCTGCTTTCGAACCTCGGCCTCGGCCTCGACTACGTGCTGATGGCGCTCGCACCCAACCTCGCGTGGCTGTTCGTCGGTCGCGTGATCTCGGGCATCACCGCGGCGAGCGTCAGCACCGGCATGGCCTGCATCGCGGACGTCACGCCTCCGGAGAAGCGGGCCGCGTCATTCGCCATGGTCGGCGTCGCATTCGGCCTCGGTTTCGTGCTCGGGCCTGCGCTCGGCGGATTGCTCGGCAGCGTGGATCCGCGCCTGCCGTTCTGGGCGGCGGCCGGCTTCAGTCTCGCCAACGCGCTGTACGGCTCGTTCATCCTGCCCGAGTCGCTGCCGCCCGAGAAGCGCCGGGCATTCGAGTGGCGTCGTGCCAATCCGCTGGGCTCGTTGCGCCTGCTGCGCTCCCACCGCGAGCTCTCGGGCCTGGCGATGGTCGTGTTCGTGAGCAACCTCGCGCACGTCGCGCTGCCGGCGACGTTCGTGCTGTACGCGGGCTATCGCTACGGATGGGACGCGCGCGACGTGGGTTTCGCGATGGCGGCCGTCGGCATCTGTTCGGCGATCGTGCAGGGCGCGCTGGTGGGACCGGCCGTGCGCCGCTACGGCGAACGGCGCGTGCTGCTCACCGGCCTTGGCTGCGGCGCGGTCGGGTTTTTCGGCTACGGGCTCGCGCCGACGGGAGCACTGTTCCTGGCGGCGGCCCCGATCGTCGCGCTGTGGGGTCTCGCTTCGCCCGCGGCACAGGGCCTCATGTCGCGGCACGTCGGCCCGTCCGAGCAGGGCGCGCTGCAGGGCGCGGCGGGCAGCATCATGGGCATCGCCACCATGATCGGCCCGAGCCTGTTCGCCGGCACCTTCGCGTATTTCATCGGCGCGGGTGCGCGCTGGCACGTGCCCGGGGCCGCGTTCATGCTGGCCGCGCTGCTGCTCGCCGCGGGTGCCGTGCTCGCGGCGCGCACGACTGCGAGACAATGAGCACATGGCCTGGGACCTGACACGCATACCGGCGCCGCTGCGGCCGGCCCTCGAGGAACGGCTGTCGCAGCTGGCCGAGAAGGGGCCGCCGACCTTTGCCGGCACCGACGTGGACGGTGCCCTCATTGCGGGGCTGCCGGTCGTGTGGGCCTGCAGCGACTTCGTCGCCGACGCCTGCCTGCGCGATGCGGGCCTCCTGTCGTGGCTCTGCGGCGAGCGCCGCCTGCTCGAGCGCGTCACAGAGGAATCGCTGCGGGCCGATTTCGCGGCCGGCCTCGATCCGGCGGGCGACGACGCACACTTCGACGCACACTTCATGGACGAGCTGCGCCGCTTCCGTCGCCGCCAGCTGGTGCGCATCGCCTGGCGCGACATCGCCGGGCTGGCGGACGTCGAGACGGTGCTCGCCGAGCTGTCGCTGCTGGCGGACGTCTGCATCCGCACCGCCTGCGAGCGCGCCGGTACCGTGCTCGCGGCCCGTCACGCGGTCCCCCGCGGTGCGGACGGCCAGCCGCTCGAGCTGATGGTGCTCGGCATGGGCAAGCTGGGCGGCGGCGAGCTCAATTTTTCCTCCGACATCGACCTCGTGTTCCTGTTCCCGGAGCACGGCGAGACCAGCGGCGCGCGCCCGCTCGAGCACGAGGAATACTTTGCGCGACTGGGGCGACGCGTGGCTCAGCTGCTGGGTACGGTCACTGCCGAGGGCTTCGTCTACCGCGTGGACCTGCGCCTGCGGCCGTTCGGCGACTCCGGGCCGCAGGTGGTGAGCTTCGACGCCTTCGAGGACTACCTGCAGCAGCACGGCCGCGACTGGGAGCGCTATGCCTACGTCAAGGCGCGGCCCGTGCACGGCGCCGGGCCCTTCGACGAGCTGTACCGCAACGTGCTGCGGCCGTTCGTGTTCCGCCGCTACCTCGATTTCAGCGTGTTCGAGTCGCTGCGCGAGATGAAGGAGTTGATCGCGCGCGAAGTCGAACGCCGCGAGCTGCGCGACAACGTCAAGCTCGGCCCGGGCGGCATCCGCGAGATCGAGTTCATCGTGCAGGCGTTCCAGTTGATTCGCGGCGGCGGCAAGCCCGCGCTGCAGACGCGCCGGCTGCTCGAGGCGCTGCCGCTGCTGGCCGGGCAGAAGCTGCTGCCGGCGTCGGCCGTCGAGGAGCTCGGCGAGTCGTACCGATTCCTGCGGCGCGTCGAGAACCGCCTGCAGGAGCGCAATGACGAGCAGACGCACGACCTGCCGCAGGATGAGATCGGCCGCGCGCGGCTGGCGCTCGCCATGGGCGCGGCGGACTGGGCGTCGCTCGCCGCCGAACTCGATCTGCACCGGCAGCGCGTGAGCGGTCACTTCCGTGCGCTGATCATCGGCCCCGGCGAACCGGGCGCGGGCGATGCCACGGAACGTGCGCTCGAGGCGCTGCTCGAGCCCCGGCTGGACGACGGCCTGCGCCTCGAGCTGCTGCGGCAGGCGCGCATCGGCGACGCGACGGGGGTGCTCGATCGCCTCGACGTGCTGCGGGAGAGTGCCTATTACCGACGTCTCGACGAGACGGGCCGGCGGCGACTGCACACGCTGCTGCCGTCGCTGCTGAAGGGCGTCGCCGGCGGCGACGGCGAGGCGGTTGCACTCGGTCGCGTGCTGCACGTCGTGGAACTGATCGGCGGGCGCACGGTGTACCTGGCGTTGCTCAACGAGAGCGCCGTGGCTCGCCGGCGGCTGGTCGAGCTCTGCGCTCACTCGCAGTTCCTCACGGACCAGATCGCCGCGTTTCCGCTGCTGCTCGACGAACTCATGGACGAGCGGCTGTTCGAGACGGTGCCGTCGCGTGCCGAGTTCGAGCAGGACCTGCGCGCGCGCATGGCCGGCGCCGAGCGCGACGACCCAGAGCACCAGGTGGACCTGCTGCGCCAGTTCCAGCGGGTCGCGGTGTTTCGCGTGGCGGTGCCGGACCTCACCGGCCGCCTGCCGCTCATGAAGGTCAGCGACCGCCTGACTGACGTCGCCGAGCTGATCTGCGCCGAGGCGCTGGCACTCTCCTGGGGACAGATCGTCGAGCGCCACGGCGTGCCGAAGTACGGCCCCGAGGAAACGCGGCTGCGCGATGCCGGCATGGTCGTGGTCGCCTATGGCAAGTTCGGCGGCATCGAGCTCGGGTATGGCTCCGACCTCGACCTCGTCTTCCTGCACGATTCGGGTGGCGAGCTGCAGCGCACCACCGGGCCGAAAGTCGTGGACAACGGCGTGTTCTTCCTGCGCCTGGTGCAGCGACTCGTGCACGTGCTGTCGGTGCACACCGCGGCGGGGCGGGGCTACGAGGTGGACACCCGGCTGCGGCCGAGCGGCAAGGGCGGGCTGCTGGTGCAGAGCCTCGACGGCTTCGGCGACTACCAGCGCAGCGAAGCCTGGACCTGGGAGCACCAGGCGCTGCTGCGCGCCAGGGTGGTCGCCGGCGACCCCGCGCTGCGCGAGCGCTTCGAGGCGCTGCGGCGCGACATCCTCCGCTTCGCGGTGCGGCGTGCCACGCTGCGCGAGGACGTGCGCAGCATGCGCGAGCGCATGCGCGCCGAGTTGTCGAAGTCCGGGCCCGGGCAGTTCGACCTGAAGCAGGATCGGGGCGGCATCACCGACATCGAATTCCTGGCGCAGTACTGGACGCTGCACTGGGCGGAGCGCTACCCGGAGCTGGTGACGTACTCCGACAACATCCGCCAGCTCGAGAGCCTGGCGTCCGCCGACCTCGTCCCGCAGGCGACGGTGGACGTGCTCACCGGCGCCTACCGCGCCTATCGGCAGCGCATGCACCACCTGTCGCTGGAATCGGCCAGCAACGTGGTGGCGGACGACGAGTTCCGCGCGGTGCGCGCCGCCGTCACCGCCATCTGGGACGCGACGATGACGCCGCCCCTATAATCCGCGACCAACCGCAAGTGCCGAGGCTGCCATGGCCGAACTACTGGTCCCCATCTCCCCGGGCGAGCTGATCGACAAGATCACCATCCTCGAGATCAAGTCGCAGCGCATGACCGACGCCGCCAAGCTGCACAACGTGCGCACCGAACTCTCGCTGCTCAGCGACACGTGGAAGGCTTCGCCGTACTCCGCCACGGACATCGGCGCCGAGTGGGCCGCGCTGCGCGACGTCAACGGCAAGCTGTGGGACATCGAGGATCACATCCGCGACAAGGAGCGCGCCGGGCTGTTCGACGCCGGGTTCATCGAGCTGGCGCGGGCGGTATACGTCACGAACGACGAGCGCGCCGCGATCAAGAAGAAGATCAACACGAAGCTCGGCTCCGCGCTGGTGGAGGAGAAGAGCTATGCGGCGTACAGGAAGGACTGACCTCCAGCGTCCCGTCACTTCTTCAGCGTGTACTCCGCGCTGCAATACGGGCACTTCGCCCAGCCGGTCTTCTCGATGGGCAGGAACACGCGCGGGTGGCTGTTCCACAGCTGCATGCCGGGCATCGGGCAGGAGAGCGGCAGGTCATCCGGCGTCACGTCGTAGTGATGCTGGGCATTCGGCTGGGTGAGCTTTTCGCTGCGTTCGGCCGTCACGGCAGGGCTCTCGCTTCGGGGCGGAGCGCGCATTATCCCCCAGTGCCGCGCGGGCGTCAGCGGGTCGGGGTGCGTGGCGCGCCGGCAGCCAGCAGCGCGTCGAGCCGCTCGATGACGTCCGCCGGGGTGATCAGGTCCATCACGCCCGGTTCCTCGATCTTGGTGATCCAGGGCAAGTCTCCGGCCGGCCGCTCGCGGAAGCGCCGGGCGGCCGCCTCGAACCGATCCACGCACCACTGCCGGCTGTAGTACGGTCCGCTGCGCGCCGGGTTGGTGGCCGCATACAGCCCGATCACCGGTGTGCCGACCGCCGTCGCCATGTGAGCGGGGCCCGAGTCGGGCGAGATCAGGACGGTCGCTCGCTGCAAGGTGGCCAGCAGTTCGAGCAGGGTGTCCTTGCCGACGAGGTTCTCGCTCGGCTGGCGCATCAGGCCGGCGATGCGTTCGCCGTACTGCAACTCGATCTCGCTGCGACCGCCGCAGATCAGTACGCGCAGGCCGTGACGCGCAGCTGCATGGTCGGCCACGGCGGCGTAGCCCTCGGCGCTCCAGTTGCGCAGGGCGTGACTCGAGCATGGGCTCAGCACCAGGGTCGGCTGCCCGTCCGGTATCACGCGGCGGGCGTATTCGAGCGCCGAGTCCGGCAGCGGGATGTCCCAGCGCATGGACCGCTGCCGCAGGCCGAGGTGTTCGGCGAAGCCGAACAGCCCGTCCAGCACGTGCTCGCGGCCGCGCGGCGCGATCCGCGAGTTCGTGAACAGCCACTGCAGCTCGCGGGCGCGGGCCCGGTCGAAGCCGACCTTTACGCGCGCCGGTACCAGCGCCGCAGCGAGGCTCGCGCGGATGGCGAGCTGCATGTGCAGCAGCACGTCGAATTCGCGGCCCGCCATGTGCCGGCGCAGGTCGCCATAGGCGGCGCGGCCGGTCTTCTTGTCGAACACCACGAACTCGATG
>Ga0105090_10001239_pt1 | contig 13618 bp, 5 predicted proteins | sample PPLLak3March2015_FD_79110 | JGI IMG/M metagenome (GOLD analysis project Ga0105090, IMG submission 79110) | Freshwater sediment microbial communities from Prairie Pothole Lake near Jamestown, North Dakota, USA - PPLs Lake P7 Core (1) Depth... | ecosystem: Environmental > Aquatic > Freshwater >... | reverse complement strand
GGGCGCCTCAACTGCCCGAACGCTGGCCGGAGGCTGGCCCGCGAGTGGTTTGGCGACGGCCCATCGGCGGCGGTTATTCGGGAATCGCCGTGGTCGGAAACCGTGTTTACACTCAAGACCGGCCGAAGGAACCGGCCGATCGAGAACGCATCTGGTGCGGCGACCTGTCGACCGGTGAAACCATCTGGACGTACGATTATGCCGCTCCCTACGGAATGCTCGACTACGGCAAGGGACCGCGTGGCACTCCGACGCTTCATGACGGGCGAATCTACACAGTCGGCGCGGTCGGCCATGTTCACTGCCTGGACGCGGCGAGCGGCAAGCTGTTGTGGAGTCACGATCTCGTCGGGAAGCAAGGTGCCAAGCTTCCGACTTGGGGATTCTCCTGCTCGCCCGTGGTCCACGGTGATCTGGTGATCGTGCACGCCGGGCTCCCGAAAGGTTGCTACGTTGGTTACGACCGCCGTAGCGGTGAGGAACGCTGGCGCGGCGACGACGATCCGTTGGGCTATGGCACTCCGATCCTGATCGCGCACGCTGGCCGCACCATGCTCGTCGGCTGGACCCCCGAACACATCCTGGCACTCGACCCAGATACAGGCACTGTCCATTGGAAGGTGCCGTACAAGGTGACGTACGGCGTATCGATCGCGACGCCGATCGCTCGCGATGGAATCGTGCTCGTGGCCGGCTACTGGGAAGGAGCGAAGGCCATCCAGGTGGGAACGCAACCGACCGACGCCAAGCTCCTGTGGGAGGAGAATCGCTACTTGCGAGGCCTGATGTCCCAGCCTCTCTATCGTGACGGCCACGTCTATCTGCTCGAAAAACAACACGGGCTCGTCTGTGCCGAACTGGCCACTGGCAAAGTGCTCTGGACTGATAAGAACCAACTCACGCCGCGCGATCGAAACCCACAAGCGAACCTCGTCTGGCTCGGTGATACCAATCGCATCATCGCACTGAATGCGAGTGGTGAACTGATTTTGGCGAGTCTTTCACCCGCCGGATACGAAGAACGGTCGCGTACCAAATTCATCGGCGAAACGTGGGCTCACCCGGCCTTCGCGGATCGATTCATCATCGCCCGAGACGATCAAGAAATCGTCTGCGGCGAACTGGCGCCAGCGGCGAAATAAAGCCCGCCGAAGGAAAGACTCGGCTGTCGCCTCGGGATTTAGCCAGGCATGACGCAGGTGCCCCAAGGTCTCTGGGAACAAGTCGACGCGGGCTGGCAACCTTGAATGGCAGAAATCCATGGCGTCAGGCTCGTGTGTACCGCTCCCTTGGGAAACCTGCGCCATGCCTCCGAAAATCCTGCGGCGACAGCCGTGTCTGCAGACAAACCCCGTAGCATCGCCTTCCCAGGCCGTGAATGGCGGGCTGGGAAGCCCGCCCTACAGGTATTGTCAGGCGATCTAGGGAGTGGTGGTGCCAGGATGCCGTTACAGTTTGACTTCCCACGAGCGGCGATTTACAACAAGCCGCGTTTTGCCGCCGGGGCCAGAGTTGAACCCCGCTTGTCTCTGTTTTCTACTCAGTGAAATTGGGGCGTGTCATGAAACGATCTGCTCCGCGCTCGCACAGGCGCAAGGACGGCCGCAAGGTGCATCGGGCCACTCGCCTGCGGGACGCTGAAGTGCTGGAACGTCGTCAGCTCATGGCCGCGGACTGGCAGAATCCCTGGATTCCGCTGGACGTGAACGACGACGGCATCGTCGCGCCGATCGATGCTCTGTTGAACATCAACCTTCTGAACAGTCAAGACGTCCCAACGCTACCGTCCCCGCCGGCCCTGCCGCCTCCGTTTTATGACACCAGTGGCGACAACAAATTCGCCCCGATCGACGCCCTGCTGGTCATCAACGCTCTGAACTTCGATTTCGATCCGCCCACGCTGACGGTCGGGCTGGCGAACGACACGGCGCCGCGAGGACTGACGAACACCGACCAGGTCACGTTCGACGCGATGCTCGAGGGGAACGTATTCGACCTGACAGGGATCAAGTTTCTCTACGCCCAGGTGGATGGAGGCCCGCGGATCGACGTGACCGTGGCGCGCGGCGGGGCGTTCAGCTTCGATCCGGGCTTGGCAGTCGACGGCAGCGACGATGGCCCGCACACGGTCGTCTTCGTGGCGCGGGACGGTGTGGGAAATTTTACGGCGCCCACGCCGGTGTCCTTCCAATTGGATACTCGAGCGCCGACCACGTTGGGATTTGATCTGGCGCCGGCCTTCGACACGCTCCCGTTAGGCGACCTTCAGACGGAACAGAGTCCGGTGGATCTGGTCGGGCAGACGAATGCCGGCCTGCTGGTTCAATTGCTGGACGACGGCGGCGCGACGCTCGATACGACGACCGCTTCGTCCGGCGGTTCGTTCCAGTTTTCTGGTGTCGACCTGGCCGATGGTGACAACGCATTGAGCGTCGTGGCCTGGGACGCGGCGGGAAACCAGCGCCAGGCGATGCGGACGTTCGTGTACGTGAATGGCCAGCCTGTCGAGTTCACGGATCCCGACCTCGAGGAGGCGGTGCGCGCCGAACTGGGCTTGCCCGCCAGCAGTCCGGTCACGACCGTCAACATCCTGGGACTGACGCAACTTTCGGCCGACAGCAATCGGATCGACAACCTGACGGGTCTCGAGCAGGCCGCCAACCTTCGCTCGCTGGCATTGTCCCCCAGCGACTACTCGCTACCCGGCACGGTGGAGGGACTCACACCGCTGAACGACCTGGCACAACTGGAATCGCTGACGCTCATCGGCTTACAGCTCGACGATCCGGCGCTGGCGGCGTTTGCTCCCACCGGGCAGCTCCGCGAGCTGGACCTGCGCTACAACTCGCTCACCACGCTGGACTTTCTCGACGGCTGGGACGATCTCCAGCGGCTGTTCGTGTTCGCGAACCCGGTGTCGGACCTGTCGGCGCTCGTGGGGCGCGTCGTCCAGACCGATTTAACGCCAGCGGGACTGGAAACCGCCGATACGGTTCCCGAGATCGCGGCGGCCCTGCACAACTTGCCGCTGGAAATCTACGAGTACGTCGTCAATTCGTTCGAGTATCAGCCGTATGGCGGATCGATGAAAGGGAGTCAGGCGGTCATCGAGACGAGGGCCGGCAACGACTGGGACCAGAGCCGCCTGCTGGCCGACTTATTGGCCGAGTCTGGCATCGCCGTCCGCTTCCGCCACGGGCAGGTCGAAGTCGAGACCGCCGCCGTCCTGGATTGGTTGAGCGTGACGGATCCGGACGCGGCCGGGCTGGTGCTGGCGAATGCGGCGCTGAATCCGATTCAGATCCTGGGCCCGGGCAATGTCTCGCTCGCGTTTCGCTTCGATCACACGTGGCTGGAGGCTGAGTTGTCGGTGCCGGGCGTTGGCCTGACATGGGTCCCGCTCGATCCCTCCTGGAAGTTCAAGGACCACCAGGCGGGCATTTCCGACCTGTTGACCGACGTGCCGTTTGACGCCGACGGTTACCTGTCGCAAGTTCGCAAGGAACTGGCGTCCGAATACTACGCGAATCAGATCACGGAATATTTGGAGGCGCAAGGCGCAGGGGAGGCGTTGACAGACGTGCCGTACGACGGACCGATCATGCCACGCGTGATCGACGTGGCCCCGAGCGGTCTGCCCTACGACGTCTTGGGAACGGCCGACACGTACGCGGCGATTCCATTGTCGCTGACGCACCGCGTTCAGTTGCAGGTGTATCTGGGAGCGTCGCTGAAGATCGACCAGATGCTGTTGCTGCCCGACATGGGGCTCGATCGCGTGACGCTGGGCTTCGCCGCGGCGCCGTCGAACCAGGTGATCCCCGAATTGCGGCTCGAAGGACAACTTGTCGCGCAGGGTTCCGCCGGGTCCAAGTTCAGCGGCGTCACGATCATCGTGAATCACTTCGATGCGGGGGACGATGTCCTGGATTCGAGTTTTTCGTATGCGCGTAAAACCAGCGACTACATCGCGGTGGGCCTGGACGCCAATCAGATTTCCGACCATCTGATCACCCGGCAGTTGGACGCCGCGACCACGGCGTCGTTCGCGCACCTGAATGGCGAAGCTGTCGACCGCGACCAGGAAGTCGGCGCGCTGCTGGGAGCGGCCATCCTGCGGTACTTCCAGCGCACGAATGAAGGCGAGCAACTGGTGGATCGGTTGACGCATGCCGCGACACTCTACGGCCGAGTCGCGTCGGGTCTGGCGACCAGCACCACGACGGTCGCCTATTACCCTGAACTGAACTTGCCGTACGTTCCCGGAAATGTGAACGTCGATGTGGCCAATCTGTACCATCAATCGTTTCCGATCGACGGCGATCCGACGGGGGACGACGTGCGCGAGACGATCCGAAATTGGAACGGGTCGGCCCAGGAGCACGCGGTGTGGGAAGAATTGCTGAACATCACCAGCATCTCGACCATCAAGTCGCTGCAATTGGCGAGCGAACGCGGCATCCCGGTGTTCGTGATCGATGCCAGCAATGCCGCCACGCTGGTTCCTCAACTGACGCTGGGGGCCTTCACGACAAATGGAATTCTGGATGAATTGGCCGACGGAGCGACGGTGACCGTGCCGCGCGATCCGACCAACCTGCAGGACTGGAACGGCGTCGGCTACATCACCGAACGACCCGGCGGCAGCTTCGGCTTCATCATTTCCGGAGGGCTGGCGGGCCAATCGTCGGCCATCATGCAAGGGGGCAGCGGTACGGGCGACCCGAACGACCCGAATGCTCCCGACCGCGATCCCAATCAGCGCGAGGCGGGCGATCCGATCAATGTCGCGAACGGCAATGTCGTGCGCGACGACCACGACATTCTGCTGCCGGCCCCCGGCATCCCGCTCGAATTGAGCCGCCATTACGATTCACAGGCGACGCTGGATGTCGGCTTTGGCCCCGGCTGGGTCTTCACGTTCTCGGACTTCCTGCAGATTACTCCGGGGGGCCCCATCGTCTGGCAGTCGAGCGAGGGATTTCCGTTCACGTTCTTGCCGGACGGACAGGGAGGATTCATTGTTCCCGATTCCTTGCGGGGAACCTTTACGGCGGACGCGGGAGGATTCCGTTTCCGACGCCGCGACGGCATGCAGCACGAATTCGACGTATCGGGCCGGCTCACGGCGGTCCGCGATCGGAACGGCAACTCCGTCACGCTCGGCTACGACGGCGACGGCAAGCTGGCGACGGTGACCGACGCCGACGCGCCGACACGGAAGCTGACCTATCACTGGTCGGCCAACCGCATCGCGTCAGTCGACGACTTCACGGGACGCACGTGGACCTACGAGTACACCGGCGGTCGCTTGACCCGCGTGACCAGCCCGTCGGATGCCCATGCGACGGCCGCGGTCACCCGATACGAATACTTCACTGACACGGCGCGGCTGGGATTGCTCAAGACGATCACTCAGCCGGACGGCGGACGCATTTCGTATTCGTACTACGCCAACCGACGCGGGTTTCAGGAGACCGACGCGGAAGGCTTCACGCAGACGTTTCATTACGACCTGGACCGCCGCGAGACGACGTTCGTCGATGAACGCGGCTTCCGTACGATCTATGCGTACGACGATCGCGGGCAGTTGTTGCAGGTCGAATATGCGGACGGCGCCACCGAACGGCGCACCTGGGTCGACGGGCTCGTCGTCGCGCGAACCGACGGCGTGGGGCGTCATACGCAGTTTCAATACGACACGCTGGGCAACGTCTTGCAGGAGACCGACCGCGCCGGCCAGGTGACGACGTACGCCTATGAACCATTGTTCAACATGGTGTCCAACCGCACCGAACCAGGCGGGCGGACGACTTCGTTCGAATACGACGCACGCGGCAATTGGACGCGGATGACCGATCCCGAGGGGAATGTCCGCACTCGCACGTACGACGGTCGAGGGCTGCTGCTCGCCGAAACGGACGGCCGCGGAAACACGGTCGACTACGCGTATAACTCCGCCGGCCAAACCGTGACCATCACGACCGATCTGCCGTCGACCCAGCACATGACGTACGACGCGCGCGGCAATCTGCTGTCGAACACCGACGGCAACGGTCACACGAAGTCGCACGTCTACGACGTCCGCGACCGCAAGCTGACCGAAACGGACGCGATGGGCGGGATCACCACGTATCGCTACGACGTGATGAGCAACGTGATTCGAGTCACCGATGAACTGGGACGCGTCCGCACGTTCGCTTACGACTTGCGGCAGCTTCCCACTCGACTGACGTTTCCCGACGGAACGACTCAGGAATCGATGTATGACGGCACTCGCAACAAGACGCGGGCGATCGATGAACTGGGACGAGTGACGCGGTACACCTACGACAGCCGCAACCGCATGTCGGCCATGGTCCGCCCGGACGGCACGAATCAGCAGATGCGGTACGACAAGAACGGCCGGCTCATCTCCCTCCGCGACGAACGAGGTTTCGTGACTCGGTACGAATACGACGCGCGGGATCGCTTCGCGCGTCAGATTGATCCGCTGGGGGGCGTTCAGTCGTGGACCTACGACGCGCCGGGCAACATCCTCACACACACCGACGAAGCAGGACACACGACCCACTTTTCGTACGACTTGAACGACAACGTTCTGTCGACGACCGATCCGCTGGGGGGCGTGACGTCGTACGAGTATGACGCAAACAACAACATGCGCCGAATCACCGATCGGCGCGGCAATGCAACGCAGGTGGAATACGACGAGCTCAACCGGCGAACGCGGACCGTCGATGCGCTGGGCGGAGTTCAAACCACGACTTACGACGCGGTCGGAAATCGCACGTCGTTCGCCGACGAATTGGGACGGACGACCCAGTATGCCTACGATTCCTTGAACCGATTGATCACGACGACCGATCCACGCGGCCATGCGGTTCAGTATGCGTACGACGCCGCGGACAACCTCGTGTCGCTCGTCGACGCGCGCGGAGGTACGTTCACCTTCACGTACGACGTGCTCAATCACCGCATTCGCGAGGCGGACCCTCTTGGACAAATCGTGCGTCGATCGTTTGACGCCGTTGGCATGATGATCTCGGAAACGGACGAGCTGAATCGGACGACGACGTTCGCCTACGACGCGCGCGCCCGGCTCGTCGAGTCCCGCGATCCGCTGGGCGCCGTCTGGCGGACGACCTACGACGGCACCAGCAACGTGACGTCGACGGTCGACCCGTTGGGCCATGTCGAGCAATTCGCGTATGACGCGCTCGGCCGCCGCACGCGTTTGACGGATCCGCGCGGCGGCGTCACCACCTTTCAATACGATGCGGTCGGCAACCTGCTCTCGTTGACTGATCCGGAAGGCAATGCGACGGACTACGATTTTGACGCGCTCGATCGGCTCGTCACCGAGACCAACGAACTCGGACAAAGTCGCCACTACCTGTACGACCCGAACGGCAATCTGACCGCACGCGAGGATCGCCTGGGGCGGCGGACGGAGTACACGTACGACGTCTTGAATCGACGGGTCGAGGAACAGTGGCTCGTCGGGAGCACGGTCGTCCGCGAATTCACGTGGATCATCGATCCGGCCGGGCAAGTGACGGCGGTGCACGACGACGCGTCGCAGTCTACGTTTCAATACGATGCCGCCGGCAACCTGACGTCGGCCTCGAACGGCGGAACGAGCGGCGTGCCGCAAGTCAATTTCGCGCTGACGTACGACGCGGAGAACAACCGCACGACCCGAGCGGATACGGTGGCGAGTGCCTTGTCGGCCACGACGACCTACTTGTACGACGCGCTGCAGCGCATGACGCGCATCGTGCAAGCGGGCCCGCTGGTCGCCGCCAAGCGAATCGATCTGGCGTACGACGCGGCCAGTCAAATGGTGGGGCTGAGCCGCTACGCGGACTCGGCCGGGACCCTGCCGGTGGCGCAGTCGACGAAAACGTACGACCGCGACGAACGGCTCACGGGGCTCGTGCATCGCGACGGCGCCGTTCAGTTGGCGCGCTATGCGTGGCAGTACGATGCGGCCGATCGCATCGTCCGCGCGGAAACGCCCGACGGGACCACCGACTATCAATACGACGCCCAGGACCAACTGCTGTCGGCGGCGCATTCGGCCCTGTCCGACGAAGCGTACGCCTACGACGAGAACGGAAATCGGGTGTCGGGCGGATCGACCATCGGCGCCGACAATCGTCTGCTTTCGGACGGCACGTTCAACTACCAGTACGACGCGGAAGGAAATCGCGTGCGGCGCACGCGCATCGCGACCGGGGCGGTCACGGAATATGAATGGGATTACCGCAACCGGCTGGTGCGCGTGACCGAACGGAACTCCGCGGCGAGTCCCAAGACGCGGGAGAGCCGGTACGAATACGACGCGTTCGATCGCCGCATCGCCAAATCGGTCGATGCCGACGGCGACGGAGCGAACTCGGCCCAGGTCACTCGGTTCGTCTACGACGGCGACCACGTGGCCTATGTGTTCGACGGCGCTGGGAATCGCCAACACATTTTCGTCCATGGACCAGGCTGGGATCGCGTGTTGGCGGATGAGCAGGCGGGCGGGGTCGTGCTGTGGGCCTTGACCGACCACTTGGGTTCAGTCCGTGACCTGGTCGATTCCCAAGGGACGATCGTCAACCACGTGGTGTACGACAGCTTTGGTCGCATCGTCGACTGGTCGGACCCCAGCGTCGAGCAATTGTTCGCCTACACGGGTCAACAGTATGACCCGGAAACGGACCTGCACTATTATCGAGCCCGTTACTATGACGCTCGAGTAGGACAGTTTCTCAGCGAAGACTCCGTCGGCTTCACCGACGATCGCTTTCATTTGCGGATCTATGTCGGCAACAACCCGTTGACGAACGTCGATCCCACGGGACATTTCATCGAGACGTTTTGGGACGTCGCGAGCCTGGTGACGGGCGTCGCGAGCCTGGCCGACAACGTGACTCAGGGGAACTGGGGAGAGGCGGCGCTGGACCTGGTCGGCGTCGTCGCCGATGCGGGGGCGGTGCTTGTTCCCGGCTGCCCGGGCGGCGCCGGCATGGCGATCAAGGCGCTGCGCGGCATCGAGAAGCTCGACAACGCAATTAACACGGCCCGCGCGGGACAGGAACTGTACGACACCGGTTCGAAGATCGCCTCCGGAAACGGCGACAAGGTCAGCGGCTGGGATCTGCTCAATGCGGGCCGCGCCGCCATGGGGGCTGGCGGCAGCAAGTGGAAAAGCAAGTGCTTCGTCGCCGGCACGCAAGTGATGGTCGAGTGGTCCGAACCCGCGCCGACGGCGTCCGACACCGTCGAAACCGCCCCCGTGCAGGCCGGACTGTTCGACGATGCGACGTGGCTCGTGCTCGGAGCGGCCGCCGCCGCCGTGCTGGTGGGTGGCGAACACGAACTGCGTCGCCGCCGCGTCGCGCAACATCGCGAGCACGATTTTCGGAATTCGGTCGATCGTCTGCTGTCCGATGACGAGATGAACGACGTCGAGGACCTGTTCGAGGCGGCGCCGGACGAGTGGGACGAGTCGCCCGTACTTCTGTCGCGATCAGGGCGCGGCGAGTCCGAGCGACCGAGCGGCATTTCGAATCGCAGGATTGGGAAACTTGTAAGTCCCCCGGCCGCCAGGGTGCGACTCGCGGGAGGAGCGTTTATCGACGAAACGTTGCCGAACTTCGTGGCCCGCGGCACGCCGGTCGCTCCGCCCCCTCGCTCGCCGCAAGGCGGTTCGTCGCTCACCACGCAGCGCGAGTCGCGAGGTTGGCCGCTCATCGTCGCGGGCGTGGCGCTCGCGATGCTCGCCTGGTTCGGCCTGCCCCGATCGCCCAAAGAGGGCGGCCCAGACTTGGCGGGACTTGTCGAGGTGCGCGCGTCGAGTGGTCCGACGGTCGAGCCATGGGCCAGCAAGAACATCGAGGAGATTCGACTCGGCGATCGCGTGCTGACGCGCGATCCCGAAACCCACGAATTGGGATATCGCCGGGTCGTGCGGGTGTTCCATCGCACCAGCGACCATCTGCGCGTGATCGACGTGCGGGACGCGCAGTCCGGCGAACAGCGTTTCGAGACGACGGATGAGCATCCGTTCTGGGTGGTCGGTTCGGGATTCGTCGAGGCCGGCAAGCTCCAAGGGGGCGAGCAACTTGAATCGCCCGACGGCAGTCGGCAAACGGTCCTTCGTTCGCACCGCGTCGAAATGCTGGCCGGCGTGCCGGTCTTCAATTTCGAGGTCGAAGACTGGCACACGTACTTCGTGCGTGCCCACGGAGCAAACGCCCCGCCGGTGTACGTCCACAACGCGGACTGCGGCGGAGGATCAACAGGAGGAGCTAAGAGAGGCCCCAAGACTGACGTCAATGCTCCTCATAACGCCAAGATCCGCTCGGAAGCCGAGAGACTTCGCGCCGAAGGAAATGAGATTGTGTCTGGAGGCGGTGGAAAAGAGCGACTGATTCCGACTCCTGGCGGCGTCAAGGAAGGGCGTCGTCCCGACATCGAGTATCGCACTCCAGAGGGAGAGCTGAGGGGTCGCAACGTTGGTAAAACAAAGTCGGACGGCAGCCCTGTTTCTCGCGAGCAGAAGGCTCTTGGGGATTTGAACGGCCCTGGTGGACTCCCCACCGACTTTGTGCCATACGACCGGTAGCTTGCAAAATGCCAGATATTTCAATTCAGTTCTTTGCGACGCCCATCGAGCTTCTTTCTTTTGTGAAGGAAGCGATCAGGGAACACCAGCTTTACGCTGTGGCGATGCGGTTTCGGCCGTTTGAAGCGCGAGTCGTCGGCATGAGTGAACTGGATGAGCTTCTTGCGCCATCATCGGAATTCCATCGCTGGGCACTTACCGTCGACGCACCTCACCTGCCCGTTGAACACGAACTTGATCATGCGGACAAGAATCCCGACCATTTGCGACTCGAGGTTGGCAGATACACCGGCGCAACGCTTGAAGAATCTTGGCTTTCGTGTCGGACAGGGAACAAGGCTGTCTTTTCTGTATGGAAGAAAATCGCCAAGCGGCTGAAGGCCGTCACTTTGCCGGGGATAACTGCAACAAATCGGCAAAACGGAGTGAGTGTGGAGTATAAGGCGCAGCGCTATTCGAACGGCGCCAAGGCCTTGGAGGATCGGGGCGTCACGATGTTACCTGCAGTCGGCCCCAAAGGGCCAGCAATCCGGTTAGGGCTGTTGCTCTCGCACCCTCCCACGGTCGATCACGACAGAGAGGAATCGGTGGAATAACACCGAGATTGCCCAGGGCCGATTCGAGAGGATGGGCCAGACTCTTCGTCGTCCAATTTGCCCCGAAGGGGCCGAGACAAATCAGCCCAGCGGCAGAGCGCAGCGGCGACAGCCGCTGAGCGTCGCCCTGGGTTTTCTGTCGGTGGAATCCAATGTCCTGTAAGGGCGACACATGCATGATGCCGGCGGCTCAGGCGACTCGGCCGAGTTCCTCGCGGCAGCGCAGCTGCGCGGTGAGTTGTTTGACCTGCCGCTGGGCTTGCAGCAATTCTTCCTCGTATTGCCGCCGCTGTTGATCGAACTGACGCTGCTGGCGTTCCAGTTCCTGTTGTCGGGCGATGAGTTGACCGGCGATCTGCTCGAACTCCTGGTATCGCTGGGCGACCCAGTTCTGCAGATCGCGGCGTTGACGGCGCAAGTGCAGTTGTCGTTGCTCGAGCTGCTCGAGCCGTTCCCGCGTCTCCTGCTCCAGGTTGGCGAGTTCCTCGCGCGACTGCCGCTGCTGTTGCCGAAACTGGTCTCGCAGTCGCTGCAGCGATCGACTCAATTCGTCCGCTGGCAACCGCCCGGCCAGTTGCACTCGGAGCTGTTCGGTCGCCAGGCGAACTTCGAGCGTTTCTTGATGTACTCGACGAACTTCCTGCAGCATTTGCTGGGTGGCCGCGGTTTGTCGAGTGATTTGGGCTTCCTGTTCCCGCAACACCTCGTGCTGTTGGTTCAGTGCGGCGGAAAATTCGGCGGATGAGCTTCGCGGGGGTGCGACCGGCGTCGTGGTCGCGGGGGAAGCCTCGCCGCGCAGCGCAGCGCTTAAGGCCACCTGGTGCGCCAGCCGTTGCTGTTCCAGGGCTTCGAGCAGCAGGCGGATGGCCTCATCAGAATCCCGGTCGGGCCGGGGCGAATCGTTCGGCGGGGCTGGAGGAGGCGCGGCGGGACCACGCTGGGCTTCGAATGCCTGACGGGCCTGCTGCAGCGATTGCTGTTGTTCTTCGAGTTGTTGTTGGCGACGGACGAGTTCCGACTGGCGACTACGCAGGTATTCGGCAAGCTGGGCAGCCTGAGTCGACATCAGGCGGTCGGCGACTTGTCCGCAGGCCAGGATGTCCGCGTCGTCGTCCGACTCCCCTTCCTGGTGGTGGGCGAATTGGTCGCTGGAGGCAGGTTCATCGACGTGGGGGCTGACCGAGTGCAGCCGGGGCTTGGCATGCGGTGGATCGAAACGACGAATGGCGCCGCCCCCCGCGGTGGCTGCGGGCGGACGTTTTTCGGGCGTCCCGTCAGAGCGTGGTTGGTGGCCAGTCATGCTGCGTAAGATTCGTCGCGGAAAGGCGTTTCGAATGAGCCGGGTGAGCGGCGGCAAAGTCGTGACGTCCCTGTCAGCTTCTCTTATCGGCAAATCTTGCCATTCGTCTGAAACCCGTTGTGTTCGGGACGGCGACTTGAAGGGGAACATCGCGCGTGAGACAATCCACCCCCTTGAGAACCATCCTTTCGTTAGTGGGAGATTGCCTGGCAATGAAATTGGAACCGATTGGCGACAATGTGATTGTGAAACGACTCGACCCGGAAGCAAAAACGGCCGGGGGCATCCTGCTCCCCGATTCGGCTCGCGAGAAACCCAAGCAAGGCCGGGTCCTTTCTGTCGGGGATGGACGACTCTTGAAGAACGGCAATCGAGTGCCGAATCAGGTGCAGGAAGGGGACCGCGTGTTGTTCGGCGCCTACGCCGGCACCGAGGTGGTGGTCGACAAGCAGGAATTGCTGATCATGAGCGAGGACGAAATCCTCGCGATTCTGGACTAATCATGATCCCCTGATATCTTTGCAGTACGCCTTCGCTGCGCAGTCATCCCTAGGATTGGCGAGAATCGCCGGAAAGCCCGCTGCCATGTCGACTCTGCTCAAGCCCGGTGTCGCTGTCGTGTCACTGTCGCTCGGACTGGTTTGCGTCTCGCTGGTTTCACAGTCCGTGATGGCGGCCGATGAGGCGCGGACTTACGAACAGGTCGTAAATCGAGCGATCGACTACCTGCGATCCAAGGGGCAGGCGGCGGATGGGTCGTATTCGGCGCAGGCGGGACCGGGAGTCACCGCGCTGGTGGTGACGGCCGTTTTGCGTCACGGGCGTTCGCCGGACGACCCGGCGGTCGCGAAGAGTCTGAAATACCTGGAAGCGAAAGTCGCCGCCGATGGCGGGCTGAACGAGGGTTCGAAGTACCGCAACTACGAGACCTGCCTGGCGGTCCTGGCCTTCCGCGAAGCCAACAAGGATCATCGCTACGACAAGCTGCTCAAAGGGGCCGATGCCTTTATCAAGAAAGATCAGTGGGACGACGGGGAAGGAAAGTCGAAATCGGATCCCGAGTTTGGAGGGAGCGGCTACGGCAGCAAGGGGCGTCCCGAT
>Ga0105090_10001238_pt1 | contig 13619 bp, 5 predicted proteins | sample PPLLak3March2015_FD_79110 | JGI IMG/M metagenome (GOLD analysis project Ga0105090, IMG submission 79110) | Freshwater sediment microbial communities from Prairie Pothole Lake near Jamestown, North Dakota, USA - PPLs Lake P7 Core (1) Depth... | ecosystem: Environmental > Aquatic > Freshwater >... | reverse complement strand
TCTCGGCGGCCAGAGCCTCGCCGCCGGGCACGGCCGCTTCGACGGCTGCGACTTCTGGCAGTGGCTCGGCCGGGGTCTCGAACAAGGCTTCCAGCCGCTTCGGGTCCACCCGCTGCATGAGGTGCCGGTACTCGCCGATCGTATGGTGACCGAGCGCGCGCGCCGCATCGGCCCACAGCAGCGGCTCCACCTTCAGGAAGGCTTCCACCCTGGCCGCCAGGGCCGGCAGTACCGGCTTGAGATAGATGGTGAGCACGCGGAAGGCCTCGATGCACACCGAGCAGGCGTCGTGCAGCGCGGCGTCCATGCCCGGCTGCCGGGCCAGTTCCCAGGGCTTCACGCGGTCGACGAATTCGTTCACGCGGTCGGCCAGCGCCATCACCTCGCGCAGCGCCTTGCCGAATTCACGTTCCTCGTACAAGCCCTTGATCGCTTCGGCCTGCGCACGCAAGCCGTCGAGCAGGGCGCGGCCTTCCACGCCCAGGTCGGCCGAGAGCCGGCCGCCGAAGCGCTTGTTCAGGAAGCCAGCGGCACGACTGGCGATATTGATGTACTTGCCCACCAGGTCGGCGTTGACGCGGGCCACGAAGTCGTCCGGGCTGAAGTCCAGGTCCTCGACGCGGCCGTTGAGCTTGGCGCAGAGGTAGTAGCGCAGCCATTCGGCGTCCAGGCCGAGCTCCAGGTATTTCAGCGGGCTGATGCCGGTACCCCGGCTCTTGCTCATCTTGGCGCCGCTCACCGTGAGATGGCCGTGCACCCACACGCGGTCGGGCACCTTGCGGCCACTGAACTTCAGCATCGCCGGCCAGAACAGCGTGTGAAAGGTGACGATGTCCTTGCCGATGAAATGCACCTGCTCCAGCGCCGGGTCGGCGAGATAGGCGTCGTAGTTCACCCCGATCTTGCCGAACCAGTTCTTCAGCGAGGCCAGGTAGCCCACCGGCGCGTCGAGCCAGACGTAGAAATATTTGCCCGGCGCGTCGGGGATCTCGATGCCGAAGTACGGCTCGTCGCGGCTGATGTCCCAGTCGCCCAGGCTCACACGGCCTTGGGCGTCGCGCTTGAACCACTCACGCACCTTGTTCGCGACCTCGGGCTGCAGGCGGCCGTCCTGCGTCCAGTCTTCCAGGAACTCCACGCAGCGCGGGTCCGACAGGCGGAAGAAGAAATGCTCGCTGGAACGCAGCACGGGCGTGGCACCGGTGAGCGCCGAGCGCGGGTTCTTCAGGTCGGTGGGGGCGTAGACGGCGCCGCAGGATTCGCAGTTGTCACCGTACTGGTCGGGCGCACCGCAGTTGGGGCATTCGCCCTTGATGAAGCGGTCGGGCAGGAACATGCCCTTGGCGGGGTCGTAGAACTGCTCGACGGTGCGCGTGTCGATCAGGTCGTTGGCGCGCAACGCACGGTAGATGCTCTGCGCGAGTTCGTGGTTCTCGGGGCCGTCGGTGGAGTGCCAGTTGTCGAAGGCGATGTGGAAACCTTCGAGATACGGCTTGCGGCCGGCGGCGATGTCGGCCACGAATTGCTGCGGCGTCTGGCCGGCCTTCTCGGCCGCGATCATGATCGGCGCGCCGTGGGCGTCGTCGGCACAGACGAAATGCACCTCGTGCCCCTGCAGGCGCTGGAAGCGCACCCAGGTGTCGGCCTGGATGTACTCCATGATGTGGCCGATGTGGAACGGCCCGTTGGCATAGGGCAGGGCGGTGGTGACGAAGAGCTTGCGCGGCATGAATTCGATTCTAGGCGGCGGGTCATGCGCTGCGCACCCGCCGGCCACGGCAGGGCCCTGCACAGGGCTGGCCGGCTGCGTTAGGCTTGCGCCGTGGCCCAGCCGATGATCCCCATCCACAGCGCCGAAGCCGACCGGCGGCGCAAGCGCCGGCAGACCAAGGGCAGGCAGGTCGACCAGGCGCTGCTGGCCGAGGTGCAGGGCTGGCTGGGCGATGCGCCGCTGCGGCGCGAGTGGCTGATCGAATATCTCCACGCCGTCAACGACCGCCTGCGCTGCCTGCCGGCGCCGCACCTGGCCGCGCTGGCGCAGTTGATGCAGCTGTCACAGGCCGAGGTCTTCGAGGTGGCGAGCTTCTACCACCACTTCGAGGTCGTGAGGGAAGGGGCCGACGGCCGGGTGCCGTCCGCACCCGCGATCACGGTGCGCGTCTGCGACGGCGTGGCCTGCGAGCTGGCTGGTGCGCAGGATCTGCTGGCGCGCCTGCCGGCTGTGCTGGACCGCGAGGTGCGCGTGGTGCCCGCGCCGTGCATCGGCCGCTGCGACACCGCGCCGGCGGCTGTCGTGCACCAGCACCCGGTGCCGCATGCCACGTCGCAGTCCGTGCTCGACGCCGTAGCGACCGGTCGCAGGAACGACGCGGTGCAGGGAGCCCTGGACCTGGACGCCTATCTCGCGCAGGGCGGCTACCGCCTGCTGCAGCAATGCCACACCGGTGAACGCAGCGCCGACAGCGTGATCCAGGCGCTGACAGAGGCCAGCCTGCGCGGCCTGGGCGGCGCCGGTTTCCCGGCCGGGCGCAAGTGGCGCATCGTTCGCGAACAGCCGGCACCGCGGCTGCTGGCGGTGAATGCCGACGAAGGCGAGCCCGGTACCTTCAAGGACCGCTGGCTGCTGGAACGCGACCCGCACCGCTTCCTGGAAGGCGTCTTCGTCGCCGCCTGGGCGGTGGGCGCGGAGAAGATCTTCATCTACCTGCGCGACGAATACCACGGCTGCCGTGCGCTGCTGCAGCGGGAACTGGAGCGGCTGCAGGCGTGGCCGCCGGTGCCGGACCTGCCCCCGGTCGAGCTGCGGCGCGGTGCCGGCGCCTATGTCTGCGGCGAGGAGTCGGCCATGATCGAATCCATCGAAGGCAGGCGCGGCCTGCCGCGGCTGCGGCCGCCCTTTGTCGCCGAGCGCGGCTTGTTCGGCCGGCCGACGCTGGTGCACAACGTGGAGACACTGGCCTGGGTGCGCGAGATCGTCGAGCGCGGCGGCGCCTGGTTCGCCGCGCACGGCCGCCATGGCCGCAGCGGTCTGCGCCGCTTTTCCGTGTGTGGCCGCGTGGCCGAGCCGGGCGTGAAACTGGCGCCGGCCGGCATCACCTTGCGTGAGCTCATCAATGAATATTGCGGCGGCATGCAGGCCGGCCACGAGCTCTACGCCTACCTGCCCGGCGGGGCTTCTGGTGGCATCCTGCCGGCACGGCTGGCCGATCTGCCGCTGGACTTCGATACCTTGCAGCCGCACGGCTGTTTCATCGGCTCGGCGGCGGTCATCGTGCTCTCGCAGCACGACCGCGCCGTCGACGCCGCGCGCAACGTGATGCGCTTTTTCGCCCACGAATCGTGCGGCCAGTGCACGCCCTGCCGCACCGGCACGGCCAAGGCGGTGGCATTGATGGCGCAGCCGGTGTGGAATGCACCGCTGCTGGCCGAACTGGGCCAGGTGATGCGCGACGCCTCGATCTGCGGCCTGGGGCAGGCGGCGCCGAATGTCGTCGATGGCGTGCTGGCGCACTTCGCGCACGAGGTGGCGCCATGAATGCCATCACGCGCGCCGAACGCGCGCGGCTGCTGCAGGAAACGACGGCCACGGTCGAATTCACGCTCGACGGTCGCACCGTGAGTGCCAGGAGCGGCGAGACGATCATCGAAGTGGCTCAGCGCGAAGGTGTGGAGATCCCGCACCTGTGCTGGACGCCGGGGCTGGACCCGGCCGGCAACTGTCGCGCCTGCGTCGTGGAAGTAAAGGGCGAACGGGTGTTGGCCGCGTCCTGCTGCCGGCAGGCGAGCGCCGGCATGGACGTGCTCACGGCCAGCGAACGGGCCCGGACATCGCAGCGCCTGGTGCTGGAGCTGCTGCAGTCCGACCTGCCCGCGCAGCCGCTCCGGCGCGACAGCGAGGTGCAAGCCTGGGCCGCCCGGCTCGGCGTCGGCACGCCGCGCTTCGCCGCGCGCGAGCCCATCGCGTTCGATCTCACGCACGCCGCGATCGCCGTCCACCTGGACGCCTGCATCCAGTGCACGCGCTGCCTGCGTGCCTGCCGCGACGAGCAAGCCAACGACGTCATCGGCTTGGCCTTTCGTGGCGAGCAGGCGCGCATCGTCTTCGACATCGACGACGCCCTGGGCGCGTCCACCTGTGTCGCCTGCGGGGAATGCGTGCAGGCCTGCCCTACGGGGGCGCTGGCAGCGGCGCAAGGGGCCGCGCTGCAACGGCCCGACCGTGAGGTCGATACGCTGTGCCCTTATTGCGGCGTCGGCTGCCAGGTCACGCTCCAGGTCAAGGACGACCGCATCGTGCAGGTGCAAGGCCGCGACGGCCCGGCCAACCACGGGCGGCTGTGCGTGAAGGGACGCTACGGACAGGACTATGCGCGCCACCCGCAGCGCCTGACGGTGCCGCTGATCCGCCGCGCCGATGCGCCCAAGCACGCGGAGGCAGTGGCCGACCCGGCGACCGCGATGCGACATTTCCGCGAGGCCACCTGGGAAGAAGCGCTGGCCCACGCTGGGCAAGCGCTGCGCCGCATCCGTGGCGAGCACGGCCCGCGCGCGCTGGCCGGTTTCGGCAGCGCCAAGGGCAGCAACGAAGAGGCCTACCTGTTCCAGAAGCTCGTGCGGCTGGGCTTCGGCAGCAACAATGTCGACCACTGCACGCGCCTGTGCCACGCCTCCAGCGTGGCGGCGTTGCTGGAAGGCCTGGGCTCGGGCGCCGTCAGCAACCCGGTGATGGACGTCTCCCAGGCCGAGGTGGTGCTGGTGATCGGCGCCAATCCCGCCGTCAACCACCCGGTGGCAGCGAGTTGGATCAAGAATGCGGTGCGCCGCGGCACGCAGCTCGTGGTGATCGACCCGCGGCGCAACGAGCTCGCGCGCCATGCGCGGCACTTCCTGCCCTTCCGGCCCGACAGCGACGTGGCGCTGCTCAGCGCCATGCTGCACACCATCGTTGCCGAAGGCCTGGCGAACGAGCGCTTCATCGCCGAGCGCACGCTGGGCTTCGAGGCGCTGCGCGAGCATGTGCGCGACTGCAGTCCGGAATGGGCGGTCCCGCTGACCGGCGTCCAAGCGCGAACCATCCGCGAGGTGGCGCGCCTGTACGCCACCAGCCGCGCGTCGATGATCCTGTGGGGCATGGGCATCAGCCAGCATGTGCACGGCACCGACAATGCGCGCTGCCTCATCGCGCTGGCGCTGGCCACGGGGCAGATCGGCCGCCCCGGCACCGGGCTGCACCCGCTGCGCGGCCAGAACAACGTGCAGGGCGCTTCCGACGCGGGCCTGATCCCGATGATGTACCCCGACTACCAGCGTGTCGCCGAGGCCGCCGCGCGCGAGCGCGTTGCCGCCGCCTGGGGCGTGCCGGCCGCAGCGCTCGACCCGCACACGGGCCTGACCGTGGTCGAGCTCATCCACGCCATGCTCGAGCGCCAGGTGCGCGGCATGCTCATCATGGGCGAGAACCCGGCCATGAGCGACCCCGACGCGAACCACGCGCGGCAGGCGCTGGCCAGACTGGACATGCTGGTGGTGCAGGACATTTTCCTCACCGAAACCGCCTGCCTGGCCGACGTGGTGCTGCCGGCCTCGGCCTTTGCCGAGAAGACCGGCAGCTTCACCAACACCGACCGTTTGGTGCAACTCGGCCGCGCCGCGCTGCCGCTGCCCGGGCAGGCGCGGCAGGACCTGTGGATCCTCACCGCGCTGGCCGGGCAAATGGGTCTGGACTGGTCCGTGTACGGGGCCCAACCGCAGGACTGCACCGACGCCGCGGCCGCGGTCTTCGACGAGATGCGCCACCTCATGCCCAGCATCGCCGGCATCACCTGGCAGCGGCTGCAGCGCGAGGGCAGCGTCACCTACCCGTGCCACCACGAAGGCGACGCCGGCGAGCGCGTGGTCTTCGGCGAGCACTTTTCCACGCCCACCGGCCGTGGCCTCTTCGTGCCGCCTTCGGGCACGCTGGCCGAGGAGCAGCCCGACGCCGACTACCCCCTGGTGCTCATCACCGGCCGCCAGCTCGAGCACTGGCACACCGGCAGCATGACGCGGCGATCGGGCGTGCTCGACGCCATCGAGCCCGACGCGGTGGCGCTACTGCACCCGCAGGAACTGGCGCGGCTGGGCGTGGCGCCGGGTGATCGCATCAGGCTCACCTCACGCCGCGGTGAGGTGGAACTCTTTGCACGCGCCGACGCCGGCATGCCGCCCGGCGCGGTGTTCGTGGCCTTCTGCTGGGCCGAGGCGGCGATCAACCGGCTTACGCACCCGGCGCTCGACCCGGTGGCCAAGATTCCCGGCTTCAAATATTGCGCGGTGCGCGTGGCGCCGGGTGTTGGCGGCGCTGTTCGCGCCGGCCCGACGTCAGCCTGAACTGCAGGCACGCAATCCGGTCGTGGCGCGCGGCCGCATGCCCCCGCGAAAGGGTTCACCGGGCGCGCAGCGTGTTCAATGGCCCTGGGCCGGTTCCTTCCATCCGAACGAGGCCAGCTTGCGGTACAGCGTGCGCTCGCTGATGCCCAGCGCCCTGGCCGCCTCGCGGCGGCTGCCGCCATGCCGGGCCAGCGCCTGTTCGAGCGCCTGCCACTCGGCCGCGCGCAGCGGCGCCTCTTCCGAGGCGGCGGCTTCGGCCCGAATCGGGGTTTTTGCCGGGTGCCCGCTGCCGCCTTGCAGCACCTCGGGTGGCAGGTGCTCGCCGAAGATGCTGTCGCTGTCGGTGAGCAGGCTGGCGCGCTCCAGGATGTTGCGCAGTTCACGAATGTTGCCGGGGAAGTCGTAGTCGACCAGCATGCGCCGCGCCCCGTCGCTCAATTTCATCGTGCGGCCGGGCTGGATCCTCGACAGCAGCGATTCGGCCAGCAACGGAGTGTCTTCGCGGCGCTCGCGCAGTGCCGGCAGGTGGATCGGATAGGCGCTGATCCGGTAGTAGAGGTCGCGTCGGAAGGTTTCATCGTTCACCATGGCCCTCAGGTTCCGGTGCGTTGCCGTGATGAGGCGCACGTCGGATCGCTGGGGTTCCACGGCCCCGACACGGCGGAAGGTGCCGGTCTCGATCAGCCGCAGCAGCTTCACCTGTTGTTGCAGCGAGATGTCGCCGATCTCGTCCAGGAACAGCGTGCCGCCGCGCGCCGCCTCGACCAAGCCGACCTTGCGCGCGGCGGCCCCCGTGAAGGCGCCCTTCTCGTGACCGAAGAGTTCGTTCTCGAACAGCGTTTCCGTGAGTCCGGAGCAGTCGACGGCGACGAACGGTGCGTTGACGCGCCGGCTCGATTCGTGGATCGCCCGCGCCACCTCCTCCTTGCCGGTGCCCGTTTCGCCCAGCAGCAGCACCGACGTGTCCGACGGTGCCACGCGCGCGATCAACTGCAGCATCATCAGGAAGGCAGGCGCCCGCCCCACCATGCCTTGCGGCGAGGCGGTCGCGCGCGCCGTGGGCAGCGATTCCATGCGCTCGGTGAAGAACACGATCTCGCCGCTGGCGTCGCGCACCGGGCTCAATTGCACCTGCACATGTTCCTCGCCGCGCGGGGTGTGATGCACGTGCAGGATGCGTTCGCTGCGCTGCGAAGCCAGCGCCGCCTGTCGCGGGCAGGACTCGCCGGACTGGTCGCACGGCACCAGGAAGTGATGCGAGACCTCGTAGCAGCGCCGTCCCACCACCGACTCCTGCGGCGCGTACCGTTCGCGGTAGGCGCGGTTCGCCATGACGATGCGGTAGTCAAGGTCCAGCAGGATGTGCGGCTCGGGCAGGCCCTCGATGAACGAGGTGATCTCGGGTGCCGGATCCTTGCGCTGTGAGCTCATTTCGGGGTGTGGGGTTTGAGTCGAACGGGTGCCCGTGAACAACTGCGACGCAACCCGGTGCGGCGCCTGCATGAGCACTGCCCCAGAACTCGCCATTGGAACGATTGCAGGCTAACGGTCCGGCCTGCGGGCGCATTGACGCCACTCAATGTTCATTGTCGGCCGATGCCCGTGCGCCGCCACCGTGGCGGGGGGGTGCCTGGACCTGGCCCGGCCCGGGCGTGACAGGCGTGTCTGCCGGCAGTGTGTCGCAACTGGCAGGCCATGCGCGGCACTTGACCCGCCATCCGACCGGAGTTCTCTCGCAAGTCGTTGATTTCAATGAAGTTTGTCACAGCATCCACACAGGCATGGAAGCTGCTAACGCTGCAGGTGCGGGGACGGAAACAGTTCTGTGCCGGCGCCAGATGGCGAACGCTGGAGTGTTTCGACCTCGTCTCAGAGTGGATTTCCTGAGGTCAGAGAAATCCGAAGGAGGTCGGTAATGAATACACCCATGCTGCGTCTCTCCGCAATGGCACTGGCCCTGATCGTGGGCAACGGCCCGGCTGTGGCCGATGACGGCTTGCTGCTGCGCAAGAACATCTCCGCCACGCCCGATGCCGAGACCGAATTCGCCGGCATCAACGTCGGCAAGTTCTACGTGCCCGCCCAGGACTCGGGCGGCAATCTGTTGACATCCATCACCTACCAGAACTACCTGGGCACGACGGTTGAAACGAGGACCAGCGCCAAGCCGCTGGTCGCCAACTACACCGACGGCCTGGTGACGTTGATCGACGGTATCGGCTTCATCGGCCACGGCCGGCGCGACATCTTCGCCGCGGTGTCCTTCGACGACGGCGCCACCTGGAAGAAGACCAACCTCTCGAATACCGGCACCAAGCGGATCAAGGTGGCCACCGAGGGCAAGCCCTTCTATTACTACGGCGACGTGATCCGCGCCTACACCCACATGGCCGGCAACAAGGTCATGGCCATCTGGGCCAGCCGTGCCTGCGACCAGGGCAACCCCGCCTATCTGCTGGCCGGAAGCGGCACCGTCGACCCGCTGACCAGCAAGCCCTATCAGGACCTGTTCGGCGTGCAGGGCCAGCAGGGCTATGTCGAGTACGCGGACTATCCGCAGGTGGGCAAGGTGCCTTATGCCTGCGTCTGGACGGCCCGCGGCACGATCGAGAAGAACACCCTCACGAACAAGAGCGTGGTGCTCTGGCGCCAGGCCGAACGCCTGACCTCCGGAGTGCGCGACGCGCACCGCATCGAGGTGTCGTGCTCGCTGAACGCCGGCTGCGCGGTGTCCTGGCAGGAAGACCCCGAAGGCCTGCGCCCGGGTGACGGCGAAGGCCCCGGCGAAGGCTGGAGCGGCGCCGTGGCGAACAAGGGCACGGACGTCTGGTACAGCTTCATGGACTGGGCGAACTTCGACAAGACCGACATCAACGGTGACACGAACCCCGACACGCTGGCCGAGCAGCTCGCCGCGACGGGCGCGCTCAAGCCGCTGGTGCCGATGGCCATTCCGGTGCGCCTGACCGACAACGAGAAATGCTCGCCTGGCGATACCAAGCCCTACTGTTACGGCGACCTCAACGGCGACCTTACCAGCGGCGACCTCTGCTCCACGGCCTATGTCACCTACACCAACAAGCAGGGTGCCACCGTCAATGCCTGCGTCACCAACGACGGCCGCGTGCTCAACGGGCAGACCGCAGCCACGCGCCCGCGCATCTCGCTGCAGTCGTACAAGAAGTCGGATGGGGCCTACTCGGCCTGGACCGTACTCCTGTACGAGGAAAACAAGGCACTGGGTGAGCTGGACCTGGACGACGACGACATCATCGACGGCACCACGATCCCGGCCGAGATCGGCAAGAACGCGCGTTATGTGAGCTTCGAGTTCAACCGGCCGAAGGTGGTGCAGCAGAACCTGCAGCTCAATCAGCCCGCGGTGAACTGGGAAACTGGTGAGTTCACCGATCTCTACAGCATCGTCGGGGACAAGCTGCTGGTTGATGCGCCGCTGTACGAGACCGAGATCGCACGCCGCGGTTCGCTGATGGTCCAGCCCTGGGGCAAGGTGGTGAACTCGGGCTCGAAGCTGTCGGCCATGCCGCTGTTCAAGCAGGGGATCATCAACCAGGGTGGCCCGGCCGACATCATGGCGCGGCGCTTCGTCGCACCGGCCGGCTTCAATCCTGCGGTGGACAACCCCTACGCCGAGCAGAACATGGTCTGCGCGGATTGGCAGTTCCGCGACGGCAGCAACCCAAACTACCTTGAAGGCCTGTGCATGTCGCCGGCCATCAACGTGTCGGCCACCATGCCGGTCACCTGTGACATCGACTGCGCCTACCCGACGACGATCGACCCCGACTTCGTCAATGACGACGGCAGCCCGATCGCGGTGCCGAAGGTACAGACCTGGGACCAGACGGCAGACCAGCTCGACGACCAGTCCTGGGCGAACCCCATGGACGTGGCCAAGGGGCACCGCGGTTTCCTGGACAAGGATTTCGTGATGCTGATGTACGCCTGGTCGCCGAACTGGAAGGCCAATGCGACCGGCAAGGACCAGTACAACCTGTATGTGCGCCGGTCCTTTGATGGCGGGATGACCTGGACCACGACCCCGGCGACGCTGGGGGGCAACGGCACCACCACCTGCGAGATCTTCCGCGACACCGCCGGTGGCCTGCTCACGACGCCGTCGTGCACGACCTACGTAGCGGGCGCCTTCGAGAAGGCCCGCAACGTGTCGCTGCTGACCAGCCTGAAGACCACGGTGCTCGACCCGCGCTTCGCGCCCACCGGCAGCCGCGACCCGGACGGCGACGGCACGGATGACTTCCCGTACGCCTATCCCGATGACGTGCGCTTGGCGTCGCGGTTTGCGATCGTGTACGAGACCGGTGACAACGCCACGGTCGTGCTGGGCGGCGAGGCCACGCCGATGGACCTGTTCTATGCGCAAGGCGTGTATTGGGGTGACAACTACACCGGCTTCCCCCACGTCTGGAATACCGCGACCGATGATCCTGTCAGCCTAACCCCCCTGTACGTGATGCCGCAGTTCGACGCGCTCGAGAACGCTGCCGACCAGTTGTCCGGCGAGGCCGGCCTGGAGATGACGCCCAGCGGGACCTTCCTGCACAGCGTCTGGAACCAGTGGCAGGAAACCTCCACGGGCGCGGTCTACAACAGTGACGCGTGGTTCCGCCGGGTGATGTTCCTCGACGGCATCGAGAACCCCACGCCCACCGGCGGTGGCGGTGGCGGCGGCGGCAGGCCTCCGCGCAAGTAGAGGGCTTGCAGCAGTAGCAACCCCGGGGTGGCAGCAGATCGACTCTCCAGACGCCCTGCCGTCACCCCTCAACCGGATGAAGGACCATGAAGACAATCGCTGTCATCAAGGGTTTGACCACCGCCTTGTGCTGCATGGCTCTGCTGGGCTGCGGAGGCTCGTCGGACGACGACGCCCCCGCGGCGGCGCAACCCCGGCCGCTGGTGTCGGTGGGCACCATCACCGGCTTCGGCAGCGTCATCGTCAACGGCGTGCGCTTCGACGACCTTGGCGCGGCCGTGACGATCAACGACGAGCCGGCGACGAAGGCGCAACTGAGGGTCGGCATGGTGGTGGCCGTGGACGGCAGCGTCAAGGCCTGCGCCAATGCCGACGTGGCCTTGTGCGAGGGCACCGCCACCAGCATCCGCTTTCGCAACAACATCGAAGGCCCGATCACCGCGCTCAACCGCCTGGCCAATACCGTGCGGGTGATGGAGCGCGAGATCGTCGTCGACGACGGCACGGTGTTCGAAGGCAATACGGCGCCAGGCCTCGAAGGCCTGGCCGTGGGCGACGTGGTGGCGGTCAGCGGCCTGGCGGAGCAGACCCGGCTGCGCGCGCGCCTGATGCACCGCGTGGGCGCGTTCGTGGACGGCACGACACCGCTCATGCTGCACGGTGTGGTGGCCAACGTGGACAACGTGGCGGGCACGTGCACGGTGGACGGCGTTCAGGTGCGTTTCCAGGGGCGGCAGGCTTCGGACCTGCCCGTCGGCGGCGTGACCAACGGTCAGTACGTCAGCGTGCAGGGCAAGGGCTATGGCAACGGGGTCATGGCGGTCCACCGCATCCAGGTGCGTGAACGCGTCAGCCACCCGGACTCCAGCCTGATCGAACTCGAAGGCTACATCTCGGGCTTCGTGTCGGTGGCCGACTTCCTGGTCGACGGCCAGCAAGTCGACGCCAGCAGCGCGGTCTTCCGCAACGGCACCCTGGTCGACCTGAAGGACGGCGTCAAGGTCGAGGTGGAAGGCACGATGGCCGGCGCCGTGCTGGTGGCCAGCAAGGTGATCTTCCGCCCCGAGGCCAGCGTGCTGGTCGTGGCGCCCGTGCAGGGCAAGGATGCCGGCGCCTCCGTGCTGGTGCTGCTGGGCCAGAGCGTGACCACGACGCCGCTGACGCAGTTCGTCGACAAGTCCGCCGCAGCCACGCTGCCCATCAGCGCGATCGGGTATGCCGATCTGCTGTTGAACGACCGGCTCGACGTGCGCGCCTACAAGGACACGGCCGGCCACCTGGTGGCCATCCGCGTGGAGCGTACCGACCCCGATCCGCTGCTGGTCGCCCGCGGCCCGGTGGACGCCAAGGTGCCGGTGGAGCGGCTGACCCTGTTCGGCATCGACGTGGCCACCGGTGCGGCCACGCGTTACCTGGACCCGATGGGGGACCCGACCACCGCGGCCGAGTTCTATGACCTGGTACAGCTGCTGCCAGCCATTCCCACCGTCGTTCGTGCGCAAGGCGTGGCCAGCACGACGAGCAGTAAGACCATCGACGCCACGCGCAACACCAGCGCGAGCGGTGAAGTGGCGATCGTCGATTGAGGTGCGCCCGGGTCTGCCTAACAGGGAGCCCCGGGCGAGTCTGGAATGAAACAGTCGATTCAGTTCATCAAAAGGAAATCATCATGACCACCCATTTTTCCAGAGCAAGGAAGTTCAGCCAGTCCAGCATCATGCTGGCCGTTGGTGCAGCGCTGGGTCTGGGGGCGGGGGGCGCCATGGCCCTGGACTTCGACCCGCCGCCCCTGAATTCACCGCTGGCGCAGAGCGTGAGCGGCGAGGTCTCGCCGTTCCTGCGCAACATCTCGCGCACGCCGGAAGCGGCCTCGACCAAGTCGAAGCTCGAGGCCTTGACGATCTACGTGCCGGCGATGGCGGCCGACGACACACCGATCGCGGGCGCCGCGTCGGTGCACCCCATGATCGCCACCTACACCGACACCGTCTTCACGGATCCGGTCACGGGCCAGAAGGCCGACGATGTCTTCGCCGCGGTTTCGCGTGACGACGGTGCCACCTGGAAGAAGATGAACCTCAGTCGTTCGGCAGAGAAGTCGTCGATCAAGATCGGTGACCACGACTTCTACGGTGACGTGCGCAAGCCGAGCATCAAGACCGAGGAGAACCTGATCCTGGTGTCGTGGAGCAGCAAGTTCTGCCGTTCCGGCGACCCGAGCGGCATCGGCGAGGGCGAGGACCTGTTCCTGGTCAAGGGACCGCAGGGCATCGTGGACTACGGTGCCACCTACGACCGGCCCGACCTGGGCGTGGTGCCGTTCAGTTGCACCTGGGTGGCGCGCGGCATGATCAACCCCGCCGACGGTGCCATCACCTGGTTCGCCCCCGAGCAGATCAGCAGCGGCCGTCGCGACGCGCTGCAGGACTGGCCCTTCTCGGCCAAGGGCGCAGGCTTCGCGATGGTGTGGCAGGAAGACCCGGACGGGCTGGACCCCGGCCAGGCCAAGGGCCCG
>Ga0105090_10001237_pt1 | contig 13627 bp, 9 predicted proteins | sample PPLLak3March2015_FD_79110 | JGI IMG/M metagenome (GOLD analysis project Ga0105090, IMG submission 79110) | Freshwater sediment microbial communities from Prairie Pothole Lake near Jamestown, North Dakota, USA - PPLs Lake P7 Core (1) Depth... | ecosystem: Environmental > Aquatic > Freshwater >... | reverse complement strand
GTTCGCATAGGCTCCAAGCGGCCGGTCGGTGCAGCGTCGCATGATTTCAAGCGCCGGTCGTACGAGTCCTGTCGGCACGCAATTCACCATGTAACCCTCGACGGGCAGCGACTGCAGCGCCGCGATTCCCTGCTCCAGCGACTCACCGCCGCGGATGAGCGGTGCGTCGAGACGCAGGTTCCACGATACCCACAGCGGCAGACCATACTCTGCGGCGGCGCGCGCGGCTGCTACCGCCTCCCGTACGGTCGTCAACGTTTCCGCGATGACGAGGTCGACATCCGCCGCGAGCACGCGTGCGATGCGCAGGTAAGCTTCGTACAGATCGTGTTCGGGCGCGACCAGGTCGGACCGGTAGGTGGTGTCAAGCGGCGGCAGCGAACCGGCGACACGCACGGCCGGGCGGTGATTCGCGGCGCGTGCCTCGAGGGCAAGCTGGCACGCCAGTCGCGTCAGTTCTTCGAGTCGATCCGCCATCCCGACCCGTGCGAGCAGGTTCGGCACGACGGCATAGTTGTTGGCCGTGATGACGTCGGCGCCCGCCGCAATATAGTCGCTATGGACCTGCCGCACTGTCCCCGGATCGTGCAACAGCGCCATTGCCGACCAGGCGGAACTCCTGTAGTCAGGCACGCTGGCGCCGCGAGCCCTTAGCTCCGTGCCCATGGCGCCATCGAGAATCGTGATTTGCGGTGCCGCGGTGCTCATCGCGAACGCTGGCCGCCGCTCAGTGCCCGGGCTTCACGAACTTCAGGGTCATGCGGTCGCTTTCGCCGATGGCTGCGTATTTCGCCTTGTCTTTGTCGCCCAGGGCGAACGTCGGTGGCAAGGTCCACACGCCTTGCTGCCATTCGGTCGTGTCCTGCGGGTTGGCGTTGATCTCCGCCGTGCCCGCGAACGCGAATCCGGCTTTCTCCGCGAGCGCGCGGACGGTCGAGACCTTGATGTAGCCACTCTCGCGTTCACGTTCTGCGCCAGCGGATTCGGGCAGGCGATGATCCTCGATGCCGAGCACGCCGCCCGGCTTGAGCATGGCGAAGATTTCGCGGAACGCGGCTTCGCTGTAGTCGGTCTTTTCCGCCTGCATGTAACCCATCTTCCAGTTGTGCACGTTGCGGAAGGTGAGGACGACGTCGGCGGTGCCCGGCGCGACGCCGGTTCCGCCCAGCACGGTCGGGAAGTTCGCGCGCTCGACCTTGCCGTAGAGCGCCGGGTTGGCATCGAACCGTTTGGCCATCGACTCGGCGCCACGACCTGACGGTGCCGCGGCGATCAACTTGCCCTGGCCCGCGAGATAGGGCGCGAGAATCTCGGTGTACCAGCCGCCGCCCGGCCACAGTTCCACGACGGTGTCCGTCGGCTTGACGCCGATGAAGCTGAGCGTCTCGACCGGGTGACGGTAGGCATCGCGCGCACGGTTGGTTTCACTGCGCTGCGTACCGGCCACCGCTTGCTCGAGCGCCGCGCGCGCGGACTGATCCAGCCCGCCCTGGTCCTTGGCGTGCAGTGCTGTGCCGCCGAACAAGCCGACGCTGGCAAGCGTTGCAGCAATGATGGTCAGGCGCATGGATCCCTCCTGTCACCCAGTGATGTTTGAGCCCCGGAGCATGTGCGGTGGCCCCGGCGGATGCAAGTGTCGGCATTCGTGCAACACCAGGCCGCTGGCAGCCAGCTTCGGTCGGTAGGAAAGTGGAATCCTATGCAGCACTCGATGGCGCTCCTCGTGCTCCCAGTCCGGTCCTCGCGCCGGCGACTCGCATGGACGACATTGGCCTTGCTCGCCCTGACCGCCTGTGGCCGCGCCGATGACACCGCAGCAGCCGAGCATCGAGCCAGATCGCGCGCGCCTCGAGCAGCGCCGTTGCGAAACCCGCCGCATCACAGTCAACCACGGTCGGCGCTGCCGTTGCAGGCGTGGCCACCGCGGCGCACAAGACGACAGTGGCAAGCATCGATCGCAACAATCTACCCTCGGCAGTGGACCGGTTCATCATGCCACGGAGTGGTACACGGCGAGCAGGCTGCCCGTGGCGATTCCAGGGCCGCTTGCAGGTCTGATCTCTGGCGTTGCCGCACTTTTCCAGCCGCATTAGTTGCCTTGCTTGCCCGGCGCGGGCTGCGGCGCCATCATCAACAGCATGACGTCCGCGAAGACCCAGGGCGCGATCGCCGATCACTCGGGCGGTGCGCGCTCCGACATCCACTACCGCGCCTTGCAGCCGTGACCGAACGGCGCCTCGGTATTGCGCTCGGCAGCGGGTCGGCGCGAGGCTGGGCGCACATCGGCATCCTGCGTGCACTCGCCGACCTGGGGCTGCGGCCTACCGTCGTGACGGGAGCCTCGGTCGGGGCGCTCGTGGGCGCAGCCTTCGCCAACGACAAACTCGACGCACTGGAAGCCTGGGTATGCGCGCTCACGCAGCGCGACGTGTGGCACCTGATAGATGCGACGTTCCGCGGTGGCGGCGTCATGACGGGAAATCGCCTGATGGACGCCATTGCGGTGGGCGTGGGCGACACGCTGATCGAGCAATTGCCGATTGCATTCGGCGCCGTCGCCACCGATCTCTACACCGGCGAAGAGGTCTGGTTGCGCGAAGGCCCGATGATGCGCGTGGTACGTGCGTCGAGTGGCGTGCCCGGATTGTTCGCGCCGGCGTGGCACGCGGGCCGCTGGCTGATCGACGGCGGCGTCGTGAACCCTGTGCCTGTCTCGATGTGCCGTGCGATGGGCGCTGACGTCGTCATCGCGGTTGACCTCAGCCGCAGCGTGACCCGCGCGGGGCAACGCGCACAGCTTGCGGTCGGTACCAAGCCCGCGACTAGCGCGGTGGGTGAGCACACGGCGACGGAGGAGGGCTCCGCGATCCTGAAGCGATGGTCCGGAATGCTCGACGGGCTGGTGGAGTCTTTTCGCTCCAAGCGCCAGGAGCCGGGACTGCTGGAGGCGATGACCAGCTCCGTGAACATCATGCAGGATCGCATCACGCGCACGCGGCTGGCCATCGATCCGGCCGACGTGCTGCTGAGGCCTCGCATGGACGACTTCGCACTGATGGATTTTCACCGCGCACGCGAGGCGATCGACGCCGGCCGCGCCTGCATCGAAGCGTCAGCGCCGCAACTTCTGTCCATCGTGGCACAACTGAACCCGGCCGGGTCACGACGATGCTAGGGGTTGCGATCGAGGCGGACGACGCCGGACGTCCGATACGAACTCAGTGCGCGCTCGTACGCGGCACTGCAAGCATCCGAGCGTTCCGCAATAGCCCTCGGTGCAAGCTTGCCCATGAAGTTGCCGAAGTCGCGGCGCACCGGGTCGGTGCCGCAGCGGGCATGCAACCAGAGGTTGATGCCGAGATAGACATCGTCGGGTGAGCTGGCGACATACCCGCTCAAAAGAGTCGGCAGCATCGTGACGGAAGGTATCACCGAGCAGCAACGCAGTTTCTTGCCCGGCACGGACGAAATAATGTGGAAGAACGTCATGTTGCTGTCGGCTATTTTCCGCAAGGCGCTGTAGTCATACTGGAATCCGCCCGTACTGGAGAACGTGTGCGGTTGATGATCGCCGAAGACCAGCAATACGTACGGGCGCCCGGTCCGTGCCTCGATGCCGGCGAGGTAACTTTGCAATGACTCGACGGCAGTCGTCGTCGAGTCGAGCCGACGCAGGTACTCATGCAGCGCGCAGTTGGGGAGAAATTCCTCAGTGTCGGCGAATCGAACCGCAAAGCCTGTGCTGTCGCCGGCGCCGCAGTCGTGCGGTGAATGGTTTTCGATGAAGAGCACATAACTGAAAAAGGGCGCCGGCGGTGCAGGGCCCATCGCGGTGCCAACGCTCTCCGCGACTTCGCGATCGGTCTCCTTCCACGCTTCACGACCCAGGTCTTTACTGTCGAGAATGGTTTCGAACCCGTAGTTCGCATACGCATTGCGGGCGTTATAGAAATCGCCTCCATGCGGAAAAAACGCCGAGGTCCGATAGCCGTGCTGGCGCATGTAGAAGGCGATGCTGCGATCCACGAACGGCGACAGCGACGCATGGGTATACATCCCGGAATAACCGAACAACCTCGAGTCCAGGCCGACAATCGTTTCGAACTCGGTGATCCACGTGCCTCCGCCCACCGTATTCACGCGCAGCAGGCCATTGGCCGCCGTGTGTTCGCCGGCCCGGAAAAGAGCATCGTTCCATTCACCCTGGAGGCGGAATGTCGCTCCCGGGTCGAACGTCGACTCGGCCAGGACCACCATGATGTTCGGTTGCACTCGCGAGCCAGCCGACCCGGCCGTGAAGTCCATGTATTGCAGGACCGCCGACCGCACTTCCTCCGTGCTCGGTGGCACGACGCCACTTTCGTCCCGGTAGATGTCGCCGGTCGACTTCGATTCGAGATTGTAGGAGTAGCCGAGAAAGGGCAGTGCGCCCATCTTTTCGGCCAGGGCGGCGACGTGTTCGGGCTGCCACATCGAGCCGTCCAGTGCCGCGTCCGCATAGAGAGCCTCGAGTCGCGAAAGGCCTAGAACGGCCACGATGCAGACGGCTGCGACGCGCAGCATCGGGTCGCGGGACGGGATGCGCGTGCGGTAATTCGCCACGAATCGAGCCGCAGCGACCACGCCGGCAATGAACCAGCTGAACAATACGATCGCGATCGCAATGGTGGCGGCGTGCCGGGTCCAGTGAGGCAGGGCCAGCGCGTCCCAGAGCCCGGCCGGATTGGCCAGTGCGATCCTGAGGTCGAGGGTAGTCAGCGGCAGGCTGGTGAGGCCGATCTTGACGCTGTTGATCCAGCTCAGCAGCAACTGCAGTGCCAGCACCCCGGCCATCGTCACCATGCCGAAAGGCGCGGGCAGCAGGACACTGCCGGCTGCTGCGAAACCGAGCATCGCCCAAGTGGCGGACTGGATCGGCCATGCCAGCGATGCTGCCGTAGCGCACGCGACCAGCAAGCCGGCGAACGTCCATCGCAGCCATGCCAGGTTGTCCCTGGTCGAACTGCGGGAAAGGTAGATGAATGCGGCAAGAATGCCCGCAATGACGGCGTAGCCGATCAACTGCTTGCCCCGGGGTTCGATATCTCATCCACCTGAAAAAACACCTCTTGCCGGAATCTCGTAGCAGCGCAGCCCTGGTCCCGAGCGAGAAGGTAACAGGGTCGCGGCCAGATCTTGCGACGAAGTCGCGCTCGGCGCTGCTGCGACGAAAAAGGCCCTATGACCGGGCTGCTTGGTGGAGGTGGCGGGTGACCTGGTGGCGCGGACGAGGCCCGCAACTTGCGTGGCGGGCACTGGCGTCATCGAAATCCTGCAGGTCTCACATTTGACCGGCGACCGCTGTCGGAATACCGCGATTCACCAACGCTCCGTCGCCAATGGCGCCGTAGGCACCGGAGCCCCAGCAGTAGGCAACACCACTGGCAACCCCACAGGTACTCCAGTCGGCGTCGATTGATTCGAACAGCAGGTCGCCCGCGACGGGTACGGGGGAGGTAACGTCCGCGGATGGAAATGGCCCGTCGCCTCTTTCGCCCCACGTGTTGCCACCCCAGCAGAAGCCCTTGCTGTCCGTCGTGACGCCACAGGTCACGGCAACTCCAGGGCTGATGGACCGCCACGTGTGCCCACCTGCAACCTTCGTCGGCTCTAACGACTCCGAGGGACTTTTTGACCCGCTGCCGAGTTCTCCGCTGCCGTTGTCACCCCAGCAGTACCCGTCACCGGCGATCGTCACGCCACAGGCCGTCCAGACACCCAGTCGCAGCGATGAGAAACCAAGCCCGCCCTTGACTGGCGCAGGTAAGTTGCTGGAGGCTTTCGAGCCGCTACCGAGATTGCCAGAGCTGCCTTCGCCCCAGCAGTGTGCGATCCCACCATCAGCGATCCCGCAGGTCACCATCTGGTGTGCGGTGATCGATGTGAATCTCAGACCACCCGACACTACAACGGGAACGGTTGAATTCGCAAAGCTGCCCGTGCCCAGTTGTCCACGCTCGTTGTGACCCCAGCAATAGCCAGCACCGTCGGTAGCGACTGCGCAGGCGTGGTCGCCTCCGGCTGCGATATCTGAATACGTCCGCTCTCCTGCGACCAGTACCGGTGCCGTGACATGCTGGCCGGGCGGTGCATTGATGCCATCGCCCAGCCGACCGCCTTCTTGATTGCCCCAGCAATAGGCTTTTCCCGCCGTAGTGATTCCGCAGGCGTACGCGCCTCCGGTGGATACAGAGACCTTGCTGAATGCATACTCTTCGGCCGCCCGCCTCGGCACATTCCCTTGGGCAACATCTCCGGTGCCAAGTTGACCGTAATCGTTCGGCCCCCAGCACCACACCTGGCCGTCCACCCCGACCGCGCACGCCGTCATGTCGCCGACGTCAATGGCGGCAATCTTCGAGAGCGTCGCAGTCTGACCGACTGAAACTTGGTGGGTGGTCGTGCCTGTTGCGCCAACGTTATCGGTCACGGTCAGGGTCACTGTGTACGTGCCGGTTGCCTGGAATACGTGACTGCTCGTCGCGCCAGACCCGGCTGCCGAGTTGTCACCGAAGTTCCAGGCATAACTTGAGATCGAGCCGCCGGTATCGGTGGAGGCCGACGCGTCGAACTGGACCGTCAGTGGAACCGTGCCGCTCGATGGGTTCGTCGTGAACGACGCTACTGGCGCAGAGTTCGCAGGCGGGGTTGCTGAACCACCACCACTGCTGTCGCTGCCACCGCCGCCGCCACCGCACGAGGCCATCGCAAGAGCTGCAACTGCGATGAGCATGGAAAACACGGTCGTATGCACAGATCTCATCTCCCCCTCCTCGCAGCCATCGTCGGCTGCTTTGGTTATCTGACGACCAACGGTGTCCTTCGTGGTCTTTCGCGGAGGGCAACCGGCCAAGGGCCACGATGTGTATCGGAGCTGGTGCAGCCTGCTGCAGTGAATAGTGGTCTGCTTAAAACAGAACGTGACAGCAGGCCCGGCGGTCAGCGGCAGGTACTACGAATGGGTCTCATTGCGTACGGGGGAACGCCACAGGCGATAAGGCATTGATTGTGCCCCGACGGGAGTAGAGTCGGGCGTGAATGACGATTGCGAACAGGCCCTGAGTGGAGCGAGCGCAAGAGAACAGCAAGAACGAATAAGTCACGCGCGCGCCCCGCAGAGGAGACGGCATTGATTGTGCCTGAGTCGGAGACGGGGGGAGTTGCGGACGATACGTTGCTCGGCGAGCGCATCCGGCAGGGGGATCGTGCTGCCGAGAACGAATTGGTTGGCCTTTATTCCGGCCGAGTGCTGGCCATGGCGATGGTACGCGTGCGGGACCGCGAGGCGGCCCGCGAACTCGTCGATGACGTGATGATGGCCACGGTGACGGCGCTCCGCCGCGGGACGGTGCACGATACCAGCCGGCTCGGCGCATTCATTCATGGCACGGCCCTCAATCTCGTGCACGGTCATCTGCGTGCACGCGGTCGAATGCAATGCAACGACGGCAGCGGCGAGGAGCCGACGACCCCGGACCTTGCCGAGGCCTGCGAGAAGGACAACGAAATGCAGGTAGTGCGGGCCTCCGTCAAGCGGTTGCCTCTACAAGACCAGCAAGTGCTGTTCATGAGCCTCACGGAAGGACTGAAGCCCAGCGAGATCGCCACGCGGCTCGGCCTCTCGGCCGAGGTCGTGCGGCAGCAGAAAAGCCGGGCGTTGAAGCGACTCAAGGAAATGCTGCATGGGGCGTCACGAAACGACTCCCGCGAGCCACATAGCAGCAGGTAGATGTGATGGACTGCAGCCTCATCGTGCGTGATGAACTGGCCGAAAGGTATCTGCTGGGTCAATTGAACCCGGCAGAGCAGGAGGCGTACGAGAAGCACTACTTCGAGTGCGCACGTTGTTTTGGGGAGCTGCGGCGTCTACAGGCCATAGGCGACGTCCTCCGGACCGCTCCACCTCTGGCGCCTGTGCCGAAGACGAAGCGCGCCCGGAACCCGTGGTGGGGTTGGGCGGTGGGCGGAGCCCTTGCCGCATCCCTCGTCGTCGTGGCGCTGTTGCGACAGTCGGGGGCACCGGAGCCGATTGCCGCAACGCCACGTACTGCAGTGCCGGTTGGACCAATCCTTTCGGCTGGCGCTGATGCTGCCGAAGCACCTGCCATCACGGGGACCGTCGATCCATCCGTTGCAGCCGCACCACCTGCGCTGGCGGCCTCGTCACGACGGATGGAAGTCCTGGCGCGTCTGGCGCGCGTGGATCCGCCTCGATACTCGCCCAGAGTTTTGCGCGGTGCGTCAGACGAGGCGGCTGCCTCGTTCCAGCAAGGGATGAAGGCCTATGTCGCGGGTGACTACGGCGCGGCCATACCCTCGTTGCGTAAGGCTGCCCGCCTGGATACGGAGCGGTCCGACATTGCGTTCTTCCTGGCAGCATCCGAGTTGCTGGCGGGCAATACCGCCGATGCGGTCGGGGAATTTGTGCGAACGATCGCGATGGAGGACACGCCGTTTCTCGAGGAGGCGCATTTCTTCCTTGCCAAGGCATACCTCGCGCAGGGTGATGCGGATCGCGCGCGTGCCGAACTCGTCAGAGTGCGGTCGCTGCACGGAGAGCGGGATAGCGAAGCGGGCGAGCTGCTGGTTCAGCTGGAGAGTGCCGGCTCCGAATAGTTGCGTCGCGAAGGACTGGAAGACCAATGAGACTGCGCATCTTGATGCGAACCGCACGTGCGGCGAGCGCTGCCTGGCTGCTGGCGCTCGCCTGCCAGTCGGTGCCTGCATCGACGTCGGGTCCCGTCGCCGTCGATCAGCAGCTCAGGACCATCGACCACTCGATGAACGATGGACGGTACGCCGAGGCCGAGGTCCTCGCGCATACCACACTCGCGGCGCTCGATGCGGAAGGAAGCGGTGACTCCACGCAGGCAGCGCTGCTCGCCGACCACCTGGTCGAGGCACTGCTGCTGGGCCATCGCGGACTCAAGCCGGAAGCGATTGCCGTGGCGCGGCGCGCCGTGGCGCTGAAAGAGCGATCATTCAGTGCCATGGATGCGGAGACGGGCCGCAGCCTCGAGAGGCTCGGACGCGTGTTAACGACGCGCGAGGAGTACGACGAAGCGACAATCGTCCTGCAACGCGCCTTGGCCCTGCTGGAAGATAAACTCGGACTCGGACATGCCGACGTGGCGACGGCGCGGTCTTCGACCGGCTTGCTGCTTCTAAGCCAGCGAAAGCCGGACGAGGCCCTCGCCTGGTTCGAGCAGTCACGCGAAATTCGCGAGGACGTGCTGGGCGGAGACGATCCCACGGTCGGGGAGACGGAGCAGATGATCGGCACGTGCCTGTCCCTGCAGGGGAACTTCCAGGGCGCCTACACGCATCTACGCCGAGCGCTGGAGATTTACGAGCAAGCCCTCGGCCCAGCTCACCCGCGCGTGGCCGAAGCACTCGTATCGCTCGGCGAAGCCCAGGGTTTCAATGACGAACTCGTCGAGTCGCGACTCAGCCTCGAACGGGCCCTGCGCATCGTCGATGCGACCGCCGGTCCCGACAGCGCCATGGCTGCCCCCGTACTCAGCAATCTGGGCTATGCACACCTGGCCGCTGCGGAATGGACGAAGGCCAGCCGATATTTCGAGCGCAGCCTGGCTATACATCTACGCGAGTTGGGTGACGACAATCGGCTGGCCGCCAGTGAACTCCTCGCGCTCGGTATCGTGCGCAACGACATGGGCGACGCCGCAGGGGCCGCCGCGTTCGAGGCCAGGGCCGTGGCCATCCTGGAGCGGGCGCACGGTCCGTGGCACCGGGAGTTGGGGCGGGCCCTGCGTCACCTCGGGGTGAGTCTCACCAATCTCGGTCGTTTCGCTGAAGCGGAGCCCGTCATGCTCCGGGCGCTGGCCATCGCGGAGAAGAATTTCGGGTCCGGCAGCCCGGCAGTCGGCAACGCCTTGCGCAGCATCGGCGACAACTACTCGGATCGGGGCGAGTACGACAAGGCGCGGTCCTACAGTCTGCGTGCCCTCGAGATCTACGAGAAGCTGGAACCCCCCGGGCAGCCATCCACGGTCGTCGCCTATATCCTTGGCGACCTGGCCCGCTCGAGCCGGGGCCTCGACGATCCAGAAGGCGCTCTTGAGTATGCCGAGCGCGGACTGAAGATCCACGAGAGTGCCCTCGGGCCCGCACATCCGGACAACGCGGTATACCTGGTCGACATCGCGCGGCTGCTCTTCGAGACGGGGCAGCACGACGCGGGCCGGGCGGTGGCTCGGAGGGCCGACGAAATCATTCGAGCGCATCTCATTCGTACCGCGCACGTGGGCTCCGAGGAGCAGGCGTTGGCGTACGCTTCGGCGCGCCCGCCTGCGGTCGACTTGCTGATCACGGCGGCGGCGGGGAGCCCGGAGCGCGCCGAAGCGGCGGTGGTCGCGGCGTGGGACAGCGCGATCCGCTCTCGCGGCCAGGTGCTCGACAGCATGATCGAGCGACGCCACCTGCTCGTCGAGTCGCGGGATCCAGGACTCGCTGACCTGGTCGGCACCCTGCGTCGCGCGACGGAGCGGCTCGCCAAGCTGGTCGTGCAAGGACCGGGAGGCCTCGACGAACAGGCCTATCGAGAGACCTTGGAGTCAGCGAGCAAGGAAAAAGAGCGTGCGGAACTTGCCTTGGCCGAACGCAGCGCGGAGCAGCGAGGAAAGCTCGCGCGGAGCCGCGCGGGACTGGCTGAGGTGGCGGCCGCCCTGCCGCCGCAAACTGCCTTGTTGGCATTCGTGCGCTACAGCCGTCTCGATCTCACGACGCGGGAAGGTGACAAGCCGCAACCGCTGAGCCAATCCACGCCGGCTTACGCGGCCTTTATCCTGTCCTCGGCGAGTGCGATACCCGTAGTGGTGCCGCTTGCGGACGCCGCTGCGGTGGACACACTGGTCGCTCATTGGCGGACAACGACTGCGCGTGAAGCGCTGGCGGCCGGTCGTGCGGCGAAGGCGGGAGAGGCCTCGTACCGGAAAGTTGCGGAGGAATTGCGCCGCGCCCTCTGGGATCCGGTCGCCTCGCACATGGGTGCTGCGCAGCAGGTGTTCATCGTTCCCGATGGGACGCTGAACGTCGTAAGTCTCGCGGCGCTGCCGACGGGCGACGGCAGGTACCTCATCGAGACGGGGCTGCGAGTGCACTACCTGTCGGCGGAGCGCGACCTTGCGTCGCCCGACAACGTCGGATCGCGAGGCGGGCTGGTGGCGCTCAGCGACCCTGACTTCAACGACCGGCGATTGTTCGCGGCGCTCGGACCTCGTCAGGTCGGGAAGGCGCCTGTGCCCGCGGCAAGGACTGCGGCACTGTTTCGCGGATCGCGCTCGGCCTGCGGCAGCTTCCAGTCGATGCGCTTCGAGGCATTGCCGGCCTCGGCTCGGGAGACGAGCGAGATCGTCCGGCTTTGGGGGGACGACTCCAGCGCATTGTCGTTCACAGGACCCGCGGCGAACGAAACGACCTTCAAGCAGACCGCGGGTGGACATCGGGTGCTGCACCTGGCGACGCACGGCTTTTTTCTCGGTGGGGACTGTGGGCCGTCGCCCGACTCGCCGGCTGCGGGTGGCACGTCATCGGTATCCAGAACCGTGACGCGCGAGAACCCACTGCTCCTTTCGGGTCTCGTGCTCGCCGGCGCCAATCATCGCGATGCCGCTGGAGCGGATGAGGACGACGGGATCCTGACGGCCGAGGAGATCGCAACGCTGGACCTGCAAGGCACCGAATGGGCAGTGCTGTCCGCGTGTGACACCGGCACCGGTGAGATCCGGGCGGGTGAGGGCGTGTTCGGGCTGCGGCGTGCGTTCCAGCTGGCCGGAGCACACACGGTGATCATGAGCCTCTGGCCGGTCGAGGACGAGGCGACGCGGCAGTGGATGACTGCTCTGTATCGGCACCGCTTCGTCGAGGGGAAGTTCACGGCGGCGTCGGTGAACGACGCGAGCCTCGAGCTGCTGCAGCAGAGACGGGCGCGTGGTGAGAGCACGCACCCGTTCTACTGGGCCGGTTTCATCGCCGCTGGCGCATGGCGATAGGCGTTGGCGGGCCCGGATCGCTCGTGCAGCCATCACCCGCTCTCGCGCCAGTTTGCAGACCGGCCGGGTATGCCCAGTCACGTTTTCGGCGCGCGGACCACTTTACCTGCAGACAGGCCGTGATCGTGCCCGTCCGGAGCGATCGGCCCGCCGAAGGAGAGACCCATGTTTTCTGCGCTCAAGACCTTACCCGTCGTGTCCTTGCTGCTCACGGCAAGCGCAACGGCGGCGGTGCCCGGCGAAGTGATTACCGCCCACAACCTCGCGACGGGAAGGTACGCGATGATGTCCGCGACGAATGGCAGCAATTTCGTCGAGGTGGCATGCGGAGGCGAACTGACGCACGGTGGCAGCCCGCGTTACATCCTGTCGTCCGTCGTTGGCACGATCCTGCTGCCCGATGGCTACTTCAACAGCGAATTGGCTGCCGCCGATGAGGATTGCGTCCAGCAACTGATCATCAGCAACTCCGGGACGATGCGCTTCTCTAACTTGCCGCACTGGTCTCCGGACGGCTCGAAGATCGCCGTCTATGCCGACCGCTTCGACTCGGCCCACGAAATGCCCGTGGAGCGCGGTATCTTCGTCGCAGAAGTAGTTCGCCCTGTCGGGTCGGGCCAACCGACCGGGATCGCAAACCTGCGCCTCGCCATTCCCGCACAGGGCGAGGTGCTGATCTCGTGGTCCGGCGACAGTCAGCGCATCGCCTACGTCGCTTCTGGGCCGAATGGCAGCAATGGGCAGCAGGCCGACATCTTTATTTACGACCTGGCGGCAGATGTTTCCGTCAACGTCACCAACACACCGGACGTAAACGAGGACCACCCGGCGTATTCGCCGGCCGACGAGCGCATCGCTTTCATCCGGCTGATTACCGTGCGGGGTACGTATCGCTATGACATCTTCACGATTCCCGCTGCGGGCGGCACGGCACGGCAGGTCACCACAAAGGGAACCACTGGCGCTGCGCAAAACCTTTTCCCGAGCTTTTCACCCGACGGCCAGTACCTCTCTTTTGCGTCTGGCGCATCACTCTTTGCGTTCGACATCTACCGAATCAAGGCTGACGGCTCGGGCAAGGCGGTGAACCTGACGGGCAAACGCACCGGCAGCTTCCGCTACAACAGGTGGCGCCGATAGCTGCTCGTTCCAGACTCGTTGTCGCGGAGCCTTGCTCAATCCAGCGGTGAGCTCAGCACCCTCGTTTCCCCGCCGGCCGCCAGCACCCGCTGCTGGCGCGCCAGCGACCAGCCCGTGAACGCCCACACCAGGGCCAGCACCGCACCGGCCACGGCTACCACGGCCGGATTCGCGGCGATGGCATCAACGCCGGTCTTCACCCAGCCGCTGACTGCGTCCGCGCCACGATAGACAGCGGTGTCTATCACGTTCTTGGCCTTGTACTTGGCCTCGGGCGGGACCACGGTGAACAGCATCTCGCGGCCCGGGCGCGCCAGTGCGTACTCGCCGGCACGACGCACGACCATCACCACCGCAAACACCGCGAAAGTCGGCGCCAGCGCGAGCCACAGAAAGCCGAGCGTCATGACCACGGGTACCGCCGTCAGCAGCAC
>Ga0105090_10001236_pt1 | contig 13630 bp, 13 predicted proteins | sample PPLLak3March2015_FD_79110 | JGI IMG/M metagenome (GOLD analysis project Ga0105090, IMG submission 79110) | Freshwater sediment microbial communities from Prairie Pothole Lake near Jamestown, North Dakota, USA - PPLs Lake P7 Core (1) Depth... | ecosystem: Environmental > Aquatic > Freshwater >... | reverse complement strand
GAGCTGGCTGGTGCCTTGGGAGGAGCCGGCAGCGAGCACTTTGGTGGGATCCCGGGCATCGCGCAGGGTCCACTCGAGGGTGACGGTGTTGGCGAGTTCCTCGGGGTAGGCGGAATCGAAGCGGGAGCCGCGGATGGATCGGTATTCGATGCGCTTGAGTTCTCCTTCAAGCACGGCGTCCGCCTGGTCGCGATTGGCGACGCGGTAGGTGCCATCCTGAATTATGGCGTTGGCGACCGAAGAGGTGGCCAAGACCGAGGCGCGCGGGTGCTGGGTGGCGTTGGCAAACATCGGCACGGCGATGGTTTTCACGTTGGCCAGCGCGGCCGGCTTGGTGCCGCCGAGATGGTAGCCGGCGCAGGAGGACAGCGCGAGAAGCGTTGCGAGAAGCGCGAGGTGTCTGAGGGTCCGGATCATTCGCCGAGTTCCTTGAGGCGGGCTTTGGCGGCATCGTGCAGCTTGCCGGAACCGCTGCGTTTCACGATGTCGCGATAGTAGATCTTGGCGGATTCCGCCCTGCCGGTTTTGAGATAGAACTCGGCGATTTCATAGGAGCGCTCGATTTCGCGGCCGCCGAGGCTGGCGATCATCTTGTGAGCCTCCGCATTGCGCGAGTGGCCGGGGTATTGGATGAGGTAATCGTTGAAGGCCTCGCGGGACAGATCCAGGGTGGACTGGTTCTGGTTTCCATGGTCGGCCTGCTCGATGTAGATGAGGCCCACGCGGAACAGGGCTTCGGGCGCTTCCGGGCTTTCGGGTTGTTCGCGCACGAGCTGGCGGAAGGTGGCGATGGCCTCGCGGGACTTGTTCTTCGCCTGATAGAGTTCGCCCATGGCGAAGCGGGCCTTGGCGGCGGTGCGGGACTTCGGTGCGTGGGAAATGACCTTCTCGAGCATGGCCACGGTCTTGTCCAGCGAGAGCTTGGTTTTGAGACCGAGGAAGCTGGACTTGATGTCGCCCTCGGCGGCGGACTGTGCGATGGTGGCCTGGCGGCCCAGCGCGGTGCCGTAGAGACTGTCGCCGGGGAAATACTGGAGGAACTTGTCATAGGCCTCGAAGGCCTTCTGGATTTCCCCCTGCTGATCCAGCAGCTCGGCCTGGCGGAAGCGCGCACGGGCGGCGGACTGGGCCAGGGGATAACGGGTGGCCGTCTGATCGTAGAGCTTGATGGCGCGGCTGGCCTTGCCCGCCTCGTCGGCCTGCTTGGCCTGCTGATAGAGAGCGTCGCCCTCGGAAGCGGCGGATTGGGTGTTTCCCGCGAGAATGGGCCCGTCGGAACCGGATCCGCAGGAGGCGAGCCACAGCGTGGTGGCGGTGAGGCAGGCGGAAAGGATCAGGCGGTGAAGCATGGGGCGGAGCATAGGAACTCAATGAGCCTGTGAAAGCGCAAAAATCGGCAATGCGGGATTCACCTGCCGAGCTCGGCGGCACGACGGGTGGCGGTGTTCACGGCATCGATCAGGGCCGCGCGCAGTCCGTGGCGTTCGAGTTCCGCCAGGCCGGCGATGGTGGTGCCTCCGGGCGAGGTGACCATGTCTTTCAGAACCGCCGGGTGCTCACCGGTCTCGAGCACCATCGCCGCCGCGCCAAGCACCGTCTGTGCAGCGAGGCGCAACGCGTCGGTGCGTGGCAGGCCCGCGCGCACGCCGCCATCGGCCAGCGCCTCGATCACGAGATAAACGTAGGCCGGGCCGCTGCCGGAAAGCCCGGTCACCGCATCCATCAGGCGCTCGGGCACCTCCACGGCCAGCCCCACCGCGCCGAGCAGCTGGCTTGCGAGATCGCCGTCCTCGCGGGTGGCGCGGCTGCCAAGGCAGTATCCGGCGGCTCCTTTGCCGACCAAGGCCGGGGTGTTGGGCATGGCGCGGATCATCCGCAGGTGCGCTGCAGTCGCCGTTTCCAGCGCGCTGAGCGTGATGCCGGCGGCGATGGAAATGACCAGCACCGGCCTGCCGTGGCAGGCGATGGACGCCTCCTGCAGCGCCGCCGGGACATCCTGCGGCTTGGTGCACAGGAGGACCACATCCGCATCCGCAAGAGCGGAAATTTCATCAGCGACCGCCGCGCCGGTGGATTTCGCGAAATGATCGCGCGCAGCCTGCACGGGATCGACTCCGGTCACGTCCGCCGCCGCGACCGCTCCGGAGCGGACCGCTCCCTCCACCAATGCCGTGCCCATTTTGCCGCAACCAATGACGCCGAGTTTCATCGGGCGGAGCCTATGCCGATCCTGGCCGCGCGCGCCAGCGTGATTTTGGAGGGTGGTCTCGCGGGGATGGGAGAAATTTTCCGCGCGCGCCGGATTCGGACTTGCGCGGGCAGGGGGGCGTCTATTGACTCCGCCATGGCGGAGATTTCCCTAGGATTATCATTCGACGACGTGCTTCTGGTGCCAGCTTTGAGCTCGGTTCTTCCCGGTGAGGCGGATCTTTCCACGCACGTCACTGCCGGCATTCCGTTGTTCCTGCCGGTCGTTTCGGCGGCAATGGACACCGTATCCGAACACGATCTGGCGATCGCACTGGCACGCGAGGGCGGCATGGGCGTGATCCACCGCGCCTGCCCGATCGACGAGCAGGTGACGATGGTTGCGCGGGTGAAGCGCTCGGAAAGCGCGGTGATCCTCAAGCCGCTCACCGTGCGCAAGAGCGACAGCGTCGATCACGTGCGCGGCATCATGGCGCAGAACGGATTTTCCGGATTCCCGGTGGTGGATGAAAACGGCGTGCTGGAAGGCATGGTCACCGGGCGCGACGTGCGTTACCTCGATCGCACCGATGCCACCGTGGCCGACGTGATGACGCCTCTGGCGAAACTCGTCACCGCGCCGCCTAGCACCAGCCTGGAGGAGGCGCGCCGTATTCTTTACAAGGCGCGCATCGAGAAACTGCCACTCGTTTACCCCGACGGCCGCCTCGCCGGACTCATCACCGGTTCCGACATCGAAAAACGCATCACCTTCACCAACGCCGCCAAGGACGACAAGGGCCGTCTCCGCTGCGGCGCGGCCGTGGGCGTGGGGCCGGATTGCATCGACCGCGGCAAGGCGCTCATCGAGGCCGGTGCCGACGCGCTCTTCATCGACGCCGCTACCGGCCACACCAAGCATGTGATGGAAGTGATCGGCAAGCTCCGCGCGCTTTCCGAAGTGCCGGTGGTCGCAGGCAACGTGGTCACCGAGCAGGGCGCGCGCGATCTTGTATCCGCCGGAGCCAGCGCCGTGAAAGTGGGCGTGGGGCCGGGTTCCATCTGCACCACGCGCGTCATCTCGGGCGTGGGCATGCCGCAGTTCACCGCCATCCGCAACGTGGCCGATGTCTGCCGCGAGAAGGGCGTGAAAGTCATCGCCGACGGCGGCATCCGCTACTCCGGTGATGTCGTCAAGGCGCTCGCCGCTGGAGCGGACCTTGTCATGCTCGGTTCCCTGCTCGCCGGCACGCGCGAGAGCCCGGGACAGACGGTGCATTTCCAGGGCCGCCGCTTCAAAACCTACCGCGGCATGGGATCGATCGGCGCGATGCAGAAGGGTGCCGGCGACCGCTACGGCCAGAACAGTTCCGGTAAACTCGTCGCTGAAGGCGTGGAAGGCCGCGTCCCCTACAAAGGCCCGCTCTCCGATGTCATCTTCCAACTCATGGGCGGCCTCAAATCGGGCATGGGCTACGTGGGCGCCTCCAATCTAACGGAACTCCGCGAGCGCGCGCAGTTCACCCGCATCACCGCCGGCGGCCTGCGCGAAAGCCACGTGCATGACATCGTCATCACCGAGGAGCCGACGAATTATCAACCGATCGGTTGATCTTACATTTCAGTTTTTCATCATCTCAGCCTTTCAGCTTTTACCTTCCAAATGCACGATTCCAACCACGTCGCCGTCATTGATTTCGGCTCCCAATACACGCAGCTCATCGTCCGCCGGGTGCGGGAGTTGGGATTCTTCGCGAAACTCTACGCCATCGAGGATTTTCCGGACATCGGAAGACCGGGAGCGATCATCCTCTCCGGCGGGCCGAAGAGCACCAGCGAAGCGGACGCGCCGGACCTCGATTTCGAGGCGCTGCAAGCCTTCAACGTGCCGGTGCTCGGCGTGTGCTACGGCATGCAGCTTCTCAATATCAAGTTCGGTGGCACGGTCCAGGCCAGCGACCGCCGCGAGTATGGTCCGGCCAATCTTTTCCCGGCGGAATGCAAGGGTCTTTACGAAGGCGTTTCCGCCTCGTCGCAGGTGTGGATGAGCCATTCGGACACGGTCAAGGTGCTGCCCGAGGGCGCACAGGTCATCGCCACCAACCAGCACGGCACTCCGGTTTCGCTGAAGTGGAACGAGCGCTTCTTCGGCATCCAGTTCCATCCGGAAGTGACCCACAGCCATGAGGGGCTTCGGATTCTCCACAACTTCCTGTTAGAAGCGGACGGACTGCTGCCGTTCCGCATCGATGACCTCAAGCGCGAGATCATCGACGGCATCCGCGAAAAGGTGCAGGGCAAGCAGATCGTCTGCGGTGTTTCCGGCGGCGTGGACAGCACGGTGCTCGCGGTCCTCCTTCATGAAGCCGGCGCCAATGTGCGCGCGATCTTCGTTGATCACGGACTGATGCGAAAAGACGAGGGCGAGGAAGTCCGCAACAACTTCCACCGCATGGGTGTGCCGATCGAGACGGTCGATTGCGCGGAGCGTTTCCTCACCGCGCTCGACGGCGTGGATGATCCCGAGAAGAAACGAGTGATCATCGGCAACCTGTTCATCGATGTGTTCTGGGATTCCGTCGGCGATGCCGAAATGCTCGCGCAAGGCACGCTCTATCCGGACGTGATCGAGAGTGCGTCCAACGCCAAATCGAAGGCATCCAAAATCAAGACCCACCACAACCGGGTGGACCGGATTCTCGAACTCCAGGCGCAGGGCAAGGTGCTGGAGCCTCTCGCGGAACTCTTCAAGGACGAGGTCCGCGCGCTCGGCGCTTCGTTGGGCATCCCGCATGACATCCTGCACCGTCATCCGTTTCCCGGTCCCGGTCTTGCCGTGCGCTGCCCCGGTGTGATCACGCCGGACCGTCTGCGCATCATCCGCGAGTGCGACGCCATCTTCATCGGCAAGCTCAAGGAGCACGGTTGGTATGACCGCGTGTGGCAGGCCTATGCCGGACTCATCCCGGTGAAAACCGTGGGCGTGAAAGGCGATGAACGCTCCTACGAATGGGCGATTTCGCTGCGCGCCGTGATTTCCGAGGACGCCATGACCGCCGACTGGGTGGACCTCCCCTATCAACTCCTGCGCGAAACGAGCCACCGCATCCTCAACGAGGTGAAAGGCATCAACCGCGTGCTTTACGATGTCTCCACCAAGCCGCCGGCGAGCATCGAGTGGGAGTGATTCGCAGGAGTCCGGGGGCGGACGGGGCAGGCGGTCACCGCTCGGGGATCGAATCGTATACTTGCGCCAGCGTGAGCACGGTGAAGGCGGTGACCAGCACCGGGTTGGATTCCATCCAGCGGCCGTTGGTGTTGACCCATGAGCCGTCCTCGCGCTGGGCGGCGAGGAGCTTGCTGCCGAGGTCGTTGCGCCAGTCTGCCTGGCCGCCGTCGTCGAGCTTGAGCATGCCGATGTTGGCGGCGCTGAGAGCCTTGGCCATGGTCTGATAGTAATAATACAATCCCTGCGCGCCCATGCCGGGGTTTTCATCAAGCGTGTAGTTCTTGCCGAGCCATTCCTTCACGGCGGTGACCCGCGGATCATCGGCGCTGAGCTTGGCATAGATCATGGAAAGCAGGCCGGCATAGGACATCGAGCCATAGGAACGCAGCGCGGTGCGGCCCTCGGGATTCTTTTCCTCGCCCGCCTTGGATTCGAAGGGGCTGTATGCGAAACCACCCTTGTTTTTCGGGTCGTTGGAAGCCCATTCCCGGTCGTTGGTTTCCTCCAGATTCTGGCAGCGGGACAAGAACTTGATGGCGGCTTCCCAATCGAGTTCCGGTTGTTCGCCGAAGTTGCCGTCCTCCACCACCTTGCGGGAAAGCGCGATAGCCTCGATGGCGAGATAGGTGTTGGAAAGATCCGTGTGTGTGTTGTTGGAGCCGTAGCCGATACCGCCTTTGTTCGCATCATCGGTGTCCCATTGGTTGTCGATGAGATGCTTGCGTGCCTTGACGACCGCCGGTTCGAAATCCTTGCGCCCGGTTGCCATCAGCGCGGTGACGGCGGTGGCGGTGTTGTAAACCGAGAGGCCGCGGTTGTAGATGCCGCCGTCTTCCTTTTGCTGGGCCAGCAGCCAGGTGTAGCCTTTTTCGATGTGCGCGGGAAACGGCGCGGAGCGGTCGAGATTGGGATCGCGCACGGCGGCGTTGAGGGCGAGCGCGGTGAAGGCTGGCAACTGCGCGTCATCCCAGAAACCGTCAGGATTCTGGCGGGACTTGAGCCAGTCGTTGCCGCGGGCGATGGACTGGCGGATTTCCTGGCGGATCGACTCGTAGTGGTTTGGGTTTTGCGGGGCGGCGATGGCGAGCGTGGAGCCTGCCAGGAGCAATGAGGTCAGAAGTTTCATGGTTTCGATGGAGAGGTTTTGGCCGCGTAGGGAGCGATGATGACGGTGACATTTGTTTCCACCTCCGGCACGCGTTTCGGAAACGGGATCCAGACCGTGTCGTCGCGGTTGTCCTCGCCGGGGTAATTGATCAGCGCGGAGGGTGCGATGAAGATGGCGGCGATGTCGCCTGAGGTTTCCGGCGAGTAGTGGCCGTCATAAACGAAGGAACCGCCATAAACCCACGGGCCCTGCGGCATGGCGGTGGTTTTTACGGCGTGCTGGATCCAGTCGTTGATGGGCAGGCGGCGGGTTTTCGCGCCATCGTTCCATTCCACATCGATGGCGATCCGCGCGCCGTTTTTCACCTCATCCGGCACCTGCGGGAACTCGCCGGAGCTGCCGCCGCTGTCGTTGGGCAGCGGGTAGAGTTCGTGCGAGGCGGGGTAGCGCAACAGGGTGAAGGCCAGATTGAGATGGGTGGGCGAGATGTCGGTGACGAGCAGCGATTCGTGGATTTTGCCGTTCTGGTGGACCACGATGAACTCCAGCAGCCCCTCGGTCATGTTCACTCTGGCGGGAAAGCGGATCTCGCGGGTTTTGCGGTCAAAGGTGACACCGCCGATGCGCAGGCGCGTGTCGTCGAGTTTTTCGATGGCCGGCTTCACCGGCTCCATGGCCTGGTCCGGCGCGGGCAGGGTGGCCGGTTCCACGGGCGCGCGGTCCTGCGCCGGCATGGTTTGCACGGCGGCAGCTGCACAAAGGAAAACGAACCGCAAACTGCGGAAACGGGACGGCAAGTTGATGAAACGCATGGTGGATTGGCGGGACGATGTTTGAACCGTAGAGCGGGCGCTTGTTTTGGCAAATGACAGCCTCCTATTGCTTTTGTGCCGGGGGGGCGTTGAGGCGGCTGCCAAGCTCCAGCCATGCAAGACGCGTGATGTGGCTTTGCATGATTTCCAGCGGGGCGGCTTCTTCTTCCTCCGCCGCTTCCGGGATCGTCAAGGTCGCGGCGCGCTTCAGGTAGCCGCGCAGCAGCTGGCTGGTTGTCTTGAGAACCTCCGCGTGCAGCGAGCCCGGCGGGCCGCTGGTGAAGGCGATCACCTCGGTGGAGGGGGCTTGTCCGCCGGAGCCGGCCAGCCACAGGGCGATGGGTGCGGGGCCCATGGCCTCTGGAATGTCATGCCCGGAGGCGACGCTGGCGCTGATCCTGAGTATGCCGGAGGAGGCCTGCTCCAACTCGCGCGCCACCTGTTCCAGTACGGGGGTCAGAACTGCGGCGGTGGTTTTTCCCGTTCCCGCATGGAGGATGATGGCAAGGGCCGCCGCGGAGTCCGCGTTCCACGGGGGTAGGGTGGGGCGCAGCCGTTTGATGGCGTTGACCGCGGTGCGGGTCTGGGATTCATCCGCGGCCGCGCTGTCCACAATCCGCTCCCATGCGAGCAAGGCGCGCTGGAATTCGCCCTGGGTTTCGAGTTGGTGCGCCAGCTCGATGAGGGCGGCCGGGTCCTTCCGCGCGAGATCGCGATACTCCGCAAGATCCGGCGGGTTTTGCGAATCGGCGGGAGCGCTTGCGGCTGGGGCTTTCACAGGCGGCGGGGTGGGGGCGTTTTCCGCAGGGGCGGGCGCTTCGGAAACGACCTCGTCCGGATGATCCGCAGGGGGCAGCGTTGACGAAACTTTTTCCCGAATCACCGCCAACCCGGACTCCGAGGGAGGCGTCAGAAAATCATGATCGCGGGTGCCCGCCCACCAGACGCCGCCGATCACGCAGAGGTAGAGCAGGAGGGCCACTGGAATGGGAATGCGCACGGCGCGAAGCTGGAGCGGCGCATGCGTTTGGAAAAGCGGAAATCCTCAATTGCCGGAAAACAAAACGCCCCGTCCGGATGACCGGCGGGGCGTTTGGGAAAAGATGCCACTGGCTCAGTTGGCGCTCTTGACGAGCAGGGCGCGCTTGCCGACGCGGCTGCGCAGGTAGTTGAGCTTTGCGCGGCGGACCTTGCCACGGTTGGTGACCTCGATCTTGGCGATGCGCGGGGTGTGCACCGGGAAGACGCGCTCGACGCCCTCGCCGTAGGAAATCTTGCGCACGGTGAACGCGGCGTTCACGCCGGAACCCTTGCGCCCGATCACCAAGCCTTCGAAAATCTGGATCCGCTCCTTGCCACCTTCCACCACGCGGCAATGGACCTTCACGGTGTCACCCACGTTGAATTGCGCGACGTCTGGCTTGAGCTGTTCTTGTTCGATTTTGTCGATGATGGTCATGGGGTCCTCCTTGGCGGAAAATGGGTGCGTGAGTCCGGGCCGGGCGGGGTGCCTTGGCGCGCGGGGCGGGAGAGCTAGAGGATTGGTCCGGCAATTGCAACCGCGAAATTGCCGGAAATCAGGGTTTTCCGTAAACCGCCGCCGGATCGAAGGTTTTTCCGCTGCCAATGAATTCCAGTTTCGCGGTTTGACCATCCGCCGGGGCGAGCACCTTGCGGTAAAAACACGATTCGCGGCCGCTGTGGCAGGCACCGGCACCTTGTTGGTTGACCATCAGGATCAGCGCGTCCTGATCGCAGTCGGTGCGGATCTCGACGATTTTCTGGGTATGACCCGAGGTGGCACCCTTGTGCCAGAATTCCTGGCGCGAGCGTGACCAGTAAACGGCCTCGCCGATCTCCAACGTGCGGCGCAGCGATTCGGCGTTCATGTAGGCGAGCATCAACGGCTCGCGGGTGGTCGCGTCCATGGCCAGCGCTGGGATCAGGCCGTCCTGATCGAATTTCGGGGCGAAATCCAAGCCCTCCTCCAGTTCCGCTTTTCCGCCCCGCGGGGCAAATGCTGTGTGGCAATCCATGGCCGGACCGTGAAATGCGGACCTGCACCTGTCCAGCCCGCAGACCCACCATTCCTTGGGAAAATTCGGGCGGATATTGATCACACCCCCCGCCGGTCACCCCACAGGCGGATGTGGAGGCGGTCGCAGAAACGGAAACCGAGTTCGCGGCAGAGATCGGCGAGTTGCGCTGCGGTCTTGTCGAGTTCATTGGAAGTGCGGCCCTCGGGCATCAGCAGGATGCGCCCGCGGGGGATTTCATAGCGACTTTGCAGCATCTTGATTTCCGCTAGATCGACCGGGGAGGAAACCACGAACTTGAACCATGCCTTTGGCGATGCCGCGAAATAGCGCAGCGCATCATCGTTCAAGCGCATGGATTCCGGCATGCCCGCGTTGGAAAGTTTGGGCGAGATGTTGAATTGATCCACCGCATCCGCGAAAGCGGGGCAGGGGATGCGGGTGGCGTTGGTTTCCACTTCGAACACGCATTCCGGCATTTCCTCGCGGATCTGCCGCATCATTTCCAGAAACGCCTCCTCCTGCAGCAATGGTTCACCGCCGGTGATCACGACCCGCGGGCAGGTAAATTCAAGAATGCGCTGTGCGGCTCCGGCGGACGTGATTTCGAAAGTGACATCCGCTTTTCGATATTTCGCATATCCCGGCACGGCGTCCTTCTCATGCGGCCACGGCGTCCCCTCGAAGTTCCAGGTGTGGTCCGTATCGCACCACACGCAATGCAGGTTGCAGCGCGAGGCGCGGATGAAAACTGCGGGCAATCCGGCGCTGACGCCCTCACCTTGGATCGTGTGGAAAATTTCCGGCCCGTCGCCGAGTTTCGCGAGTTTCATCGTCACCTTGCGGCCACGCTAGCCGGCGGGCGATCCGGGTCAAGCCGGTGGCGCGATCGAGCCGGTGATTGAAGGCTTGCCCGACCCCGTGCCGCGAGTGCTACAAACACCCATGGGTGTGAAGCAGGCGGGAAAACAAGAAGGCGGCGGGCATCCGTGGCTGCCGTTTTTCCTGATCATTGCCGCAAGCGCCCTGGCGCACATCTGGTGCCTGGGTTCGCAGTTCTATCTCGATGATCCCACGGCCATCCGCGACAACGAGGCGATCCGCGCGGGCGACATCTTCCATGGAGTCGCGTTGTGCTGGACCAACTTCGGCTATTTCGTCCAATACAAGCTCTTCGGGCTCTCGCCGGTGGGCGTGCATGCGGTGAACTGGCTGTTGCACACGGCGGTGGCCTGCGTGTTGTTCGGATTCGGCCGGGATTTCATCCGCGGCCGCGCGCCGGAGGGAGTGGCCTTGTTCGGTGCGGTCCTGTTTGCAGTGCACCCGCTCGCCAGCGAGATCCCGAACTACGCGCGCACCCAGGATCTCGCATGGGTCACCTTGTTTTCCCTGCTCGCCTCGTGGGCGCTGCTTTCATTCCTGCAGGACGGCGGATGGATCAAGCTGCTGTGGACCCTGTCAGGCATCGCCGGCGCGACGATGTCGAAAGGCCCGGGGCTGTTCCATGCGCTGATGATGACCGGCGCGGTGGGGCTTGCTTTCATGACGCCGGAGCACTGGCACATGGTCCGCCGCAAAGCCTGGTGGCTGGTGGCGGTGGCGGCGCTCGCCATCTCCGCGCTGTGGGTGGGTGGACTTCTCCCGTTCCTGATGCGGGCCACCAGCCTGTGGGAGCAGCCGCGTTTCATCGGGCACGCCTACACGGTGACGCGCGTTTTCTGGGAGTTCGCGTGGCGTGCGGTGATTCCGGTTTCGCTCAGCGCCGATCACCACATCGCGGAAACCCTGATCCCGCCCGGCGCGGATTACTGGAACATTCCCGACACCGGCGCGATGTGGGCGGCGGCGGCCATGCTGGCGCTGACGGGATTCAGCATCTGGCTGGCCTGGCGCAAGTCCACGCGGCTGATGGGTGTGTGCCTGTTTCTCTTCACCGCCACGATGCTGTTCCGGGTTTTATACCTGATCCCGGAGTTCATGCCGGAATACCGGATCTATCCGGGCATGCCGTGGTTCTGCCTTGGTGCGTCCATCGCGCTTGCGGCGGCATGGCGGCGCTGTTTCGCTGGTGTGTCACCCCGCGTGCCCGCCGTCATGCTCGTCGTGGTCTTCGCCTTGATGTCGATGAAACGATCCTTCCTCTGGCATGACCTCGACCGGCTCATGGCGGATGTTTTGCGGCAGTATCCGGCACAGGCGCGCGCGATTTGGGAGCTGCACCGGCGCGACGCTCACGTCGGCGACTGGCGGAAGATCATTGATCGCCAGCGCGCGGAGTGGCAGCCGCTGTTCCAGCGTTTCATGGTGGAAAACCGACGTCTCGCCCCCGCGCGCGAGCTGCCCAGCGGGCATTTCGCCCTGGCCGATGTCGCCTGCGCGGGGCTTTACGCCGAGGCGTTGTCGCACGTCGAGGGAACGGCCCCGGCGTTGGCCGAACTGCGGCGCCTAGAGATGCACATGACCGGCCTGCGCATCGATCAGGACATCCATTGGAATTATTTCTACCGGTCCAAGGCGAATGTGCTCGAGCAGGCCGGTCGCGCGGAGGCGGCGCTCGCCCTGATCCGCGAGGTCGGCGTGGAACGCTTCAACCAGGCCGATGTCCGGCGCATCAAACGCAAAGTCTTCGAGTGACGGGTGGACAGCGCCGGTTCGTCCGATTACCCTCCCCGCGCATGAGCATCATCACCGGCCGGGGAGACAACGGCGAGACCGACCTGTTGTTTGGGAAACGCATCGCGAAAACCGCGCGCCGCATCGAGGCGCTCGGCTGTGTGGACGAACTCAACGCCGCGCTCGGCGTGGCCCGCGCGTCCGGTGCGAACCCCGAGTGGGTGGCGCTCATCGACGCGTTGCAGGAAAAACTCATCGGCCTGATGGGCCAACTCGCCACGCTGCCGGAGGACGGGGCGCGCTATCGCGAGACGAAATTCCCGCTGATCGAAATGGCCGACGTCGAGTGGGTGATCTCGGAGGCGCACAAGTATGAAGGGCGCGGCATCCGCTTCACCGGTTGGGCGCGTCCCGGCGCGGAGGGCTGCCTGGCAAGGGCGAATGTGGATTTTGCGAGGTCAGTGGCACGCCGCGCCGAACGGGCGATCCTCGCGCTTCACGAATCCGGCGAACCCGTACCGGAGAGTGTGCGGCTGTTTTTCAACAAGCTCGCCGATCTGTTATGGATCCTCGCCCGGGTGGAGCAGGATTGACGGCGGCCTGAAATGCGGGTTCATTCGCCGGCATGATGACAGGCAAATTGCGAATCGCGGTGGCGTTTTTTGCGCTGGCTGTGGGCCAACCGGCGGGGGCCGTGATCGTCGGCGGCACGTATGGCAGTGGTAACAACAATGCCACCCAGACCGGACTTGACGCCTATCTGAGCACCACCACCTACGCCGCCTTTCCGTATTGGAACAACCTGGTCCGCGTGGGCAACGCCTCGGGTGTCTATCTCGGCTACAATCCCTCGACCATGCGCGGCTGGGTTCTCAGCGCGAATCATATCACCGCGCCCACCAGCATCACCGTGGCCGACAATGCTTACACGGTGACGGGCGGCACCACCCGGATAGGAACATCGGATTTGAAGCTCTACGAAATCAGCGGAGGCCCTTTGTTGCCGAGCGTGCCGCTGGCCAGCGTGTTCGCCAGCAACGGTGAGTTCGCACTGATGCTCGGGCGGGGTTTCACCAATGATACGAGCGCCCCGTACACTTGGGTGGCACCAGGCTCCGATGAAGCCAATGGCGCCCGCTGGGGCACCAACACGATCGAAGGTAATTATCTCCTCAATTTCGGCACAATCGAAAAACCGGACCTGCAGTCTTACTTGGTGGTGGATTTTGACGGCCCGAATTATCCCGGTGTCACAGACTACGATGCGCAGGGAGCCGCGGGTGACTCCGGCGGCGGACTTTTCATCCATCGCTCGGGCGTCTGGGAGCTCTCCGGCATCGCCCACTTTGTGGATGACGGCCCGGATTTTCTCGAAAAACCCGAGACCGGCGATGGTGTCACCAATCCCTCGCAGTATGGGGATTTCACGGCTTATGCCGATGTCCACAGCTATCTATCGTCCATCACAAGCGTCACAGGCACCTTGATTCCCGAACCATCGCACAGCGCGTTGCTGGCGGGTGCGGTGCTGGTCTTTTTGGCAAGGCGTCGCCGCCATTGACGCCACCGCCCGGATCGTCTCCCATCCGCGCATGTCCGAAGCGCCCCCGAAAAGGAAATCCATCTCGTCCCACCGGTGGATTCT
>Ga0105090_10001235_pt1 | contig 13636 bp, 12 predicted proteins | sample PPLLak3March2015_FD_79110 | JGI IMG/M metagenome (GOLD analysis project Ga0105090, IMG submission 79110) | Freshwater sediment microbial communities from Prairie Pothole Lake near Jamestown, North Dakota, USA - PPLs Lake P7 Core (1) Depth... | ecosystem: Environmental > Aquatic > Freshwater >... | reverse complement strand
CTGGTGATGCCCATCTTCGTGCTGGGATCGATCCGCTTCGGCTGGGCCACCCCCACCGAGGCGGCGGTCGTCGCGGCTTTCTATGCGGGCGTGGTGGGCATGTTCATCTACCGCGAGCTCAAGCCCGCCCAGCTCTACGGCGTCGTGCTGGCGGCGGCCAAAATGACCTCCGTGGTGATGTTCCTCGTCGCCGCGGCCGGCATCTCGTCCTGGCTGATCACGCAGGCCAATATTCCCGGCGAGCTCGGCGTGCTGCTGCAGCCTCTGCTCGACAACAAGACGCTGCTGATGGTGGCGATGATGGTGTTGGTCATCATCGTAGGCACCGCGCTCGACTTCACGCCGACGGTGCTGATCCTGACGCCCGTGCTGATGCCGCTGGTGAAACAGGCCGGCATCGACCCGATCTACTTCGGCGTCCTGTTCATCATCAACAACGCGATCGGCCTGCTCACGCCGCCCGTGGGCATCGTGCTGAACGTCGTCTGCGGGGTCGCGCGCGTGTCGATGAGCGACGTCATCCGCGGCGTCAACCCGTTCCTCGTGGCACAACTATCCGTCCTGTTCCTGCTGATCGTTTTCCCGCAGCTCGTGATGTGGCCCTTCCGGGCGTTCATGGGCCTACCCTTCCAATGGTGAAAGCGCGCGCGGGCGCGCGAAACCCCTCTGAGGAGAACGCAATGAAGTTTCGTCACAGCATCCTGGCGGCCGGCGTCGCCGCCGCCCTGTTGGCGCAGCCTGCCGCCGCGCAATTCACCGAGCGCACGATTCGCCTCTCGAACGGCGTCAACCAGGAGCACCCGGTTGGCAACGGCGTGGCGAAGATGAACGCCTGCGTCGGCGAGAAGTCGGGCGGCAAGATGAAGATCCAGTCGTTCTGGGGCGGCGCGCTCGGCGGCGACCTGCAGGCGACGCAGTCGCTGCGCTCCGGCACGCAGGAGATGGTGGTCACTTCGACGTCGCCGCTGATCGGCATCCTGCCCGACCTCGGCGTGTTCGACCTGCCCTTCCTGTTCGCCAACGAGAAGGAGGCCGACGCCGTGCTCGACGGCGAATTCGGCAAGTACATCTCCGACAAGATGCCTGCGGTCGGCCTCGTCAACCTCGCCTACTGGGAAAACGGCTTTCGTAACCTCACCAATTCGAAGCGGCCGGTGACGAAGCTCGAGGACATGCCGGGCCTCAAGGTCCGGGTGATGCAGAACAACGTGTTCCTCGACACGTTCAAGACGATGGGCGCGAACGCGGTGCCGATGTCCTTCAGCGAGCTGTTCACCGCGCTCGAGACCAAGGCGATCGACGGTCAGGAGAATCCGTTCGTGACGATCGACACGTCGAAGTTCTACGAGGTGCAGAAGTATCTGTCGGTGACGCGCCACGCCTATACGCCGTTCATGGTGCTCTACTCGAAGCCGCTGTGGGACAAGCTTTCCCCCGCCGAGCAGAAGGTGCTGCAGGAATGCGCGATCGCCGGCCGGGACGAGCAGCGCAAGGTGTCGCGCACGCTCTCCGACAAGTCGCTCGCCGCGCTCAAGCAGAGGGGCATGCTGGTGAACGATGTCACGCCAGCCGAGCAGAAGCGGCTGCGCGACTCGGTCAAGCCCGTCTACGAGAAGCACCAGGCGACGATCGGCAAGGAAACGGTCGATCGCATGAACGCCACGCTGACGAAGATCCGCGGCTAGTCGCGACGCGGGGTCCGGGGCGCCTTGCGGCGCCCCGGACCGGCAGCATGCGAATCTCCGCCGTCGAGCCGATCATCCTGCACATGCCGTTGAGCCGCGACTCGATCGCGGACTCGACGCACAGCATCACGCACTGGGGTGTGGTGGGCGTGCGCCTGCGCACCACGGACGCTCTCGAGGGCTATGGCTTCTCCGGCACGCACGCGCACCTCGCCTCCGACCGCCTGATCGCCGCCTGCATCGGCACCTGCTACGCGCCGCTGCTGAAGGACGAGGATGCCAGCGAGGGCCGCAGGCTCTGGCTCAAGCTCGCCCGCTTCCCCGCGTTGCAGTGGGTCGGCCGCGCCGGCATCACGCAACTCGCGCTCGCCGCGGTCGACGTCGCGCTGTGGGACCTGCGCGCCAAGTCAGCCGGCGTACCGTTGTGGCGCCTGCTCGGCGGCCCGGTGCGCGAGCGGCTGCCGGCCTACAACACCGACGTCGGCTGGCTGTCGCTCCCGTTCGCGACGCTCGTCGCCGGGTGCAAGCACGCGGTCGAGGAGGACGGATTCCGCGGGATCAAGATCAAGGTCGGACACGACGAGCCCGCGATCGACCTGCGGCGGCTCGAGGCGGTGCGCCGGGCGATCGGTCCCGACGTGACGCTGGCGATCGATGGTAACGGCAAGTGGGACCTGCCCACCTGCCGGCGGTTCTGCGCGCAGGCGGAGGCCTTCGACGTGCACTGGTTCGAGGAGCCGCTGTGGTACGACGACGTCGCCGCGCATGCCGCGCTTGCCCGCGGCACGTCGATACCGATCGCGCTGGGCGAGCAGCTCTACACCGCCGATGCGTTCGAGGCGTTCATGGCGGCCGGCGCGGTGCACTACGTGCAGCCCGACGTCACGCGCCTTGGCGGCATCACCGAGTTCCTGCAGGTGGCAGACGCCGCGCACGCGCGCCGGCTGCCCGTCGCCGCGCACGCCGGCGACATGGGCCAGGTCCACGTGCACCTGTCCTACGCGCACCCGGCGTGCGCCGTGCTCGAGTACATCCCGTGGATCAAGGACCGCTTCGTCGAGCCGATCCGCGTCGAGGACGGCTGCTTCGTGCGTCCGCAGATTCCCGGTGCCGGGATGACGCCCACCCCCGCGGCGCTCGAGCGCTTCGCCCGGCCGCTGGCCTGAGCGCGACGCCCTCCCCCACGAGCACGCGATGAAGATCACCGCCGTCGAGACGATCCGCCTCGCCGAGTTCGCCAACCTGCTGTGGGTACGCCTGCACACCGACGAAGGACTCGTGGGGCTGGGCGAGACGTTCATGGGGCCGCAGGCGGTCGAGGCCTACCTGCACGAGACCGTCGCGCCCAAGCTCCTCGGTCGCGACCCGCTGGCCATCGAAGCGATCCACGCGTCGCTGGCCAATTACCTCGGCTGGCGCTCCGCCGGCGTCGAGACGCGCGGCAACTCGGCGATCGACCTGGCACTGTGGGACCTGTTCGGCAAGGCGCACGGCAAGCCCGTGGCCGACATACTGGGCGGCCGTTCGCGGGATGCGATCCGTGTCTACAACACCTGCGCCGGCTACAAGTACATCCGCGACGCGCGCGCGCAGTCCGTCGCCAACTGGCACGCCGGCGCGACGGGAGGGCCGTACGAGGACCTCGACGCGTTCCTGCACCGCGCCGACGAGCTGGCGCACTCGCTGCTCGAGCAAGGCATCACCGCGATGAAGATCTGGCCCTTCGACATCGCGGCCGAGCGCACGGGAGGCTTCGACATCAGCCCCGCCGAGCTGCGCACCGCGCTGGAGCCGTTCGCGAAGATCCGCAAGGCGGTCGGCGACCGCATGGACATCATGGTCGAGTTCCACTCGCTGTGGAGCCTGCCGATGGCGCGCAAGCTCGCGCACGCGCTCGCCGAGTTCGACACGTACTGGCACGAGGACCCGTTCCGCCTCGACAACATCGGCGACCTCCGGGAGTACGCAACGCACAGCAAGGCGTGGGTGTGCGCCTCGGAGACGCTCGCCTATACGCACTCGTTCCGCGAGTACCTGGAGACGGGTGTGGCCGGCGTGGTCATGCTCGACCTGTCGTGGTGCGGTGGGCTGACCGAGGCGCGCAAGATCGCCGGCATGGCAGAAGCCTGGCACGTGCCTATCGCTCCGCACGACTGCACGGGCCCGGTGGTGTACGCGGCGTCGTGCCACCTTTCGCTGCACGCGCGCAACGCGCTGATCCAGGAGTCGGTGCGCGCGTTCTACACCGGCTGGTACAACGAGATCGCGACCGGCCTGCCAATCGTGCAGCAGGGGATGGTCTCGATCGGCGCGGCGCCCGGGTTCGGCGTCGAGCTGCTGCCCGAGGTGGCGAAACGCCCGGACGCGTCGGTGCGCGTCAACGGCCGGGCCTGACGCGACGCGGAGCCCGCGGTCGCGGCCCGTCAATCCCGAATCGGGACCTGGATCTCGTTGCGCCGCAGGAACCACGGCATGAACGGCGGGTCGTAGCGCGCGAAGATCGGCTCGCCGGAAGGCAGCAGACCGCGCTGGGCGATGAATGCGCGCAGGTCATCGAGCTGTTCGGAGTAGCTCTTCTCGCTCCACGTGCCGCTGTAGCGGACGACTGCGACGCGGCGCGGCCGTACTTCAGCAAGCACAACGCGCTCGTCGGTCGGCTGCGGCGCGGTCGCGAGCGTGTAGCTCGCCGGCAGCACAAACGCCACCCGCCAGCGCCCCGCTACCCGCTGCTGCTCGACAGGGGCCGTCATCGCGATCTTCGTCGACGCCGACTGCTGCTCGACGGGTGCCGTCATCGCAATCTTCGCGGCCGTGCGGTTTGCCCCCGAGATGTACGCGAACAACCGCCGGAAGCCCTCGTTGCCCACGCTATCGAATTCGCCGTCGACAAACGTCTCCGCGACGACGTAGCCCGCGTAATCGCGTACCTCGCGCGTGCCATCGCTGACTGCGACCGAGTAGGCGGGTTCTTCAATGGCCATTGCAATCGTGCTCCACAACGCCAGCGCCATGGCCGTGGCGCGGGCGGCTCGGAGCCTGGGTAGCGCCTGCAGGTTGATCATCCTCACACTATCTCACGATCGCCCCTCGCGAAGGGCTGGACAAGCCGCCCAAGCGGCGTCAAACGGCAGTGTCGGGTGCGAAGGTCGTCACCGGCGCTGCGCCGGTTCACCGTATCGCATAGCCCGCGAGCGCGTCGACGACGCCGTCATCCTCTCCCGCCGAGGCGGCGAGCTCGATCGCGACGCCGGGATGCGCCGCCCGCGCGGCATCGATGAGCCGCGGCACGTCGGCACGCACGTGGCCGCCCTGGCCGAGAAACAGCGGCACGATGCGGATCGAACGATGCCCGCGCGCGACCTGTTGCGTGATCGCGGAGGGCAGGTCGGGCGCGATGAACTCGAGGTAGGCGAGCATCGGCGAGCGCTTGGGAGCTGCGCGCGCCACGCGCTCGAGCACGCGCTCGAACGGCGCGGTCCAGCGCGGGTCGCGCGCGCCGTGCGCGAACAGGATCAGCGCCGAATCGGTCATTGGATCATTATCGCATTGCGTTGCCGCCATCCCGGCGCGGGCACCACCGCATTTACAATGACGGCAGTGTCCCATTCCAGGCTTCCGCTGTTCGAGCTTCCGCCGCAGGGCCAGCGCGACTGGCTGCTGCAGCGCCTCGCGCGTCCCGCACCCGCCTTCGCCGTCGGCCTCTCCGACGGCTTCCGCCTGCCCGGCCGCGAAGGCCGCGACACGCCTGCAGCCGTGCTGGTCCCGCTGGTCAACCGGCCCGAGGGGATCACGTTGCTGCTCACGCAACGCAGCGCCGGCTTGCCCGACCATCCCGGCCAGATCAGCTTTCCCGGCGGCCGCGTGGATCCGGGCGATGCGAGCCCGGCGGCGGCGGCCTTGCGCGAGGCGCAGGAGGAAGTGGCCCTTCCGCCCGATTGCGTGACCGTGCTCGGCAACCTCGCTACGTACCAGACGGTGACCGGCTACTCAGTCACGCCCGTGGTCGGCTGGGTCGAGCCGCCGTTTTCGCTCGTACCCGACCCGATGGAGGTGGACGACGTGTTCGAGGTGCCGCTCGCATTCGTGCTCGAGCCCGCGCACCAGCAGCGTCACTTCCGCATGCTCGGCACGCTGCGCCGCGATTACTATGCCATCCCCTATGCCGACCGCTACATCTGGGGCGCGACCGCGGCGATGATCGTGATCCTCGACCGCACACTGCGGGAGGACTGATGCTGACCTCGACGCTGCCGCGCCGCCGCACGCTCAAGGGCCTTTCGCCGCACGGCTTTCACGATGTCGTGTGGCACGAGTGGGGCGAGCCCGCCAATCCGCAAGTCGTGCTGTGCGTGCACGGGCTCACGCGCACGGGCCGCGACTTCGACGTGCTCGGCGAGGCGCTTGCGCGCACGCACCGCGTGCTCGCCGTCGACATGCCCGGCCGCGGCGAGAGCGAGTGGCTCGCCGACAAGCACGATTACGCCTTTCCCACCTACCTCGCCACGCTGACGGCGCTGATCGCGGCAAGCGGGGCTGCGTGCGTCGACTGGGTCGGAACGTCGATGGGCGGCCTGCTCGGCATCGTGATGGCCGCGCAACCGGGAACGCCGGTACGACGCCTGGTCGTCAATGATGTCGGTACGGCGATCGAGCCGGGCGCGCTCGCGCGCATCGGCGAGTACGTCGGCCGCGACCCGTCGTTCGCCGACTTCGCGGCCATCAAGGCGTACGTGCAGGCGATCTCGCCGTTCGGCCCGCACTCCGCTGAGGCCTGGGACCACCTGACGCGCACCGTCGTTTCGCAGCGCGCCGATGGCCGCTGGGGGTTCGTCTACGACCCGGGCATCGCAGTGCCGTTCCGCGAGGCTGCCGCGCCCCCCGACCTCTGGCCGCTGTGGGACGCGGTCGCCTGCCCGACGCTGCTGTTGCGAGGCGCGCAGTCCGATCTGCTCTCGTCAGGGACGGCACAGGCGATGGCGCAGCGCGGGCCGCGTCCGCGGCTCGTCGAGTTTCCCGGCGTGGGCCATGCGCCCACGCTCATCCCCGGCGACCAGGTAGCGATCGTCGCAGGCTTCCTCGCCTGACCGCAGCCACCACTGGCACGCCTCTCGCTTCGCTTGAAGTGCGAGGCCGTTGCTTGTCGCATACAATCGCGCGCACCTGTTCCAGCTTCTGCCCATGCCGACGTCCCTCGCCCTCAACCTCCCACCGCTCGACTCGCGCCCGGCGCATCCGCCCGAGACGCGGCCCGCTCGCGTGGCCGAGTGGCTGGGGGAGACTCTGCGGCGCGACACGGTGGAGGCCGCAAGGATCGTCGGCGACGCGCTGGCAGCGACGAATCGCGTGGCGATGGGCGGCTCGCGTCGCCTCGAGCTCGCCGAGGCGTATTGGAACACCGCATTACAGTTATGGCCGCAGCTCGAGCGCCTGTACGTGCGCGCGAGCCATCCGCTTTCGGGACAAGCGCTCGAGGCCGCGAAGGCGGGCCTGACGCTCTCCCACGAGCTCTCCACGGCGTACAAGCACCTGCTCGCGGGCGAGGCCGAGAAGCGGCTGTCGCTGGGCGGTGCACGGCTGATGGTCGCACTGATCCACCGCTGCCTGCAGTGCATGGGCCGCATCCTCGTCAACAGCTACCTCGCTTACGCGCCCGTACCGCCGCGCACCTGGCACGACGCCCACCTCGTCTACGCGTTCGCGCGCGACCGCAAGCTGCACCAGACGCCGGTCGCCGCCGACCAGCCGGAGGCCACCCCCGAGCGTACCTACGTGCAGGCGATGCTGCTCGCGCTCGCCAACCCCTACGGCTTCCGCCCCGGTGAGCTCGCGACGGTGCTGCGCTACCTGCAGGAGCACGGACACTGGGCGAAGCTCACCGACACTTCGCCGGTGCACCGCCTCGCCAAGGCCGTGGCCATCGTGCCGGTCGGCCACGACTTTCCACCGTTCTCCGCCAACAAGGGCGGAACGATGGAGGGGCCGAAGCTCTTCCTGCTCACGTTCGACCTCGCCTTCCAGCTGCAGGAACAGCTGCGTGCGCTGGAGTCCGGCGGCCCGCTGCCCGAGGGCGTGCGCGACGGCTCGGGACGTGTCGCCTACATCGCGCTGCTGAAGCGCCTGCTGCGCCAATGGGCGATCCCGCCCGCGCGGCAGTTCAACCGCCTGCCGTCGAAGGCGCGAGTGGTCATCTGCACCGGGTTGCCGGGCGTGTGGCAGTACAGCCGGGGCCAGCACAGCGCGATCGCCAACGCGCCGACCGGCCTGCCGCCGATGTCGGCGTGCCAGGTGATCAACCACACGCCGGCCGGCTACGCGCTGCGCCAGTCCGACAACCATCCGGCGGTGCTGCGCATCGGCGAGCTGATCGCCGTGCGCGTCGAGGGCCGCAACGCGCTGCACGTCGCCATCGTGCGCTGGTTCCGCAACACGCTGAAGTCCAGCGGTCTCGAGTTCGGCTGCGAGATCGTCTCCGACATGCCGGAGGCTGCCGCGGCGGCGAAGGAAGGCGCGACATCGCTCGTGCCGGTCGTCGTCGTTCCCGAGGACGAGAAGGACGGCGGCGCCGCCGGCGCGGAAGGTGAGACGGGACCGCAGATCATCGTCGCGCCCGGCACGTTCCAGCTCGAGCAGGCGGTCACCATCAAGGCGGCGGGCCGCGAGACGTTCGCTGTGCTCACGAAGATCGTCGACCAGGGTCCGGGATACGAAATCTACGAGTGCGTCGCCGTTGGCTGACGGGATCGGCGGGCGCGGCGCGCCCCGGCTGGCTGCTGCCGGCCTCGTGGCGCTGACGCTCGTCGCCTTGCTATGGGAGTGGTTCCTCGCGCCGCTGCGCCCCGGCGGGTCGTGGCTGGTGCTGAAGGCGCTGCCGCTCGCGCTGCTCCTGCCCTCGGCGCTGCGAGGTACGCGCCGCGCGCTGCAGTGGCTCTCGCTGCTGCTGCCCTTCTACGTCGCCGAAGGCGTGGTGCGCGGCTTTTCCGAGTCGGGGCGCCACGCGCTGGTCGCGTGGGTCGCGGCAGCGATTGCGGCGGCGACGTTCGGCGCGGTGCTCGCGTGGGCGCGCGCTTCGCGCGGCGCAGATCGATAGGGTGCGCGGCCCTCACCCCTACCCTCTCCCGCAAGCGGGAGAGGGAGCACTGCACGAGGGCCCTCACCCCTGCCCTCTCCCGCAAGCGGGAGAGGGAGCACTGCACGAGCGCCCTCACCCCGGGCTTTCTCCCGCAAGCGGGAGAGGAAGGGAGTTCGCGCCAACCCTTACCCCTCTCCCCCGGTTACGGGGGAGAGGGAAGGGTGAGGGGGCGCCGCAAGGCTCAGCCGCGCCCCGTCTCCGGCGCCTTGTTCCCCGCCGCAAGTCCCTTGGGCAGCGGGAACACGACCTTCTCGACCACGCCGTCGAGGTCGCGCACCTCGTTCGCGCCCAGCGTGCGCAGGCGATCGATGACCTCGCGCACCAGCACCTCGGGGGCTGACGCGCCGGCGGTGACGCCAACCCGGGCCTTGCCTTCGATCCAAGCCGGCTGCAGCTCGTCGGCGCGGTCGACCATGTAGGCTGCGACGCCCCGGTGCGCCGCGACCTCGCGCAGCCGGTTCGAGTTCGAGCTGTTCGGGCTGCCTACGACGATCACGACGTCGACCAGCGGCGAAAGCGCCTTCACCGCGTCCTGGCGGTTCTGCGTTGCGTAGCAGATGTCGTCGCGTTTCGGGCCGACGATCTGGGGAAAGCGGCGCCTGAGCGCGGCCACGACCTCCGCGGCGTCGTCGACGGAGAGCGTGGTCTGCGTCACGTAGGCGAGCCTGGCCGGATCGCGCACGGCCAGGCCCTCGACGTCGGCCGCGCTTTCGACGAGGTGCACGCCGTCGTCGAGCTGGCCCATCGTGCCTTCGACCTCGGGGTGGCCGGCGTGGCCGATCATCACGATCTCGCGGCCCGCGTCGTGCATCTTCTGGATCTCGACGTGCACCTTCGTCACCAGCGGGCAGGTCGCGTCATACACGGTGAGTCCGCGGCGCGCGGCCTCCGCCTGCACGGCCCTCGACACGCCGTGCGCCGAGAACACGACCGTCGCGCCGGCAGGCACCTCGTCGAGTTCCTCGACGAACACCGCGCCCTTGCGCTTCAAGTCGTCGACCACGAAGCGGTTGTGCACGACCTCGTGGCGCACGTAGATCGGCGCGCCGAACTGGTGAAGCGCCTGCTCGACGATGGCGATCGCGCGGTCGACGCCCGCGCAGAAGCCCCTCGGATTGGCCAGCACGACGTCCATCACGCCTCCTTCGCCGGCGCGCCGGGATGCCGGAAGCTGTCGACGATCAGCATGCCCGCGCCGACGGTGATCGCGCTGTCGGCAACGTTGAACGCCGGGTAGCTCCAGCCGCGCCAGTGGAACAGCAGGAAGTCCACGACCTGCCCGATGGTGAGCCGGTCCCAGAGGTTGCCGATCGCCCCGCCAAGGATCAGCGCGAGGCCCATGCAGTAAAGCGTGCTGCCGCCTCGGCGCAGCAGCCAGACGATGACCGCGCTCGCGACGACCGCGATGCCGGCGAAGAGCCAGCGCTGCCACCCCGAGTGGTCGGCAAGGAAGCTGAATGCGGCGCCGGGGTTGAACGCGAGCACGAGGCTGAAAAACGGCAGCACCGGCAGTTGCTCGCCGGGTCGGAAGTTCGCGAGGATCGCCTGCTTCGTCGCGAAGTCGAGGACGACGACGAGCGCGGGCAGCCACAGCCAGCGCTGCCACGGCCGCGCTGCGGGAGCGGCGCTGGCGTTCATTGGACTACCCTCCGCGCCACGCGCTGCGGGGCTTGTTCGCCCTTGGGGCGGCCCTGTGGGCTCACGGGCGAACGGGCGGCGCGGCGCGCATCACGCGTGCGCACGCGCTTCGCCAGCGCCGTACAGGTTCGCCACGCAGCGACCGCACAGGGTCGGATGGTCGCGATGCTCGCCGACGTCGTCGCGCCAGTGCCAGCAGCGCTCGCACTTGTCCGCAGCCACCGGGTTGACGGCAACCGACAGCACGTCGCCGCGTTCGATGCGAGCCGCCGAGGTGATGAACACGAAGCGCAGATCGTCGCCCAGCGGGGCCAGCACCTCCCAGTCGCCGTTGGGGGCGCTGACGGTGACGTCGGCCTGCAGCGACGAGCCGATGCGACCCTGCTGGCGCAGCGCCTCCAGTTCGCGCAGCACGACGGCGCGCACGGCGAGGATGCGCCCCCACTTCGCGAGCAGAGCATCGGCGCCGGACACTGCGGGGATCATGCCGCTCCACGTGTGGGCGAAGATCGTCGGCTCGGCGGGCCGCAGGATGCGCCATGCCTCCTCGGCGGTGAACGACAGGATCGGCGCCATCAGCTTGAGCAGGGCGTCGCGGATGATCGCCAGCGCCGTCTGCGCCGAGCGCCGCGCCGGGCTCGTCGCGCCGGCCGTGTAGAGCCGGTCCTTGAGCACATCGAGGTAGAAGCCGCCGAGCTCTTCGGAGGCATAGGTCGTCAGCCGTTGCACGACGAGGTGGAACTCGTAGCGGTCGTAGTCGGCCACCGCGTCGCGGACCAGCGTGGCGAGCCTCGCGAGCGCGTAGCGGTCCACTTCCAGCATCTGCTCCACCGGCACCGCGTCTTTCGCCGCGTCGTAGTCGCTGGTGTTCGCCATCAGGAAGCGCAGCGTGTTGCGCAGGCGCCGGTAGTTCTCCACGACGCGCTTCAGGATCTCGTCGGAGATCGACAGGTCGCCGGAGTAGTCCGTGGCGCCGACCCACAGGCGCAGGACTTCCGCGCCCAGCGTCTCGGAGACCTTCTGGGGCGCCACGACGTTGCCCTTCGACTTCGACATCTTCTTGCCTTCGGCGTCGACGGTGAAGCCGTGCGTCAGCAGGCCCTTGTACGGCGGGCGGCCGTTCAGCATGCACGAGACGAGCAGCGAGGAGTGGAACCAGCCGCGGTGCTGGTCGCTGCCTTCGAGGTAGAGATCGGCGGGGAACCCCGTCTCGCTCGAGTGCGAGCCCGCGCCGGTGACGCGGCCGTCCGGCCCGCCCAGCACCGTCTGGTGCGTGGAGCCCGAGTCGAACCACACGTCGAGCGTGTCGGACAGCTTGCGGTACTTCGCCGGGTCGACGCCGAAGTCCTCGTGCGTGGCGGTGAACCACGCCTCGACGCCGCGCTCCTGCACCATGCGGGCGGCGAGCTCGAGCAGCGCCGGCGTGTCCGGGTGCAGCGCCTCGGTCTCCTTGTCGACGAAGAACGGCAGCGGCACGCCCCAGGTGCGCTGCCGCGACAGCGTCCAGTCGGGGCGGTGCGCGATCATGTTGTAGAGCCGGCTCTTGCCCCACGCGGGGAAGAACGCGGTGGCGTCGATGCCGCGCAGCGCGGTGGCGCGCAGCGACTCGGCCGGCTTCGTCCCGCGATAGCCCGGCACGTCGTCCATCCCGGCGAACCACTGCGTGGTCGCGCGGTAGATGATCGGCGTCTTGTGCCGCCAGCAGTGCATGTAGCTGTGCGCGAACTTCTCGGCGTGGAACAGCGCACCGGAGGCGCGGATCTTCTCGACGATCTTCGGGTTCGCCTCCCAGATCTTCATGCCGCCGAAGTACGGCAGGTTCGCGGCGAAGCGTCCATCGCCGCCCACCGGATTCAGCATCTCGTCGTCTTTCATGCCGTAGCGGCGGCACGACAGGAAGTCCTCGATGCCGTAGGCGGGTGACGAGTGCACGAGCCCGGTGCCCTGCTCGGCCGTCACGTAGTCGCCGAGGTACACCGGAGAGGCGCGGTCGTAGAACGGGTGGCGGAAGCCCAGGTGCTCGAGCGCTGCGCCTTTCGCCAGCGCGACGACGCGGCCTGCCAGATTGCAGCGCGCGAGCGTGGCCTCGACCAGCGACTCCGCGAGCACGAGGTGGCCGCGCTCGCCGGCGTCGACCAGCGCGTAGGTGAACTCGGGATGCGCGTTGAGCGCCTGGTTGGACGGGATCGTCCACGGCGTCGTGGTCCAGATCATCGCGTGGAGCGGTCCTTCCGGCGCCTTCGCGAGGCCGAAGGCGCGCGCGAGCTTCGCACGCTCGTCGCCATCCGGCAGCGGGAAGCCGACGTCGATCGCGATGTCCTGCCGGTCCTCGTACTCGACCTCGGCCTCGGCGAGCGCACTGCCGCAGTCGAAGCACCAGTTCACCGGTTTCAGGCCCCGGTAGAGAAACCCCTTCTCGAGCAGCTTGCCCAGCGTGCGGATCTCGTCCGCCTCGCTCCGGTACGCCATCGTCGTGTACGGGTTGTCCCAGTCGCCCAGCACGCCCAGGCGCCGGAACTGCTCCTTCTGCCGCGCGATCTGCTCGGTCGCGTAGGCGCGCGCGAGCGATTGCGTCTGCGCAGGCGGCAGGTGGCGGCCGTGCGTCTTCTCGATCTGCACCTCGATGGGCATGCCGTGGCAATCCCAGCCGGGCACGTAGGGCGCGTCGAAGCCGGCCATCGTGCGGCTCTTGACCACAACGTCCTTCAGGATCTTGTTGAGCGCGTGGCCGATGTGGATGTCGGCGTTCGCGTAGGGCGGCCCGTCGTGCAGCACGAAGCGCGGGCGGCCGGCGCAGGCCTCGCGAATCGCCCGGTAGACGCCTTGCTCCTGCCACTGCGCGATCCAGCCCGGCTCGCGCTTCGCGAGGTCGCCGCGCATCGGAAACGGCGTGTCGGTCAGGTTCAGGGTGGACTTGTAGTCGGTCTTGGGTCGGTCGGCCATGTCAGTCCCGAAGGGCCGTCCCGAGGGACTGACCCGCCCCCTTGGGGGGCAGCGAATGTAGTGAGCGTGGGGGCGGTTTCATCCTCGGCTTTCGGTCAGGCGGCCTTCGCGGCGAGGAACCAGTCGCGCGCCTGCGCGACGTCCTCACCGATCTTCACGCGCAGCGTGTCGAGGTCGGGATAGCGGGCCTCGTCGCGTAACTTGTGCAGGAACTCGACGCCGATGCGGCGGCCGTAGATCG
>Ga0105090_10001234_pt1 | contig 13637 bp, 17 predicted proteins | sample PPLLak3March2015_FD_79110 | JGI IMG/M metagenome (GOLD analysis project Ga0105090, IMG submission 79110) | Freshwater sediment microbial communities from Prairie Pothole Lake near Jamestown, North Dakota, USA - PPLs Lake P7 Core (1) Depth... | ecosystem: Environmental > Aquatic > Freshwater >... | reverse complement strand
GCACTGCAGCGGGCGCTGGCGCGGCCCAGCGGCATGATCCTCGTCACCGGCCCCACGGGCAGCGGCAAGACGACGACGCTGTATGCGTCTTTGAATGCCCTGAACGACACCGGGCGCAAGATCATCACGGTAGAGGACCCGGTCGAATACCGCCTGCCCGGCCTGAACCAGGTGCAGGTGATGGACAAGATCGAGCTCGGCTTCGACCGCGTGCTGCGCGCCGCACTGCGCCAGGACCCCGACGTCATCCTGGTCGGCGAGATGCGCGACCACAAGACCGCCGAGACCGGCATGCGCGCCGCCATGACCGGCCACCTGGTGCTGAGTACGCTGCACACCAACGACGCGCAGAGCACGCCGTTGCGGCTGGTGGACATGGGCGTGGCGCGCTACATGGTGGCGCTGTCGCTACAGCTGGTGATCGCGCAGCGGCTGGTGCGCGTGCTGTGCAACCACTGCGCCGAGGACCATGTGCCTGACGCCCAGCAGGCCGAGTGGCTGACGCTGGAGCTCGGCGGCAACCTCTCGGCGCACCGCTTCCGCGCGCCGCGCGGCTGCAGCGAATGCAACCACACCGGCTACAGCGGGCGCACCGGAGTCTACGAATTTCTGGAGATGCGCGGCCCGCTCGTCGAGGCGCTATCGCACGCCGAACCCGGCGTCTTCGTGCGCACGGCGCGCGAACAGATGGGCGGGGCCACGCTGCGCCGCGACGCCGTGCGGCTGGCGGCGCAGGGACGCACCACCATCGAGGAAGCCATGCGCGTCAGCGCGCAGGTCGACGACTAGCCACTGGGCGATGGCGCAATTCAGCTATACGGGCCGCAGCGCCGGCACCGCCGTCAGCGGCCAGATCGAGGCCGTCAGTGCCGGCGCCGTGGCCGAACAACTCATGGCGCGCGGCGTCACGCCGCTGCACATCGTGGCCAGCGTGGTGCCGCAGGCCGGCGCCGACCTGCTCGCCAGCTGGCGCAAGGGCAGGGTCACCGCTACCGAGAAGCTTCTCTTCGCACGCCAGCTGCACACGCTGCTGCGCGCTGGCGTGCCCATCCTCTCGGCGCTTGGCGGGCTGCAGGAATCCAGTGACGGCGTGCTGATGCGCCAGACCCTTCAGCAAGTGCGCCGCAGCCTGGAGTCGGGCCAGGAACTGAGCCTGGCGCTGGCCCAGCACCCCGGGGTGTTCGACAGCTTCTATGTCTCCATGGTGCGCGTGGGCGAGATGACCGGGCGCCTCGACGAAGTGTTCAAGCGCCTGTTCGAGCACATGGAATTCGAGATCTTCATGCGCCAGCAGGTGAAGTCGGCACTGCGCTACCCGAGCTTCGTGATCATCGCCATGGTGGCGGCCATCGCCGTCATCAACCTGATGGTGGTGCCGGCCTTTGCCACCGTCTTCTCCAGCTTCGGCGCCGACCTGCCCTGGGCGACCAAGCTGCTCATCGGCAGTTCCAATTTCACGCTGGAGTACGGCTGGGCGCTGGCGCTGGGCGCGGTGGCGGGCTTCTTGGCGCTGCGGCGCTGGATCGCCACGCCCGCCGGCCGCCTGGCCTGGGACCGCCTGGGCCTGCGCCTGCCGCTGGCCGGAAAGATCGTGCAGAAGGCCACGCTGGCACGCTTTGCACGCAGCTTCGCGCTGGCGTTGCGCAGCGGCGTGCCGGTGGAGCGCGCGCTGGCCGTCGTGGCGCAGACGGCCGACAACCAGTTCATCGCCAGCCGTATCGAACAGCTGCGCGAACAGGTGGAGCGTGGCGACACCATCCTGCGCAGCGCCGCCGCGGCCGGCATCTTCACACCCGTGGTGCTGCAGATGATCGCCGTGGGCGAGGAGACCGGCGCCGTGGACGAACTCATGGACGAGGTGGCCGGCCTGTACAGCAACGACGTGCAGTACGAGCTGAAGACCTTGTCGCAGCAGATCGAACCCATCCTCGTCGTCTTCCTGGGGCTGGTCGTGCTCATTCTGGCCCTGGGCGTGTTCCTGCCCATGTGGGACCTGGGCCGCGTGGCGTTCAAGAAGTGAAAGTGCCGTGCCGATATCTCGTGCATCTGCTTGTTCGCACCGCGGCTCTGGGGCTGCCGTGGTGCCCATCCGAACCACTGCCTCGACCAGAAGCCTCCGAAGGGACCCTTTCATGAAGTCACAACAGACCGGTTTTACGATGATCGAGTTGATCGTCGTCATCGTCATCCTCGGTATCCTCGCGGCCACCGCCCTGCCCAAGTTCATCGACATGCGTGAAGACGCGCAGCAGGCCGCCGTCGAGGGCGTTGCCGGCGCCGCCGCCTCGGCGATGACACTCAACTACAGCGGCTGCTCGCTCACCAACAACGCGGTCACCGTCAACAAGTGCATGCAGATCAACAACTGCAGTCAAGTTGGCAGCATTCTGCAAGGCGGCCTGCCCAGCGGCTACAGCGTGGCCAGCGTGGCGCTGGCCAGCAATGGCGAGACGGCCACCTGTACCGTGACAGGACAGAACTCGAAGGTGGCGACCTTCACCGGCATCGGCGCCGGCATCTGATGGCCGCACGCGAGGGCCGACGATGTCTGCCTTCGCCTCCTGGAGACTCGGCTGCCTGCGCGGCCTCGCCGCCTTCTTCGTTCTGGTGGCCTCAATGGCGGCCGCGGCCCAGGTCTCGGTGTTGGCCACGCACGCACAGGCACCCTCATCGAGCCGGCAGACCACATTGTCATTTGACCGTGACAGCCTGGCAGGCTTGACCACCAATGACGTCTTGCTGGCAGTGGTCGCCCTTCGTGGCGGTGGCACCGCGATCACCGCGCCAATGGGCTGGGAGCTGGTGGACCGCCAGGACAACGGTAGCGATCTCGCACTCGCGGTCTACGTCCACACCGTCGGACCGTTCGCCACGGAACCGGCCAGCCACGGCTGGCAGTTCAGCAGCACGCGGGGCGCCATCGCCGTGATCGCGTTGCGCGGGGTCGACACGGCGTCGCCGATCGACCCGGACCGCGCCAGTGCCGCCACCGCCGCGGACGCGACGGCGATCACCGTACCGCCCATTGCGACCCGCACCAACGGCACTTTGCACCTGGCTCTGGCCAGCGCCGTCGGCGGCGTCAATACATTGGCGCCGCCCAGCGACATGACTCAACGTATCGGCATCTCAACCGGAGCAGGGCCCAACGGCCTTGCGTTGGCGGTCGCCACGGCAACTGAACCGATCGCTGGCGCCTTCGCCGCCACGGGGCGGACGACCACCGCCTCCAACGCGGCGTTGGGCGTCGGCATCACCGTTGCCGTTCGCCCGGCTGCCGGCCCGGCTTCGCCGCACCACCTGGAAATCAGGCATCCCAGCGGCGAGGGCGTCACCTGCAGCCCCAGCGCGCTGACGGTCGTGGCCTGCGCCGACGCTGGCTGCCTGGAACAGTACACGGGCGGCGTCTCGGGCACCCTGGTGGCTGCCGGCCCCGGCATGGTGGTGAACTGGCCCGGCAGTGCCGGCTTCAGCATCCCGGCCGGCGCCAGTTCAGTCAACGTGGCGATGCAGCAAGTCACCGCCGGGACCACGAGCCTGGGCATGACCGGCGTGTACCCGGCCCCGCTGGCCGCCACGATCTGTGACTTCGGCACCCCGTCATGCACCTTCAGCGCCAGCGACAGCGGCTTCCGATTCGACGTGCCGAACCACTTCGCTGAACAAGCACAGACGATCACGATCGCTGCCGTTCGCAAAAGCGACGGCAGTTCGGCCTGCACGCCTGCTTTTGCCGCCGTCGCCAAGCCGGTCACCTTTCGGTGCACCTACGACAACCCCGTCGCTGGCACGCTCTCGGTGCGCGTGGGTAACAATGCGCTGAACGCGGGCAACCATGCCGCCATGGCGTGCGACGGCCATGGCCGTGCGGTGATGTTGAACTTCAATGCCGACGGCGAGGCGAGCACCACCGTCCAGTACGCAGATGTCGGCCGCGTGACGCTGAGCGCGAATTTTGTCGGTACCGGCGCGGCCGATGCGGGGCTTTCTCTTGCAGGCAGCGACGACTTCGTCGCCGCACCGTCTTCGTTCGCATTCAGTGACATCACCCCAGCGCCGATCATTGCCGGCGCCAACTTTGCGGCCACGGTCACCGCACTCAACGCGACCGGCCAGGCGACACCGAATTTCGGCCGTGAAGTCGGCCCCGAAGGCGTGACCCTGGCGTTCGCGCGTCGCCAACCCACCGGCAGCGGCACCAGCGCCGGCAGTTTCAGCGGCTCGCTCGGCGGATTCAGCGCCGGTATGGTCACTGCGTCCAACCTGTCCTGGACGGAGGTCGGCAGCGGGGATCTTTCGGCGGCACTCAAGAGCGGCAGCTACCTCGGCACGGGTCTGAACGCCAGTGGCAGCACCGGGCTGGCAGGTGCCGTGGGGCGGTTCATCCCGCACCACTTCACGGTGGACGTGACGGCAGGCTGTGCACCAGGCTTCACCTACAGCGGACAGGCCTTCGCGGTCAGAGTGACCGCACGCAATGCCGCGGGCGGCGTCACCACCAACTACGATGGCAGCGCGTTCGTGACGCCTTCGACCCATGCCAGGTCGGTTGCGCTTTCAGACGCGAGTGCGCTGGGCACTGGCGAATTCACCGCCGGCGCGGCGGTGGCTGCCAGTGCCTTTCGCAGCGGCGCGGCAAATGCCTCGCCTACCTACGCCTTCGCGAACAAGCTCACCGCACCCGGCACGTTGGTGGTGCGCGCCACCAACTCGGACGGCGTCAGTTCCAGTGGCCATGCCGAGGGCAGTACCGTGCTGCGCAGCGGCCGGCTGCGTGTGGCCAACGGCTTCGGGCGCGAGAGCGCGGCGCTGCAGCTTGTGGTCCAGGCCGAATACTGGACCGGCGGCTCGTGGTTGCTCAATGCCAGCGACAGTTGTACTGTCGTACCAGCGTCGGCGGTGGCGCTGGGCCAATACCGCAATCATCTGGGCGCTGCCACCATGGCCTGGAGCACCGTCCCGTCGGCGGCGAATATCGTCTCGGGTTCCGCGCTGCTGGCACTCTCTGCCCCCAGCCCTGCCGCCACTGGCAGCGTGGCGCTGGCACTCAACCTGGGCAGCACCACGGCCGACCAGTCGTGCACCAGCGGCCTGGCGGCCAGCACGGGTGCTGCCCTGCCCTGGCTGCGCGCGCGCAATGGCGCCTGCGCCGCCACTGCCGACCGCGACCCCGCGGCACGCGCCTCGTTCGGCATCTACAGCCCCGAGACGCGCAACACCGTTCATGCGCGCGAGCTGTTCTAGGGCCGGCGGGCACGGCTTCACCACCATCGAGCTGGTGGCCGTGATCGTGCTGATGGGTGTGCTGGCAGCCGTGGCGCTGCCCCGCGTCGAAGGGGCGCTGGCGCAGCGCGGCGACCACTGGCGCGACCAGGTGCTGGCCGCACTGCGCCAGGCGCAGGCCACGGCCCAAAGTCACCGGCGGCTGGTCTGTGCGACGGTGGCCACCGGCTCGGTGACACTGGACATTGCCACCACCAACCCGGCCACGGCCTGCGCCAGCAGCCTGCCCGGCCCGCACGCCGGCGGCGCCTGGGCCAGCGACAGGAACGCCACTGCCACCAGCGTGTCGCCGGCCGGCATGTTGTATTTCCAGCCCAGCGGCCGCATCACCAGGGACGGTGCCGGCAGCGCCGCCACCGACCGCAGCGTCGCGATCGACGGCCAGGTTCCGATCACGGTCGTCGCGGAGACCGGCCTTGTGCGCTGAAACCGCCCGTCGCGCGCGGCAGCGCGGCTTCACCTTGATGGAGGCAGTGGTGGCCATCGTCGTCATCGGCGTGGCGCTGGCCGGCGTGCTGCTGGCCGTACGCGAGAGCGTGCGTGGCAGTGCAGACCCGGTGGTGCAACGCCAGTTGCTGGCGGTGGCGCAGCAGTTCATGGAAGAGGTGCAGCTCAAACCCTGGGCGATCGCCGCCAACAGTGCACCCGCCGGCTGCGCCCGCGACACCTACAACGACCTGCTCGACTATCACGGCTACAGCAGCAGCGGCATCTGCACGGTGGACGGCACGGCGATCCCATTGCTCGGCGGCTACAGGGTGGACATTGCCGTGGCAGCGGGCACCCTGGGTGGCGTGGCTGCAGCGCGCCGGATCACGGTGACCGTGACGCGCGGCGCCCAGTCCCTCACGCTCAGCGGCTGGCGCACCGACCATGCGTCGTGACCGCGGCTTCACCCTGGTCGAGCTGGTGGTGGCCATCATGCTGTTCGGCCTCATGGCGGCCACGCTCGTGGTCTTCTTGCGTCCGGCCATCGACAGCTACCTGGCCACGCGCGTGCGCGCCGAACTCGCAGCGCAGGCGGGACAGGCGTTGAACCTCATGCAGGCCGACGTGCGCAACGCCGTGCCCAATTCGATCCGCACGCCCGGTGCCAACTGCTTCGAGCTCGTGCCCACGAGCACCGGCGGGCGCTTCCGGCGCGCGGCCGATACCGTCAACGACAGTGCGCCGGGCTGCACACCCGGTCCGGACTGCTCGGCGCCTCTGGACACCACCGCTGCAACCAACGTCTTCGACGTGCTCACGCCGCTGTCGGCTATGCCCGCAGCGGGTGACTACGTGGTGGTGGACAACCAGAACCCGGGAGACGTCTATGCCGGCAGCAACCGGGCTGCCATCAGTGGCGTGGCCACGCCCGCGACTGCCTTCGGCGCCCATCGCATCACGGTGGCGAGCACGCAGTTCCCGCTGGGCTACGACGGCGGCCGCTTCGTCGTGGTGCCGGCCGCGCAAGCGGCGGTCTTTTATGTTTGCAGCGGTGCCGACGGCACGCTGGACGCTACCGGCAACGGCAAAGGCACGCTCTACCGCAAGGCCGGCTACGGCTTCAATGCTGACCACCCCGGCACCTGCCCTACCGCTGCCGGCGCCGCGGTGATGGCCACGCAGGTCCGCTCGTGCCGCTTCGTCTATGACCCCAACCAGGGCGCGACGCAGCAAAACGGGTTCGTCTCGCTGCACCTGGAACTGGCGCGCAACGGCGAAACCGCCAGCCTCGCCTTCGGCGCCCATGTGGTGAATACGCCATGAGGCGGCACCAGCACGGACTGGGCGCCATCACCGTGATCGTGGTGCTGGTGCTGCTGGCAGGCATCGCGGCGGCGATCGTGCGTCTGAACAGCGCGGCGCAGTCCACCGCCACCCAGGAGCTGCTGGCCGCGCGTGCCACCCAGGCGGCGAGGGCCGGGCTGCAATGGGGTCTGTATCAGGCGTTCAAGGGTGGCTGGAGAACGTGCAGCGGCACCAGCAGCACGCTCGACCTGGGCAGCGAGAGCGGCATGCGCGTCACCGTGAGCTGCGACGCCACGGACTACAACGAGGGCGAATCGGCTCCCGGCACGGCACACACGGTGCGCGTCTACACGCTGGACGCGGTGGCCTGCAATGGCAGTGGTGACTGCCCCGACAACACACTCGTGGCCCGCCCCGGCTATGTGGAACGGCGTTGGCGTATCCACGCTGCGGACTGATCCGTCGTGCTTGTCACGCCGGCAGGTGCCGTGCGCACGACGACGTCGCACGCACCCCGGAGCGCGGCGACTGAGCGCCCGGCACGCGGGCCGCACGGCCGAAAGCGTCAACGGCTAAGCTTGCCCCTTGCCCGCCCCAGCCAACCGCCCCTTGCCACCCCGCCGCTGGATCGCCCACCTGGACATGGACGCGTTCTATGCGTCGGTGGAACTGCTGCGCTACCCGGAGTTGGCCGGGCAGCCGGTGGTCATTGGCGGCGGGCGGCGCCACCAGCCGGTGCCGCTGTCCGACGGAACGCGCCGTTATGCCCAGCTCGCCGGCTACGCCGGACGCGGAGTGGTCACCACAGCCACCTATGCGGCACGCGCCTTTGGCGTGCACTCCGGCATGGGCCTGATGAAGGCGGCCGCGCTGGCGCCGCAGGCGGTGCTGCTGCCGGTGGACTTCGAGCAATACCGGCTGTTTTCGCGCCGCTTCAAGGCCGCGGTGGCCGAGGTCGCGCCGGTGGTCGAGGACCGCGGCATCGACGAAATATTCATCGACCTGACCCGGGTGCCCGGTGCGCAGGACACCGTGGGCCACGACCCGCACGGCGGCGTGCGCGCCGTGGCGCAGCAGATCCGCAACAACGTCCGACGTGCCACCGGCCTGAACTGCTCGATCGGTGTCACGCCGAACAAGCTGCTGGCCAAGATCGCCAGCGAACTGGACAAGCCCGACGGCCTGACCCTGCTCACCGAAGCCGACCTGCCCGTGCGCGTGTGGCCGCTGCCGGTGCGGCGCATCAACGGCATCGGCCCGAAGGCGGCGGCGCAGTTGCAGGCGCTGGACATCCGCACCGTGGGTGATCTCGCGGCGCGCGACCGGTCCTGGCTGGTGGAACACTTTGGCCGCGCCTATGGTCGCTGGCTGTTCGACGCCGCACACGGCATCGACGACCGACCGCTGGTGACGCACAGCGAGCCGGTCTCGATGAGCCGCGAAACCACTTTCGAACGCAACCTGCACGCGGTGCACGACCGCACCGAGCTCACGGCCCACCTGGATGCACTTGCGCTGCAGGTGGCCACCGACCTGCAGCGCAAGGGCTACGCCGGCCGCACCATCGGCGTCAAGCTGCGCTTCGACGACTTCAAGACCGTCACGCGCGACCTCACGCTGCCGCAGCCGGTGGCCGACGCCGCGGCCATCCGCCACGCCGCCGGGTTGTGCCTGAAGCGCGTGGACCTGCGCCAACGCCTGCGCCTGCTGGGCGTTCGCGCGGCTTCCCTGGTGAAGCTGTAGCCGATCCTGGCTTTTGCAGCCAGCCGCGTCGCCACGGTTACGATCCGCGGCCTGCGGAGGAATGCATGACCGTCATCACGAATATCGAGGACCTGCGCCTTCTGGCGCAGAAGCGAGTGCCGCGCATGTTCTACGACTACGCCGACAGCGGCAGTTGGTCGGAGACCACCTACCGGGCCAACGAGAGCGATTTCCAGAAGATCAAACTGCGCCAGCGCGTGGCGGTGAACATGGAAAACCGCAGCACGGCCGTCACCATGGCGAGCCAGGTGGCCAAGATGCCGGTGGCCATCGCCCCGGTGGGACTGACCGGCATGCAGCACGCCGACGGCGAGATCCATGCCGCGCGAGCGGCCGAGAAATTCGGCATCCCGTTCACGCTGTCCACCATGAGCATCTGCTCCATCGAAGACATCGCCCAGCACACACGCGCGCCGTTCTGGTTCCAGCTCTACATGATGCGCGACCGCGACGCCATGGCGACCATGATCGAGCGCGTGCGCGCCGCCAGATGCAGTGCGCTGGTGCTGACGCTGGACCTGCAGGTCATCGGCCAGCGTCACAAGGACCTGAAGAACGGCCTCACCGCGCCGCCGCGGCCCACGCTGCGCAATATCGCCAACCTGATGACGAAGCCGCGCTGGTGCCTGGGCATGGCCGGCACACGCCGCCACACCTTCCGCAACCTGGTCGGGCACGTCAAGGGCGTCAGCGACATGAGCTCGCTCGCCGCCTGGACCAACGAGCAGTTCGACCCGCGCCTGTCGTGGGCCGACGTGGCCTGGGTCAAGGAGCGCTGGGGCGGCAAGTTCATCCTGAAGGGCATCATGGACGTGGAAGACGCGAAGCTGGCCGTGGCGAGCGGCGCCGACGCAATCGTCGTGAGCAACCACGGCGGGCGACAGTTGGACGGCGCGCCGAGCAGCATCGCGGCGCTGCCGGCCATCGTGGAAGCGGTCGGCGACCGCATCGAAGTCTGGATGGACGGCGGCATCCGCAGCGGCCAGGACGTGCTCAAGGCCTGGGCCCTGGGTGCGCGCGGCACCATGATCGGCCGCGCCATGGTCTACGGCCTGGGCGCCATGGGCGAGGCGGGCGTGACCAGGGCGCTGCAGATCATCCACAAGGAACTCGACATCACCATGGCCTTCTGCGGCCATACCGACATCCGCCAAGTGGGGCGTGACATCCTGCTGCCGGGCACGGCGCCGGGCTGACCGCGCGGCGAGCGCTCGCCGAGGAAATCGCCAGGGGCCACCTCGGTCCGGCAATGCAACGCCTTGACGGGGAGGTCGCATGTCAACCCCGCGTTCACGGGGTGACAGTCACCCGCGCCCATATTGAGATGAGGCCGTCGACGGATCACACTTCCGGGTGAGGATTCAGGCAAGAGTCGCAATTCACTTCAATCGCTGGTGCGCCGCGCGCTCGCCGCGTTGCCTACCCTGGTCGCCTTCCTGGCCCCGTGGCCGGCCCACGCCGAGTGGTCCGGTCCGATCACGGTATCGCTGCTCGCGCCGGGTGGGGTCATCGGCGGCGACGCGCCGCTGTCCTTCGAGCAGATCGTGGCCGACCCCGCCATCGGCATCGCGGCCGGCGACGGTGGCGAGATCGGCGACTTCATGCTGCCGGGCGAGGAAATCCGGTTCGATGGCCAGTCGATCCTGCTGCACGTGGCCGCGGGTGGTGAAGACAATGGCGCATTGATGACGGGTCTTCTAGCTCGCCGGCGAACCGGCCCGCTATGAATTCAGTGGCTTGCAGGTACCGGGCCAGGTCATCGTCGGGCTGGAGATCTACGCCTTCGACGGCTATGGCACCAGTGGAATGAGCGGCGTGCTCGGTGGCGTCAGCGTGACGCGTGCCGGGCCCGGCACGGTGGTCTTCCGGCTCGACGAACTCGTCTTTGCCGACCGCGGCACCGGCAGCGGCGACGCCTACGGCGAATTCCGCATCGATCTGGTCACGGTGCCGGTACCCGAACCTGCGACGGCCGCATGCATGCTCACCGGCCTGGCGATGATCGGCGCGGCGCTGCGCCGCCGTGCAGTCCCGCCGCGCTGAAGCGGCGTGCGCGGAATCGACGCCTGCTTCATGGCCCATGGACACTGCCACCTACGAACGTTTTCAGCCGCTGCTGGGCACCGGCTTCTCATTGCAGGTCGCGCCGGGCGTCAGCCTGCCCGCGACGCTCGTCGAAGCGCAAGCGCTGGGCATGCCGCGGTTCGGCGGACGCCAACCCTTCTCGCTGCTTTTCCGGGGGCCATCCGAGCCCGTGCTGCCGCAGCGCATCTACGGCATGGTGCACGAAGGCGCGGCCATGCCGGCCATGGAAATGTTCATCGTGCCGGTGCGCATCAGCCATGACGGCATCTACTACGAGGCTGTTTTCACCTAGGGCTTTGCGGCGAGAACGCTGAAACCCGCCCGCGCGCCCCTGCCTCCCATCGACCGGAAGGAACGCCATGGCCGAGCCATTCCTCTCAGAGATCCGCATCCTGAGCTTTGCCTATGCATCACGCGGCTGGGCGCTGTGCAACGGCCAGTTGCTGCCGATCAACCAGAACCAGGCCCTCTTCTCGCTTCTGGGCACCACCTACGGCGACGACGGTCGCGTCAATTTCGCGCTGCCCGACCTACGCGGCCGCAGCCCGGTGCATGCCGGCGACGGCATCACGCTGGGCGAGCGCGGCGGCGAGGAAGCGCATACGCTGAACGTGAACGAGAAGCCGTCGCACCAGCACCGTGTGCGCGCTTCGGCCGATCTGGCCAACAGCGCCGTCCCGGCCGGCGCGCTGACGGCCGCCAAGCGGCGCGGTGGCGTGGACCTCTATGGCCCGGCGGGCAGCACCAACGTGTCCCTGCACCCGGCCGTCATGTCGGGGGCCGGCGGCAGCCAGCCGCACCTGAACATGCAGCCCTTCCTGACGCTCAATTTCGTCATTGCGCTGCAGGGCATCTACCCGTCCCGCGACTGAACCCATCGCACCCCGGAGCCCGGCCATGTCACAACCGTATGTCGGCGAGGTTCGCATGTTCGCGGGCAATTTCGCGCCCGCCGGATGGATGTTCTGCGAGGGGCAGGTGCTGCCCATCAGTGAGAACGACACACTGTTCAACCTGATCGGCACCACAGACGGTGGCGACGGACAATTCACCTTTGCCCTGCCGGACCTGCGCGGACGCATCCCGCTGCACCAGGGCAACGGCTATATCCTGGCCGAAGCGGGCGGTGTCGAGTCGGTGACGCTGACCACGAACCAGCTGCCCGTGCACAGCCACGCCGTGCGCGCCAGCAGTGCCGCCGCCACCGCTGCGGCCGGTCCCACGGGCGTGCTCGCAGCCGCCAAGACGGCCTTGTATGGCAGCGACCCGCCCAGCCGGCCGATGGCTGCCAATGCGGTGACCGTGGCCGGCGCCTCACAGCCGCACGACAACATGGCGCCTTACCTGGCGCTGAACTTCATCATCAGCCTGTTCGGCATCTATCCCTCGCCCAACTGAGGACGCATCATCATGGCCGATCCCTTCGTTGCCGAGATCCGGATCTTTCCCTTCAACTTCGCCCCCCGGGGCTGGGCCTTCTGCGAAGGACAGCTGATACCGATTTCGCAGAACACGGCACTGTTTTCCCTCTTGGGCACCACCTACGGCGGCGACGGCAAGAGCACGTTTGCGCTGCCGAACCTGAAAGGCCGCCCCCCCTGCAAGCCGGGCAAGGCCCCGGCCTGGGCGTGCGCTGGTTCGGCGAAAGCGGGGGCACGGCCGAGGTCACACTCACCGCCGACCAGGTGCCCGGCCACGCCCACGGCCTGCAGGCAGGCACTTCAGCCACCAGCGGCAGCCCCGCGGGTGGCAGCCTGACCAACGTGGCCGGTGGCGCCGCGGTCTATCGCATACCCAGTGCGGCCACCAAGCTGATGGCCGCCGACATGGTGGCTGTCGCGGGCGGAGGCCGGCCGCACAACAATCGCCCGCCCTACCTGGCCCTGAACTTCTGCATCGCCATGCAGGGCATGTACCCGCCACGGTGGTGATGCCACCCCGCAAGACCGGCATGACGACCTTCGCCTGGCGTCCGTCAACACATCAGGATCTGGACTTCCTGCGGCGGGTGTATGCCGGCACGCGGGCCGAGGAACTGGCCTGCACCGGCTGGGACGAGTCCACCTGCGCAGGCTTCGTGACGATGCAGTTCGAAGCGCAGGACCGGCACTATCGTGCTCATTTTCCAGACGCCCAGTGCAGCGTGATCGAGTTCGCCACATGTGATGAGCTGGTGCCCGTGGGCCGGCTGTGGGTCGACCGGCGCCAGCACTCGATCCATGTGCTCGACATCGCCTTGCTCGACGAGTTTCGCAGCCGGGCCCGGGTACGGCATGCCTGCGCCGCCTGATGGTCGAGGCCACCGGACGTCAGATGCCGCTGACGGTCAAGGTGGAACTTTTCAACCCGGCGCGCCATTGGTACGAACGCCTGGGATTCGTGCCTCAGGACGAGCACGGCATGCATGTGCAGATGCGCTGGAGCGCCACCGGCACGATCAACACCCCGGAGACCGAGCATGAACAAGCGTGAATTCGTACTGGGTAGCTGCGCTGCCCTGGCCGGTAAGGCAGCTTCGTCCCACCCGGGCGGGACGTCGGATGCCGACGTCGGCGCCCGCATCGGACTGCGCCGTCAGCGATTGCCCGACCTCGCCGGCGAGCCGGGCAGTGATGCCTGGCGAACCTATGTCGGTCACCGCTTCCAGGTTCTGGCTGCGGGCGCAGAGACGACACTGGTGCTCGGCGCGGTCGCCGCGCGCAAGGCCACGGCGGGATTCGACCAATTTACCTTGTCGCTCCACGCCGATGCCGGGACCGGACCTCCCGCTG
>Ga0105090_10001233_pt1 | contig 13637 bp, 11 predicted proteins | sample PPLLak3March2015_FD_79110 | JGI IMG/M metagenome (GOLD analysis project Ga0105090, IMG submission 79110) | Freshwater sediment microbial communities from Prairie Pothole Lake near Jamestown, North Dakota, USA - PPLs Lake P7 Core (1) Depth... | ecosystem: Environmental > Aquatic > Freshwater >... | reverse complement strand
CGGCGGCGGGCGGTGTGACAACGGAACCGGCCCTCGACGGCCTCGTCGACGCGCTGCGGCAACTGCCGGGCGTGGGCGTGAAGTCGGCGCAGCGCATGGCTTTCCACCTGCTGCAGCACGACCGCGGCGGCGCGCAGCGGCTGGCATCGGCGCTGACGCACGCGCTGGCCCACATGCGCCACTGTGCGCGCTGCCACACCTTCAGCGAGGCCGAGGTCTGCGGCACCTGCCGGGATCCGCGCCGCGATGCGCGGCAGCTGTGCGTCGTGGAGACCCCGGCCGACCAGTCCGCACTCGAGCGCAGCGGCAGCTACAAGGGACTGTATTTCGTGCTCATGGGCCGCCTCAGTCCGCTCGACGGCGTGGGCGTGGACGACATCGGCGCGGCACGACTCGTCGAGCGGGCCGCCGACGGTGTGGTCGAGGAGGTGATCCTGGCCACCGGTTTCACGGCCGAGGGCGAGGTCACGGCCCATGCCCTGGCCACGGCACTGCGCGCACGCGGCCTGAAGGTCACGCGCCTGGCACGCGGCGTGCCGGCCGGCAGCGAGCTCGAATATGTCGACCTGAGCACCATCGCGCACGCGATGGGTGACCGCCGCTGAGCCGCGCGATCAGTCTGCAACGGCCGCGCGATAGGCGTGCCAGGAGGCATGCCCGACCACCGGCCCCACCAGCAGCAGGCCGGCGAACCACGGCAGCAGCGCCAGCCCGACGACGACGGCGATCAGTGCCGCCCACCACAGCATCACGCCGGGCTGCGTGAGCACCAGGCGCAGGCTGGTCAGGCCGGCGGTGATGGCGTCGGTCTGGCGGTGCAGGATCATCGGGATCGACACCACGCTGACGGCAAAGATCAGCGTCGCGAAGATCCCGCCCACTCCCACCCAGGCGACGACGAAGCCGAGGTTCTCGGGCTCCAGCAGGGCCATCAGCGAGCCCTTCAGGTCGGGCATGCCGTCGAAGCTGACGGCGAAGATCACCAGCGTCGCGCGGCCCCACAGCATCTCCAGCACCAGCAGCACGAAGCCGAAGATGCCGAGCTGCGCGGTGCGTGTGTCCCAGGCCAGCAGCGAGTCGCCGAAGTCGGGCTTCTCGCCGGCCTCGAGGCGCTGGCTGGCGCGGTACAGGCCCAGGCACAGGAACGGGCCCATCAGGAGGAAGCCGGCCGACAGGGCCATCGTGTAAGCCGGAGCGCTCTCGTAGACCTTGAGCAGCGCCCAGCCCATGACCATGAAGCACGCGCCGTAGAACAGGCCGATGCCGGGACAGCGCATGAAGTCGCGCCAGCCCAGGCGCAGCCAGCGCAGCGGGTCGCCGAAGGACAGCGGCCGCAAGGCGATCGGTGGCCGAGCGGCTTCGGTGCTGACGGGGGCTTCTGTCGGCTCGGTGGAATTCATTGCCAAAGGATGGCTGCAGGGAAGCCACGAGCCTAGATCGGCGCCGGGCCAACGTCCATCCGGGGCCGCCCCCGGGGCGCAGACGTCGCGCACGCGCTCAGGCGTCGTCGCCGTCGCCGTGTCCGCCACGCCAGATCGATCGCAGCAGCCACAGCCCGCCGGCCACCGCGCCCACGAAGCCCAGCAGCCCGAAGGCCGGCAGGCCCAGCAAGGTGGGCCCTCCGCCGACCGTCATCACGATCGACGAGCCGATGATCAGCGCCGCGACGATCAGCGCCAGGGACACCCGGCTGGCCGCCCGGTCGAGCTGGTCGCCGGTGCGCTTGAGGTGCGCGATCTCGATCGCCACCTGGACACGGCCGCGGCTGACGCGCCGCAGCAGCCGCGACAGGTTCTGCGGCAGCTGCCCGAGCCCGGACGCCATGCTGCCCAGCGCGTCGAAGCTGCGCAACGCCAGCGCCCGAGGGCGGTACCGCGCGCGCACCACCTGGCGCAGCAGCGGCTGCGCCTCGCTGGCCATGTGGAAGTCGGGATCCAGGCCGCGGCCCATGCCCTCCAGCGTGATGAAGGCCTTGATCAGCAGCGCCAGGTCGGGCGGCAGCGCCAGGCGGTGCTCGCGCAGGATGCGCGTCACTTCGGCCAGCATGTCCGCCAGGTTCAACTGCGACAGCGGCGTGCCGTGATACTGGTCGACGAAAGTCTCGATCTCGTCTTCCAGCTGTGGCACCTGCGCGGCGTCGGCGTGGCCGGTCCAGGCCAGCAGCACGTCCGCCACCGCCTGCGGCCGCCGCGCCGGGCCAGCAACCTGGCATCCGGTCCCTCGCGGGCGATGCGTTCGGTGTCGCCGCCGGGAATGCCGTCGATGAAGGCAGTTCCTCCAGCGCGCGCCGCACCTGCACCGGCGGCTCCAGCTGCGCCAGGTCGCCGGCGTGCTGCAGGTGCAATGCGTGGCCGGCACGGGCCAGCGCATCGGCCAGGCCGAACCGCCGCACGAGGTCGCCCAGACCGTGGCGAACGAGGACGCTGGCGATCTCCTGCATGCGGGCGAGATCGCGCGCGGTACCCAGGGTTTCGATCAGCATCGCTTCAAGCATGGCCCCGCACCGGGCTCCCGGTTCAGCGCCCGCGGCGCACGCGCAGGATCTCGTCGAGGATCAGGCAGCCGGCTCCCAGCGTGATGGCGCTGTCGGCGATGTTGAAGCTGGGAAAGTAGCCGCCCGGGAACAGCGGCTCCAGCACCTTGAAGCGGAACTGCAGGAAATCGACGACGTAGCCGTGCAGCAGCCGGTCGACGACGTTGCCCAGCGCGCCGCCCATGATCATGCTCACCGCAAAGCAGAACAGCTTCTGCGTCGGGTGGCTGCGCATCATCCAGACGATGAAGACCGAAGCCGCCAGCCCCAGGCCGACGAAGAACCAGCGCTGCCAGCCCGAAGCCCCGGCCAGGAAGGAAAAGGCCGCGCCGCTGTTGTGCACGCGCACGAGGTTGAAGAAACCGGTGACCGGACGCACGTCGCCGAGCTGGAAGTAGCCGAGGATCAGCGTCTTCGTCACCTGGTCGGCCAGGATCACGATCGCGGCCAGCGCCAGCCACAGCGCCAGGCCCGGCGCATTGCCCTTGGCCGCCACGCTCAGGCCACCGATCGCGCTTCGCCGGCGCCGTAGAGGTTGGCGGTGCAGCGCCCGCACAGCCCGGGATGCGCCGCATCGTGGCCGACATCGTCGCGCCAATGCCAGCAGCGTTCGCACTTGGTCGCGCCGCTGGCTCGCACCTCGACGCGCCATTCATCGCCGGGCTGCAGCGTCACCCTGGAGGTGATGAAGACGAACTTGAGGTCCTCGCCCAGCGAGGTCAGCAGGGCATGGTCGTCGGCGCCGGCCGTGAGGCTGAGTTCGGCCTGCAGCGACGAACCCACGCTCCCGGCGGCGCGCAGCGCCTCGATCTCCTTGTTGACGGCGTCGCGCAACTCGCGGATGCGAGCCCACTTCGCCAGCAACGCGGCATCGGGCGCATCGAACTTCCAGTAGGTCTCGCAGAAGATCGAGTCCTTGCCCGGCGCCAGCACCGGCCAGGCTTCCTCGGCCGTGAAGCTGAGGAAGGGCGCCATCCAGCGCAGCATGCCGTGCGTGATGTGCCACAGCGCTGTCTGCGCGCTGCGCCGCGCCGGACTGCCTGGCGCGGTGGTGTAAAGGCGGTCCTTCAGCACGTCGAGGTAGAAGGCGCCCAGGTCCTCGGCACAGAACACCTGCAGCCGTGCCACCACGGGGTGGAATTCATAGACCTCGTAGTGCTTCAGCACCTCGGCCTGCACCTCGGCGGCGCGCGACAGCGCCCAGCGGTCGATCTCGAGCATCCCGGACAGAGGCACGGCGTGCTGAGCGGGGTCGAAGTCCGAGGTGTTGGCGAGCAGGAAGCGCAAGGTGTTGCGGATGCGCCGGTAGCTGTCGACGACGCGGGCGAGGATCTTGTCGTCGACGCTCAGGTCGCCCGAATAGTCGGTGGCCGCGCACCACAGTCGGATGATCTCGGCGCCGAGCTGGCTCGTCACCGTTCGCATCTCGACGAAGTTGCCGAGTGACTTGCTCATCTTTCGGCCCTGGCCATCGACCGTGAAGCCGTGCGTGAGCAGGCCGCGGTAGGGCGCGCGGCCGTAAAGGGCGCAGCCGATCAGCAGCGACGAATGGAACCAGCCGCGGTGCTGGTCGTGGCCTTCGAGGTAGAGGTCGGCCTCGGGCCCGGTCTCGTGGTGGCCCTCCGGGTGCGATCCGCGCAGCACGTGGCTGAAGGTCGAGCCCGAGTCGAACCAGACGTCCAGGATGTCGTGGCTCTTGACGTAGTGTTCCGCGGAATGTTCCCCCGTCGTGCCGAGCCAGTCGGCCGCGTCGAGCTGGCTCCAGGCCTCGACCCCCCCGTTCGCCACCAGGTCGGCGGCGCGGTCCATCAGTGCCAGCGTGTCCGGGTGCAGATCGCCTGTGACCTTGTGCAGGAAGAAGGGCAGCGGCACGCCCCAGTTGCGCTGGCGGCTGATGCACCAGTCGGGGCGGTTGGCGATCATGTCGCGCAGCCGGGCGCGGCCGTTCTCGGGGTAGAAGCCGGTGGCGTCGATGGCCGCCAGTGCCGTCTGGCGCAGTGTCTGCGGCGCCTTGTCGACGGTGAAGACACCGTCGCCCTCGTCCATGCGCACGAACCACTGCGCCGCGGCGCGGTAGATCACCGGCGTCTTGTGTCGCCAGCAGTTGGGATAGCTGTGCTCCAGTTTGCCCGTGGCCAGCAGTCGATCGCTCTGCGCCAGCACCTCGATCACGCGCGGGTTCGCCTTCCAGATATTCATGCCGCCGAAAAGCGGCAGGGCGTCCTCGTAGACGCCATTGCCTTGCACCGGATTCAGGATCTGGTCGGCGGCCATGCCGTGCGCCAGGCAGGAGTGGAAATCCTCGACGCCGTAGGCCGGCGACGAATGCACGACGCCGGTGCCGTCTTCGGCGGTAGCGTAGTCGGCCAGGTAGACCGGCGCGATGCGGCGGTAGCCCTCGTGCGCATCGGCCAGCGGGTGCCAGAAGCCGAGGCCACCGAGCTGGTCGCCGCGCGCCGTCGCCAGCACCGTGCCTGCCAGGCCGTAGCGCGTCAGGCACTTCTCGACCAGCGCCTCGGCCAGCAGCAGCAGGCCGCGGTCGGTGTCGACCAGCGCGTAGACCAGCGCCGGGTTGAGGTTCAGCGCCTGGTTGGCCGGCAGCGTCCACGGCGTCGTCGTCCAGATCACGGCGAAGGCGGGCTTGGCCAGCACCGGCAGGCCGAAGGCCGCGGCCAGTGCGGCGGGGTCGGCGGCGGGAAACGCCACGTCCACCGTGGGCGAGCTCTTGTCGGCGTATTCGATCTCGAATTCGGCCAGCGACGAGCCGCAGTCGAAACACCAGTACACCGGCTTGCTGCCGCGGTAGACATAGCCGCGCTCGACCAGCCGCTTGAGCACGCGGATCTCGCCGGCCTCGTTACCGGGGTCCATCGTGCGGTAGTGGTGCTCCCAGTCGCCGAGCACGCCCAGACGCTGGAAGTCCGTCATCTGCTGCGCGATCTGCTCGGTGGCGTAGGCGCGGCTCAGCGCCTGCACCTTGTCGCGCGGCAGGCCGCGGCCGTGGTCCTTCTCGATCTGGTTCTCGATCGGCAGGCCGTGGCAATCCCATCCCGGCACGTAGCGCGCGTCGAATCCGGCCAGTTGCCGGCTCTTGACGATCATGTCCTTGAGGATCTTGTTGACGGCGTGGCCAAGGTGCAGCTTGCCGTTGGCGTAGGGCGGGCCGTCGTGCAGCACGAACAGCGGCGCGCCGCGGCGGGCGGCACGCAGGCGCTGGTAGACGCCACCCTCGTTCCAGACCTTGATCCAGCCCGGCTCGCGCTTGGGCAGGTCGCCGCGCATCGGGAACGGCGTGTCGGGCAGGTTCAGCGTGCTGCGGTGGTCGGGGGCGTTGCTCATGGCGGGGGCGGCCGCTGTGCGCGGCAGTCGAATGTGGGGTCGGTGGCGCCGCCATCGGGCGCCTGGCGCGAAGACCGGCCAGCCGGCACGGGGTTCCGGTCGGGCTGCGAGGGCCTAAGCGCTAATTCGATCGCGCGTCGCCTGCCGGCGCGTGGCGGCTTGCCAGCGCTGAAGACCGAGTGCTCGCCCGAGGAATTGCATGCCGGCGATTCTATGCGCCACTTCGGGTGGGGGCGCTGGCCGCCGCGCTCAGGCCTGGGCGTGGCCGGCGAACCAGCGTCGCGCCTCGGCGGTGTCGTGGGCGATGGCGGCCTGCAGCTCGGGCAGCGATGCGTAACGCACCTCGTCGTGCAGCTTGTGCAGCAGATCCACGCGCAGGCAGCGGCCGTAGCCGGCGTCGGGCCCCAGCGAGGCCGGCCAGTCCAGGCAGTGCACTTCCAGCAGCACGCGGCCGCTGTCGTCCACCGTGGGCCGAACGCCGAAGCTGGCCACCGCCGGCAGGGGTGTGTCCGTCAACCCGTGCACGCGCACCACGAAGATGCCGCTGGTGGCTGCGCGGGCGTGCGCAAAGCGCAGGTTGAGGGTGCGAAAGCCGAGTTCACGTCCCAGCTTGCGGCCGTGCAGCACGTGCCCGCTGACGCTGTAGGGCCGGCCCAGCAGCGATTCGACCCGTGCCAGATCGCCGGCAGCCAGCGCTTCGCGCACTGCCGAACTGGAGACCCGCAGGCCGTGGACTTCGTAGCTCATCATGCGCGCCACGTCGAAGCCCTGGCGCGCCCCGGCCGCGTCGAGCATGTCGTAGTTGCCCGCGCGCTTGGCCCCGAAGCTGAAATCGTCGCCGACCAGTACGTAGCGCGCGCGCAGGCCGCCAAGCAGCACGTTGTCGATGAACTGCTGCGGCGGCATCGCGGCCAGGCGGTCGTCGAAGCGCGCCACCACCACGTGGTCGACGCCGCAGCGTTGCAGCTCGCCCAGCTTGTCGCGCAGCGTGGCGATGCGGGGCGGCGCCAATTCGGGCCGCCCGGCCTTGCGCGCGAAGTGGTCGCGCGGGTGCGGCTCGAAGGTCATCGCGCACGAGGGCAGCCCGCGATGTCGCGCCTCGCTCGTCAGCAGCGCCAGCATGGCCTGGTGGCCGCGGTGCATGCCGTCGAAGTTGCCGATCGTCAGCGCGCAGCCGTCGCTGCCCGGCAGATGGAAACCACGGTGGATGCGCATGGGCAACGATTATCCCGGCGCCAGACCGAGCAGCCGCCGGTACAGCGCCAGGTAGGCCGTGGCGGCGCGGTCCCAGTCGAACTGCGCGGCGTGGGCACGGATGGCATCGGCGCGACCCGGCGTGAGCTGTCGCGCCAGGCCGTGCTCGACGACGCGTTTCATGGCTGCGGGGTCGAAGTCGTCGAAATAGTCGGCCGCGTCGCCGCCGATCTCGGGCAGGCAGGTGCGCCGCGCCAGGAACACCGGCTTGCCGAAGTGCATGGCCTCGATCGGCGGCAGGCCGAAGCCCTCGGTGAGCGACGGAAACAGGAAGCCGGTGCAGTGGGCATAGGCCCATGCCTTTTGCGCGTCGTCGATGCCCAGGTGGAACTGCAGGTTGGGCAGCTTCACGGTATCGCGCAGCTTCTTCGCGTCGTCGCTGGGCGGGCCGCAGAGCACGAAAGTCATCTCGGGCCACAGCCGCGCCATCCCGATGAGGGCCTGCGGATTCTTCGATGGCGACATGCGGCTGAGGTGGAACAGGAACGGCGAGGTCGGCCGCTCGTCCCAGCCCGGCAGCGGCCGGCGCGGCGCATCGACGAAGCTGCGCGCGCCGTTGTGGATGACGTCCAGCGGCCCGGTCCAGCCCAGATGCTGCTTCACGTCGCTGGCGGTGTGGTGGCTGATGGCCACGACATGGTCCGTGCGTCGCATCAGCGCCCGTGTGCGGCGCTGGTGGCGCCAGGTCGAGAAGCTGTTGCGGCCATAGAGGTAGTTCAGGTCGTGCACCGTCACCACGCGCGGGCCGCACCCTCGGGGTGGCAGGTTCTTGTTGAGCTGGTGCAGCGAATGCCACAGCGCATAGGGCTGGGGCTGCACGTGGTGCAAGCGCTGCCAGCGGTTGACGGCCAGGTAGCCGACGTCGGGACCGAAGAGGCCGAAGAGCTTTTCGCGCAGGTGGAAGTCGAAGGCGATGCCGAACTGCTCGCGCCACGAGGGCGCCGCGGCCGCCACCCGCTGGCCGATCTGCAGCGAGAATTCGCCCAGCCCGTCGTGCAGCGCACCGATGTTGCCCAGGCTGATGCCGATGCGGCTCATGTTCATCGGCAGGCAGTGTAGCGAGCGCATTCCCCCCCGCGCCGTGGCTCGGGCGGCTGGCACAATTCCCGGTCATGACCCGCCTCGCGCTCGCCCAGGTGACCTTGTGCGCGGTCGACACCCGCTCGCCCAAGCTCGCCGCGTTGTCGCTGCAACATTCGATGGCCGGCATCGACTTCGGTCGCGTGCTGCTGTTCACGCACGGCTGGGCGCCCAGTGAACCGCTGCCCGGTGTGGAGGTGGTCGAGATCGACGTGCTGCGCTCCGGCGCCGACTATTCCCACTTCGTGATGCGGCGCTTGCCCGCCCACATCCGCACCTCGCATGTACTGATCACGCAATGGGACGGCTTCGTGATCGAACCGCGGGCCTGGAGCGACGAGTTCCTGGTTCACGACTACGTGGGTGCCGTCTGGCCCGAGCAGCCGCCGGCAAGGTCGGTCGGCAATGGCGGTTTTTCCTTGCGCTCGCGTCGCTTCCTGGCCGCGGGGATGGATCCACGCATCACCGAGGAACACCCGGAGGATCAGGTGCTGTGTCGCCACTGGCGCGAGCACCTGGAGCGCGAGCATGGCGTGAGCTTCGCACCGCCGGCGCTGGCACGTCGTTTCGCGTTCGAGAACGAGGCGCCGCAGGGCCCGACCTTCGGTTTCCACGGCCCCTACAACCTGCCACGCTTCCTGGACGAACCTGCGCTGGCAGCACTGCTCGATGAATTGCCCGACGACTTTTTCCGCACCCGGGATGCGCGGCGGCTGGCGCGCGCGCTGCTGAGCCGCGGCATGCCCGAAACGGCGCGGCACTTGTTGCGCCGCCGCCAGCGGGCAGGGCGCGTCGATCCCAATACGCGGCTGCTCGGTGCGGCGGCCGCATTCCTGAGCTTGTTCACCGGTCGTCATGCGCGGCCGCCGGCACCATGAGCAAACATCTCGACCTGGGCTGCGGCCCCGTGCCACGCAACCCCTACGGACGCGACGAACTGTTCGGCGTCGACCTCTCCGGCAGCGCGGAGGTTGGCGCGATCCGGCGCGCCAACCTGGCGCTGCACCCGATCCCCTTCGTCAGCGACCACTTCGAATCGGTTTCGGCCTACGATTTCCTGGAGCACGTGCCACGAGTCCTGCCCACCGCCGACGGCCAGGCGACGCGCTTTCCGTTCATCGAACTGATGAACGAGGTCTGGCGTGTGCTCAAGCCGGGTGGCCTGCTCTACGCCTGCACGCCGGTGTACCCGAGCAAGTCGGCTTTCCAGGACCCGACGCATGTCAACATCATGACCGTCGACACGCATCACTACTTCGTGCAACCGCAACGGCTGGGGGCCATGTACGGATTTCACGGCGACTTCATCGCCCGCCGCGTGCAGCTCACGAGGCCGGATCCCAATGTGGCCTACATCGCCGCGCCGAAGGGCTGGTGGCAGCGGCTGCGGCTGGCGCACCGGACCTGGCGTGGTGCCTGCGGACACCTGATCTGGGAGTTCGAGGCCGTCAAGCCCGGACGGTGAGACTCCGGGCGACTGCCGGCGACATCGAAGAACTGATCGCCGACCTTGACCTGCGCATGGCACTTCCCTTATGTCGCCCCGTCCATTAGGCCGGCAGCCGGGCCGGAACTGACCGCGTCGATCTCGTGCGCGTCCACGAAACGCCAGCTGCCAGGGGGCAGGCCTGGCGACAAGCGCAGAGCGCCGAATGCGCTGCGGTGCAGCGTCTCCACCCGGTTGCCCACCGCCGCCACCATGCGTTTGACCTGGTGATACTTGCCTTCGGTGAGCGTCAGCCGCAGCGCAGAGTCACCGACGCGTTCGCAGGCTGCAGCACGCACGGGAGCGGGGTCGTCGTCTAGCGCCACGCCGGCCAGCAGGTGGGCGACCTGCTCATCGGTGACAAGGTGCCGGGTGCCCACCTCATAGACCTTGGGCACGTGCCACTTCGGAGACGTAAGGCGGTGGATCAGCGCACCATCGTCGGTGAGCAGCAGCAGGCCGGTGGTGTCTTCGTCCAGCCGCCCCACGGGTTGCACACCACGCGTGCGCAGCGACGGCGGCAGCAGGCTCAGTACGCTGGGGTGGTGGCGCGGCTTGCGCGAGCATTCGTAACCGGCGGGCTTGTGCAGCATCAGCAGCGCGCGTTCGGCATAAGGCCAGGGCCGGCCCTCGACCTCGAACACCAGGCCCTCGGTGGCCACATCGGCATGCGGATCGTCGACCACGAGGCCGCCGATTCGCACCAGACCGGCGGCGACCATGCCGGCGCAGACGCGGCGCGTGCCGAAGCCTTGCGTGAAGAGGATCTGCGACAGTCGCATGGAGGGACCCTGGGGACAGCGGCAGCGGGCAGCGATGGCCGCGCCTCAGGCTAGGCCGAGGTCGCGTGCTGCGGGCAGCGGCGGGTCGGCCAGTCCGGTGGCGGCGCGAACGGCGTTGAGCACCGCCCTGGCGGTGACCTCGGCGGCCATCACCCCCAGCACGGTCATTTCGCCGGCACGCCCGCTGCCGCCGGTGGCCAAAGTGAACAGCGTGTCGCCGTCGGTCATCGTGTGCACCGGCCGGATGCAGCGCGCTAGGCCGTCGTGGGCCATGGTTGCCAGCCTGTTCGCCTGCGCCTTGGTCAGCACGGCGTCGGTCGCGATGACGCCGATGGTGGTGGCCATGCCGGCCAGGGCACGCTCGGGCAGCTCGCCGCGCAGGATCGCGGCCACGCTGTCCAGCGGCCTTCGGCCGTCCGCCGTTCGTGCGCCGGCCAGCACGCGGCCGCTGGTGGGGTCGACGACGTCGCCGATGGCATTCACCGCCACCAGCGCGCCCACTGTGATGGCACCGATGCGCAACGAGGCGGTGCCGATGCCGCCCTTCATCGCGCGCTCGATGCCGAAGAGCTTGCCCACCGTGGCGCCCGCGCCGGCGCCCACGTTGCCCTGGGCGGGGGGCGTGTCGCGCGCCGCCGCACAGGCGGCATGGCCGCTGTCGGCGCCGGGGCGGATGCCCGGATCACCCACCCACAGGTCGAACAGCACCGCGGCCGGCACGATGGGCACGCGCACCGGCGCTGCCGTCGGCCCTGCGCCGACCACCGGCCCGACCGCGTACCCGCAGCCTCGCTCCTCCAGCCAGCGCATCACGCCGGCGGCGGCGTCCAGGCCGAAAGCACTGCCGCCGGCCAGCAGCACGGCGTGCACCTGCTCGACCAGGTTGTCGGGGCGCAGCAGGTCGGTCTCGCGCGTGCCCGGGGCGGCACCGCGCACGTCGACACCGCAGGTGGCGCCGGCCTCGCAGAGCACGACCGTGCATCCCGTGGGACGGCCGCCTTCGGTGGCGTGGCCGACCGCGAGGCCGGCCACGTCGGTGATGGCTCCGGGGAACATCGCGAGAGCCTCGGCCGGTGGCGCCGACTGCGGCACCGGCATCGTCAAGCGAAGACGCCCGCCGTATCCTGCATGCGGCTGCTGACCTCGCCCAGGTGGTGCAGGGTGTCTCCGAAGGTCATCTCGAGCATCGTCAGGCGCTTGAAATAGTGGCTGGCGCTGCACTCGTCGGTGCAGCCGATGCCGCCGTGCAGCTGGATGCACTGCTGGCCCACGAAGCGCATGCTCTGTCCGAGCTGCACGCGCGCCTGGCTGATGGCGCGGCGGCGCTGCGGCGCCGGCTCGCCCAGCTTGAGGCTGGCGTAGTAGCTCATCGAACGGCCCAGCTCCAGCTGCATCTTGACGTCGGCCATGCGGTGGCGCAGCGCCTGGAAGCTGGCGATGGGCACGCCGAACTGCTTGCGCGTATTCATGTAGTCGACGGTGATCGCCACCAGGCGGTCCATCAGGCCCACGGCTTCGGCGCATTGAGCCGCCAGGCCGACATCGACCGCGGCTTCCATCGTTTCCCAGCCCTCGCGCGCGATCAGCATGGCCGGCGTCACCGCCAGCACCAGTTCGGCGGCGCGCGCGCCGTCGTGGGTCGGGAAGCCATGCACGGCCACGGCGCCGCGGTCGACCAGGAACAGGCCGATGCCGCGGGTGTCGTCGGGGGCGCCTTGCAGGCGTGCCGGCACGATGAAGGCGTCGGCCTCGTCGCCGGCAGGCACCAAGGTCTTGACACCGGTCAGCGTCCACATCTCGCCGGCGGTCGCGGCGTGAACGCCGACGTGGTTGAGCCGGTAGCGCGCCGTGCGCTCCTGCAGCGCCGGCACCACCAGCGCCTCGCCCGCGGCCATGCGTGGCAGCCAGGCGGCCTGCAGCACCGACGGCGCCGCGGCCATCAGTGCCGGTGCCATCAGCGCGGCCTCGGCATAGGGCGCGTTGACGAGGCCACGGCCGAGCTCCTCGCACACCACCATGGCCTCGATGGCGCCGAAGCCCATGCCGCCACGGGACTCGGCCACCGCCAGCCCGGTCAGGCCCAGTTCGGCGAGCTCGCGATAGACCTCGCGCGTCGCGCCACCGGCCTTGGCGATGGCGTGGCGGCGCTCGAAGGAAAAGCCCTTGTCCACCCAGCGCCGCACCGCATCGCGCAGCGATTCCTGGTCGTCGGAGAAGTCGAAGTCCATGTCAGCCTCCGTGGAGCCGCCTCAAGGAGGCTGAAGCCCCCTCGGGGGGCAGCGAATGAATATGAGCGTGGGGGTGCATGTTCAGCTCCCCAGCACGGTTTGGGCCACGATATTGCGCTGCACCTCGTTCGATCCGCCGTAGATCGTCGTCTTGCGCATGTTGAAGTAGGTGCCGGCCAGCGGCAGGTTGGCGGCCGGAAAGGCCAGGTCGCCCTGCCAGCCGGCTTCCATGGCCTCCCAGATGAAGGGGCGGGTCAGCGGGCCGGCGGCCAGCATCATGAGCTCGGTATACCGCTGCTGGATCTCGCTGCCGCGGATCTTCAGCAGGCCGGCGATGTCCAGGCTCTGCTTGCCGCTCTTCTCGGCCGAGAGCACACGCAGCACCAGCATCTCCAGCGCCACCACGTCGACTTCCAGCAACGCGATCTGGTCGCGGAAGCGCTGGTCGTCCCACACGCCCTCGGCCTTGGCGATGCGCTTCAGGCGTTCGAGTTCGCGCTTGGCGCGGTTGACGTCGGCGATGTTCGTGCGCTCGTGGGCCAGCAAGTGCTTGGCGTAGGTCCAGCCCTTGTTCTCCTCGCCGACCAGGTTTTCGACCGGCACCTCGACGTTGTCGAAGAAGACCTCGTTGACCTCGGGTTCGCCGTCCATCAGCACGATCGGCCGCACCGTGATGCCCGGGCTCTTCATGTCGATGAGCAGGAAGCTGATGCCCATCTGCGGCTTGCCCTCGTTGCTGGTGCGCACCAGGCAGAAGATCCATTCGCCGTACTGACCCAGCGTGGTCCAGGTCTTCTGGCCGTTGACGATGTACTTGTCGCCTTGCCGTTCTGCGCGGCATTTCACCGAGGCCAGATCCGACCCCGAGCCCGGCTCGCTGTAGCCCTGGCTCCACCAGACCTCGCCGCTGGCGATGCCGGGCAGGAAGCGCCGCT
>Ga0105090_10001232_pt1 | contig 13643 bp, 9 predicted proteins | sample PPLLak3March2015_FD_79110 | JGI IMG/M metagenome (GOLD analysis project Ga0105090, IMG submission 79110) | Freshwater sediment microbial communities from Prairie Pothole Lake near Jamestown, North Dakota, USA - PPLs Lake P7 Core (1) Depth... | ecosystem: Environmental > Aquatic > Freshwater >... | reverse complement strand
TGGCCGTGAAGCTGTTGGCCGCCAGCTGCCAGGCATCGCGCGCCGTCAGCGCCGGCAGGGCGGCGAAGGTCTGCACGAAGTTCTCGTTGATGTAGCCGCCGAAGTAGGCCGGATCGTCGCTGTTCACCGTGGCGCACAGCCCGGCGTCGAGCAATGCCTTCAGGTTGTGTTGCGCCAAGGTCGGGAACACGCACAGCTTGACATTGGACAGCGGGCACACCGTCAGCGGCATGCGCAGTGCCGCCAGGCGCTGCACCAGCGCCGGACTCTCGACGCAGCGCACGCCGTGGTCGATGCGCTCAACGAGAAGCCCGTCGAGTGCACTTTCGATGTAGGCCGGCGGGCCCTCCTCGCCGGCATGGGCGACGACATGCAGGCCCAACTCGCGACACTTGGCGAACACGCGCGCGAACTTTTCCGGCGGGTTGCCGCGCTCGCCGCTGTCCAGGCCCACGCCGATGTAATGGTGGCGGTAGGGCAGCGCCTGCTCCAGCGTGGCGAAGGCCGATTCCTCGCTCAGGTGGCGCAGGAAGCACAAGATCAGCTTCGCGCTGAGGCCGAACTCGACGTGCGCTCGCCGGCAGGCGTGTTCCAGGCCGACGATCACCGCTTCGATGGGCACGCCGCGTTCGGTGTGGGTCTGCGGGTCGAAGAAGATTTCGGCATGCACCACGTTGTCGGCCGCGGCGCGCTCGAAATAGGCCCAGGCCATGTCGAAGAAGTCCTGTTCCGTCAGCAGCACCGCCGCACCGGCGTAGTACAGGTCGAGGAAGCTCTGCAGGTCGGTGAAGGCATAGGCCGCGCGCAGCGCCTCGACGCTGGTATAGGGCAGCGCCACGCCGTTGCGCTGCGCCAGCTTGAAGATCAGCTCAGGCTCGAGCGAGCCTTCGATGTGGATGTGCAGTTCGGCCTTGGGCATGGTGCGCAACAGCGTGCTCAGGCGTTGGCGCGGGATGCGGTCGAAGTCGATGGCCATGGTGTAGTCCTTCGCAATGGAAAACGCCGCCGGGCCCGACAGGGGCGCGCGGCGGCGTGCGATCGCCGAGGCCTTCTTACTTGCCGGCCGGGATCTTGCCGTCCACGCCCTTGACGTAGAAGTCGACCTTGTCCTTCCAGGCCTGGTCGGGCATGGCGTCCTTGGGCAGGCGTTCCTTGCCTTCGTTGTCGACGATCGGGCCCTTGAACGGGTCCATCGTGCCGGCCTTGTAGCCTTCCTTGACTTCCTCGACCTTCTTCTTGATTTCCTCGGGCACGGCGTCGGCGATCTTGATCACGCCATTGGCGCTTTCCTTGTAACCCCAGATGGTGCGCTCGGACTTCCAGGTGCCGTTCATTACGTCACCGACCGCCTTCTTGTAGTAAGGGCCCCAGAAGACCATGTTCGACGCCAGGTGGGCCTTCGGCGCCACTGCGCTCATGTCGGCATCCCAGCCGAAGGCGTACTTGCCGTTCTTCTCGGCGGTCTGCAGCACGGCCGAGGAGTCGGTGTTCTGGATCAGCACGTCGGCGCCGGCGTTGATCAGGCTCTGCGCGGCCTCGGCTTCCTTCGGCGGATCGAACCAGGTGCTGATCCACACCACCTTGGTCTTGATCTTCGGGTTGACCGTCTGGGCACCCAGCGTGAAGGCGTTGATGTTGCGCAGCACTTCAGGGATCGGGAAGCTGCCGACGAAGCCCAGCGTGTTGGTCTTGGTCATCGCGCCGGCGATGATGCCCGACAGGTACGCGTCCTGGTAGAAGCGCGTGTCGTACACGCCCATGTTCGGCGCCAGCTTGTAGCCGGTGGCATGTTCGAACTTGACGTCGGGGAACTCGGCCGCGACCTTCAGCGTGGGCTCCATGTAGCCGAAGCTGGTGGTGAAGATGATCTTGTTGCCCTGTGCCGCCAGGTCGCGGATCACGCGCTCGGCATCGGCGCTTTCGGGCACCTTCTCGACGAAGGTGGTCTTGACCTTGTCGCCGAACTCGGCCTCCACCGCCTTGCGGCCCTGGTCGTGGGCAAAGGTCCAGCCGGCGTCGCCCACCGGGCCCAGGTACACCCAGGCCGCCTTCAGCGGCTCGGCCTTCGGGGCAGCAGCTGCGGCCGGTGCCGAGGCCGGTGCAGTTGCAGCCGGCTTGGCCTCTTCCTTCTTGCCGCAGCCGACCAAGGCGGCCATCGCCGCCGCAGCCGTCAGGCTCAGCAAAGTGCGCTTGGAGAATGTGCTCATGGGGGAGAACTCCTGTTTGTGAGTGGTTGAGCCATCTGACCGACGAGTTCAGCGGCCGCCCTCGCGGTCCGCTGCAACGAAACAACGATTATGTGCCGGGGTGGAAAGGCTTCCCGAGCGAGGCTGGCATGTTGATGCGGATCCAGGTGGGATTGCGGCTGATGATGGCCAGCACCACGATCGTGGCGATGTACGGCAGCATCGCCAGCAACTGGCTGGAGAAGTTGACTCCCGCGCCCTGCAGCGCGAACTGTGCCATCGTCACGCCGCCGAACAGGTAGGCACCGAGCAGCACGCGCACCGGCCGCCAGGTGGCGAAGGTGGTCAGCGCCAGCGCGATCCAGCCGCGCCCGGCCACCAGCCCTTCGACCCACAGCGGTGCGTAGACCACCGACAGGAAGGCTCCGGCCATGCCGCACAGCGCACCGCCGGCCACCACCGCCATCAGCCGGATCCAGCGCACCTTGTAGCCCAGCGCATGCGCCGATTCGGGCGACTCGCCCACCGCGCGCAGCACCAACCCGGCGCGGCTGCGGTACAGGAACCACACGGCCGCAGCAATCAGCGCGATGGCGATGTAGACCATCGGATGGTGGCGGAACAGCGCCGGCCCGATGAACGGGATCTGGCTCAGGCCCGGGATCTCGAAGGGCGTGCGCTCCGACAGCTTCTGGCCGACATAGCCGACGCCGACGAAGGCCGAGAAGCCGTAGCCGAAAAGGCTGACCGCCAGGCCGGTGGCGTACTGGTTGGTGTTGAGCCAGATGACCAGCGCGCCGAAGGCCGCCGCCAGCAGACCGCCGGCCGCCGCGCCAGCCACGAAGGCCAGCGTGTCGCTGCCGGTGGTGAAGGCAGCGGCAAAGCCGGCGATGGCGGCAACGAGCATCATGCCCTCGGCACCGAGGTTCAGCACGCCGGCCTTCTCGTTGATCAGCAGGCCCAGGCCGGCCAGCGCCAGCGGGGTACCGGAGGCCAGCGTGGCCGCGATCAGCAGTGGAAGTTGGTCCATGACAACGCTTCCTTCAGTGGGCACCGGCGAGCGCGGAACGCACGCGGACGCGGTAATGGATCAAGGTGTCGCAGGCCAGCAGCAACACCAACAGCAGGCCTTGGAACACGCCGGTCAAGGCATTGGGCAGGCCCAGGCGCGACTGGCCGAGCTCGCCGCCGATGATCATCATCGACAGCAGCAGCCCCGCGAAGATGATGCCCACCGGATGCAGCCGGCCGACGAAGCAGACGATGATGGCGGTGAAGCCCAGCCCGGTGGAGACATGCGGCGTGATCTGCTTGAAGCTGCCGATCGCCTCCATGCCGCCGGCCAGGCCGGCCAGGCCACCGGAGATCAGCAGCGCCGTCCACAGCGAGGTGCTGGCGGAGAAGCCGGCATAACGCGCCGCGGCCGGCGCCAGCCCGCCCACCTGCAGTTGGTAGCCGCGGAACAGACGGAACATGAACACCCAGGTCAGGCCCACCAGCACCAGCGCGATCAGGAAGCCGATGTGCAGCCGCGTGCCGCCGAGCAGATTGGGCAGCCAGGTGGAGGCGTCGAAGTTCTTGGTCTGCGGGAAGTTGAAGCCGGCGGGGTCCTTCCACGGGCCGAAGACCATGTAGTTGACCAGCTGCTGGGCCACGTAGACCAGCATCAGGCTGACCAGGATCTCGCTGGCGTTGAACTTGTCGCGCAACACCGCCGTGATCGAGGCCCAGGCCATGCCGCCCAGCACACCGGCGGCGAGCACCAGCGGCACGGCCACGATTTTCGGCAGCACGATGCCGCTGGTGGTGAGCCACAGCGCGACCCCGCCACCGCTGAGCACGCCCAGCAGGAACTGCCCTTCGGCACCGATGTTCCAGACGTTGGAGCGGTAGCACACCGCCAGGCCCAACGCGATGGTGATCAACGGCGTGGCCTTGAGCAGTACCTCGCTGAACTGGCGCAGGTTGGACAGCGGCTCGACGAAGAAGATGCCCAGGCCCTTGGCCGGGTCCTTGCCGAGGGCGACGAAGAGCAGCGCAGCCAGGATCGCGGTGAGCACCAGCGCCAGCAGCGGCGACAGCAGCGACATCAGCTTCGAGGGCTGCGGACGGGCTTCAAGCCTGAGCATGGCGCACTCCTTGGGCGGTGGCGGGAGCGGGGGCAGCGGAACCGGCACCCAGGCTACCGGCTTGCGGCCACAGCCCCGACATCCATTCGCCGATGCGCTCGATGGTCGCCTCGGCGGTGGGGATCGACGGCGACATGCGGCCCTGGGCGATGACGATCAGCCGGTCGGCGATCTCGAACAGCTCGTCCAGTTCCTCGCTGACGATGAGCAGCGCGCAGCCGGCATCGCGCAGTTTGAGCAGCTCGCCGCGGATCAGTGCCGCGGCGCCGACGTCCACGCCCCAGGTGGGCTGGCTGACGATCAGCAGCTTGGGGTTGGCGTCGATCTCGCGGCCGACGATGAACTTCTGCAGGTTGCCGCCGGACAGGCTCTTCGCCGCCGCGCCGGTGCCGCCGGCCTTGACGTTGAAGCGGCTGATCAGGTTGGCGGCCAGCAGGTCCACCGCGGTGCTGCGGATCCAGCCCGAGCCGCTGACCGCTTCGGTGCGCGTCAGCAGCGTGTTCTGCGCCAGCGACATCACCGGCACCGCGCCGCGGCCCAGGCGCTCTTCGGGCACGAAGTGAAGGCCCTCCTTGCGCCGTCGTCGCGGTGAATGGCTGGCAATGTCCTTGCCGAAGAGCTTGATCGAGCCCTCCGGACCGCGCGGGTCCTCGCCCGACAGCGCGGCCATCAGCTCCTGCTGGCCATTGCCGGAGACGCCGGCCACGCCGACGATCTCGCCGGCGCGCACCTCGAAGCCGATGTCGGACAGCGTGGTGCCGAACTGGTCGAGCTTGGGCACGGACAGGCCCTGCACCGACATCACCACCGCGCCGGCCTTGACCTGCTTGTGCTGCAGCTGCGGCGGCTCGGCGCCGATCATCAGCCGCGACAAGCCGGCGTTGTCGACCGTGCGCGGATCGACCATGCCGGTGACCTTGCCGCCGCGCAGCACGGTGCAGTTGTGGCACAGCGCGCGGATCTCGTCGAGCTTGTGGCTGATGTACAGGATCGAGCAGCCGTCGGCCGCCAGCTTGCGCAACGTGACGAACAGCTTCTGCACCGCCTGCGGCGTCAGCACCGAGGTCGGCTCGTCCAGGATCAGCAGCTTCGGGCTGGTGAGCAGCGAGCGCACGATCTCGACGCGCTGGCGCTCACCCACCGACAGCGAATGCACCGGGCGCAGCGGCTCCACCTCGAGGCCGTAGTCCTTGCTGACCTGGGTGATGCGCTGCGTGATCTCGGGCAGCTTCATGCTCTTGTCCAGGCCGAGCCAGACGTTCTCGGCCGCGGTCAGCGTGTCGAACAGGCTGAAGTGCTGGAACACCATGCTGATGCCCAGCGCGCGCGCCTGCTGCGGGTTCTTGATCTCGACCTTCTCGCCGTTCCAGCGGATCTCGCCTTCGTCGGGCCGCACCGCGCCGTAGATCATCTTCATCATCGTGCTCTTGCCGGCGCCGTTCTCGCCGAGCACGGCATGGATCTCGCCCGGCAGCACGCGAAGGTTGACGTTGTCGTTGGCGCGCACCGACGGGTACTGCTTGCTGATGCCGATCAGTTCGAGTCGCAGCATGATGTTGTCTCCTGGCGGGTGCTTGGCGTGCGGGTCGCTTTTAGGGTGCGTGGGGGCGGTTCAGCTGGCACCGTCGCGGCGGTGCCGGCGCACGCCGGCGACCCAGGTCTCGACCAGGTCGCGCTCGTCGCCGAGCGTGATCCAGGCAAAGACCTTCTCATGCAAGTCGCGCGCCACCTGCTGGCGCCGCCGCGCGACCGGGCTGCCGGCCCAGTCCCACACGCACAGGTCAGCGGTCGTGCCGCCTTCGAGCGAGCCAATCTCATGGGCCAGGCCGAGTGCCTGGGCCGCGCCGCGCGTGGCCGCATGCAGCAGCGCCCAGGCGCTGAGCTTGGTGCCGGCCAGCGCCTGCACCTTGTAGCCGTCGGCCATGGTGCGTTGCATCGACAACGAGGTGCCACCCCCGACATCGGAGGCCAGGCTGATGCCGACGCCGGCGTCTTCGGCCGCGGCCCAGCCGAACAGGCCGCTGCCGAGGAACAGGTTGGAACTGGGGCAGAAGGCGATCTGCGCCCCGTGTGCGTGCAGCCGCGCGCGGTCGGCATCGTCGAGCCAGATGCCGTGGGCCAGCACCGAACGGGCGTTCAGCAGGCCGTGGCGCTCGTAGACGTCGAGATAGCTGCGCGCGTCGGGGAACAGTTCGGCCACCCAGCGCACCTCGTCCGGGTTCTCGGCTACATGGGTCTGCATGTACAGGCCCTCGCGGCTGGCCAGCAGCCGTCCGGCCATGGCCAGCTGCGCATCGCTGCTGGTCGGGGCGAAGCGCGGTGTCACCGCATAGGCCAGCCGGCCGCGGCCGTGCCAGCGCTCGATCAGTTCGTGGCAGTCGGCCTCGGCGCCATCGACATCGTCGATGTCGTCGCACAGTGTCCTCGGCGCATGGCGGTCCATCAGCACCTTGCCGGCGATCAGCCGCATGCCGCGCTCCAGTGCGCCTTCGAACAGTGCATCGACCGAGGCCTTGTGCACCGTCGGGAAGACCACCGCACTGGTGCTGCCATGGGCCAGCAGCGCATCGAGGAACAGCTTGGAGCCCTGCTGCGCCAGCAACGGGTCGACCATGCGGTGCTCGGCCGGGAAGGTGTAGGTCTCCAGCCAGTCGAGCAACTGGGCACCCCAGGAGCCGATGACGTCGAGCTGCGCACTGTGCACATGCGTGTCGATGAAGCCCGGCAGCACCAGCTTGCCGCTATGGTCGATGCACCGCCAGGTGACATCCGGCGCCGCGGCCTGCGCGCCGACGATGCGGCCGCCTTCGATCAGCAGCCAGTGCCCGGGGCGGAAGCGCACCGCAGTGCTGTCGCGCTCGGAGCGCGCCGGCCTGGCCACGAAATCCAGCAGGTCACCGCGCAGCGCGATGCGAGCGGCAGTCACGATGCCTTCTCCGGCACGGCCAGCTGGCGCGCCACGTCGCGCACCCGCTCACGCAGCCAGCGCAGCGGCGGCGCCGCATGGGTGCGCTCGTGCCACAGCTGGTAGTAGGTCAGCGGTGGAAATTGCACCGGGCAGCGCACGATGCGCAGATCCAGCGCGTCGACATAGCGGCTGCAGAACAGTCGCCCGGTGGTCAGCACCAGCCAGCTGCGCGCCACCATCAGCGGGATCAGGCTGAAGTGCGCGCTGCGCACCACCAGGTTGCGCTTCAGGCCCTGCGCGGACAGGTGTTCGTCGATGACGCCCGGCGCGCCGGAATGGAAGGCCATGGGCGCGACATGTTCGCTTTGCAGGTAGCGCTCCACCGTCCAGCCGCGACCGCCACGAGCTGCCGGGTGGTCCGGCGCCACCAGGCAGACGACTTCGTCGCTCATCAGCCGGCCCAGGTGCAGTTCATCCGGTGGTTGCAGCCAGTTGCCGATGACCAGGTCGACCTCGCCCGAGGCCAGCTTGCGCCGGTAGTCGATCTCGGCCGACAGCGGGTGCAGTTCCACCTGGGCCTGTGGCGCCTCGCGCTTGAGCAGCTCGACGATGCGCGGCAGGAACAGCGGGTCCAGGTAGTCGCTGGCGGCAATGCGGAAGGTCAGCACAGCGCTGGCCGGGTCGAAGGCGCCGCTGCGCTGTTGCGGCGCGAACAGTGTTTCCGCCTCGCGCAGCAACCGGGCCGCCGGCTCCAGCATGGCCAGCGCCGCGTCGGTCGGCGCCAGGCCCTGCCCCGAACGCACCAGCAGCGGGTCGCCCGTCAGCTCGCGCAACCGCTTCAGCTGGGCGCTGACCATCGGCTGCGTGCTCTGCAGGCGCATCGCGGCACGGGAGACACTGCGTTCGCTGATCACGGTGTGCAAGACCTTCACGAGATGGAGGTCAATGTTGGCGATGATCGGCCGCTGCGCCATACGTCGGATCATATATTTCATAGAACCATCCGCGTATAGCCTGCAGCGCGCCAGGCGTTAGTGTTCACCCTGTGTCATCCAACGAGGCCCGCATGGACACCCGACCGATCCGCTTCGTGCACCGCGGCCGCATCGTCAGCGTCGACGGTGCCGCCCCCACCCGCAGCGTGCTGGAATGGCTGCGCGAGGACGCGCGCTGCACCGGCACCAAGGAAGGCTGCGCCGAGGGCGACTGCGGTGCCTGCACGGTGATCGTGGCCGAGCTGGCCGGCTCCGGCGCCGCGTCGGGTGCGCCGGCGGCGCAGGCCACCGTGGTCGGCGGCCTGTCGCTGCGGCCGGTGAATGCCTGCATCCGCTTCCTGCCCACGCTGGACGGCAAGGCCCTGCTCAGCGTGGAAGACCTGGCTGCGGCCGCCGGCGAACTGCACCCTGTGCAGCAGGCCATGGTCGAATGCCACGCCTCGCAATGCGGCTTCTGCACCCCGGGCTTCGTGATGACGATGGCCGCGTCCTACGAGCACCACTGCGAGGCCGGCAGCGTGCCCACGCGCGCGCAACTGGCCGACGAGCTGTCGGGCAACCTGTGCCGCTGCACCGGCTACCGGCCGATCCTCGATGCCGGGCAGCGCATGTTCGAGCTGCCGCGCCGGCGCCTGGACACCGCGCCACTGGTGGCGCTGCTGCAGCAGCTGCGCGCCGACGCGCCGCTGCACTACGCGGCGCCGAACCCCGCGGTGGTTCACGACGGCCAGCCGCGGACGGATCACTTCTTCGCGCCGCGCACGCTGGAGCAGCTGGCCAGCCTGAGCGCCGAGCGGCCTCAGGCGCGGCTGCTGGCCGGCTGCACCGACATCGGCCTGTGGGTCAACAAGATGTTCCGGGACCTGGGCGACATCGTCTATGTCGGCGAAGTCGACGAACTCAAGCGCATCCACGAGGCCGACGGCGTGCTGCACATCGGCGCCGGCGCCGCGCTGGAGGATGCCTGGTCGGCGCTGGCCGCACGCTGGCCCGCGGCCAACGAAGCCTGGCTGCGCTTTGCCGGCCCGCCAGTGCGCCATGCCGGCACGATGGGCGGCAACGTGGCCAACGGCTCGCCCATCGGCGACAGCGCGCCGGTGCTGATCGCCCTCGGCGCGAGCATCCAATTGCGCCATGGCGCGGCCACGCGCGAGATGCTGCTCGAGGACTTCTACCTCGACTACATGAAGAACCAGCTCAAGCCAGGTGAGTTCGTCGCCGGCCTGCGCGTGCCGCTGCCTGTGCCGGCGCAGCGCTTTCGCGCCTACAAGATCAGCAAGCGCTACGACTGCGACATCTCGGCGCTGTTCGCCGGACTGGCGATCGAACTCGACGGCGACGTGGTGACGAGCGCACGCTTTGCTTTTGGCGGCATGGCGGCCATCGTCAAGCGCGCCCAAGGCGCAGAGGCGGCCGTCATCGATCAGCCCTGGACCGAGGCCACGGTGCAGGCGGCCATGCGCGCACTGGACAACGACTTCACGCCGCTGTCCGACCTGCGCGCCAGCGCCGACTACCGGCGCCAGGTGGCACGCGGCTTGCTGAAGCGGCTGTGGCTGGAAACCAGGGCACAGGCACCGATGGCGCAGGCCAGCGTGTGGGCGCAAGTTGCCACGGCCACCGCCTGAGACGGGAGGTTGATGCCATGAACCAGATCACCGACGCCCCATTCGCCCAGTCCACCGCTACCAGCGTGGTCGGCCGCGACCATGCGCATGAATCGGCCCACCTGCACGTGGCCGGCAGCGCCACCTACATCGACGACCTGCCCGAACTGGCCGGCACGCTGCATGCGGCGCTGGGCCTGTCGCCGCTGGCGCATGGCCGACTCAAGGGCATCCGCCTGGACGCGCTGCGCGCGCTGCCCGGCGTGGTGGAGGTCATCGCCGCCGAGCACATCCCCGGCGAGAACCAGTGCGGCCCGATCGTGCGCGACGACCCGATCCTCGCCGAGGGCACGGTGCAGTACCTGGGCCAGCCGGTGTTCGCGGTGATCGCCAGCACCCGCGATGCCGCACGCCGCGCGGCCGCGCGGGCCAAGGAGTTCCTCGACATCGAGCCGCTGACGGCGGTGCTGTCGGTGCGCGAGGCGCACGCGGCCCAGTCCTATGTGGTGCCACCGATGCACCTGACGCGGGAGTCGAGCCCCGGTGCCTTGCAGCGCGCGATGCAGGCCGCGCCGCATCGGCTGCAGGGCAGCTTCGTGCAGGGCGGGCAGGAGCAGTTCTACCTCGAAGGCCAGATCAGCTATGCCGTGCCGCTGGAGGACGGCGGCATGCGCGTGCACTGTTCGACCCAGCACCCCTCCGAGATGCAGCACGTGGTGTCGCATGCGCTGGGCGGCGCGGCCCATGCGGTGCTGGTGGAATGCCGGCGCATGGGCGGCGGCTTCGGCGGCAAGGAATCGCAGTCGGCGCTGTTTGCCTGCGTGGCCGCGGTGGCGGCGCGGCGGCTGAACCGGCCGGTCAAGCTGCGCCCCGACCGCGACGACGACATGATGATCACCGGTCGGCGCCACGCCTTCGAGTTCGACTACGACATCGGCTACGACGATGCCGGGCGCATCCTCGGCGCCGAGGTGACGATGATCTGCAACGCCGGCTGCAGCGCCGACCTGAGCCCGCCGGTGATGACGCGCGCGATCTGCCACTTCGACAACGCCTACTGGCTGCCCGAGGTGGCCATCCACGGCTACTGCGCGAAGACGAACACGCAGAGCAACACCGCCTTCCGCGGCTTCGGCGGGCCGCAGGGCGCGCTGATCATGGAACTGATCCTGGAGCGCATCGCGCGCAAGCTGAAGCGCGACCCGCTGGAGGTGCGCCGCGCCAACTTCTATGGCCTGAACTCGAACAACGTCACGCCCTACCGGCAGACCGTCACCGACAACGTCATCCGCGCGCTGACCGATGAGCTGGTCGCCACCTCGGGCTACAGCGCGCGGCGTGCCGCGACGGCGGCCTTCAACGCCAGCAGCCCGCTGCTCAAGCGCGGCATCGCGCTGACGCCGGTGAAGTTCGGCATCTCCTTCAACGTCAACCACTACAACCAGGCCGGTGCGCTGGTGCATGTGTACACCGACGGCTCGGTACTGGTGAACCACGGTGGCACCGAGATGGGCCAGGGCTTGAACACCAAGGTGGCGCAGGTGGTGGCGCACGAGCTAGGCCTGCCGCTCAAGCGCGTGCGCTGCAGTGCCACCGACACCAGCAAGGTGGCCAACACCTCGGCCACCGCGGCCTCCACCGGCAGCGACCTGAACGGCAAGGCCGCGCTGGACGCGGCGCGGAAGATCCGCCAGCGTCTGGCCGCGCTGGTGGCCAAGGAGCATGGCGTCGACGCAGCCGGCGTGCGCTTCGAAGGCGGGCGCGTTCGCGCCGCCGGCGTGGACATCGATTTCGTCGAACTGGTGGGCCGCGCCTACGTGGCGCGCGTGCAGCTGTGGAGCGACGGCTTCTATGCCACGCCCGGGCTGCACTGGGACCGCGCCACGCTGACCGGCCGACCGTTCTACTACTTCGCCTATGGCGCGGCGGTCAGCGAGGTGATCGTCGACACCCTCACCGGCGAATGGAAGCTGCTGCGCGCCGACCTGCTGCACGACGCCGGCAAGTCGCTGAACCCGGCCATCGACATCGGCCAGGTGGAAGGCGCCTTCATCCAGGGCATGGGCTGGCTCACCTGCGAAGAGCTGGTCTGGCACCCGAAGACCGGCGCGCTGCTGACGCATGCGCCCAGCACCTACAAGATCCCCACCGCCAACGACGCGCCGGGCATCTTCAACACCCGGCTGTTCGACAACGGCAACGTCGAGGACAGCATCCACCGCAGCAAGGCGGTGGGCGAACCGCCGCTGCTGCTGCCCTTCAGCGTGTTCTTCGCCATCCGCGACGCAGTGGCATCTGCCGGCGGCAAGAGCGACGACCCGCTGCTGTCGGCGCCGGCCACGCCGGAAGCCATCCTTCGCGCACTGAACTCAGTGGCCTGAGCCCGGTGCCGGCGGCGCGCGCCGCGTGCACGGCAACCGGCCTGCCCCAGGCCTCAGGTCGGGCTACGGCCCGGCGCGGGCTGCGGCAGCGCACGCCACGCTTGCTCGCGCAGCACCTGTTCGACGGCAGGGCGAAAGGCGCTGACCGAAAGCATCTGGTTGCGATGCACCATCGAGTAGTCCTCCAGAATGCCTGCGACGCTGCCGAGCGACTGCTGCACCAACCCGACCACGCGCCAGCCGCGGCCGGGCTGGTATTCGAGGATCGGCCCTCCGGACATGCCGCTTTCGAACGCACAGTCCACACCCACCAGGCCACTGACCGGGCCGTGGTCGCGCGCCTTGCAGCCGCGCTCGACGGTGATGCCGGGCAGATGGGCGCGCGAGTGCGGAAAGCCGGCCACCGCGAGGTCGCCTTGCGGCATGGGGCTTTGCACCGGCACTCGGGCGAGACGGAGGAAGCCGTAGCGCGTGCCCAGGCAGGAATCGAGTCGCAGCACGGCCCAGTCGCCGGCCATGCCCTCGTAGTGTCGAGCCGCGAAGCGGCCCGCGGCCACCACCCGCGCGCGGCTGCGCGAGGCAAAGCGGCGCGGCTGCGCCGGGTCGGCACCGATGAAGAACTCGATGACCTGGCCGGTGCGGCCCTTCGGCCTGGCCACGTGCTGCGCGCTGACCACGTGACAGCTGCCGACCAGGAAGGCCGTGCCCCCGGCGCCGGAGCGGGCATCGCGCAGCACGCCCACCGACCGCCACGGCGGCTGTGCGGCGTCCTGCTGCTGGCGGCGGTCCTCGACGAAGACGTTGGCCTGCGCGGCCAGGGCGAGCAGGCAGCCGGCGAGCGCACCGAGCCATCGAAGCCGCGCAGGCCCGGCAACACGGCTGCCGCGGGCCAGACCGACTGTCGGTCCCGTCACCGCGGGCCGGCCCCCAAGCTGCCGCCGCGGAAGGGTGCAGGGTCGCAGTGGTCGTTGGTCAGTCCGCAGTCTTCGTTCATCCATTGGTAGTACCGGCGCGGCTCGCCGTCGATCGCCAGGATCACCCGCCGCACCGTCGGGAACTGGCGCAGCGTGCGCTCCACCTGCATCTGGAACTCGGCCGCGCCGCAGCTGGAGGTGGCGCCGGCCAGCTGCGCGCGCGCGTCGTGCAGGTCCACGTAGGCGGTGCCGTGCTCGATGCGGATGCGCTTGAGCAGCCCGGCAGTGGCGCCGGAAAAGGGCGAACGGTAACCCGCGGCGCGTTCGCCGTCGGTCGGCCCGGCAAAGAGCTGCTGCAGCGCCGCCGCGGCCACGCCTTCGGTCTTCGGCACCTGCCGCGGCAGCGCGAACACGATGGCGCAATCGGCGTCGGTGCCGGCACGCTGCGCGTTGTTGAAATACACGCGCAGTTCGGTCGTCGCGGCCGCGGCACGGCCGGGCCCCGTGGCCAGCGCCAACGCGC
>Ga0105090_10001231_pt1 | contig 13647 bp, 11 predicted proteins | sample PPLLak3March2015_FD_79110 | JGI IMG/M metagenome (GOLD analysis project Ga0105090, IMG submission 79110) | Freshwater sediment microbial communities from Prairie Pothole Lake near Jamestown, North Dakota, USA - PPLs Lake P7 Core (1) Depth... | ecosystem: Environmental > Aquatic > Freshwater >... | reverse complement strand
CCACGAGCGCGGGCAGCCCGAAGGCGAGCGCCACGCCGGACATCCAGGTGAGGTGCACGGCGCGCGACAGGCCGCCGGCGAGGCCGGCCGAACGGGTGAGTCCGGTGAGGACGACGAACCAGGCGCCGTAGCGCAGGCTCTCCGCGAGCATCACCATCGGCAGCGACAGGTCCACGCGGCTCGAGCCGAACGCGAGCAGTGCCGCCCAGGCGGAGGTCACGGCGCACGCCACGACCAGCCGGGCTCCCTGCGAGCGTCCCTGCCAGCTGGTGAGCAGCAGCAGCGTGAGGATCAGGAAGCTGGTGGCTGCGAGCCCGTAGGAAACGAAGCCGAGATCGAGCATGGGCTACCGGGCGCCCTTGCCCCAGAGCACCACTTCGACGGTCTGCAGGAGGATGGCCAAGTCGAACAGCAGGCTACGGTTCTTCACGTAGTACAGATCGTACTGCAGTTTCTCGAGCGCGTCCTTGTCGGAGGCGCCGTACGGGTAGCACAGCTGCGCCCAGCCGGTGATGCCGGGCTTGACCGTGTGCCGCTCGCGGTAATATGGGATCTGCTGCTCGAGCCGCGCCACGAACTCCGGCCGCTCGGGTCGGGGGCCGACGAAGCTCATGTCGCCGCGCAGGACCGCGAACAGCTGCGGCAGCTCGTCGATGCGGGTCTTGCGCATGATCGCGCCGACGCGCGTGACGCGCGGATCGTCGCGGGTCGCCCAGATCGCCTCGCCGGGCTTCTCGGCGTCCTGCCGCATGCTGCGGAACTTCACGATGTCGAAGTTCTCGTTGTAGCGGCCGACGCGCGACTGCCGGTAAAGCACCGGGGCCCGCCAGCCGTCCTCGATCTTGATGGCGATGACCGCGAGCAGCATGATCGGCGCACTCAGGATCAGCAGCACCGCGCTCGCCACCACGTCGAGTCCGCGCTCGAGCCCGCGCTGCACAATCGAGTTGCGGAAGCCCTCGCCGAAGATGATCCAGCTCGGGTTCAGGACGTCGAGCCGTACCTTGCCGGTCTCGCGCTCGAGGAAGGTAGGCAGCTCGAGGATGTCGATGCCCGCCATCCGGCAATCGAGGAGCTCGAGCACGGGGAAGCCGCGGCGACGGTCGTCCATGGAAACGACGATCTCGTCCACGGCGTGCTCGCGCGCCCAGTGCAGCAGGTCGTCAGGCCGCGCGACGAGCTTGTCGTCGGGCACGCTCACCTTGTCGCCCTCGGTGGCCATGAAGCCCACGAGCTTGAAGCCGCGCTGGTCCGTGCGGCGACGCAGCTCGAGCAGGCTCGCGGCGCGCTGACCGGCGCCATAGACGAGCACGCGGCTCTTGAAGGTGTCCTGGTCGACGATGCGGTCGAAGAGTGCACGCGCCGCGGCGCTGAAGAGCGCCGCGGCCACCGCCGTGACGGCCAGCACCTCGCGCGAAATGGCGATGGCCGGCACCGCGTAGAAGACCAGCGCGCTCAGGGCCGCGCCGTTGAGCGCGCCGGCCGCGACGCGGATCATCAGCCCGACGGTGCCCGCCCGCTGGCGCGTGGTGTACAGGCCGAAGGCGAAGTTCGAGGCGACGCAGAAGATCGAGAACACCAGGGCCGTAGGCACGAGGTTGCCGGACGGCGTGGCTCCCGCCACGTCCTGCGGCCCGACGAGAATGGCCGAGGCGAGGTAGGGCGCGAAGAAGAACAGCGCGCCCTCGATCGCCGCGAGCAGCACGACCGGAACCTTGAGAAACAACTGGAAGAACCGGATGGACACGCCTCGACCCTGGCTCCTTGAATGCCCGCGAGCCCGGCGGCTATTGTTGTTGAGCCGGCCCGAACCTGGCAGGAGGACCGTCCGCCTGCGGGAGGGAGTCTAGCGAGCCCATCGCCCCGCGATGTGACCCCAATCGCATATGTGAAATGCGAGGGGCCGATGGCCGGGATGGCGTCCCCACGGGGATTCGAACCCCGGTCGCAACCGTGAAAGGGTTGTGTCCTAGGCCTCTAGACGATGGGGACGCGGGCGGAAACTGGTGGAGCCAGACGGGATCGAACCGTCGACCTCTTGCATGCCATGCAAGCGCTCTCCCAGCTGAGCTATGGCCCCACACGAAGCACGGAATTCTGTCCGAGGGCATGACGAGTGTCAACAAACGTCTTCGGGGCGGTGGTCCACAATGAGTTCGATGCGTCATCGTCGCTCGAGCCCCGTACTCCCGGCCCTGCTGCTGGTCGGAGCCCTGGCCGGCCTGCTGACCGGGGCCTGCGCACGTCAGCCGGACCCGGCATCGGCATCCGCCAGCGACGCAGCCGACCCGGCGGACTCGATTGCCGCGCTCACCGAGGCAATCCGCCGCGCGCCGCAGGACCCGCAGCTGCGCATCGCCCTCGCCCGGGCAGAACTGGCCGCAGGCTCCGCGGCGGCCGCTGAAGGTTCGCTGCGCCGGGCGCTCGCGCTCGGCGCCTCTGCGGACGACGTGGCGGTGACGCTGGCGGACAGCCTGCTCGCGCAGCAGGACTACGGCGCCGCGCTCGAGGTGATCGGGAATCCCGCCGAAAGGACCGCCTCGCTGCGCCTGCCGCTGACCTGGCTCAAGGCCGAGACGGAACTGCGCATGACCGACACCGATCCGCGCTCGACCCTGCGGCAGTTCGTGGCGGGCTGGCGGCTGCGCTCGGAACTCGACGAAGACAGCTTGCCCGCCGCAGAGCTGCAAGCCCTCGACGCCCGGCTCGAGGCACTGCGCTCGTCGGAACCGCTCGTCGAGGCCGCACGCCAGCATTTCGCCTGTCACGCGGCCACGCCGGAGCCGCTCGACCCGCCCTCCACCGCCAGCCTCGCGGGTACGGCCGATGCACGGGGCCGGCGCGTCCTGCAGGTGGGACCCTCGCGAGAGTTGCGCCGCCCGAGCGACGCGGCGCGCGTCGCCCGCGATGGCGACCTCATCGAAATTGACGCGGGCCCCTACCCCGGCGACGTCGCCTTGTGGACCCAGGACGGCCTGAGGCTGCGCGGCGTGGGCGGACGGGCAGTGCTCGACTCGCGCGGGGCCACCGCCGCGGCACAAGGCGTCTGGGTGCTGAGGGGCAGCGACATCACGGTGGAGAACGTCGAGTTCGCCGGCGCGCGCGCGCCCACCCGCAACGGCTCCGGGATCCGCTTTACCGGACGCAACCTCACGGTCCGCAACAGCGTGTTCCGCGACAACGAGGCCGGACTCCTGACCTGGAACGATCCCGACAGCGACATCGTCGTGGAGCACAGCATCTTCGCGCGCAACGGCTACGGCGACGGGCAGTCGCACAACATCTACATCGGGCGCGTGCGCAGCTTCACGCTGCGCTTCTCGCACTCGCACGACTCGCGCAGCGGTCACGAGGTGAAGAGCCGCGCCGCGGTGAACCGCATCCTCTACAACCGGCTCACCGACGAGGAAGACGGCAACTCGAGCTACCTGATAGACCTGCCGGTCGGCGGCGACGGCTACGTGATCGGCAACGAGCTGCTGAAAGGCGCGCGGGCCGAGAACTCGAATGCGATCTCCTACGCCTCGGAGCGGCCGGGCATCGAGACCGGCCGCCTGTGGGTGGTCAACAACAGCCTCCACAACCGCTACCTGAACGCGGCCTTCGTCCGCAACCGCAGCCAGCGCCCGGTCGTGGTGATGAACAACGTGCTGGCCGGAGCGCCGATGTCACTCAAGGCGGGTGCGGTCGAAGTCGTGGGCAACTACCAGGCCCCAGAGCACGGCCTCGTCGACTCGGCCCGGCTCGACTTCGGGCTCAAGCCCGACTCGCCGCTGATCGACGCCGGCGCCGACCCCGGCTCTGTGGACGGCGTGTCGTTGTGGCCGGAATTCGAATACGTCCACCCGGCGTCCGGGCGACCGCGCCAACGCGTCGCCGCGATCGACGTCGGCGCGCGCGAATTCTGCGGCTGGTGAGCCCGGGCTGCCGTCAGCCGCGAGCGTAAGCAACCGCGCGATCGAGACGGGCGAGCGTTTCCTCGCGGCCGAGGATCGCGAGCGTAACGTCGATCGGCGGCGAGACCGAGCCGCCCGCGACGGCCACGCGCACGGGCTGCGCCACGCGACCGAGCCCGACGCCCTGCTCCGCCGCCACGCCGTTGATCGCCTCGTGGATCGCAGGCGCAGCCCACTCGGGCATCGCGGCGAGCCGCTCCCGCACGGCCGCGAGCAGCGGCGCGGAGTCCGGGGTGAGGTTCTTCTTCGCCGCCTTCTCCTCGTAGGCCGTGACGTCGTTGAAGAAGAACAGGCTGTTCTCCGCCATCTCCTTCAGCGTCCGGGCGCGCTCCTGCTGGGCCTTCGCCACGGCCGCGAGCCGTTCGTCCGTGAGGCGGTCGGGCGCCACGCCGAGCGCCTCGAGCTGCGGGCGGAGGTAGCGCGCGAGGTGCGCGGGGCTCGAGCGCATGATGTGCTGCTGGTTGGTCCAGAGCATCTTGTCCGGGTTCAACGCCGAGGCCGACTTGTTGCAGTCCTCGATGTCGAACAGGCGCACCAGCTCGTCGAGGCTGAAGATCTCCTGGTCGCCGTGCGACCAGCCGAGGCGCGCGAGGTAGTTGAGCAGCGCCTCGGGCAGGAAGCCCATGTCGCGGTACTGCAGCACGCTCACCGCGCCGTGGCGCTTGGAGAGCTTCGCGCCGTCGGGCCCGAGGATCATCGGCAGGTGCGCGTACGCCGGCGGCTCGACGCCGAGCGCGCGCAGCATCTGCATCTGCCGCGGCGTGTTGTTGATGTGGTCGTCGCCGCGGATCACGTGGGTGACGCGCATGTCGTAGTCGTCCACGACCACGCAGAAGTTGTAGGTGGGCGTGCCGTCCGAGCGCGCGATGATCAGGTCGTCGAGCTCGCTCGCCTCGAACACGATCGGGCCGTGCACGATGTCCTGCACGACGACCTGCCCCTCGTCGGTGCTGTGAAAGCGCACCACCGGGTCGACGCCCGGGCGCGGCTCGGTGCGAGTCCGGCAGCGGCCGTCGTAGCGCGGCTTCTCCTTGCGCGCGAGCTGCGCGGCACGGCGCTCCTCGAGCTCCTCCTTGCTGCAGTAGCAGTGGTAGGCGTGGCCGTCGGCCAGGAATTTCGCGATCACCTCGCGGTACCGGTCCATGCGCCGGGTCTGGTAGAAGACGCCCTCGTCGTGCTCGAGGCCGAGCCACTTCATGCCTTCGAGGATCGCCTGCACCGCCTCGGGGGTGGAGCGCTCGAGGTCTGTGTCCTCCACGCGCAGGATGAAGACGCCGCCGTGACGGCGCGCGTACAGCCAGCAGAACAGCGCCGTGCGCACGCCGCCGATGTGCAGCATGCCGGTGGGACTCGGGGCGAAGCGGGTGCGGACGGTCATGGGGCCAGCGCCTGGGATGGACAGGAAAGGGCGCGGATTCTAGCAGGGCCTCGACTCAGACGATGACGAAGCCTGGCGTCCGTGCCGCCTTGGCGTCGAAGGTCGCCGTCGCGGTGCACCCCAGCCGCCGGTTGTGGGCGGCGATCAGGCAGTCTCCAAAGCCCGACGGTCCCTCGAGATAATTGAACAACGCCTCCTCCACTGCGGCCTCGTCCTCGAATTCAAGCTCACGGGTCTCGAGGAGTGAACGCAAGGAGCGGTGGACGGCATCCTTTTCGAGCTCGTAGCGGCTTCGCAGAACCCACTCCGTCTCGATCAGCACGAGGAGCGAGACGACGACCGTCTCGCCTCGCTCCGCCGCGCGCAACACCAGCCGCTGGGCACGGCGGGTCTGCTCCGCGTCGTCCTCGATGAGCAGCCGGACGAGGACGTTGGTGTCGATGCCCAGCACCACCGCCTCAGCGATTCATCTGCTCAACGGAAACGTGCCTGACGGGCTTGGTCTTGACGGCCAGGTCGCGGACGCTGCGGTTCTTTACGCGCAGGATGATCGTGCCGTCGGCGAGGACGGTGAAGTTCAACCGGTCGCCGGTCCGCAGACCCGCTGCCTCGCGGATCTCCCGCGGAATGGTGGTCTGTCCCTTGCTGGTAAGTGTCGATGCCGCCATTTTCGCCGCCCTGATTCCTTACGTTCAGTCGTATTGTAAGGCACCGTGTGCGGCCCGAAAAGACCTCGGCAGATCGCCGGGCGGATTTCAGACCTAAAAGACAAACGCCGGCTGCGAGGCCGGCGTCGTGTACTGGTGGGCGGTAGTGGGATCGAACCACTGACCCCTGCCGTGTGAAAGCAGTGCTCTACCGCTGAGCTAACCGCCCGATCGAAGGGCGCGTAGTTTAGGGGGCGGGAAAGATCTCCGCAATCCGGCCGGAGAGCCGGTAGTACGCGAGCCCGAGCCACTCGTGCAGCGACGTGTCGAGCAGCGCGAGATTATCGGCGATGCGGAAAGTGCCACGGCCCCAGTCGCCAGCGACCACGCGATAGTCGGTCGGGTAAGGGACGATTTCAGGCCAGCCGGCGGCCCGGAAGCAGCCCATCACGCGGGGCATGTGCATGGCCGAGGTGACCACGACCCAGGTCTCTCCCGGCGCCGGCCGCAGGAGCTCACGGACCTTGGCCGGATGCTCGCAGGAGTCCCGCGCCGCCGACTCGTAGACGATGCGACGCGGGTCGAGGCCCGCGCCCTCGAGCACGGCGGCGGCTACGGCCGACTCCGAGCCGAATCCGCGGCTGCCCTCCCGCAGCCGGGCGCCCCCGGTGTGCACGAGCCGTGCCTGCGGATAGCGTTCCGCGAGGCGCAATGCGGCGACATAGCGCGTCGCGGACGGATTCAGCAACGGCTCGCCGTGGGCGTCCGACGCCGGGACGCGCTCGGCCCCGCCGAGGAGCACGATGCCCGCGACCTCCGCGGGCAATTCAGGCCGCGGGAACCGCTCCTCCAGCACCCGCGCGAGCGTGTGGCTGGTCGGGAACAGCCCGAAGGCGAGCAGGCCAAGGCTGCCGATCACCGCCAGCGCGCGTCCAAGGCACGCGATCCGGCCCGGCGGCCCGACGCGGGGGCGGGCGATCAGGAGCAGCAGGCCGCCCGCGATCGCGCAGGCGAGCAGGACCTGCGATGGACTCGCGAGCGACCAGAGCAGCCAGCGCAGGCTCAAGTCAGCCGGGCTCGCCGCCAACCAGCGCGAGGAGTTCCGCGGTCTTCTCGCGCATCAGGGCATCGTCGCCGCGGCTCTCGACGTTGAGACGGATGAGCGGCTCGGTGTTGGACGCGCGCAGGTTGAAGCGCCAGCGGTCGAACTCGACGCTGACGCCGTCGGTGTGGTCCACGCGCAGCGCCTGGGGCTCGTACCTCGCGAGCACGGCGGCGATGGTCGCCGGCGCGTCGGCGACGCGACGGTTGATCTCGCCGCTGGTGGGGAACATGCGCATGCGCTCGCCCACGAGCTGCGAGAGGCTCTTGCCGGTGTCGCTCATGATCTGGGTGACCAGCAGCCACGGAATCATGCCGCTGTCGCAGTAGGCGAAATCGCGGAAATAGTGATGCGCGCTCATCTCGCCGCCGTAGATGCCGTCCACCTCCCGCATCACCTGCTTGATGAAGGCGTGGCCGGACTTCGACTGCACCGCCTCGCCGCCGCCGTGCGCGACGATGTCGAGCGTGTTCCAGGTGAGCCGCGGGTCGTGGACGATGCGGCTGCCGGGGTGGCGCTGCAGGAACACGGAGGCGAGCAGGCCGACGATGTAGTAGCCCTCGATGAAGCCGCCCTTCTCGTCGAACAGGAAGCAGCGATCGAAGTCGCCGTCCCAGGAGATCGCGCAGTCGGCGCCGTGGCGCCGCAGCGCCTCGACCGGCGCGCGGTGGTTCTCGACCAGCATCGGGTTCGGCACGCCGTTCGGGAACGTGCCATCGGGCTCGTGGTGCACCTTGATGAACTCGAACGGCAGGAAGGGCTCGAGCTTGTCCACGATCAGGCCCGCGCCGCCGTTGCCCGCGTGCACGACGACCCGCAGCGGCTTGAGGTTCGGGCGGTCCACGTACGAGAGCAGGTGCTCGATGTACTCCGGCATGATGTCCACGGCGAAACGCTCGCCGACGCGCGCCGGGGCGCTGAACCGGCCCGCCTCGGCGAGCCTGCGGATGTCCTGCAGGCCGTTGTCGCCGCTGATCGGTCGGGAGCCCTCGCGCACGAACTTCATGCCGTTGTAGTCCGGCGGGTTGTGGCTCGCCGTGACCATGATGCCGCCGTCCATCTCCTTGGCGAAGGTCGCGAAGTACACGACCTCGGTGCCGCAGAGACCGATGTCGTACACGTCCACCCCGGAGTCGAGCAGGCCCTGCTCGAGGGCCTTGGCGAGCTCTTCGCTCGAGAGGCGGATGTCGCGGCCGACGACCACCTTCTTCGGCTTGACGAACTCCGCGTAGGCGCGGCCGATGCGGTAGGCGACGTCCTCGTTGAGCTCGGCCGGGATGCGACCGCGCAGGTCGTAGGCCTTGAAGCCACTGATGCTGATGGGGTTCATGTGTTCGATCCCTCGCGTCCGTAACGGTCCTCGAATCGCACGATGTCGTCCTCGCCGAGATAGCTGCCCGACTGCACCTCGATGATGTGCAGCGTGACCTTGCCCGGGTTCTCGATGCGGTGCTTCGTGCCCATCGGGATGAAAGTCGATTCGTTTTCGCCGAGCAGGAAGGTCTCCTCGCCGCGCGTGATGCGCGCGGTGCCGGAGACCACGATCCAGTGCTCGGCACGGTGGTGGTGCAGCTGCAGCGACATCGAGGCGCCGGGCTTCACCACCAGCCGCTTCACCTGGAAGCGCTCGCCGCTGTCGATGCTGTCGTAGCTGCCCCAGGGGCGGAACACCTCGCGGTGCAGCGAGGTCTCATAGCGGCCCTGCGCCTTTAGCTGGGCCACCAGCGCCTTCACGTCCTGGACCTTGTCGCGCGGCGCCACGAGCACCGCGTCCTTGGTCTCGACCACCACGTGGTCGGCGAGACCCACCGCGGCGATCAGCCGGCTCGTCGCGTGCAGGTAGCAGCCGGTCGCCCCCTCGGTGATCACGTCGCCCGCCGTGACGTTGCCCTGCGCGTCGGTGGGCAGCGCGTCCTGCAGCGCGGACCACGAGCCCACGTCGCTCCAGCCGGCGTCGAGCGGCACCACGACCGCGGCGGTGGTCTTCTCCATGACGGCGTAGTCCACCGAGTCGGCCGGGCAGGCGCCGAACTCGGCGGGCGGCAGGCGGGTGAAATCGAGGTCGCGGGTCGCCGCGGCGACCGCGGCCTCGCAGGCGGCGAGCATCGCCGGGGCATGCTGACGGAGTTCGGCGAGGTAGGTCCGCGCGCGGAACATGAACATGCCGCTGTTCCAGAAGTACTCGCCGGACTGCACGTAGCGCACAGCCGTGGCAAGGTCGGGCTTCTCGACGAACTCGGCGACCGGGTAGGCGGGCCCCTCTCCCCGCGCCCGCCGGATGTAGCCGTAGCCGGTCTCCGGACGGTCGGGGACAACCCCGAAGGTCACGAGCTTGCCCTGCTCCGCCGCCGCACGGCCGGCCGCGACCGCCTCGCGGAAGGACTCGACGTCGCGGATCACGTGGTCGGCGGGCAGCACCAGCAGCACCGGATCCTCCTCGCCCACGCGGCCGTTCGCCGCGGGCGCAGCGCGACCGAGGGCGACGAGTGCCGCGACCGCCACCGCCGGCGCGGTGTTGCGCCCGGCGGGCTCGAGCACGATCGCCTGCGGCGGAGACCCGAAGCCGCGCAGCTGCTCGGCGACCATGAAGCGGTGGCTCTCGTTGCACACCACGACCGGCGCGCCCACGTCGGCGACGCCCGCGAGGCGCGCAACGGTCTCCTGGAGCATGGTCCGCTCGCCCACCAGCGGCAGCAGCTGCTTCGGATAGAGCTCGCGCGACAGCGGCCACAAGCGGGTGCCGGAGCCGCCGGACAGGACGACGGGAATCAGCATGGGAGGCCTTTCGGGTGACGTCCGCCCATTGTAGACGACCGCCCCGCCCACTTCAGGGCCGGCAGCCTCGCCGCACGCGGGAAGCTCAGAAAGGCCAGACGCGCGGCACGATCAGCACGGTCGCGATGCCGACCAGGATGCTGAGGGGCGTGCCGAAGCGGATGTAGTCCATCCAGCGGTAGCCGCCCGGACCGTAGACCATCAGGTTGGTCTGGTAGCCGATCGGCGTGATGAAGCCCGCCGAAGCCCCGACCATCACGCAGACCACATAGGGCAGGAAGTTCACGTTGCCGTCCTGCGCCACCGCCATGGCGATCGGGAACATCAGCACGCCGGCGGCGTTGTTGGTGATCATCTCGGTCATGATCACCGTGGACACGTACAGCACCACCAGCGCCCAGAACGGGTCGCCCCGGGCGATGTCCCCGATCCAGCCGGCCAGCAGGTCCGCCGCCCCTGATTCCGCCAGCGCGAAGCCGAGCGCGAACGAGGCGGCGATGCCCGCGAGCACCGGATACTCGATGCTGCGACGAGCCACGGCGAGCGTGACGCAGCCGGTCGCGACCATCAGGCCCGCGGCGATGAACGAGGCCTGGAACAGGGGCACCCACTCCAGGCTGGCGAACACCAGCATGCCGAGCAGGATCGCGAAGGCGACCGGCGCCCTTGCAAAGTCGGGCGGAGCGGAATCCTGCAGGGAGCTGACCAGCAGGAATTCGCGGTTGTATTTCTGTCGCTCCACGAAGTTCTGGTCGGTCTCGACCAGCAGGGTGTCGCCCGCGCGCAGGCGGACGTCGCCGAGCTTGCCCTCGAGCCGCTCGCCTTCGCGTGAGATCGAGATGATCGCGGCGTTGTAGGTGCTGCGGAATTCCGACTCGCGCACCGTGTGCCCGACCAGAGGCGAGGACGGAGAGAGCACCAGTTCGACGAGGCAGCGCTGGGCATGGCGCAGGTTGAGCTGGTAGGTCTGGTCCTCGGCCACCAGCAGGCCCGGAATACGACGCAGCTCGTTCACCGCATCCACCACGCCCACGAAGGTGACCCGATCGTTCGCCTGCAGCACCTCGTCCGGGCCGACGGCCGTGAGCAGGCGCTGCCCGCGGCTGATCTCGAGCACGTATGCGAAGCGCATGCTCCGCAGCCCCACCTCGGCGATCGAACGACCGACCAGCGGACCGTTCGGCGTCACGCGCGCCTCGACGCTGTACTCGCGCGCGTTCTGGAGCTGCTCCACCGGGCTCTGGCGGTCCGGCAGCAACCAGCGCGAGGCGACCAGGATGTAGACGAAGCCTATGGCCGTCAGGGGCAGACCGATCCACACCAGGCTGAACAGGCTGAGCCCAGCGTCGGGAACCGTCTTCACCAGCAGGCTGTTCACGATCAGGTTGGTGCTCGTGCCGATCAGCGTGCACATGCCGGCGAGGATCACCATGTGATTCATGGGCAGCAGCAGCTTGGAGATCGAATAGCCGAAGCGTGACGCCCACTCCTGTGCCACCGGGATGAACAGCGCGACGACAGGCGTGTTGTTGATCACCGCCGAGAGCGCGCTCGTGACGAACATGAGCTTGCCCTGCGCCACGGTGAGCGAGCGAGGCTTGCCGAGCACCCAGCGCGAGATCCACGCCATGGCGCCCGTCTCCCGCAGTCCGGCGACCACGATGTAGAGCGCGGCGATCGTCATCACGCCGTTGCTCGCGAAACCCTGCAGCGCCTGGTCGGGCTTGAGGATGCCCGCCAGCGTGAGCGTGATCATGGCGCCCACCAGCACGACGTCCGTATCGATCCGGCTCGTCGTCAGCAGCAGCAGCACGCCGGCCACGATGGCGAGCGTGATTGCGATCTCGAGGGTCAAGCGTTTGGGTTCCGGTTGGTCCCGCTCAGACGACCAGCGGCTCGCCGCGCCCGATGCCGTGGTAGGTGAGCCCGTAGCTCTTCACCATCCCCGGGTCGTACAGGTTGCGGCCGTCGAAGATCACCTTGTGGCGCAGGGAATCGCGGATCAGCTCGAAGTCGGGGCTGCGGAACTCCTGCCATTCGGTCAGCAGCGCGAGCGCGTCGGCGCCCTCGAGCGCGGCCTCGGCGCTGTCCACCAGCGCGAGATCCGGCCGGTCACCGTAGATGCGCCGTGCCTCCTCCATCGCGACCGGATCGTAGGCCCGGACTTTCGCACCGGCGGCCCAGAGGGACTCCATCAGCTCGCGGGCCGGCGCCTCGCGCATGTCGTCGGTGTTGGGCTTGAAGGCGAGTCCCCACAGGCCGATTGTCCGGCCCTCGAGCTTGCCCTTGAAGTAGGCGTGGATCTTGCGGAACAGCAGCTGCTTCTGGCGCTTGTTGACCGCCTCGACCGACTTGAGCAACTCGGCATCGAAGGCGTACTCGCCGGCGCTGTGCACCAGCGCCTTGACGTCCTTCGGGAAGCACGAGCCGCCGTAGCCTGCGCCCGGGTAGATGAAGCTGTAGCCGATGCGCGGGTCCGAGCCGATGCCCTGGCGCACCTTCTCGATGTCGGCACCCATGCGCTCGGCGAGGTTCGCCATCTCGTTCATGAAGCTGATCTTGGTGGCGAGCATCGCGTTCGCGGCGTACTTGGTGAGCTCAGCCGAGCGGACGTCCATGACGATCATGCGCTCGCGATTGCGGGTGAACGGGTCGTAGAGGGTCTTGAGCAGCTCGGCCGTGCGCGGGTTGTCCGTGCCGACGACCACGCGGTCGGGCTTCATGAAGTCGGCGATTGCCGCCCCCTCCTTGAGGAACTCGGGGTTGGAGACCACGTCGAACTCAAGCTTCGCACCGCGCTCGCCGAGCGTGTGCTCGATGCGCTCGCGCACCCTGTCGGCCGTGCCGACCGGCACCGTGGACTTGTCCACGACGATCCGGTAGTCCGTCATGTAGCGGCCGATGGTCTCGGCGACCGCCAGCACGTGGGAGAGATCCGCCGAGCCGTCTTCCTCCGGCGGCGTGCCCACCGCGATGAACTGGAACAGGCCGTGGGCGATGCCCTCCTCCGCGCTGGTCGTGAAGCGCAACCGCCCCTTGTCCTGGTTGCGACGGACGAGGTCGTCGAGGCCCGGCTCGTGGATCGGGATCTCGCCCTGCTGCAGGCGCGCGACCTTGCCCGCATCGATGTCCACGCAGACTACGTGGTTGCCCGCCTCGGCGAAGCAGGCGCCGGTGACGAGGCCCACGTAGCCAGAACCAAATACTGTAACTTTCACGCGTAAACCCTTGAAATTGATTATCTATTCTTCCGAGTCGAGCACTCGTCCGCCGCAGATGTTAACAGACGGTCCGCGGGCCGAGTGAGAACGGAGTCTTGTTGGAAACGACGAAAAAAGAGTCTCTGCCCGCCGAATTGTCGAATGGAGCCGGGATCGAGCCCGCGGGTTTCCGCCACCTGCCGGTGACGGGCCAGCACGCGGCGGCCGTGACGGACCTCGCTCCTCTGCACAAGGACCCCTTCGACCGGATGCTGGTGGCCCAGGCGCTATGCGAGCCGATGATCCTGCTCACCAACGATGCGGTGCTGGCGGGCTACGGGCCGTTCGTCACCGTGGCCTGATCAGAGGCCCGCGCGTCGCTTCAGCGCCGCCACGCAGCGCTCCGCCGTCCGCCCGTCCCACAGCGCCGGCCGGCGTCCCGTGGGCCAGCGGCCGCCGAGCACGTCCTGGACCTGACTGTAGAGGTCCATCGGCTTGACCAGCCGGTTCGAGCCCTCGGTGACGGTGATCGGCCGCTCGGTGTTCTCGCGCAGCGTCAGGCAGGGGATGCCGAGGTAGGTGCTCTCCT
>Ga0105090_10001230_pt1 | contig 13651 bp, 13 predicted proteins | sample PPLLak3March2015_FD_79110 | JGI IMG/M metagenome (GOLD analysis project Ga0105090, IMG submission 79110) | Freshwater sediment microbial communities from Prairie Pothole Lake near Jamestown, North Dakota, USA - PPLs Lake P7 Core (1) Depth... | ecosystem: Environmental > Aquatic > Freshwater >... | reverse complement strand
GTTATTTTTTGTGCTGCAGCCAAGTCATGGGCAGCACAACCGCGTCGCTGTCGCCGAAGCCGGCACGGGAAACCTCATCAAAACATTCCAGTGCGCGCGCGGTGACCGGCAGTTCGTCGTAACCCAAGGCGCGGGCTTCTTCGATCATGGTGGCCATGTCCTTGCGGATCGAATCGATATTGAAGGTGACATTCTCCGGTGTTTTGCCATGCATCGCGTCCGCGAGCATGCCGCCGCGGGTTTTCAGGGCATTGGGGCCGCCGGAGGTGTCGGCGAAAATGCTCACCAGTCGCGCCGGGTCCAGTCCCAGCGGCTGGCATAGCGCCAGCGCTTCGCCCACCGCCTGCCAGTACACCAGCAGCGGCAGGTTGATCGCCAGTTTCAGGCTGGCGCCGGAGCCGACAGGGCCGACATGTTCGATGCGCCGGCACAGTTGTTCCAGCACCGGTTGCACACGCGCGAGGTCAGCGGCATCGCCACCGACAAATGCCAGGAGTTTGCCGTCACGCGCCGGCCCGGTGGTGCCGCCGACCGGGCAGTCGATCATCGCGGCGCCTTTGGTTTTGATGCGGGCGGCCAGCGCGCGCTGGGTATCCGGGCGTACGGTGCTCATCTCGACAAACAGTTTTCCTTTGATTGCGCCTGAGAGCAACCCTTCAGGGCCGTCATAGGCTGCGGCAATGGCGTTGGCATCCGTCAGGATCGACAGGATGATGTCGGCGGAGGCCACAAGTTGCGCGGGGCTTGCGGCGACAGTGGCACCGTGTTGCACCAGTGCCTGCGCCTTGGCCGGTGTGCGGTTCCAGACCGTGACCTGATGGCCGTGTTTCAGGAGCCGTTCCGCGATTGCCGCGCCCATCCTGCCGATGCCTGCCACGCCGATTTTCATGCGTTTACTCCATTGCGGATTAGGTTTTGCATGCTACCCAATGCAGGACAGCGGGGCCAGTGGCCGAGCCCGCGGATATTGAGCGTGACTGCAAAGGGGTTTTTGCTATAATTCGCCCCCTTGAGCGGCCGTAGCTCATCTGGATAGAGTACTTGGCTACGAACCAAGGGGTAGGGGGTTCGAATCCCTCCGGCCGCGCCAGTTGCACCAAGGCCCGCGATTCTCTTCGCGGGCCTTTTTTCATCAACGGGGAGAATCGAATGAGCCACCTGCGCCACACCGAACAACGCAAACGTTTCCGCGCCATCCTCAACGGCACCGAGTGCCTGTCACCGGCCAGCGTGTATGACCCGCTGTCCGCGCGCGTCGCGGAGAGTGTCGGTTACAAGCTGGGCATTCTCGCCGGTTCGGTGTCGTCGAATACCACGCTGGCCGCGCCCGACCTGATCGTGCTGACGCTGACCGATTTCGCTGACCAGGTGCGGCGCATGATGCGTATCAGCGATCTCAGCCTGCTGGTCGATGCCGACCACGGCTACGGCAATGCGCTGAATGTGATGCGCACGGTGGAGGAACTGGAGCACGCGGGGGTGTCGGCGATGAGCATCGAGGACACCTCGCTGCCGATCCGTTATCAGCAGCCTGAAGGCAAGGACGAACTGATTTCAGTCGGCGAGATGGTCGGCAAGCTGAAAGCAGCTGTTGCCGCGCGCCGCGATCCTTCGACGGTGATTGCCGGCCGCACTGCGGCGCTGAAAGTCGAGGGCACGGAAAAAACCGTGGAGCGGGTCAGGGCCTATGCCGCGACCGGCGTCGACTGCATATTCATCATCGGTGTCGAAAGCGCGGAACAGGTCAAGGCGGTGCACGATGCCTCGAAGCTGCCGGTGATCATTGGACCGGGCAAAACATCAGCCACGCGCGAGGAATTCGCCCAAGCCGGCGGCCGTGTACTGCTGCAGGGCCATCAGCCGGTGGCTGCGGCGGTGAAGGCCCTGCGTGAGGTGTATGCGCATTTTTACGGCGGCGGCAGCGCGGCCGACCTCAAGGACAAGGTCGCGTCAAACAAGGACATGGACGCGCTGGTGTTTGCAGCAGACTACAAAAAATACATGGACGAGTATTTACGTAAATAAGCTTACGATAATAAGTACGTAAATGAGTTTACGTTAATGAGTCTACGTTGATGCGTTTGCGCTGAACTCCATCAGGCCGGTCAGGCGGCAACTTGCCGCTGTGACCGCCCGATCGCTGCATTGACCTGCGGCATCACTTTTTCCGCCATCAATTCCATCGAACGTTTGGCCAGCGCCGGATTCACCCAGTCCATACCGGCATAGACGATTTCACCGAAGTCACCGGCTTCTTCGCGCAAGGTGAGGATTTTTTCCGCGACCTGCTCCGGATTGCCGCAAATTACCAGCTTCTCAAACATGTAATCGACAGTCAGCTCACGGTCGTCCTGCTGCGGATGGGTCTTGAAGATGGCGTGGCGTTTTGAGATCAGCATTTTTCTCAGCAGCAGGTCCCAGTAATAACGATAGGGGCTGGCGCTGTCCTGCAGCCCATAACGTCGTGCTGTCTTCTCATCATCGGCAACAAAAATGGTTCGGGCAATGCGCCAGTCGGCAGGGTCGGCTGTTTGTCCTGCCCGCTGTTTGCCTTCGGCGTAATTGCTCCAGTGCGAGGGCAGGTATTGCGACAGCAGGAAATTCGCCGACAGCGGGTGGAAGTCGCGCTCGCCCATGGCGATCACGCCTTTGGAGCCGGGTGCGACCACGGTGCCGACGATTTCGGGGCGCGGTTGCTGGTACGGTTTGTACATCCGGCCGCGACCGATAGCGGCGTTCTGCGTGGTGGCCGTGGTGACTTTGAAGCGGTTGCCGGGCAGGTCAATGTCATAGGGTACGTCGCGTTCCCAGATGGCGAGGATCACGTCCATCGCCTCGGCGAACAGCTTGTTGCGGTCCTCGGCAAGCATGCCCAGCGCCTCGGCGTCGGAGGGCAGCGCGCCCGGGCTGACGCCGAAAATGAAGCGGCCCTGCGCCAGGTGGTCGAACATTGCGGCGTGCGCGGCGATCAGCGTCGGGTGCGAGTGCGACAGATTGGAGGTGCCGGTGGCGAGTTTGATGGTTTGCGTGTGGTGAATCAGTGTTGCCAGGAAAATGAAACTGTTGGTGACGTTTTCCGAGGGTTCGGTCAGGTGTTCGCCGACAAAGGCGTCGTAAAAACCCAGCCGGTCGGCGAGGATGATGGCCTCGCGGTCTTCCTGCAGCGTAACCGCGGGCGGGCGCTCCGCGGGGTGCAGCGGCATTGTGAAATATCCCAGGCGCATGGTGTCCCCTCAGTTGGCTCGGCGCCTGTCTTCGGGCCGTGGCGATTCAATGTAACATCGGCCTGTCGTCGTCCACAATGAGGCCATCCGCAATGAAAGCACCACATGACCATTGATGCCATGAAACCGGGTCTCAAAGGCGCCACTGAAATCATGGTCGGCACGCGTGACACCGCACCACATGTCGGCAGTGGCAAGATCAAGGTACTGGCAACACCGGTGCTGGTGATGCTGCTGGAAGAGGCGGCGTTGAACGCGGTGGAAGGTTTGTTGCCGCCCGGTCACCAGACGGTGGGTACCCGACTCGATGTCAGCCATACCGCGGCGACGCCGGTGGGCATGCGCGTGGTGGCGTACGCCGAGGTCAGCAAGGTCGAAGGCCGCAAGTTGACGTTCCGTGTGTGGGCCGAGGATGCGGTGGAGCGCATCGGTGAAGGTACGCACGAGCGCATCATCGTTAATGTCGAACGTTTTGATGTCCGCACCCAGGCCAAGGTGGCCGGTGCCGGAATCAAAAAATAGTTATTTAAATCAAAGACTTATAATATAACCCACAGGCGGGGCTATTTTCCCTGCTGCGGGCGCTGGTCGGTGATCGTGTTTTCGATGACGGTGTATTCACCTTCGACATAGGTGTCCTGATGCGCGCGCTGCAATTTGCGCTTGAGCCACCACAGCCGGATCAGGAATACGCCGGCAAGGATGGCGCCGGCAATCAGCGCGATGCCGATAAAAAAGAATGCGGCCACGAGGACCAGCAGGCCCAGCGCGAAAAACACGATGCGCTCAAGCAGTCCGGCCTGCGGGCGGGCGGTGACGCGGATATGCGGATTTCGGGGATCTTGCGATTGGTTCATGACGGGGCGGTCTCCTTGAAATCATCAGACCGCGATTCGGAGCCGGCGTTCAGTAGTCCGGGTTGAAGCTTTTAATGATGGCGCTGCCGGATTTTTCGTCGGGTTCCAGTACCAGCAGTTTGCGCGCCTGGGCTTCTTCGAGCAGTTTTCCAAACGAACGGAAACCATAATAACTCTCGTTGAAACCGGGCTGACGGCGCTTGAGCGTTTGTTTGACCATTGAAGGCCATATTTTGTCCTCGGCACCACGTTCGGCGAACAGCGCTTCGATGGTTTCCATGACCAGATCCAGTGCTTCGGCTTTTTTGTCGACACCATCTTTCTCGCCGCCGGCTTTGTCAGTGCCGTCCCTGTCGCCGGCATCGGCGCCGGCTTTGGCTGCCGCGGACGGTGCGGTTGCGCGCTTTTTTCGGCTTTGCTGTTTTTTGGCTTTTTCGCGGGCGAGGTCGTCGTAGAAAATGAATTCGTCACAGTTGGAGATCAAGAGATCGGAAGACGACTGTTTGACGCCGACGCCGATGACCACCTTGTTGTTCTCGCGCAGCTTGGACACCAGCGGCGAAAAATCGGAGTCGCCACTGATGATGATGAAAGTGTCGACATGGGATTTGGTGTAGCAGAGGTCCAGCGCATCGACGACCATGCGGATGTCGGCGGAATTTTTTCCCGACATGCGCACATGCGGGATTTCGATCAGCTCGAAGGCTGCTTCGTGCATCGGTTTCTTGAACTCCCGGTAACGCTCCCAGTCGCAATAGGCTTTTTTGACAACGATGTCGCCCTTGAGCAGCAGTCGTTCCAGAACCTTCTTGATGTCGAAGTCGGGGTATTTGGCTTCACGCACTCCCAGCGCGACGTTTTCAAAGTCGCAGAACAGCGCCATGTTTTTGGTGTCGGATGCGGTGCTCAAGTCAATTTCCTGATGATTGTTACCGCTGATTGTGGGCCTTTGCCATGGGTTTGTCGATGCGTGCGGGTTTTGCCGGCAGGGCGAGATGTGACGTAAAGTACAGTTGGTATTTAATACAATCCGTTCAGGTTTTTAAAAAACACATGGTCATGCTGGATAAAACCGATCACCTGGCGGTGCTTTTTGCCGATGTTGTCGAAAGCACCGCGCTTTATCGCCGTCTCGGTGATGTTGCGGCCTTGCGTGTCATCAACGTCGTCATCGACGAAATGAAGTCGGTGTTGCCCCTTCACCAGGGGCGGCTGGTGAAGACGCTGGGGGATGCGGTGATGTGCCTGTTTCCGGATGCCGATTGCGCGGTCGAGGCGGCGGTGGCGATGCAGCATGCGGTCGCCGCGCTGGAACCCTCAGGCGAGAAAATGCAGATCCGCATAGGGCTCCATACCGGCCCGGTGGTGATCGGCAGCGAAGACGTTTATGGTGACACCGTCAACGTCGCTGCTTATCTGGCGGATGCCGCCACGGCAGGGCAGATACTGATTGCCGAGGAGACGGCCAAGGACATGGCCCGCGAGCGGCAGGATGCGATGACGCCGATTTTTGATGCCATGCTGAAAACGACGCTGGCCAAAACAGCGGTGTGCGAAGTGCAATGGCGCGATGATCTGACGGAACGCACCAATCTCAACTTGAACATCGTTCGCACCATTCCGCAGGACGTCGGAAGCCTCGTGCTGCTGCTGCAGGGGGTAGAGCGCCGTGTCGATTACTGGAACGCGATGCTGACCATCGGCCGGGCGCCGGATTCCGGGCTGGTCGTTACGGATACCCTGGTGTCACGGCGTCATGCAACGATCCGCGTCGAGCGAACCCAATTCTATCTGGTGGATCACAGCATCAACGGCACCTTTGTCACCCGCGCCAGCGGCGAGGAGATCCATGTGGTGCGCCGCGAAATCATGCTCGAAGTGCGGGGTGAAATCCGTCCCGGGTACAGCAGGACGGGCCGTCCCGGACCGTTCATCGAGTTCCGCCGTGACCGGCGGTCGATGTACCGGGTTTAGGCCCGCATTAAAATCAAAAGCATCAGACGCCGATGAACGCGGATGAACGCCGATTAAATCCAAAACTGCCTTCAACGCGATCAGTCGGGATGTGTTGATCTGCGTTAATAGGCAGTTAAACCGGTTCTGTTTTTCCCTAACTCATATCAGCCAGGCCATTGACAACGGTCTGGCCGTCGCGGCCTTTGGCACGCGCTTCCTCAGGTGACTCCTTGCCCAGTGCCGTCTGCGCAATCATTTCATACATGTCGGCGGCGCCGAGCAGGATGCGCGGCGTCATGCCGGCACCCTCAAAAGTTTTGGCGATTTCGAGCATTTCCGGTACCCAGCGGTAGGCCTTGGGCGGCATCACCGTGGTGCGGCTCAGCACCCACTGGCGGTTGTCCGCAGCGCTTTCCTGCAACTCGCGGTCAAGTGCGGCATCGACGCCGAGGCGGCGCGCCGCCATCAGCATTTCGACGCCCAGGGCCACGGCACCCTTGGTGTATGAGGCGTAACACATCTTGATGGCGGAGGCATCGCCGATGCGTTCGCTCATCACCCGGACCTTGATGCCGTCGCTGGACAGCTGCTCCAGTTCTGCGGCCTTGGGTCCCGAGACATACATGCGCATGCTCGCCTTGCCGCGCGGCGGCGGGCCGATGATGCCGGCGTCGATAAATTCACCACCGGCGGCGCGGATGATGGCATCAATTTCATGGGCGGTCTGCGGTGCGATGGCGTTGCAGTCAACGAATGTGCAGCGTCTGCCCGTGGCCTGCATTGCGCCTGCTGTTGCGCGCGCATTGTCGACGGCGGCAGCAGGGTTGAGTATCGACAGGATGACGTCGCAGGTCTCGACCAGCTTTTGCATGGAGCCGCAGTCATTGAGTCCCGCCTCGCGGGCGAGGGTTTGGGTGCGTGCGCTGCGTCCGTCGAGCGCGGTGTGGACGGCAAAGCCACTGTTCTTGAGGGTCAGTGCGACGCCCTGGCCCATGTCGCCGGGACTGACAACGCCGATATTCTGGATTTTCATGGGGCTTCCATTTGAGGGATAAGTGCGGAGGGATAAGTGCGGAGGAGGAGTGCGGATTGATAAGCACGGGTGGATGAGTGCAGGGCTATGCTGCAATGTTGCGATAAAATACACGCCACCGCTTTCTTTCAACAAGAAGATTCTGGCTCCGGGATGCGGATTCCGCTATTTGGCCGCGCTGGCCAGGTTCTGCGTTCCTTGCCAGGATGACCGCGCCCCTGGCCATGCTCCCGACTGTGCTACCGATTTTCCGCATCGTTTTGCTCAGCATCCTGACGCACACTGCCTACAAGGGCAGCAAGGTGCTGATGTCGCTGTCGGCACTGGAGCTGGGCGCCAATGAGTTTTTCGTCGGCATGCTGTTTTCCACATACGCGCTGTTTCCGCTGCTGCTGTCGGTGTTTGCGGGCAAAATTTCCGACCGCATCGGTTTTCGCCGGCCGATGCTATACGGTACCATCGGTTTGCTGGGCGGGCTGGCGCTGCCATTTCTGGTGTTTCGGCTGGAAATGTTGTACGTCGCCGCCGCGCTGATCGGTTTTTGCTATATCTTTTACACGGTGGCCGTGCAGCATCTGATCGGCGCGCTTGCCGAAGGTCATGACCGCACCAAAAACTACAGCTGGTTCAGCCTCGGCATCGGCATGACCGCGTTGCTCGGCCCGACTTCGGCGGGTTTTCTGATCGATGCGGTGGGCCACCGCACAACTTTTGCGGTGATGGCGGCGTTGCCGGTGGTGCCGGTGCTGCTGCTGGGACTGTGGAGCGGCTGGTTGCCGAAAATCACCCGTCCCAGAGCGAGCCAGGCGGAAAAAGCCACGCAGCGCGTGGGTGACCTGTTGCGCAACCCGCCGCTCCGGCGCGCGCTGATCACCGCAGGCATCATCGAAACTGCCCTTGAACTCTACAACCTGCTGTTGCCGATCTACGGCCACAGCATCGGCATGAGTGCCTCCGAAATCGGCCTGATCCTCGGCGCGTTTGGCCTGGCGCTGCTGATCGTGCGCGCGGTGATGCCGCTTTTGGTGAAACGGCTGGGTGAGGAGCAGTTGCTGGCGATGTCGCTGGTGCTGGCGACGGGTGTTTGCCTGGTGTTTCCGTTCGTCACCGGTTTTGCGACCTTGTTTGCGATTTCATTTGTGCTGGGCATGGGACTGGGCTGCGGCAGTCCGCTGTCGATGATGCTGGCTTACAACCGGGCGCCGGCGGGGCGTTCCGGCGAAGCGATGGGTCTGCGCCAGATGGTCAACAAAGGTACGGAGGTGCTGGTGCCGTTTGTGTTTGGCTCGCTGAGCGCGGCTTTCGGCATGGTGCCGGTGTTCTGGCTGGATGCGGTGCTGCTGGCGATTGCGGCGGCGCTGATGCGTGGCGATGCGGCGAAACTGCGAAAATCGGGAGCGGAAAAATGACAATGGGCAGCAGGAAATTGTGGGCGTGTGTTGCGGCATGGCTGCTGGCCGGAACCGCGGTTGCCGCGGCGCCGGAGACGGTGACCTTCCTCAGTGCCGACGGTAAAACGAAACTCACCGGCTATGTGTTTGTGCCGGCGACACCGGGGCCACACCCGGCGGTGGTGATGCTGCACGGCCGCGCTGGACCTTATTCTTCGCTGAAGCGCGGCCAGCACAACGCCGATGCACTGACCATGCGGCATAAAATGTGGGGCAATTTCTGGGCTGAGCGTGGTTATGTCGCAGTCCATGTCGACAGTTTCGGGCCGCGCGGTTATGGCGATGGTTTTGGCAAACATTCCTACAACAGCCGCCCGCTGGAAGTCAGTGAGCAGTTTGTGCGACCGCAGGATGCTTATGGCGCTCTGGCTTACCTGCGCAGTCGCAGCGATGTCGCACCTGACCGCATCGGAGTGCAGGGCTGGTCCAACGGCGGGATGACCGTGCTGGCTGCCATGGGACCGCGACCACCGGGGTTGCAGAAGCCGACGCCGGCCAGCGGTTTTCGTGCGGCAATCGCGCAATACCCGAGTTGCCGCGCCCAGGCAGCGGAACCGGATTACGCGGCTTATGCGCCGCTGTTGATTACGGTCGCCGAGAACGATGACGAGGTATCGCCGACCGTGTGCCGGACATTTGCGGAAAAAATCAACGGACGAAGTGTCGGCCTGGAATTTGTCTGGTACGACGGCGCACACCATTCGTACGATGATCCCGGTAAGACCAAACAAAGCCATGAACCCAACCGGCTTGCGCTGCAGGATACGCTGCGCCGCGCCGAGGCATTTTTCGCACAACACCTGGCGCCGCTGAAACCATGAGTATTGCCCGCAACTGCTACCGTGTCTGCCATGTGCTGACTGTGGTGTTCGCGGTTCTGTGCTGGACCGGTGCACAGGCGGCCACTCAGGTGGCTGCTCAGGTGGCTAATTCATCACGCGCGGCGATCGCTTCGGCGCATCCGCTGGCCACTGCCGCAGGCGAATCGATGCTGGCGCGAGGCGGCAATGCGTTTGACGCCGCGATCGCGGTGGCCGCAGCACTGGCGGTGGTCGAGCCGTATTCATCGGGTCTCGGTGGCGGCGGATTTTTTCTGCTGCATCGTGCGAATGATGGTCATCAGGTGATGATCGATGCGCGGGAAACCGCACCGGCAGGCATCCTGCCGCAACATTTGCTTGATGCCGCCGGCAATCCCCTGCCGGGTGCCACCACGCGCGGCGGTACTGCCGCGGCCATTCCCGGATTGCCGGCGGGGCTGGAGCATCTGGCCCAGCGTTACGGCACCTTGCCATTGAGCATCACGCTGGCGCCGGCCATCCGGCTTGCCGGCGAGGGTTTTGCAACAGACCGGCGTTATGCGCGGATCACCCAATTGCGCGAGAACATGTTGCGCGCAACAAAAGAGACGGCGCTGTTTCTCGATAACGGACATGCGCCGGCTCCCGGTTATCTGCTGCGCCAGCCCGATCTGGCAGCGACGCTGGAGCGGATCTCCCGCGAAGGTGCAGCGGGTTTTTACCGTGGGCCGGTGGCAGAGGGCATGGTTGCGGCGGTCAACGCTGCGGGCGGCGTCTGGCAGATGAGTGATCTCGCAGCGTATCGCGTGGTTGAGCGTGTGCCGGTGCGTTTCAGTTATCGCGGTGCGAGGATTACCACTGCGGCACTGCCGTCGGCGGGTGGCATTGCGCTGGCGCAGGCACTGGGCATGCTGGAGCATTTTCCCCCGGGTGATGTGCAGGATCCGGAGCAGGTGCATCTTGTGGTTGAAACATTGCGCCACGCATTTCGTGACCGTGCACAACTCGGGGACCCCGATCATGCGCTTGTGCCGGTCGCAGAACTCCTTCAAAAAAGTAAATTAAAACAATATGTTACAGAAATTCGCCGGGACAGCCCAAGCCGCTTGCCTCCGCCTACGGTGCCCGCCGCGGGGGCGGGCAGTGTCAACACCACACATTTTTCGATCATCGATGGCGCCGGCAATCGCGTGGCCGCCACGCTGACCATCAACCTGCTGTTTGGCTCTGGCATCGTCGGCCGCGGCACCGGCGTATTGCTGAACAATGAAATGGATGATTTCACGCTGCGCGCGGATGTCGCGAACAGTTTCCAGTTGCGCGGTGGCGCAGCGAACAGCGTGGCGCCCGGCAAACGCCCGTTGTCGAGCATGACGCCGACATTTGTCGAAGACGACAAGGGCGTGCTGATCCTTGGCGCACCCGGCGGTTCGCGCATCATCAGCCAGGTGTTGTTGGCTGCAATCGAATATCTGCGAAATGCGCAGGTTGATTTGCCGCAATTGGTGGCGATGCCGCGTTATCATCATCAGTACTGGCCCGACCGCATTGAAATAGAGCCTGAAGGATTTTCAGCGGCTTGGCGCAGCGCACTGGAAGGCAAGGGGCACCAGATACGCGTGGGCAAGCGTAAGTGGGGCAATCTGCAAGCGGTGTTTCAGCCGCGGGGCGACGGTGCCGCACAGGCGGCGAACGATCCACGCGGCAGCGATGTCGCCTGGTACTGAACTTGAACTTCGGAACTTCAAAATTTCAGAACTTCGGTGACGGGTGAGTGTGCGAAGTCCGGGAGCTTTAGCACCCCATTGGTTTTCCCTCTTCACTTTCACACATTCACCTTTCACGATAACGTCCTGTATCATTTCGCTCCATGAAAACGACATTTCTCGAATTCGAGCAGCCGATCGCCGATCTGGAAACCAAGATCGAAGAACTGCGTTTTGTGCAGGATGATTCGGCGCTGGACATTTCCGAAGAGATTGCGCGGCTGCAGAAAAAAAGCCAGGGTCTGACCAAAGAGATTTATTCAAAACTCAATGCTTGGCAGATTTCGCAGGTGGCGCGTCATCCGCAGCGGCCGTACACGCTGGATTACATCAACGGCCTCTTTACCGATTTCGAGGAAATGCACGGTGATCGTGTGTATGCCGATGATCCTGCGATCGTCGGCGGCATGGCGCGATTCGGCGGCCAGACCGTGGTGGTGATCGGGCACCAGAAAGGGCGCGACACCAAGGACAAGATCTATCGCAATTTCGGCATGCCGCGGCCAGAGGGTTACCGCAAGGCGTTGCGCCTGATGAGACTCGCGGAAAAATTCGGCGTGCCGGTGTTTACCTTCATCGACACGCCCGGCGCCTATCCCGGCGTCGGCGCCGAGGAGCGTGGCCAGTCGGAAGCCATCGGTCGCAACCTTTTTGCGATGGCGGCGCTGAAAACGCCGGTGATCTGCACGGTGATCGGCGAGGGCGGTTCGGGCGGCGCGCTGGCCATTGCCGTCGGCGACGTAACCCTGATGTTGCAGTATTCGACTTATTCGGTGATCTCGCCGGAAGGTTGCGCCTCTATCCTGTGGAAAAGTGCGGAGCGGGCGCCGGATGCCGCGGAAACGCTGGGCATCACCGCGACCCGCCTGAAAACGCTGGGTTTGATCGACAAGATCATTCCCGAACCGCTGGGCGGCGCACACCGCGATTACGACGCGATGATGCAGTCGCTGAAAAAAGCGCTGCAGGAAAGCTGGCGGCAGTTGCGTGACCTGCCGCTCGAAAAACTGGCTGAGACGCGTTTTGCGCGGCTGATGGATTATGGCCAGTTCAAGGAAGCGGAAAGCCGCTGAAATGCGTGGTGCGCCTGAACCCCGGCGCAGATCGGCAGATTCTCCGTCGAAGGACGTTCTGGCGAATCTGGTTCGCGGTATTGTGGGGCAGGAAATTCCCCGCGGCGCAACTATTGCCGTCGGCCTGAGTGGCGGCATTGATTCCGTGGTGCTGCTGCATGTGCTGGTGCGCCGTTTGCGCATTGCGCCGGCGCGCATTTCCGCAATCCATGTCAATCACCAGATCAGTCCGCATGCAGGGCGCTGGGCTGCGTTTTGCCGCCGCCTTTGCCGTGATCTTGGCGTAAAGCTGCGGGTGGTCAAAGTAGAGGTGCCGCGCGGCAACAGCACCGAAGCGGCGGCACGCAAGGCCCGTTACGCGGTGTTCGCCACCAGCGGAGCCGACGTGCTGATGCTGGCGCACAATCGTGATGACCAGGCTGAGACCGTGCTGCTTCAATTGCTGCGTGGCGCCGGCCCTCGCGGTCTGGCCGCAATGCAGTTGCTGCGCCCGGCCGCGACAGACATGCCGCCGATACTGCGACCGCTGCTGGATGTGCCGCGCAGGACCATCGCCACGCATGCCCGGTATTACCGGCTGCAGTGGGTGGAAGATGACAGCAATCGGGATCCGGCTTATCTGCGCAACTTCCTGCGCCACCAGGTGATGCCGGTCATCGAACGCAAAGTGCAGGGGGCCGGCGCGACGCTGGCGCGTGCCGCCCGGCATCAGGCCGAGGCCTCCGATCTGCTCGACGCATTGGCCGCGCAGGATCTGGGCAGTGAAAGCGGTATCAGGATGTGCCGCCTGCCGCTGGCGCTGCTCAGACCACTGGCGCCGCATCGTGCGCGCAATGCCCTGCGTTATTTCCTGCGCTGCAATGACGTGGCGATGCCGGACGCTGACCGCCTGGAGGAATTGCTGCGACAGGCGCTTACCGCGCGTGCTGACGCTCAGATCCGGATTGAACTTGAGGGTGTCGGGCTGCGCCGGTTCCAGGATGTGTTGTTCATTGTGCGGTCTCTGCCCCGGCCGGCTGCGACATTTGAACAGGTATGGAATGGCCGCGGGGTGCTGGTGTTGCCGCAACTGGGCGGGTCTCTGCGTCTGGAGCGCAGCAAAGGGGAGGGCATTGCTGCGGATGCGTTGCAGAGGGCGTTGCTAGTGGTGCGGGCGAGACGGGGCGGAGAGGTACTGCGCCCGGCGCATGGTGCGCTGCAGCGCACGGTGCGCAATCTGCTGCAGGAGGCGGCGATGCCGCCTTGGCTTCGCGAACGGCTGCCTTTTCTTTATGTGGATGGCGTGCTTGCTGCGGTACCCGGTGTAGGGGTCGATGCGAAGTTTCAGGCAAGCAGAGATGAATTCGGGTTGCGACCGGCCTGGTTGCCCGATTGATTCAGTATCCCGCCCTCTAACGGTGCACGTCTGCAGGTTTGCCAAATCCGGGGGGCTTTGTTAATCTGCTTTTGTTGGTCCACAAGATGAGAATAATATCCCGTTATCCGCGGGGG
>Ga0105090_10001227_pt1 | contig 13661 bp, 15 predicted proteins | sample PPLLak3March2015_FD_79110 | JGI IMG/M metagenome (GOLD analysis project Ga0105090, IMG submission 79110) | Freshwater sediment microbial communities from Prairie Pothole Lake near Jamestown, North Dakota, USA - PPLs Lake P7 Core (1) Depth... | ecosystem: Environmental > Aquatic > Freshwater >... | reverse complement strand
TCGGCAACGATCGCGTGCAGAACATCGCGGTGCAGGTGGCGCCGGGCGTCGAGCCCGCGCAGGCGATGGTGGAGATCGAGCGCGTCGTCCGACGCGAGCACGGTCTCGCGCCGGGCGCCGACAACGACTTCACGGTCGTGGACCGCAAGCAGTTCCTGGCGACACAGCAGCAGACGACGCAGATCCTGTCGTTCCTGCTCGCCGGCATCGCCGGCGTCAGCCTCGTGGTGGGCGGCATCGGCATCATGAACATCATGCTGGTGACCGTCACCGAGCGGACGCGCGAGATCGGCATCCGCAAGGCGCTCGGTGCGACGCGCCTGAACATCCTCACGCAGTTCCTCACCGAGAGCGTGGTGCTGTGCGTGCTCGGCGGCCTGCTCGGGATGCTGCTCGGCAGCGGCGCGGCCCGCGCGCTCGCGAAGTTCGCGGGCTGGCAGACTTACGTCACGCTCGATGCGCTGCTGCTCGCCTTCGCGTTCAGCGCGGGCGTGGGTCTAGTGTTCGGCTTGTGGCCGGCGCGGCGCGCGTCGAAGCTCGACCCGATCGCGGCGCTGCGCTACGAGTGATGCCGGCCGCCCCCGCGCTGCGCGTCAGCAGGCGCAGGCCTGGATCGTTTTCTTCGGCGCGTCGAGCGTGCCGACCAGTTCGGCCACCGACGCCAGATCGTTCTGCGCGAGATAATCGGCGATGCCCGCGTTGATCTTCCTGCAGACCAGCGGATCGTAGAACAGCGAGGTGCCGACGCCCACCGTCGTCGCGCCCGCGATGATGAACTCCAGCGCATCCTGCGCGGTCTGGATGCCGCCCTGGCCGATGATCGGCACGCCGAGCGGCCGCGCGACCTCGGCCACCTGCATCACCTTGAGCAGCGCGATCGGCTTGATCGCCGGGCCCGACAGCCCGCCCTGGATGTTGCCGATGACGGGCCTGCGCGTCTTCACGTCGATCGCCATGCCCATCACCGTGTTGATCACGGCGAGCGCGTCGCTGCCGGCCTCGATGCAGCGCCGCGCGTTCTCCCTGATGTCGGTCTGGTTGGGCGACAGCTTGGTGATCAGCGGCTTGCTGGTGACTGCGCGGCACGCCGCCACCACGCGCGCCGACATCTCCGGCACGTTGCCGAACTGCACGCCGCCTTCCTTGATGTTCGGGCAGGAGATGTTGATCTCGATCGCGTCGATCGGCGAGTCCTCGAAGCGACGCGTGGTCTCGACGTAATCCTCGATGGTCGAGCCGCAGACGTTGGCGAAGAAACGCGTCTCGCCGAAGTCGAGCGTGGGCAGGATCTTGTCCAACACCACGTCCACCCCCGGATTCTGCAGGCCGATGGCGTTCAGCATGCCCATCGGCGTCTCGTACACGCGGTGCGGTGGGTTGCCGAGGCGCGGCTCGCGCGTCGTGCCCTTGAGTACGATGGCACCGACGTCGGTGTTCGAGAAGCCGTCGACGCGCGTGTATTCCTCGCCGAAGCCGACGCACCCCGATAGCAGCACGATCGGCGAGGCGAGCTTCAAGCCGCAGAAATCGACGGCGAGGCTGGAGGGGAGCGGAGAGGACATGCGGATATTCTACGGTGTCAGGTTTGCAAGTTCTGCAAGATTGCCCTTGCGTGCACGCTAGCTGGCCGGCCCTGGCCGGCGGCAATCTTGCAGAACTTGCAAACCTGACACCTCGCTAGCCGGCGATGAACTTTTCCAGCTGCTCGATGGTTTCCTGCTGTTCCTCGATCACGGCGCGCACGAGGTCGCCGATCGAGATCATGCCGACCATCGAACCGGTGCGGTCCACCACGGGCAGGTGGCGGATGCGGCGCGAGGTCATGATCTCCATGCAATGGCGCACGTCATCCTCGGGCACGACCGTGGTCACCGGCGAGCTCATGATCTGCCAGACCTCGGTCTCGGCGGAGGAGCGGCCGAGCAGGGTGACCTTGCGCGCATAGTCGCGTTCCGAGACGACCCCGACCAGCTGCCCGTTGCGCAGCACGGGTAGCGCACCGACGTGCCTGTCGGCCATGATCTGGATCGCCGCGAGCACCGGCTCCTCGGCTTCGACGGACCAGATGTCGTGTCCCTTGCGGGCGAGCAGGTGCTTGACGCGCAGCATGGCCGGTACCCCTTGAGCGGTGCGCAATGCGCCCGATGGCCCGATTCTATGCCACTGAACGTCGTGCTGTTCCAGCCGGAGATTCCGCCCAACACCGGCAACATCATCCGGCTGTGCGCGAACACCGGCGCGCGCCTGCACCTGGTGCGGCCGCTGGGCTTCCGCGTGGATGCCAAGGCGGTGCGGCGGGCCGGCCTCGATTACCGCGAGCTCGCGGACGTGCGTGAGCACGCCGACCTGCGGGGTTGCCTCTCCAGCCTGGGCCAGCCGCGCTGGTTCGCGTTCACGACGCGTGGCAACAGGCGGCACGACGAGGCGGAGTTCGCGGACGGTGACGCGCTGGTGTTCGGGCCGGAGACCCGCGGCCTGCCGGACGACGTGCTGGCAGCGTGCCCGAGCGAGCGTCTCCTGCGCATCCCGATGCTGGCCGGGGCGCGCAGCCTGAACCTTTCCAATGCTGTGGCCGTGGCCGTCTACGAGGCCTGGCGGCAGCTCGGGTTCCGCTAGGCCGTCTCGGTCTTGATGGTCCGCACCATCAGCGTGTGCACGGCCTCCCTGGCCGGGGCGCCTTCGTAGAGCACGCGGTAGATCTGCTCGCTGATCGGCATCACGACGCCATGGCGGCGTGCCACGTCGCGCACGGCGCGCGCGGCCAGCACGCCCTCCACGACCTGCCCGATCTCCTGCTGGGCCTGCTCACGCGTCTTGCCGGCGGCGAGCAGCAGACCGCAGCGGCGATTGCGCGACTGGTCGTCCGTACAGGTGAGCACGAGGTCGCCGAGGCCAGCCAGGCCCATGAACGTCTCGGGCTTGGCGCCGAGCGCGACGCCGAGGCGCATCATCTCGGCCAGACCGCGGGTGATGAGCGCCACGCGGGTGTTGGCACCGAAGCCGAGGCCGTCGGAGATGCCGGCACCGATCGCGAGCACGTTCTTGACGGCGCCGCCGACCTCGACGCCGGTCATGTCGCTCGAGGCGTAGGCGCGGAAATTCTCGTCGGAGAGGCTGCGGGCCAGCGCCATCGCGTAGTCGGCGTCGCGCGAGGCGACGGTCATCGCGCTCGGCAGGCCGGCGCCGACCTCCTTGGCGAACGTCGGGCCGGAAAGCACCGCCGTGGGTACGGCAGGCCCGAGCACCTCGTCCGCGACCTCGTGGGGCAGCTTGCCCGTCTCAAGCTCGAAGCCCTTGGTCGCCCACGCGACCCGCTGGCCGGGGCGCAGCAGAGGCTTGGCGCGCTCGAGCACCTCGCGGAACGCGTGGCTCGGCACGACGACCAGCAGCTGCTCGGCGGCCGCCATGGCGCGCGCGAAGTCGTGCTCGATCTCGAGACCGTCGGGCAGCGCGATGCCGGGCAGGTAACGGCTGTTGACCCGGTCGCGGGCCATGGCCGTGAGCTCGTCCGTCTCGATGCCCCAGAGGATCGCACGGTGACCGGTGCGCGCGAGGTGTGCGGCGAGCGCCGTGCCCCACGAGCCGGAGCCGAGCACCGCGACGGACGGCTTCGACCCGGGGTCCCTGGAAGCCGTCACGCTGGCAACCGTCTCAGGTGACGGAGCTGGCCGCGGGCGCACCGCCGGGCTGCTGCTGTTGCGCGCGTGCGTGCAGCGCCTCGAACGTCACCAGCGGCAGCAGGAACGGCGGGAATCCGCCCTTCACGACCAGTTCGGACACCGTCGCGCGGGCGAACGCCATCAGGTAGTTCGGGGCCACGATGCTCAGCACGTGGCCGAGGTCCGTGGCGGACAGGTTGCGGATCAGGAACGCGCCGCCCTGTTGCAGCTCGAGCAGCCACACGACCTTGTCGCCGGCTTTCGCCTCGAGGTTCACCTGCAGCACGATCTCGTGCATGTCCTGCGCCAGTGCCGTCGCACGGGTGCTGATGTTGAGGTTGACCGTCGGCGTGCCCTGCACGCCGGTCATGAACGGGCCATTCGGCGATTCGAACGAGCAGTCCTTGATGTAAACCGCCTGCGGGTTCACGACGGGCGCGGTCGGGTCGGCGGCTGGCTGGGTCTGCGGGGTCTGCTCGGTCATGTTACGGTCGTCCTCGGGAAAGGGATGGTTGCCGGGTAGGCCGGGATCAGTTGCGGCCCGTCAGCTCGTCGAGCTTGCCGGCCTTGTCGAGTGCATAGAGGTCGTCGAAACCGCCGACGTGGTGGTCGCCGATGAAGATCTGGGGCACGGTACGGCGCCCGCCGCTGCGGGCGAGCATGACGTCGCGGTCGGCGGGATTCTCGTCCACCTTGATTTCGCGGAACGGCAGGCCCTTGCGCCCGAGCAGGGCGCGCGCCCGCTCGCAGTACGGGCACCAGCCCGCGGAGTACATGACGATGTCCGGGGTCGCGGCCACTCTGCCCGCCCTCACTTGCCCTTGGCGCCCGGCTTGACGAGCGGCAGGTTCTCCGCGCGCCAGGCCTGCAGCCCGCCCTTGAGGTTCACGACCTTGCCGAAGCCCTGGGCCTGCAGCAGGCGCGCGGCGGCACCGGAGCGCATGCCGCTCTCGCAGCAGGCGATCACGACCTTGTCCTTGTACTTCTTGAGGCTCTCGGCACTGCCCGCGACCTGGTCCTGCGGCATGTGGCGGGCGTCGAGGATGTGCCCGGCGTCGAATTCCGCCTGCGTGCGCACGTCGAGCAGCAGCGCTCCCTCGTTGATCAGGCGCACCGCGTCCATCGGCCCGACCGACCGGCCCCCGCTGCGGGCGCGGCTCGCCTCGTAGGCCAGTACCGCGAGGGCGAGGACGGCCGTCCCCCCTGCGAGGAAGGGGTGCCGGGTGATGTATTCGAGCAATCGCTCCATGGCGCGACCGGGCAAAAAAGGATCGCGGATTATAGCAGCCCCGCCGACACGCTAGACTTGTGCGCTTTACAGCTGCCCCAAGCCCGCCCACCCAGGCATGCCGACCCACCGTTTCCGCATGGATGCCCGGCCGCGCCACCGGTTGCGCGGCGGCTGGCTGGCCGCTGCGGCGGGCCTGCTGCTGGCGCTGGGCGGCCTGCCGGCGGCCGACGCCTGGGGACAGGGCACCCGCAAGCCGACGCCCGCCCAGAAGGAAGCCGAGCTCAAGAAGGTGAACGCGCGCATCGAGAAGGTGCGCAAGGCCGTCAACGCCGACATCGAGAAGCGGGACCGGCTGAGTGCCGAGCTGCGCGATGCCGAGCTGGACGCACAGGCCGTGCGCCGCAAGCTGGAGGATCTGCGCGTGCAGCGCATTGCGGCCGAGGCCCGGCTGGAGGAACTCGAGCGCGAAAAAGCCCGTCGCGAGGCGGAGCTCGCGGCGGAACGCGGTGCGCTCGCGGGCGAACTGCGCACGGCCTACGTGAACGGCCGCGAGGAGCAGCTCAAGCTGCTGCTGAACCAGCAGGACCCCGCGTCCTTCGGTCGCATGCTCACCTACTATGGCTACTTCGGCCGCGCGCGTGCCGAGCGCATCGGCAGCATCCGCGACAAGCTCGAGCACCTCGCGTTGCTGCGCGAGAAGATCGCCGCCGAGGGACAACGTCTCAAGGAACTCGAGGAGCGCCAGGCGCAGCAGCTGGCCTCGCTGAAGGGCGCGCAGGACAAGCGCGCCCGGGCCGTCGCGTCCATCGACACTCAGATCAAGACGCGCGGCGGCGAGATCAAGCGGCTGGAGTCGCAGGCGCGCAGCCTCGAGAAGCTGGTCGCGGACCTGCGCAAGGCGCTCGAGAACCCGCCGGTGGCGAAGCGGGCCCCGTTCGAGCCGCTGCGTGGCAAGCTGCCCTGGCCGGTGCAGCAGGGCAAGGTGCTGGCTCGCTTCGGCCAGCCGCGCGCAGGCGGGTCGATGAAGTGGCAGGGCATGCTGATCGGCACCGATCGCGGGGCCCGGGTGCGCGCGCCGTTCGCGGGCAGGGTGGCCTATGCCGACTGGCTGCCCGGCATGGGCCTGATGATCGTGCTCGACCACGGCGGTGGTTACCTGAGCCTGTACGGGCACAACGAGGAAGTGTTCCGGAAGGTCGGCGACCCGGTGGCCGCCGGCGACGTGATCGGCGCCGTCGGCGATACGGGCGGCCACAACCAGCCGGCGCTGTATTTCGAGGTGCGCCGCGGTCGCGAGCCCGTCAACCCTGAAATCTGGCTGCAGCGGCGTTAGGCGGGCGATTATGTAAATAGCCGCCGCATTCGCGGCTGGCAGCGCGCCTACGGGGTCGCCCAGACTGCGGCCTGCGTCAAGGAATGCCGTACCGGCGATCAAGGAAGATCCGGGCTGGATAGACAGGCCCGTACAAGCTCCAAGGACCCACGATGCACCTCGCGGTGGCGCTGGACGATGCGCCTGCACCAGTCAGCGCAACGTCGTTCGACCCGTACGGACAGCTGGTCAAGATGCTGCTGCCGCGTGCGCAGTCGATCGCCATCTACGACCGCATGGGACTGCCGGTCTGGCTCAACGACGGCGTCGATTCGCCCGAACTGCACCGCGTCCTGCAGGACACGCTCACGCGGGAGTCGGTCCTGCAGGGAGCGGAAGACGGCTTCTCCGAGGTCGTGGACCGCGATCACTCGGCCTACGTATTCCTGCTGCGCGATCCCGATGGCCGCCTGATGGGGGCGGTCGGCATCCTGTGCCGCGACTCCCGCCAGGCCAGCGATCCGAGGCCCTTCCCGATGGTGCAGGGCCTGCTGCGGCCGGCAATCGAATGCCTGCAGCGCGAAATGGTCGCGCAGTACAGCATCGGCGACCTGCAACGCAGCCTGACCATGCGCGACCGCGACCTCGAGCTGCTGCTCGGTGCGTCGCAAGGGGATCCGGCCGGCGAGTCCCCGGACGACTTTGCGCAACTCGTGCAGGGCTGCGTCGACCACCTCGGTTGCAGCGTCGGCGCGCTGCTGATCCCGGACAAGAACATCGCCGTGTGCCGCACCGGCCAGGGAATCGCGCCGCGCACGGGCGCCGAAGTACTGACGCGCACCCACCGCAACCTGCTCGCCTGGAGCCAGCTGCATCGACGGACGATGACGGTCAACCAGCCGGCCGAGTCCGGCCCGCTCGGCTCGTTGCCATACAAGGTGCTCTCCTGCCCGGTGATGCACGGTGCGCAGCGCGTGCTCGGCCTGCTGGTGCTGTTCAAGCCGGCGCAGGCGCCGGACTTCGACCTGCGCCAGGTGCGCATCGTCGAGCTGCTGACCCGTCGCGTGGCCTACATCCTCCTCAACTCGTACGACCCGGGGACCGGGCTGCTCACGCGGCCTGCCTTCGAAAAGCGCGCGCAGACGCTGCTCGGGCAGGAGGCGCACGTCGGCAACCACTGCGTGATCTACGCCGACATCGACCGCCTGCACGTGCTCAACGAGAACCTCGGCATGCACGTCGGCGACGACATCATCGCGCGAGTCGCCGAGACCGTGCGTCGCCAGCTCACGTCGCGCATGCTCGCCGCGCGTATCTCCGGTGACCGCTTCGCGGTCTTCGCCGCCGACACGTCGCTCGACGCCGCGCAGTCGATCGCCGAGAACCTGCGCGAAGGCCTCAACCGGCTGGGCTTCGTGGCGGGCTCGAGTGCCGTCGAGGTGTCGGCGAGCTTCGGCGTGGCGCGCATCGCGGACGGTAAGCATCCGCTGTCGCACGCGCTGGCCGCCGCCGAGATCGCCTGCAAGGCCGCCAAGGACCGCGGCCGCGACCGGGTCGAGGTCTACGAGGAAGCCGACCAGAGCATCGTGCGCCGCTACACGGATGTGACCTTGGTCGGCACGCTCCGCTACGCCCTCGCCAACGACCGCTTCCGCCTGGAGGCCCAGCCAATCGTGCCGCTGAGGCCGCCGCTGGCCGGCGCCAAGTTCGAACTGTTGCTGCGCATGACCGACGAGCGCGGCCAGAGCCTGTCGCCCGAGAAATTCCTGTCGGCGGCCGAGCGTTACCAGCTGGCGCCCGCCATCGACCGTTGGGTGGTGCGCCGCGTGCTGCAGACGCTGAAGCCGCATGCCACGGCCCTGCAGCGCCGTGGCGCCTGTTTCGCGATCAACATTTCCGGCCAGTCGCTCGGCGACGCCGATTTCTGCGGGTTCCTCGAGGGAGCCCTGCGCGAGTGCGAGCTGCCGTCCTCGCTGCTGTCCTTCGAGCTCACCGAGACCGCGGCGGTCGCGAACATCGTGCGTGCCGAGACGCTCATGCGCCGCCTGCGCGAGCTGGGCTTCGACGTCGCCCTCGACGACTTCGGGCGCGGCCTGAGCTCGCTCACCTACCTGAAGACCCTGCCCGTGACCCACCTCAAGATCGACGGCACCTTCGTCCGTGACGTGGTGGGCGACGACCGCTCCCAGGCCATGCTGAGCGCCATCGTGCGGCTTGCGGAAGCCATGGGCCTGCGGACCGTGGCCGAGTGTGTCGAGAACGACCAGATCCACGCCATCGTCCGCCAGCTCGGCGTCGAATACGGCCAGGGATTCTCGATCGGCCGGCCCAAGCCGCTGGAGCAGGTGATCCCGGCCGTGCTCGGCGTTACTATCTGAGGCCCTGTCGCATCTCGAGGCCCCCGGTGCCCAAGGGCATCCACACATTGTTCGCGGTCGCCGCCGGGGCCTTGCTCGGCGCCGGCGTGATGCTGGCCCGCGGCGTCTCCGCGAACCGCGAGCCGCCGCCCGTGCCGCCGCCGGCGCAGCGCACCACCGTATCCCTGCTCGACGAGGTTGCGCGCCACGTGCGCAGCGAATACGTGGACGCGGTGAGCGGCAACCAGCTCGACCTCGCCGCCGTGGACGGCGTGATCGCCAGCCTCGATCCCCACTCGGCCTTCCTGGACGCCGCCGAGTACGAGGCGATGCGCGTCAGCACGACCGGGCACTACTCCGGCGTCGGCATAGAGGTGGCGGAGCAGGACGGCCGCATCGTGGTCGTCACGCCCATCGAGGGCTCGCCCGCCGATCGCGCCGGCGTGCGGGCGGCCGACGTATTGCTTGAGATCGACGGGCAGCCGGTCGAGGCCGGCCGGCTCGACGAGGCCATCGAGCGCATGCGCGGGTTCGTCGGTTCCACCGTGCGACTGGTCGTCGGCCGTGCCGGCGAACCGGAGCCGCTGCAGTTCGAGCTCGAGCGATCCGACGTGCACGTGCGCACCGTGCGGTCGGAGCCCCTGCCGGGCCGCTACGGATACGTGCGCATCACCCAGTTCAACGACGCAACGCCGGGCGACCTCGGTCTGCAGCTGTCGGAGCTGCAGGCGGACGCGCCCCTGGCCGGGCTGGTACTCGACCTGCGGGGTAACCCGGGGGGCGTGCTCGAGTCCGCGGTGCGCGTGGCTGACGATTTCCTGGCGTCCGGCGTCATCGTGCGCGCCGAAGGCCGCACCGCCGACGCGCGCTTCGAGATGCGCGCAACGGACGGCGACCTGCTGCAACAGGCGCCGCTGGTCGTACTCATCGACCGCGGTTCGGCGTCCGGCGCCGAGATCGTCGCGGGCGCGCTGCGCGACCACGGCCGTGCGACGCTGATGGGCGAGCGCACGTTCGGCAAGGGCTCGGTGCAGACGGTGATGCCGTTGCAGGACGGCCAGGCGCTGAAGCTCACGACCTCGCGCTATTTCACCCCGTCCGGCGCCTCGATCCACGATCGGGGCATCGAGCCGGACGTGTCGCTGGCGAGGCTGGCGCAGCCGGTGCCCGCGCTGCGCACGGCGCGGCAGGATCCGGCCGTGCAGGCTGCGCTGCAGTACCTGCGCGATCGCAGCCTGGGCAGCACCACGCAGGTCGCGCTCGCCGGCAACCCTTGATCGCCCGTGCTCCGGGCGGGAGGCACGATCCATGTCACGCGTGCTCGTTCCACTCGCCCCGGGCTTCGAGGAAATCGAGGCCGTCACGCTCGTGGACCTGCTGCGCCGCGCAGGCATCGAAGTGCACACGGCGGCGCTGGCGGACCGGCAGGTGACTGGTTCGCACGGCATTACCGTGACCGCCGACCTCGGGCTCGGTGCCGTGCGCGCCGAAGACTACGACATGATCGCGCTGCCCGGCGGGATGCCCGGCGCCGATCACCTGAAGTCCGATGCGCGCGTGCTCGCGTTGTTGCGCCGGATGGCCGCGGACGGCCGTTACACGGCGGCGATCTGTGCCGCGCCAAGCGTGCTGGCCGAGGCGGGATTGCTCGCCGGCCGCGCTGCGACGAGCTATCCGGGATTCCTGGACGCAGACTCCGCGCCGGGCATCCGGCTGAGCGGGGACGCGGTGGTCGTCGATGGCAAGGTGGTTACCTCGCGCGGTGCCGGCACCGCCATGGCGTTCGGACTGCGGCTGATCGAGCTGCTCGAAGGCGTCGCCGCGCGGGAGCAGGTACAGGCCCGGCTGCAGTTACCCGAACCAGGCAAGTGACCGGCGGGGCCGGTCGCCTGCTGGCCGGGCCGGCAAGGGTGGTCACCAGCTCGGGTCGTCGAACTGCTGGAGCAACCCCATCACCGCGGCGGCGAACATCATGACTGCTGCGATTTCCATGGTCCTCGTCCTCCTGCACGCGCCGGCGCGGCGCGACGTGAATCATGGAGGTGAGATGTTGCAGCCCGTCGCAGGGTTGCGCGGCAGCGGACGAAATTGCGACCAGGCGAGCGCCCGGCGCGCCGAGTCGCGCGGCGGATCACCGGTGGGGCGCAGCGGCCGCGGTGATTACGGTATGGCGACCCGTCGGGGCGTCACGTGAGCAAGGCCTTGCCCGCACCCCACAGTCCGCCGATCAGCAGGATCATGACGGGCAGTGCCGTCAGCCCGAAACCGATCTCGCGCTTGGCGGGGTCCGCGACGTAGCCGACCAGGTAGAGGATCCGGGCGACGACGAACACCAGGCCGAGCCACGCCGCCCAGGTCGGGTTCACGTAGGTGCCGAACAGCCACATCGCCGGCACGAACGCCACCAGCTGCTCGAGGGTGTTCATGTGCACCCGGAAATAGCGCTCGAACACCGGATGGCCGCCGGTGGCGGGTGCGACTACGCCGTACTTGCCGCGTGCCCAGCCGACGAGCATGCCGAAGATCGCGTACTCGAGCAGGGCCAGCGCGATCACGAAGGCGACGAACTCCATGCGGGAACCTCGGTCTGGTTTGTGTGGTGCGGAGATTCCTTTACCATGCTCCGCACGTCAACGGCCCGCCTCGGCGGCCGCCAGCTGGAGGACGAACATGGTGGGTTTCCTGTTGCGCGCCGTGATCACGGCGCTCGGGCTGTGGGTCGCGAGCGAGATACTCTCCGGCCTGACCTTCGACTCGACCTCGAAGCTGGTCGTCGCCGCCATCCTGCTCGGCGTGGTGAATGCCTTCGTCCGCCCGCTCGCATTCATCCTCACGCTGCCGATCACCGTGGTGACGCTCGGCCTGTTCCTGCTGGTGCTGAACGCAGGCATGGTGGCACTGGTCGCGTGGCTGGTGCCCGGCTTCCAGGTCGCGGGTTTCTGGACCGCGGTCGGTGCGTCGTTGATCGTCAGCCTGGTGTCGTGGGCCGCCTCGAGCGTCATCGGCCCGAACGGCCGCATCGAGATCGTCACGGCGAAGCGCTGATGGACCCGAACGCGATGCTCGGGCTGGCCGCCGCAGCGCTGGGAACGCTGCTGGTCGTCGAGCGCGTGCTGCGCGGCCGCGACGTGCCGTGGTTGCGCGCAGCCGCGGACTGGGCGCGACCGTTCCTGCCGCTGCTGCTGCTCATCTTCGGCGGCCGCGCCTTCGCGTACGAGCCGATGCGCGTGCCGAGCGGATCGATGACGCCGACGCTGCTCACCGGCGACTTCATCCTCGTCGACAAGCACGCCTACGGCCTGCGCGATCCGTTCGACAACGAGCGGTGGGTGGGGGCCGGGACGCCCGCCCGCGGCGACGTGGCCGTGTTCCGCTATCCGCACGATCCTGCGCAGCGCTACGTGAAGCGCATCGTCGGCGTGCCCGGCGACATCGTGGAGATCCGCGACGGCGAACTCGTCCTGAACGGCCGGCCGATGCCGCTGCGCGCCGAAGCGATCGTCCTCGACACCGGCTCGCCGGGGCCGGCGGTGCCTCGCCAGCGATTCACCGAGAACCTCGATGGGCGGGAGCACGCCATCCTGCGCTGCACGAACGGGTGTGCCGACGGCCTGAGCGGTCGCTGGGTCGTGCCCGAGGGACACTACTTCGCGATGGGCGACAACCGCGACAACAGCGCCGACAGCCGCTACTGGGGATTCGTCAGCGAGGCGGAACTGGTCGGCCGGGCCGTCGTCGTCTGGTTCCACTTCAAGCGCTTCGGCGACGACTGGGGCCTGCGCCGCGACCGCATCGGGACGCCGGTGGGCTGATCGTCAGGCGAGCCGGCTCGGCAGCGTCACCAGCGCGACGCCGAGCAGCACGACCACCATGCCCGCGACCTGCAGCGGCCCGAGCGACTCGCCGAGGATCGCCCAGCCGAGCACGGTCGCCACCGCCGGATTCACGTAGGCAAAGGTGCCGACGCGGTCGGCCGGCACGCGTTTGAGCAGCCACGAGTACGCCGTGTAGGCGAGCGCCGAGCCGAACACGGCGAGGTAGAGCATCGCGACGAGGCCGCCGGGGCGCCACTCCCAGCGCGGCAACTCGCCCGTGGCGAGCCCGGCCAGCACGAGCCACGAGCCGCCGAACAGCATCATCACCGCGTTGAACGCCACCGGCCCGACGGCGAGTGAGGCGTCGCGGTACAGGATGGTGCCGACGGCCCAGGAGAAGCTGCCGATGAGGATCAGCGCCTGCCAGCCGACCTGGCCGCTCGCCATCGCCTCGCGCGGCCAGACGATGAGTCCCACGCCGACGAAGCCGCACAGCAGCCCGAGCGAACCGCGCACCGTGAGCGCGTGTCCCCGGGGGCCGAGCGCGCCGAGCGCCGCGATCCACAGCGCCGAGCTCGCCGCGAGCAGCGCCCCCTGGTTCGACGGTACGTACTGCAGCGCCACGGTGCTGATGCCGTTGCTGAACGTGATCATCAGCAGCGAGAACAGCAGCATCAGCCGCCACTCGCGGCGGCCGCGGGGGAAGCGTTCGCGCATCGCGACAGCGACCACGGCGAGCAGCACCCCGGCCAGCAGGAACCGCAGGCCGCCGAACAGGAACGGAGGCAAATGCCGTACGCCGATGCGGATGGCGAGAAACGTCGATCCCCAGACGAGGTAGATGGTGGCGAACGCCGCAATCACCTTGAGCCTCGCCCGCGGATCCGCGGGGACGGAGGCGGCGCTCACGTGTGGCGCGTGCCCGTCCGGTACAGCATCAGCGCCAGCCCGCCGACGATCGCGAGGCCGAGCCAGCCGCCGAACTGCAGCACGGCCGGCAGCGCCAGCACGTCGGCGCGGCCCGAGGTGACGATCGGGATGGCGATGAAGATGCCCATCAGCGCCTCGCCGGTGATCAGGCCCGCCGCGAACAGCATGCCGTTGCGCTTGGCCCGCTCGGCCTCCGGCGTCTCGCCGTGCACGCCGAGCTTCTTCTCGACCAGCCAGGCGAGCAGGCCGCCGGCGAAGATCGGTACCGCGAGCTCGAGTGGCAGATAGATGCCGACCGCCACCGCGAGCACCGGCGCGCGAAACTCGGAGCCGCGCCGCTTGAGCCACAGGTCCCAG
>Ga0105090_10001226_pt1 | contig 13667 bp, 17 predicted proteins | sample PPLLak3March2015_FD_79110 | JGI IMG/M metagenome (GOLD analysis project Ga0105090, IMG submission 79110) | Freshwater sediment microbial communities from Prairie Pothole Lake near Jamestown, North Dakota, USA - PPLs Lake P7 Core (1) Depth... | ecosystem: Environmental > Aquatic > Freshwater >... | reverse complement strand
GCTGGAGCGCTCTCTATTACGCTGCGATCGCTTGTCAGGGCCCTGCCGATTTGCAGGGATTTATTCCCGCCAATCAGGATCCCGCTAAAAATCACGTTGTAATCCGCTGATTGTCTTGCCTTAGCGGGAATCAAATCTGTACGGTAACGAACACGGAGAAGCATTTTTTCGGAGTAACTCCATCTTCGCTTTGGTGCAGGCGTTCCCGATGACAGTGATCATCGGGGCGTCCTGCGCATCCCTGACGCCTTTCGGGCGCCAGAAAACCTGACTCCGAGTTTCGGGCCCGGAGGATTCGGTTTGGTGATTACTGACGAATGGGATTGCCGCTGGAACTACTCATCATTGCGATGAGCGTTCCGCTGCGGCTGGTGTGGCCGTTGCGGGAGGCAAGAGGCGCAGCGGAAACACACTTTCAGCTGCAGAGAAGTGCCTAGATCACCTGGCTCAGCCCGGCACTGCCGAAACTTTCGTTGTATTCCGACCAGCCGACAATGCCCTCGTCAGTCATCACCTTGAGAAAGGACAATATGCGCCATCCGGCGTCACACCGCAGCGTTTCGATACGCGTTACTTTCATGTCCTCTCCCGTGGGGCCTAAATGCCGGGCTGAACCCGCAATTCGAAAAACGCCCGCTGCCGCTGCCCCGTGCGGCTGTCGAAGCCGATTCCGAAGTCTCCGTCATCGCCATAGCCGCCAATATCCGACACAAGGTTGCTGAATTGCGCATTCCGGAACTGCGCTGGAAACGTCCGATCGGCGTTTCCTGGCGCACGGCTGCGTATCTGCCCGAGGTGGGGCGGCAATTCATGGAGTCGTTGCGCGACATTGCCACGCCCGCATCCGGCTTGAGTCCGCAACCATCCCGCATGCGCAAAACAAAACCGGGACGCGCCGGACGAACCTGATTCCCCGCCTGTGAGATGATTAACCCGAATTGCCGCAGGCACCTGGAGACTTGAACTTGACCAAAAAGAAAATCAAACAATCCGCCCGACAAGCTGCGCCGGGTTTAGGCAGTAAACAGCGCGGCGGCAGGACAGCGGGATAATCACCACGCAGACACCCGAACCCGGATATTCCCGCCATGCGTTCATTCTTCACCCTGCTGGTATCGCTGGGATTGTGCACCGCACCGGCGGCGGCACGCGAACTCGAAGTCGAAGTGCAGGTGTTGCATATCGGCGGCATCCTGCCCGCGGCCGAGCTTGAGGCCATGCTCGCCGATCCGCGTCTGGGCATCGAAGCGGGTTATCAGCCGACGCGGCTGATTGACGGCGTCACCGCGCGGCGCGAACGCACGATGCCGATCGGCAGCAAGCTGTTTGCCATTCCGCAAACCCTTGCGCTCAACGGCGCACAGGTCGAACGGAAGGGACGCACGCTGCGCTTCAAGGTGCCTGACAGCCACCCCGCGCATGACAGTTACCGACTGAACCACCTGACCCTGCGCACTCCGATGGCGCCCGGCATCGGGCGGCCGCAACCGGATCTGCGCGTCGACCTGCTGAACCCGGTACCCAAAGGCGGCGCCGATGACCTGCCCGTGTTCGGCCGCTACGCACTATTCGACCTCGGCCTGCGCTTGAGTTACCGCTGGGGCAATGAACCACGCGCGGCAAAACCACCCGTGCTGACCTGCCATGCCGACGTTCAGGCGGCCAGCGACGGCCAGTACCGGTTTCGGCCGCGACATCGCGCCGCCGGCCTGTTCCGCTTTTACGCTTCGGTCGCACAAAGCAATCCGCCTTCGCGACCGCCCGCGGGACAACGCAGCCTGCAAATGCGCGAACCCTTTCCCGAACCCCTGAACGGCTGGAAACTTTCGCGCAACCACCTCGTGCAATTGCAGATCGATGGCCTGTCCGTGGAACGTTTGTCGGTGTACGGCGAGCAGGCCGGGCCCGGACAATGCCGGCGCACCCTCGGTTACGAGGCGCTGTTCGCCGACGGAAAATTTGTCACCGTAGAGCGCTCGCTCTACGAAGACGGCTGCAAGGGCGCGGAAACCAGCTCCAGCCACAATGTTGAAGCCGAGTGGCTGGATGACGGCAAACTCGCCCGTTATGTGTCCGGCACGCAAACGGGCAGTCAGTCCTGGGACGGCTTTGCCGCTGTTGCGGATCCGCGTTGTGCCGGAGATCCCGCACCATCGCCCGCAGAAGTTGAGGCACTGCAGGCCGAGCTGCAACGCATCCGCAGCGCCTTCCTGCGCCCGTGATTGCCATGGATCTGATCGCCGGCATATCCGCCATCCACCCGCTGGTGCTAATTGCATCCATTGCACTGATCCTCGTCGATGTCCTGCTGCTTTTTCATGCGCTGCGGCGCGGCATGCAATACGCCTCGGCTCGCGAATGGCCACGCCTGCAGGTGCACGCCGACAGCGTCGACTTACAAAGCGTCATCCACTCGCGCGAAGGCCTGCCGACCTCGACCACCCGGCACTACGAAGCGGTGTACACCTTTCGTTACCGGGTCGAAGGCCGCGAATACAGCAAACAGACCGTGCGTTCGGTCGCTGACCGCGCCGAGGCCGAGGCGCTGAAGGCCGGGCAAACCCTCAGCTTCATCTACAACCCACGCCAGCCCGAACAAACACTGGACATGCCGCCGGGTCCTGCGCCGTTCATGATCACCGTGATTGGCCTGCTGGTCGTCAACGCGATGGGGCTGGGTCTGATCAGCAATCTGGCCGCGTTTTTCAGCGGCGACCTGCCATGAACCGCCGCCCGCAACAAAAGCAGCCGGCATGAAACCCGACTTGGCACTCACGCTGTTCGGCTCGGTATTTGTCATCATCGGACTGCTCTTCCTGCCGGTGGCCTGGCGAAAAATCCGCGAAGACCTCAACAGCCAGCGCTGGCCACAGACCACAGCCACCTTGAAAGACCTGGAAGTGGTCAAACGCATCCATGAACGTGATGCCACGGAAAACTACCGCCAGTTCGTCAGTTACAGCTGTAAACTGGTTTACGAATATCGCGTCGGTGTCGGCACACACAGGGCGGAACACTGGGAAACCGGCAATGATCGCGAACACGCCGTGCAGATCGCCGCGGCACACAAGGCCGGTGAACAGCGCAGCATCCATTACAACCCGGAAGCGCCTGAGCGTTACCGGATCGAGGCGGTTTCCGGTTACGGGGGACTGCTGTGGTTATTGCCGTTTGCGGGATTTGCAGGATTTGGCTGGCTGGTGATTTATGTGGGCTGGCGGTTTTATGGTGAATGACGGCCGGAATTTCCTCATCGAATGCGGCAGACGCCAGAGCGCGCATTGGACGACCCGCATTGGATGACCTTTAACCGGTGAAATCGATCGTCTCTTCCGCGCACCTAATGCGGGAGACACTCGCATGAAAATCAACCCCCGCCGCCTCTCTGAGAGCATTTTCACCCTCATGCTGCTGCTCGCGTTCTGCCTCGTGCTTCTGGGCTTTGCGATACGTTATTACGCGCTGACAGGCTTCCTGCAAAAGGATCTGAGTGCTGTGGTCGAGGCCCAGCAACTCGCGCTGGCCAGTTATGTCGCCCGCGACGTTGACGACAAGATTGTCCAGCGCCAGGCATTGCTGGAGCGTCTTGCCGCTAACCTGTCGCTCGATTTGCTGAAGCAGCCCGAAGAACTCAGGGTCTGGCTCAAAGAACATTTCGAATATCAACCTCTGTTCTCTGCGGGCCTGTCCGTCACCGATGCGCGCGGCATCGCGCTCGCGGATTACCCCGCGCTCCCCGGGCGGGTGAATAAGGATTACGCAGACCGGGATTACATCCATTCCAGCCTCGCAGGAAACTCTTTTGTCGGCCATCCGGTGATGGGCCGTGCCGCAAAAGAACCTGTGCTGCCGATCGCTGCTCTGATCATAAACAGCAAAGGCGAAGTCTCAGGCTTGCTGGCGGGTATCACCGCACTCGCCGCCCAGGGCTTTCTGAATTCACTGCTGCAAAGCCGGATTGGTGAAACCACCCGCGGATTCCTGCTGATTTCGCCACGGGACCAGCTGTTTGTTGCTTCATCCCGACCGGAGATGGTACTCAAACCCACACCGCCTCCCGGCGTCAATGCACTGCATGACCGGGCCATGGCGGGTTACCACGGCACAGGAATCCAAACCATATTGGTATGACCTTACAGGGAGTTGCACAGCCTGCAAGGCGCAGAATCCTAAATTCAAGTACTGTCCCTGTATGCACGATAACGCACATATAACTCCTTCCGCCAGCTTGTAGTGATGGCCAGGGATACCGGACGACCCTGGTCACTGAAGCAGGCGCTGTCGCAGGTACTCCAGATGCCACCGTCGCGACGCGGTCCAACCGGTGACCAAAATCAATTAAAGAAGCCAGAAAATCGGTATAGTCTTTACACTTTCCACCCATCGTAAATTTCCATCTAGGGACAACCATGCTCCGTATCTACGGCTCCGCCAACTCCCGCGCCCTCCGCGTCATCTGGTTGGCCGGCGAACTCGAACTCAAATACGAACACAGCGACTGGCTGCCGCGCGCGCCGGAGACGCAGACCCCCGCTTACCGCGCACTGAATGCCAACGGCCGTGTGCCGACCATCGATGACGACGGCTTCATCCTGTCGGAGTCGATGGCGATCAATATCTACCTCACCCAAAAACACAACAGCCCGCTGTGGCCCGCCGATCTGAAACAGCAGGCACTAGTACTGCAGTGGAGCCTGTGGGAAACCGACCGCCTCGACCGCCAGATCGTTGATTACGTGCGCCACACCGTGGCGCTGCCCGAGGCCGAACGCAAGGCCGATATCGCTGCCGCAAACTGGAAACAGGTCGCACCTGCGTTTGACGTGCTGGAAACCTCGCTCACCGAATCGACCTGGCTGATCGGTGAAGCGTTTACCGTTGCCGACGTCAACGTCGCCGGTGCGCTGTATCGCGCGTTGTCGATCGATCTCGGCAAATGGCCGCGCCTCGATCACTGGATGAAACGCTGCTGGGCACGTCCGGCCGCCAAAGCTGCGCGTGCAATGCGCGAGTAAGACAAAAGTTGCACAAAAAATCGGGCGGGCTGTGATGCGGGTGCAGCGGCAGACGGCGCCCTGTCAAAAAATTATTTAAGTTATTGATTTTATTAATAATTTTTTAAGTCTTACGCACACTAATGCTTGGCGCATGCCAGCGTTTGAAACTACAATCATCCGCGTCGGCGCATCGAATCCAACAATAATCCGACCTAGCCGTGGAGGAGTAAATCATGCTGGTACGCACACAGTGGATGGCTGTCCCGTTTTTCCCGTTGATGTTTGCTTTGCTGGTTGCGCCGCTCGCCGCGCTGGCCGCCGAAAATTTTCCCACCCGGCCGGTGCGCATCATCGTGCCCTACCCGCCCGGCGGCACCACGGACCCGACCGCGCGCGCCTTCGCCGGCTGGTTCAGTGAAAAATTCGGCACCACGATGGTCATCGACAACCGGCCCGGCGCGGGTTCAACCATCGGCCACGGCATCGCCGCCAAGGCGACACCCGACGGTTACACGCTGGTGCTCGGCACTTCCGGCGGGCTGGTGGTCAGCGCCGCCTTCGGCTCCAAGCTGTCGTATGACCCGGAGAAGGATTTCACGCCCATCGGCGTCGGTGTGTTTGTGCCGTTCCTGATCGTGGTTCATCCTTCAGTGCCCGTGAGGAATGTGAAGGAACTGGTCGATCTCGCCAAGGCGCAGCCCGGCAAGATCAATTTTGCGTCGCCCGGCACCGGCACCCCCAACCACCTCGGCATCGAATTGCTGACCTCACTCACCGGCGCGAAGTTCACGCATGTGCCGTACAAGGGCGGCGGCGCGGCAACGGTGGACCTGCTTTCCGGCCGGGTGCAGGCGATTTTCGGCGGGGCCGCGCCGTGGCAACCGCACATGGCCACCGGCAAGGCGCGCGCCATCGCCATCGGCCACCCGACGCGGCTGAAGTCGCTGCCAGACGTTCCCGCCATCGCCGAAACCTATCCCGGTTTCAACAACACCACCTGGTACGGATTCCTAGGACCCGCCGGCATACCGGCGCATGTGGTGAAGCGAGTGAATGCCGAAATGAAAAGCGCCGTCGCAGATCCCGGCATCATCAAACACCTGGAATCCATCGGCATGGTTCCGACCTCCACCACGCCGCAGGAAATGGGCAACATGATCCGCACCGAACTCGCACGCTGGCGCAAGGTCATCAAGGAGGCGGGCATCTCGCCGAACTGAGCATACAACCCATGCCTGCAACAACGGACGCAATCCCTGCGTCCGTTTTTTTGGGCAGAACAATAATGAACCGCCAGTCCCGCCCGATGCTGCCGACACTGGTGAAATAATTCCTTCATCCCGGGAGTCACGGCAATAACCCGCCGATATCGGCACCACGCTGTGCATCGGGCAGCACTACACGGCATCACCGGCCCGCGTATTCGATGCCTGTCTCACGCCGCGACTGGCGGGATATGGTTGTTTGCGACCGCGTCACGCGTCGATGATGAGCGTGGTTATCGATGCGCGCGCCGGCGGTACATTCTGTTTTGTTGAACGCCAGGCCGGCACCCTTATCGAACACCGCGGCCACTATCTTGAAATTGCGCGGCCTCAACACCTTGTGTTCATGCTGCATTCACCGGATTGCGCGCCACAGGCTACGCGGGTCACGGCTGAATTCACGCGATGCGACGCAGGCTGCGAGCTGCGCATGATGCACGACGGATTATCCGCGGATGAAGCGACGTCCCCAAGAGGACTTCCTGCGGGGCGCGCTGGACGGGAATGCTTTACGGCCTGGGAGTGGTGCTGGCCCGGGACATCACCGGGATATGACTATAAATCATTGATTATAAACAATAATTTATTCAACGGCGGTCTCGTAATGTGTTGCGTAATGAACGGCCAACCTGCCACAGGATAAAGCCGCGCTGCAACCAACCGGCTGCGCGCAGCGGGCGCAGCGCCGCCACCACCAGACCCACCCCCGCCAGCGCCGCCGGATAACGGCGCACATATCTCAGCGCGGCAATGCCGCGATCGATCCATACCAGACGCGGTTGCCACGACACAGCAGTCTGGGCCAGCACTGCACGTTGCGCCGCAGCCCGGGCCACCAGCTGCTCGCGCCGCGCCGCCAGTTCATTGAGCTTATTCATTGAGCTGGATTCATTGAGCTGATTCATTCAATTCGCTGCTCATAGTCTGGAGGTCAGCTGTTCGCGGTCCTTGGCCAGTTCACCGATGCTGGCATCGAACAGACGCGACTTGCTGCGCAATTTTTGCATGGCGACAACCCACAAGCCGGCGCCGGCCGCGAGGAAAACCGCAGTCAACAGCGCCAGCGTCAGAATCCGGTGGGTTTCCCAGAACAGGACCACGATCAATATGGCGAGCAGCACCAAGCCGACACCGAGGCAGAACAACGCCGCCATGGCCGAAATCAGGATCGCCGTCAGCCGCGCCCGCTCTTCGGCGAGATCCGTGGATAACAGCTCAAGGCGGGTCTGCACCACCCCGACCAGCGTCAACGCCAGCGTTTTCAGTGACGCCAGCAGGCCTTCCGCCTCGCGGGATTCGGCCATGAAGAATTAACGCCGGGCGATCAGCAGGCCGATCAGCAGTCCGACACCGGCGGCGATGCCCACTGCATTCCACGGGTGGTCGTGCACGTATTCGTCGGTGACACGGGCCGCAGCCTTGGTTTTCGCCAGCAGTTCTTCCTCGGCGTCGAGCATCTTTTCCTTGGCGACCTTCAGGGATTCCTGCACCCGCGTGCGCACGGCAGCCAGCGCTTCGCCGCCCTGCCCGGCCGAAGCCTTCAGCAGTGCCTCGGCATCCGAGACCACGACTTTGAAGTCGCTGATCAGTTTTTCCTTGGTGACATCGCCCGCAGTATTGGTGTTACTCATGTTTCGGTTCCTTTCGGTTTTGGATTAAAAACTACGGCCGCACCATGCGGTCGCTATGGATAGATACACATAATACCAATACCTATGGGCTGATTAGCCCTAAATCAAGCCGTATTTGCCCTGCGCAGCCCGTATTTTCCACTCACCGCGGTGGCACATGGCCGCTTACGGCAGATCAGAAACCAAATCCTTGGCTGCACGGCCGACGACCTTTGGCAGGGTCAATTGCCTTTCGCTGATGGTGTCATGGGAATAATGCAGTTCCTGTGTCGCCTCCCAGGCCACCGTGCCGTCCATGCTGTCCCAGATCTGGAAAAACAGGCGCAGATGTGCGGATTTGGTTTCGACAATACGAAAACCCAAAGTTCCCCAGCGATCCTTGGCGCTCTGGCCGAAACCCTGCAATTTGATCTGCGCCAGGTAACGCACCCCGGCCGCTTTGCCGACCTGCTGCAGAATTTCCTTCTTGAGCAGGCCGGACTCGCGATAATCGTTGTACATCCGGATATAGTCGTCGGCATTCCCGCTCTTGTTGACGGCACCCAGCGTCTCCGCAAGCGGCACCACACGTACGCGCGGCCGTTGCTGCTGCATGACCTCGGCAAACACCAGAGCAACGGCCTGTTTCTCTTCTTCCTGTCCGGTGGTTGCGGAGGGCGTGAGAAAACCAATACCGTGGGCCTCCAGATCACCCGCTTTCAGGGAAATATTGCGTTGCTGCAGCGTGGGATAAATCTGTGTTCCCCCGACACAACCGGCGAGCAGACATATGCCGATCATTGTGGGCACAAAAGCCCATCTCCGCCCAATCCTCGGCCAGATCATTTCAGACCCTTTGTCTGTCTCCATGCTGACAAGCTTGGGGCCAATTGGACTCCGGCAAATTGACCCATGTCAAACCTTGTCGCGCAGCGCGGCCAGCCGCGCAAGGCACAGCTGGGTAAACGCCAGCCCGGACAGCACCGGCACCAGCAGGTTCACCACCGGCACGTACAACAACAGCGACAGCAGGATGCCGAGCAGGAACAGATCGCCGCGCGAGTTGCGTATCAGCTGCGAGAATTCTTCGGGGCTGGCGTGTTCCGCCAGCGCGTCATAACGGAGCAGGCGCTGACCGAGCCAGGCCGAAGTCAGCACCGGTGCCAGCACCGCGCCGATCCACGTCAACCACAGCGGCAACGTGAAAATCCACAAGGCGGCAAAAACAGTGACGCCGATGACTGCGTTGCCGATACTGCCGGCCAGTGTGCCGCCGCCGGCACGCCGCAGATCCGGGTAATAACGCTCGGCAACAAATTTTACGATCACCGGCATCGCAACGATTTCGGTGATCAGCAGCGCGGTCACCAGCATTGCCGGCAGGATGGCAATCAGGACCACCAGCGCCGCCGTGTAGTCGATCACCCAGTTTGCGCTCCAGCCCTGCAGCCAGCCGGCGACTGTGGTCGACCCCATGGCTGCGGTGATGCCTCCAGTCCAGGTGTCCCAGAACAGCCACGCCAGCACCACCCATACCACCAGGCTGCCCAACATCGGCAGGAACACCAGGGCGATGATGCGCCGGTCGAACAGGTTGCCCGCGGCGCGGGACAAAGCGGTAACGGCGGCGCGCATCAGAGGCCTCTAATACGGCTGATCACCATCTAAATCCATCTCCAAAGGACCAGCAGCAGCGGCGCCAGTATCGCCGTCATCAGACCATTCATGCCCATGCCTAGGCCGGCAAAAGCGCCCGCCTGCTCGCTGACTTGGAAAGCGCGCGCGGTGCCGATGCCGTGTGCTGCGATACCAACCGCAAAACCGCGAACCCCATGATCGGTGATGCGCAGGCCGTTGAGCACATATTTGGCCATCACCGCGCCGCTGACACCGGTCAGCATCACCAATACCGCAGCCAGCGACGGGATGCCGCCGAGCTTTTCGGCAATACCCATCGCAATCGGCGTGGTCACTGATTTCGGCGCCAGCGACAGCAGCGTGGTTTCACTGGCGCCAAGCAGCCAGGCAATGCCCACTGCGGACACGATGGCGGTCAGTGAGCCGGCCAGCAGCGCCACGACCAGCGGCAGCGCCAGTTTTTTAAGTTTGCCGAACTGCAGGTACAGCGGCACCGCCAGCGCTACTGTCGCCGGACCGAGCAGAAAGTGCACGAACTGCGCACCATCAAAATAGGTCGCATACGGCGTTTCGGTCAGCGTCAGTGCAGCAACCAGCATCAGGATCGCCAACAGCACCGGGTTCAACAACGGGTTGAAATGCGCTCGCTGGTAAATCCAGTACGCAAGCTGGTAGGCAAGCAATGTCAGGGTCAGCCCGAGCAGCGGGCTCGCGGAGAGATAAACCCAGACATCGGCGATGCGCGGGGTCATGCGCCTCCGTCCCCGTCATCCGTTCCGCTGCGGCCACGCATCAAGGCCTGCATCACCAGTGCACTGACGCCGATCGCCAGTGCAGTGCTGACCAGTATCGCGGTGAGTATCGGCAACCACTCACCGGACACCCGCGAAAAATGCACCATCACGCCGACACCGGCGGGTACGAACAGCAGCGACAAATGCTGCAGGATGCCGTTCGCGGTATCGCGCAGCGGCACGGCGAGGCTGCCCCGCACACACAGGCTCAGGAACAGCAGCAGCAGGCCGATCACCGGCCCGGGGATCGGCAGGCCGGCAAACTGCACCAGCACCTCGCCGATCAGTTGAAACACCAGCAACACCGTAAGGGCACCCAGCATGACGTATTGTCCCTTGAATCATTGCCTTTAAGTCAGATGACAGTATTGTAAACGCCGACTCAGGCGCAATGCCGGGATACAATGCCGGGCATGCTCGAAGCTCCCGAAAAACAATGGCCTCGCTGACGCGTACCCCCGCCTGGCGTGCGCTGACTGCGCACCGCCGCAGCTGGGAGCAGCGTTCCCTGCGCGAGCTGTTCGCCACCGATCCGGAGCGTTTCGCGCGGTTTTCTGTTGAAGCCTGCGGACTGCTGCTCGACTACTCCAAAAACCTGATCGTCCCTGAAACGCTGGAACTGCTGCTGGAACTGGCTCATGCACGAGGATTGCAGGATCAGATCCGCGACCTGCTTGCCGGCAAACGCGTCAATACCACCGAAAAACGCGCCGCCTGGCACAGCGCATTGCGCGCCGGTGAAGACGCGCCGCGCGAAGTACGCAAAACACTGGCCGCGATGCGCAAACTGGCGACTGCGCTGCGCGACGGCACAGTACACGGCGCCACCGGTCGTCCGATCACCGACGTGGTCAGCTTGGGTATCGGCGGCTCCGCACTGGGTCCGGCGCTGGCCGCCGACGCCTGTGCACCGGATGCCGGATCACCACGGGTTCATTTTGTCACTGCACCGGGTGAAGCGCTGGAACGGACATTGGCGCGGCTCAATGCAGAAACCACCTTATTCATAATTCAGTCGAAAAGTTTTTCGACGCAGGAGACCCTGGTCAGTGCCCGGGCAGCGCAAGCCTGGTTGATCGCTAGGACAGGCGCTGGCAATACCGGAGCACACTTCGCAGCGGTGACCGCGAAGACAGAGGCCGCGCTGGCCTTCGGCGTGCCATCCGAACGCATATTTCCGGTTTGGGACTGGGTTGGCGGACGTTATTCCCTATGGTCGGCGGTCGGGCTCCCGGCCATGATCGCGATGGGGGCAGATGCATTCGACGAACTGCTGGCCGGTGCCGCGGACATGGATGTCCATTTCGCAGCCGCACCTCTGGAAAAAAACATGCCGGTGCTGCTGGCACTGATTGGCCTGTGGCACGCCAATTTCTTCGACATGAACTCACGCGCGGTGATTCCCTATGCGCCGGGGCTTGCACAACTGCCGGCCTGGCTGCAACAGCTTGAAATGGAAAGTCTGGGCAAAAGTGTCAGCAGTCGTGGCAAGGCCCAACGTCAGGGTACCGGTGTCGTCGTGTGGGGCAGCACAGGCCCTGAGTGCCAACACTCATTTTTTCAGTTGCTGCATCAGGGTACGCAAGAGGTACCGGTGGATTTTATTGCCTGCTGCCGGCAGGGCACCGGAAATAACGATTCCGCAGACAACACGGCCGAGGTAATGCTAGCCAACTGTTTTGCGCAATCGGCGCTGCTGATGAGCGGCGTGACCGAAGCCGAGACCGGACAGGCTCTGCTCGCCTCCGGCAGCAGTGCGCGCGAGGCGGCGCGGCTGGCGCCGCACCAGGCGCTGCCCGGCAACCGGCCGAGCAACACGCTGCTGCTGCCGGCGCTTGATCCGCGCAGCCTCGGCGCCCTGCTCGCGCTCTACGAACACCGCACCTTCGTGCAAAGCGCGATCTGGGACATCAACGCCTTTGACCAGTGGGGTGTAGAGCACGGAAAACGCCTCGCCGGCGGTCTGCTGCCGGAATTAACCGCAGCGGCGCCGTCAGCAAATCACGATTCATCGACTGATGGCCTGGTCAATTATTCAAAGCTGCACAACCGGAGAAAGTCATGAACGACGAAGCCCTGAACATGAGCATCCGCAAGTTCCTCAAAACCGTCGGCGTCAATTCACAGCTGGCGATCGAGAAAGCGGTACGCAAGGCCATCGAGGACGGCAAACTCAAAGGCAGCGAGTCGCTGCCGGTGGCGATGACGCTCAGCGTCGGCGCGCTGGCGCTGGAAGTGAAATTCGACGGGGATCTGAAACTGGATTGAAAATCAGGGTGGCGGCTGAATTTGCAACGATAGAATCTGCCGCAAAAACCAGCTGATACTTCAGATTTTCATGATCTGTTCGCGGTAATAACGCAGCTCCGCGATGGATTCATGGATGTCGGCCAATGCCTCGTGTTTGCCGTGTTTGACCATGCCCCCCAGGACTTCCGGCTTCCAGCGCCGCGCCAGCTCTTTCAACGTGCTGACATCGATCAGGCGGTAATGAAAATAATCATCCAGCTTCGGCAGGTACTTCACCAGGAAACGCCGGTCCTGGTGAACGGAGTTGCCGCAGATCGGCGACACGCCTTTCGGCACATGCTGCGCCAGAAACGCGATCATCTGCGCCTCAACCTCGGCCTCGGACAACGTTGACGCTTTCACCCGATCAATCAGCCCGGATTTTTTGTGGGTCGATTTATTCCAGTTGTCCATCACGTCAAGCACCGAATCCGGCTGATGAATCACCAATACCGGGGCTTCGGCCACGTTGTTGAGCTGCGCGTCGGTGATGACGATCGCGATTTCCAGCACGCGGTCGGTTTCGGGGTTCAGCCCGCTCATCTCCATGTCAATCCAGATGAGGGCGTTGGGATCCTGTGCCATAATGATTTTGACGTTTTATAGATGCGATTTATTAAACATGTAATCGGGAATTTTCTGGCACTTATTGTGTCACATGCCCGCACCCACTCCCCATATAAATAAATATGCATACTTTCGGCCTGATTTTTCTCGCTGCCCTGATGTTGACTGTCACCGCCCGGCTCTGGCTGGCAAACCGCCATGCCACGCATGTGCTGGCCCACCGCAACGCTGTGCCGGCGCAGTTTGCCAACGTCATCACGCTCGAAGCCCATCAGCGCGCGGCTGACTACACCGGCGCCAAGACCCGGTTTGCGATGGTCGACCTGCTGGCAGGTGTTCTCGTCACGCTGGCATTCACCTTTGGCGGCGGGCTGCAGGCGCTGTACGAACTGACTACGACCTGGTTCGAGCCCGGCATCCTGCGTGGCCTGGCGCTGATCGCCGGAGTCGCACTGGTGACCATGGTCATCGACATCCCTTTCAGCCTCTACCGCACCTTCGTCATCG
>Ga0105090_10001225_pt1 | contig 13671 bp, 11 predicted proteins | sample PPLLak3March2015_FD_79110 | JGI IMG/M metagenome (GOLD analysis project Ga0105090, IMG submission 79110) | Freshwater sediment microbial communities from Prairie Pothole Lake near Jamestown, North Dakota, USA - PPLs Lake P7 Core (1) Depth... | ecosystem: Environmental > Aquatic > Freshwater >... | reverse complement strand
GTCATGTCTGCATTCCGGCACCTGGTCGGCGCCTCCCCTACCATACTACGCCGTCACGCCGTCAATAACCTTCAGGCCGGACAAATGACGCGCTTTGCGGGAATCCGCTGCGGCCCCGGGGACGGGGCGGGCGCGGGATGCTGATGGACTGCATGTCCAAGAACGGGATTGATTCAAAAGTCTGGCGCGCCCGGAGGGATTCGAACCCCCGACCAATGGCTTCGGAAGCCACTACTCTATCCGGCTGAGCTACGGGCGCAGAGTGGGTATTTTAGCAGAGTGCGGCGGCGCTTTGCGGATTTGCCGGCAGTTAGGCGTCTGGCTCACTGCCTCAGCAGCGCATGCACACGCACGCCGGGCAGGTTGTGCACATGCAGCACGCCGTTCAGCGCCGTGGCGCGGTCGCGGATGCTGTGGAAGCCGTGCTTGATCTGGCCCAGCGACTTCAGGCCGATGCCGTCGTCGGCGATGCTCAGGAACAGGTGGGTTTTCTCCCCGCGCAAGCCCACCCGCAGGCGGACCTGGATGTGCGAGCACAGCGCGTATTTCACCGCGTTGCTGACCGATTCCTGCACGATGCGGTAGGCGGCCAGGTTGGTCAGCGGATCGAGTTCGTCCAGCAGCAGGCTGTTGCCCTGCAGGTCGACCTGATAGCCGATATGCGACACTTCGCACAGCTGTGCCGGGCTGCCGTAGGTGATCGCGGCATACAGGCCCAGCTGGTTCAGTTCGTCCGGGGTCAGGGCGTTGACCACCGACTTGAGCGAGGCGCTCATTCTTTGGGTCAGACGTTCCAGCGATTGGGTGCTTTCGCGCCGGTCGGCGCCGCCGTCGGCCTGTTGGGTGACGCTGATCTGCGCCTGCATGGCGGTCAGGATCTGGCCCATGTCGTCGTGCAGTTCGCGCGCCAGGCGCTTGCGCTCAAGTTCTTCGCTGTGCATGCTGCGCCGGGTGGAATCGGCCAAAGCCGCCAAGGCCTTCTGCAAACGGCCTTTATCGGACTGCAGGGCGTTCTCGCTCAGCTTGAGTTCGTCCACGCTGGCCCCGAACAGCAGCGCCATCGAACCCATCACCGCCACGAACAGCTGCAGCTCGAGCAGATTGCCGGCATTGCCGCGCAGGTGATCATCGACCGCGATCATGATGCTGACCGTCAGCACCGACAGCGCCGCGCCGCGCCAGCCGTGCAGAAACGAAAACACCACTACAGCCGCCAGCAAAAGGATCTGCAGCATGGTCGCCAGCCCGGCCTCGGGATTTGCGTCAATGACTTTGCTCAACAGCAGCGCGAACGGAATCAGGTACAGATAGATCAGCGCCGAATTGATGACCCGCCTCGATCCGGCGTGGTTTTTCGGAACCAGCAGCCAGAGCGCGACCGGAAACACCAGGATGATGCCGACGAACGCACCCATGAAATGGCTCAGGCCGAAATTCAGCAGCACGGGGGCGCTGTCCGGCAGGATGATCGGCTGCATGTCGACGATCCGGCCCTGACGCACATCGCCGACCATGCCTTCGCTGAAGATGTACCAGAAGTCCTTGAGCGTGAACAGCGCCGCGACCAGCACCGCCGACACGTGCAGCAGCGACATGCCGCGCAGGGTATGCGCGTTGTCCGGACGGATGCCCTGTTTTTGCACCAATGCCGCGCCGGCCATGGGAAACAGCGGGTGCAGCCAGTTTCCGATGAGCAACAGCAACGGGCCCTGCGCAGCATACGAGCCGCTCAAAGTTCCAAAACTGAGCCAGGAAACAATGAAATACTGCAACATCGAAACCGACCCGAACAGCACATACCAGGCCGGCCATTCGGCTCGCGGGCGCATGAAAGCGACACTGAAAATCAGCCCGGCAACCAGCATCCAGTGGAAGAAGCCGGTGAAGAAAAAGCCGGCATGCAGCGCCAGCGCCGGCAGGATCCAGAGCAGGGGCGGAAGAGAGGGCCGCATGGGTTTCATTATCGGCGGCAGGTCGGTCTGTTATCGGGCATGCATAAGCCTACCAATAAATCGCCTGTCTAAAGCAAGAAAATTTCTGCCTGCCTGCCGGGAAATCCGCCATAATGAAGCCATGATCCGCATTCTGCTCCTCGACGACCATGGCATTGTCCGCGAAGGCATCAAACGCCTGCTGGATACACAGCCCGATTTCGAGGTCTGCGCCGAGTGCGAAACCCCGCAACAGGCGTTCACCCTGATCTGCCAGCACGAACCGGACTTCCTGATCACCGACCTGAGCCTGGCGACCACCAGCGGCTTCAGCGTGATCGAGCAGCTGGAGCACTTCTCCGGCAAACCGAGCATCGTGGTGCTGAGCATGCACGACAACCCGGCCCTGGTCGCCAAGGCAACCTCATTGGGCGCCAACGCCTACGTCACCAAGGCCATGGCCGCCAAGGAACTGGTGCCGGCCATGCGCGCGGTGCTGGATGGCCAGCCGTATGTGTCCAGCGATATCCGCATGCTGAAAAGCACCACGCCGCCCAAATTAAGCAGCCGCGAACTGGACATCCTGAAGCTGATGCTGCGTGGCCTGGCGCCGAAGGCCATCGCCTCCGACCTGGGCATCAACGACAAAACCGTGTACGGCCACCGCGCCAACCTGATGCTCAAGCTGCAGGCGCGCAACCTGACCGAACTGCAGGAAAAAGCGGTCCGCTTCGGATTGATCGAGTAAGGCCGCCTCATGTGCGGCATCACCCGGTTACGCTGAAATACCAGCCGGTTGCGGTCTTGCCACGAAGTCCATTTCGCTAGAAATAAATGCGGATTCCTGCCTCGAAGGTTCGGCCGGGCAAGGGTGCGAAATCCTTCAGGTAAGAAGTGGATACGCGCGCTTCCTCGTCGGCGAGGTTGCTGCCGTCCAGAAAGACCTGCAAATCGGTGCCGCCGGCTGTCCAGCTGTAGGCGATGTTGGCGTTGACCATGTTATAGCCATCGGTTTCGGTTTCACCCGGCGCGGTCTCATCCTGGTCGTATACGTGCACCAGGCCGAAACCGGCCGTCCAGTTGCCGAGTTGCCAGGCGATGTCGGCACCCAGACGGGATGGCACGATGCGTGGCAGGTTATCCCCGCCTTCCGTGTTTGTGTTGACGCTGTCTGCCAGCGCGTTGAAAGTCCACAAACCGCTTTGGTTTTCCAGGAAATCCCAGCTCAGCTGCGCTTCCCAGCCGGTGAATGTGGCATCGGTCTGACTCCAATAGGCAACCGGAAGCTCGTCCAGCTCCTCATCGCTTCCTTGCAGATAGATGAAGTTGTCGTATTCGGTGCGGTATACCGACACGGAAGCGTCGATTTTGCCGTTGTGGAAATGCAGGCCGATGTTGCCGCCGATGGATTCTTCCTTGTCGAGATCTTGGTTGCCGATCTCAAACGTTCCGGTGGCCACGTGTGGACCGAAGGCGTAAAGCTCTTCAGCCCGCGGCGCGCGCTGCGCGCCGTCGAAAGTCGCCGTCAAGTGGAAAAGATCGCTGATTTTCCAGATGCCGCCGAGTGAATAACTGAATGGATTGTAGGACCGGTCCGGCAGGCCGACGGCATCGGGCTTCAAGCTGACATCGTCGTACCGGGCGCCGATTTCCAGCTTGAAGTCCCCGAACTCACGTTCCTGCAGCACGAAGAAACCCCAGTCGGTGGTTGAAGTCGGCGGCACGAAGGCTTCATCACCGACGGCTTCGAAATCGTTGTCGACGTATTGGATGCCGAAAGCGCCATCCCAGCCGTTCCATTGTTTCTGGGCGGCTTCCAAGCGGACTTCCAGGGTGTCGCTGAAGAATTGCGTGCCGGTTTGCGTGCCTTCCAGTTCGGTGTGTTCATAGTCGGTATCGGCCAAACGCATCACCAGCGACTTGAAGATGCCGACATCGTTGATGCCGCCCTGCAGGTCAAAACGGCTCTGAGACATATCGATGCGCACCAGTTCAGCTTCTTCTTCAGCACCGTCTTCGTCATGATCTTCTCCGTCATGCTCTTCTTCGTGCGCATGTGCGCCGGGCGGGATGCCGTAATTGGTTTCAAAGCGGTTGTAGGATGCGCCAAGCCAACTGTTGTCGCCGAACCAGGTCAAACCGGCTGCAAAGGAGTCGGCCGTCAGATTGGAGTTGGGTTGAGTGCCTTTGCTGAACTCATCGAGCGATTCGCCTTCGGCGAGCTCCTCATCGATCAGCGCTTTCGAGAAGGCATATCCGGGAATGTCGTAATCCTCGAAGTCGCGGGTGACGAAATCGATGTGCCAGCTGAAGGACTCGTCGGCGAAGTTGCCGTCAAGCCTGCCCATGCCGGTGTATCCGTCATTGGCCGAGTTATAGCGGAGTTCGGCTTTGCCGCCGAAGGCCTCGGCGTAGGGCGTGGTTGGAATCCGGCCATCCACTACGTTGACCGCGCCGGCGATGGCACCGCTGCCGTAAAGCAAAACAGCGGGACCGCGCAGGACTTCAATTTGATCGGCCAGAAACGGTTCAAGCGTCACCGCATGGTCGGCACTGACGGTCGAGACGTCCCCGGTCAGCATGTTGTTGGCCAACACCTGCACGCGGCTGCCTTCCTGGCCGCGGATGATCGGGCGGCCGACGCCGACGCCGAAGAAGGTCGACTGCACGCCGGCCTCGCCCTCGACGGTTTCACCCAAGGTGGCGCCTTTTGCCCTGTTGAGCTCTTCACCGGTCAACACGGTGATCGGCTTGGCGATTTCGTCAATGCCGTTGCGCAACGGCGAGGCGGTGACCTGAACGCGGTCCAGCTCAGCGGGCGCGGGGCCTTTTTCAACGGCCGCATCGGTCGTGGTTTGGGCGTTGGCAAGGCCGTACGGCAGAATCAGGATGGCGGCGATGGCAAGAGTCAATGGGGCGTGTTTCATCAAAAACCTCTGGGCGGGGTAGGCAAACTGTCGGACACAATCACGTAATGTTATTATATAACATATATGCGTTCAAGTAGGTAGTGCACCACCGCGTTTTCAGCGGCAAAGCCCAGCACGCCCGCCCGGACTATGACTCCGGAACCCTTGGAATCCGCCGCGCAAAGAAAAGGGCGGGCACATCGGCCCGCCCCTTGGGATAGAACAGCGGCTGGATCAGGCCGCGAACAGCGCCTTCATTTTCTTCAGCGCGTTGGCTTCCAGCTGGCGGATGCGCTCGGCGGAAACGCCGTATTCTTCGGCCAGTTCGTGCAGGGTGGCTTTGTCTTCGGCCAGGAAGCGCTTCTGCAGGATTTCCCGCGAACGTTGGTCGAGGCCGGCCAAGCCTTCACGCATCAGGTCCAGCTGGTTGTCGGCATGGCTGCTGCGCTCATAGGCGGCGGCCGGATCGGCGTTGGCGGCGACCAGATACGCGGACGGCGACGGCGGCGCATGGTCGTTATCGTCATCATCGGGTGCGTCGAAGGTGATATCACGGCCGGACAGGCGTGATTCCATTTCCATCACGTCGCGCTCCGACACGTTAAGGTCTTTGGCGACCGCGGAAACTTCCGCCGCGTTCAGCCAGCCCAGGCGTTTTTTCGACCTGCGCAGGTTGAAGAACAGCTTGCGCTGCGCTTTGGTGGTCGCCACTTTCACGATCCGCCAGTTGCGCAGGATGAATTCATGCATCTCGGCGCGCACCCAGTGCACGGCGAAGCTGACCAGACGCACGCCCTGGTCCGGGTCGAAACGTTTGACCGCTTTCATCAGGCCGATGTTGCCTTCCTGGATCAGATCGCCCATGCCGAGCCCATAGCCCTGGTAGCCGCGCGCCACATGCACCACGAAACGCAGATGCGCCATCACCAGATTGCGGGCCGCATCCAAATTGTCGTCGTCACGGAACGCGCGGGCCAGCTGCTGTTCCTGTTCGACACTGAGCACCGGCACGCGGTTGACCGCGGAGATATAGGCGTCCAGAGAACCCAGAGCGCTCGGAATCGGCAGGCTCTGGCTGATCAAGGCTTTCGTTGTCATGGTTTTCTTCTCGCTCATGGGATTAGTTTAGCACTCTGGGGCTTAGAGTGCTAATGGTCCTGAAAAGTTCCGCCAAGCCGAGGCTTAACCCGGAATGCCACGCTTATCCAATTGATTTATATGAAATCTTCAAGGAAGCCGCCAATCCATGGGCTTTAAGCCGCGGCCCTGCAGATAGCGGTTGGCAGCCGAAAAATGCCCGCAGCCGATGAACCCGCGGTGCGCCGACAGCGGCGAGGGATGCGGCGCGCGCAGCACGCAGTGGCGCCGGTTATCGATGATCCGGCCTTTGGCCTGCGCATAGGCGCCCCACAGCATGAACACCAGGCCCTCGCGCTCGGTCGACAGCCGCAGGATAACCTCATCGGTAAAGCCCTCCCAGCCTTTGTTCTGGTGCGCGCCGGGCCGCGCCATTTCCACCGACAGCACGGCGTTGAGCAGCAGCACGCCCTGCCGTGCCCAAGGCGTCAGGTTGCCGGTGCTTGGCCGCGGCAGGCCGAGGTCGCGCTCGAGTTCCTTGAAGATGTTCTGCAGGGAAGGCGGCGGCGGCACGCCGTCCGGCACCGAAAAACTCAGGCCATGCGCCTGGCCTGGCCCGTGATAGGGATCCTGGCCGAGGATGACCACGCGCACCGATTCGAAGTCGGTGGCATTGAAGGCGGCGAACATCTGCGCCGACGGCGGAAAGACCTGTCTGCCCTTGGCCTTTTCCTGGCGCAGGAAATCGGCCAGCGCCTGCATCGGACCGGAGGCCAGATAATCGCCCAGATGGCCCTGCCAGGAAGGGTTCAGGCGACCGTCTGCGCTCATGCGGGCAGGCGGCGCCCCCGCTGGCCCATGCGCAGCTGGAACAGCAGCTTGGTGATCAGCAGGCGTTCCTCGATCGGCTTCTGCACCAGGTCGTTGGCGCCCAGCTGGATCAGCTGCTTCTGGTTGCGCGGATCGGAATCGCCGGTCATCACCACGATCGGCAGCTGTTTTTTGTTGATGGCTTTGTCCTGACGGATGATCTTCAGCAGGTCCATGCCGGTCAGGTCGCCCTTCAGGTAGACGTCGCTGAGCACGATGTCCGGCAGTTTCCGGCTGTCCTGCAGCGCTTCATCGATCAACTGCAGCGCGTCCTCGACGCTCATCACGTGCTGCACGCCAAGGCCGTGTTTTTTCATCATGCGCATGGTGGCGGCGGCCACCACCCGGCTGTCTTCGATGTACAGCACTTCGCCGCCCATTTCCTCTTCGGGCGCGATGTAGCCCTTGATGAAGGACGCCAGGGCCTCCATACCCCAGGTCTTGTCGAAGTAATCGGTGACATGCTGGCTCAGGCTGCGCTGCTCGAGGCGTTCCTGCACTTCGCCGGAAACCACGATGATCGGGAAATACGACTGCATGCTCTGTTCGCGGGCATAGGCGGCCAGGTCGGTACCGTCCATATCCGGCAAAGCCAGCGCGGTGACCAGCAGATGCACCGGCTGGGCCAGCAGCACCGCTTTGGCCTGCTCGCCGTTCTCGCATTCGGTGATCACCGCATCCGGCAGGATTTTCGACATCATGCCGGTCAGCAGTTTGCGGACCAGCTTGGAACCGTCCACCACCACCAGGTGCGGGTGCTGCAGATCCAGCGGCAGGAAGGCCATCGCGCTCACAGGTCAACCGGACGCGTGGCGCGCAGGTGATGGCCGGCCGCCAGCCAGGCGCCGATGATGCCCAGCAGGACGGCGCCCAACAGCAGCAGCGGCGCAACCCAGAGCGGCGCCTGGGCGAAACGGAACGAGCTGCCGTAGCTGGAGATCAAGGCCATGATGCTGGGCTGGATGTAGTGTGCGGCCAGCAGCAGCAGGGCAATCGCCGACAAGCCCGCCAACAGGCCCAGCAGGCCGCCCATATACAGGAAAGGCCGGCGCACATAGCCGTCGGTGGCGCCCAGCTGCTGCAACACGGCGATTTCCTGTTCACGGGTGGCGATGTCCAGGCGCACGTTGTTGGCTACCGCCAGAACCGCGCCCAAAGCGAATACCGCCGCCAGCAGGCCGAGCAGGCGTTGGCCGAAGCCAAGCCAGGCGTCCAAGCGCTGTTGCCAGACCGCATCGTGCTGGACGAACTCGACCTGCGGCAGCGCTGCAAGCCGTTCCAGCAATGCGCCCGCATCGCCGCTCGGTTCGATGATCATCACCACCGGCAGCGGATTTTTGCCGAGCAGGGTCACCGCCTTGGCCAACTCGCCGCTCTGCTGGAAATCCTTCAGGCCCTCCTCCGGGCTTTTGATGCGCACGCCGGCCGCCGACGGGTCGCCGCGCAGCGGCTCGGCCAGTGCTTTGGCCTGGTCAACAGTGACCTCCGGCAGGAAAAACACGTTGATGGCGCGCGAGCTCTGCACGCTGCCGCTCAGCTGCTGCAGCTGCATCAGCGACCAGCCCAGCGCCAACGGCAGCGACAGCGCGATGGCCATCACGCTCAAGGACAACAGGCTGGAAAACGGCCGCTTGGACAAACGGGCGAAACTGGATTTAAACGCCGCGGCATGTTGCGCGCGCCAGGCGGAAAAAGCGGAATAGGACGCGACCGGCTTATTCATCGGCCAGTTCCTCCGGGGAAATATCATCCATCAGGCGGCCTTGGTCGATCACCAACACGCGTTTTTTCATGCGCTTGACCAAGGCCAGGTCGTGGCTGGCGATGACCACGGCGGCGCCCTGCTCGGTCAGGCCGACCAGCATCTGCATGATGTCGGCGGCCAGGCCGGGGTCGAGGTTTCCGGTCGGCTCGTCGGCCAGCAGCAGGATCGGCTGCGCCGCGATGGCGCGCGCGATGCCGACGCGCTGCTGTTCGCCGGTCGACAGTTCGGCGGAAATGTCCTGGGCACGGCTGTCCAAACCCAGGCGCTGCAGGGCCTGGTGCACGCGTCGGGTGATCTGCTTCGGGTCGACGCCGGCGATCAGCAGCGGCAGCGCGACGTTGTCGAACACGCTTTTGTCGAGCAGCAGGCAATGGTCCTGATGTACCACGCCCATCGCGCGGCGGTGCAGGGCGACTTTGCCGCCGCGCACTTTGTTGAGATTCTTTTCGTCAAACCAGACTGCGCCTTGACTCGGTCGCTCGGAAAGATGCGCCAACTTCAGCAAGGTGCTTTTACCGGCGCCGGAATGTCCGGTGATGAACACCATCTCCCCGGCCTCGACGGAAAAACTCAAATCATCCAGGGCCTGATGGCCGCCTGGATATTTTTTACTGACGCCGTCGAAGCGCAGAAGTGTCATCGTATCCTTCCCGGGTTTCTGTATGCCTAGTGTGCCGTATTACTGCTTGGACTTCGAGGGGGAGAACCAGGATTTGATGCGCGAACCCAGCTGTTTGATGGGCGAGGGTTTCGAATGGTCGGATTTCGCTGCATTGGCCGGAGCGGAAACCGGAGCGGACTGCGTGTCCATCGGCTTGCGGCGAGGACGGCGCGGCTTGCGTTCCGATGGCTCGGCCTGTCCCGCATCCTGGCTCAGCCTTGGCGCGACGGAAGCCTGCGCGGCCGGCTTATCGGCACGCAGCCTGTCCGGCGCCGGCCGGTCGCCGCGCGGCTTGTCAGCGCGTGGCCGGTCGGAACGCGGTCGGTCCGTGCGCGGTCGGTCGGAACGCGGGCCCGAACCGGACTTTGAGCCTTGCTTGCCGCCCGGCGGCTGCATCGCCTTGGCTTCGGCATAGATGTCGGCGATGCTTTCGCCGGCTTCCGGCCTGGCGCGCGGCTGGCGCGGAATGGCTACCAGCAGCTCGGAGGTGACCGATGCGGTCGGGATTTTCTGTTCGATGAACGCTTCGATCTCAGGCAGGCCTTGGGCATACAGCTCGCAGGCGAAGCTGATGGCGTCGCCCTCGGCGCCCAGACGCGCGGTGCGGCCGATGCGGTGCACGTAATCGGGGGCGTCGAACGGCAGGTCGAAATTGAATACATGGCTGACGCCGTCGATGTGCAGGCCGCGGGCGGCGACGTCGGTGGCCACCAGGATCTCCAGTTCACCGCGCTGGAACTTGGCGAGCAGCGATTGCCGGCGCTTCTGCGGTACGTCGCCGGACAGCACGCCGACGCGGAAATGGGCTTTTTCCAGGGCGCGGGCGACGCGCTCGACCCACACCTTGGTGTTCACGAACACCATGCAGCGCCCGTCTTCAAGGCGCGACAGCAGGCTGATCAGGAGCGGCAGCTTCTCCTCCATGGCCGGGAAATACAGAAGCTGGCGGACGCGTGCGGCGGTGATGCTTTCGGTTTCCACCGACAGCTTCTCCGGGTCGTTCATGTGTTCATAGGCCAATTCCAGCACCCGATGGCTCAGCGTGGCGGAAAACAGCAGGGTCTGGCGTTCCTCGCGGATCGGCAGTTTGCGCATCAGGTAGCGCAGGTCCTTGATGAACCCGAGATCGAACATGCGGTCGGCTTCGTCGAGGATGCAGACTTCACAGGCATGCAGGGAAACCACGCCCTGCTTGACGTAGTCGATCAGCCGGCCCGGCGTTGCGATGATGATGTCCGAGCCCTGCTCGAGCATGGCTTTCTGCTTCTCGTAATCCACGCCGCCGTAAACCAGAGCAAACTTCAGGCCCAGCTGGGCGCCGAACTTTTCCGCGTCCTTGGCGATCTGGATGGCCAATTCACGGGTCGGCGCCAGGATCATCGCGCGCGGATCGGCGGCGCGGCGGTTGGCCAGGGCCGGCTTGGTCAGCAGGCGGTTCATGCAGGCCACCAGGAACGCCAGGGTTTTTCCGGTACCGGTCTGCGCCTGGCCAGCCACATCGCGGCCGGCCAGGGCTACCGGCAGGGTCATGGCCTGGATCGGGGTGCAGCGCGAGAATCCGGCCTGCTCCAAACCCTGGAGCAGCGCGGGGGTTATGTCGAAATTTGAAAAAGCTATGTCAGTCAGTGGTTTATCGGTCATTTTTGGGGTTCCGCGGCATGTGCGCCGCTTGCATTGCGCCTCTGGACAGCGCACACTGCGCAACAAGATTAGGCGTTCGGGATTGAGTTTTCTTCGATCGCCCATATTCTACCCTAAAGCCTGTATTGACGTTTTTCATGAATCAAGGAGTGTTCCGTGAGCGATAAAGTCCAGCACGTCACCGATGCCAGCTTCGACGCTGATGTATTGAAATCATCCACCCCGGTACTGGTGGACTTCTGGGCCGAATGGTGCGGTCCGTGCAAAATGATCGGTCCGCTGGTCGACGACATCGCCAACAGCCATGAGGGCAAGGTCAAGGTGGTCAAGATCAACATCGACAGCAACCCGGGCACCCCGCGCCAATACGCGGTGCGCGGCATCCCGACCCTGATGCTGTTCAAGGACGGCAAAGTGCAGGCCACCCAGGTCGGCGCGGTCGGCAAGGCGCAGTTGGCCGCATTCGTCGACGGCAACATCTGATTTTCCGATACGCCTGAAGGCGCAATGTCTTCAGGCGCTTGCCGAAACCGGCCATCGGTGCTAATTTAGTGGTCAATCGCGCCACGCGCTGAAATCATTACCCCCATATCCCTTCTTTTCCCCTAGCTCGCACTCGCGAGGAACTCTCTGTGTCAGAAATCGAAAACCCCGAAGGCGATTCGTCCGCCAAAAAAGCAATCCGTAAACCCCGTGTCGCCAAAGTGCTGAAAGCCAAGCCCAGCGCTCCGGCTGAAATCATCGTGCACGTCGATCCGGCTCCTGCGCCTGTTGCGGCGCCCCCGGCCGCTGCGATGCCGCCTGTGGAACGCGCACCGCGCCCGGAACGGCAGGAGCGTACGGAACGATACGAACGCTCTGAACAGCGCCCGGAGCGCCAGGCCGAAACCGGCCAGTCCGGCGAAGTCCAGGCCGGCCAGTCCGTCCAGGATGGCGAAGGCCAAGCCGGCCAGGACAACCGTCCGCCACGCCAGCATCAGCAGAACAACAACCGCCGCGACCGCTTCCAGAACCGCAATGAGCGCTTCCAGAACCGCGACCGCGGCCAGCCGCGCGCTGAAAGCGAAGGCTTCGAAGAGCCGCGCCCGGCCTTCCAGCCGCCGCAGCTGCCGGCGGATTTCCCGAATTACACCTTGACCGAACTCAAGCGCATGCCGATGCCGAAGCTGCTGGAAATGGCCGAGCAGCTCAATCTGCATGAAGGCGTGGCGCGCATGCGCCGCCAGGACGTGACCTTCGCGCTGCTGAAAGTGCTGACCCGCCACCCGGCCGGCGTCGCCGCCGAAGGCGTGCTGGAGATCCTTCCGGACGGCTACGGCTTCCTGCGCTCGGCCGACGCCAGTTATCTGGCCGGCCCGGACGACGTGTACATTTCGCCCAGCCAGATCCGCCGCTTCAACCTGCGCACCGGCGACCACATCACCGGCCGCATCCGCAATCCGAAGGACGGCGAACGCTATGTGGCGCTGAACACGCTCGACACCATCAACGGCGAACCGCTGGAACAGTCGAAGAACAAGGTGCTGTTCGAGAACCTGACTCCGCTGTTCCCGCGCCGCCGTTTCACGCTGGAACGCGGCAACGGTTCCACCGAAGACATCACCGGCCGGATCATGGACCTGATGGCGCCGCAGGGCAAAGGCCAGCGCGCCTTGATCGTGTCGCCGCCGAAAGCCGGCAAGACCATGATGATGCAGAACATCGCGCAGGCCATCATCCACAACCATCCGGAAGTGCACCTGATCGTGCTGCTGATCGACGAACGGCCGGAGGAAGTCACCGAAATGCAGCGCACGGTGCGCGGCGAAGTGATTTCCTCGACCTTCGACGAACCCGCGGCGCGCCACGTGCAGGTCGCCGAAATGGTGATCGAGCGCGCCAAGCGCCTGGTCGAACACAAACGCGACGTGGTGATCATGCTCGATTCGATCACCCGTCTGGCGCGCGCCTACAACATGGTGGTGCCGAGTTCCGGCAAGGTGCTGTCGGGCGGTGTCGACGCCAACGCCCTGCACCGTCCGAAGCGTTTCTTCGGCGCCGCGCGCAACGTCGAGGAAGGCGGCTCGCTGACCATCATCGCCACCGCGCTGGTCGATACCGGCTCGAAGATGGACGAGGTGATCTATGAGGAATTCAAGGGCACCGGCAACTCGGAAGTGCATCTGGACCGCCGCATCGCCGAAAAACGCGTGTTCCCGGCCATCAACATCAACCGCTCGGGCACCCGCCGCGAGGACCTGCTGATCGATCCGGACATGCTGCAGAAGATCTGGATCCTGCGCAAGCTGCTGCATCCGATGGACGAAATGGCCGCCATGGAATTCATGCTCGACAGGATGAAGACCACCAAGTCGAACGACGAGTTCTTCAGCGCCATGAAACGCGGTTGACGCCATGAACGAATCCGAAGCCCCTAAACTCAACTTCCTGCAGACCCTGATCTTCAGCTCGCGCTGGATGCAGGTTCCGCTGTACCTCGGCCTGATCGTGGCGCAGGGCGTGTACGTCATCCTGTTCGTCAAGGAGCTGTGGCATCTGGTGCACGGCGCCACCAGCCTCAGCGAGCAGGACATCATGCTGCTGGTGCTCGGCCTGATCGACGTGGTGATGATCTCCAACCTGCTGATCATGGTGATCGTCGGCGGCTACGAGACCTTCGTCTCGCGGCTGAACCTGAAAGGCCATCCGGACCAGCCGGAATGGCTGAGCCACGTCAACGCCAGCGTATTGAAAGTCAAGCTGGCCATGGCCATCATCGGCATCAGCTCGATCCACCTGCTGAAGACCTTCATCGCCATCGGCTCGCTGGGCTCCACG
>Ga0105090_10001224_pt1 | contig 13675 bp, 9 predicted proteins | sample PPLLak3March2015_FD_79110 | JGI IMG/M metagenome (GOLD analysis project Ga0105090, IMG submission 79110) | Freshwater sediment microbial communities from Prairie Pothole Lake near Jamestown, North Dakota, USA - PPLs Lake P7 Core (1) Depth... | ecosystem: Environmental > Aquatic > Freshwater >... | reverse complement strand
CTGGTCTGGCGAAATTGAAAGTGGAGCAGGGCGACACGGTGGCGGTCATGGACTGGGACAGTCACCGTTACCTCGAGTGCTTCTTTGCGATTCCGATGATGGGTGCGGTGCTGCAGACCGTGAACGTCCGCCTGTCCCCCGATCAGATTGAATTCACGCTGCAACACGCCGCTGCACGAGTACTGCTGATTCACCGAGACTTTCTTTCTGTCTGGGCGTCCATTCGAGACAGGCTTCCTGACGTGCAGGCCATCATTCTCCTGGAGGATAAACCGACCGCCGGTCCGTTGCCGTCCGAAATCGACGCCGAGTACGAAGCACTGGTGGAGCGCAGTTCAGCCGATTTCGAGTTCGAGGACTTCGACGAGAACGCTATCGCGACGACTTTCTATACCACCGGGACGACAGGCGATCCGAAGGGTGTCTGCTTCAGCCATCGCCAGATCGTCCTGCATGCGCTGGCCGTGCTCGGCGCGTGTGGCAGCGCTGCTCACGGCCAGTCATTTCGTCACGGTGACGTGTACATGCCGATGACCCCGATGTTCCACGTTCATGCATGGGGCAATCCGTTCGTGGCCACGCTGCTGGGTGTGAAGCAGGTTTATCCGGGCCGCTACGTTCCCGAGGAGCTGCTGCAGCTTCGCCAGCGTGAGGGCGTGACGTACTCGCATTGCGTGCCAACCATCCTGCAGATGCTGATGGATGCAGCGGATCTTACCGGCGCGGACATGGCGGGCTGGAAAATGTGCATCGGAGGGTCGGCTCTGTCCGTAGGGCTTGCCAAAGCCGCGCTGCAGCGGGGCATCGACGTTTACGCGGGCTACGGCATGTCGGAAACCGGACCGGTGATGTCGGTGTCACGACTGCTCGATCCACCAGGGACCCTCCCTGAATCCGTCGAACTAGAGCGCCGCTGCCGAGCCGGGCTGCCGGTCCCCTTGGTCGACCTGAAGATTGTCGATCCGTCCGGAACCGCCATGCCGCACGATGGCGAAGCGATCGGCGAGGTCGTCGTGCGCGCGCCGTGGACGACGCCCTGTTACGTCGGAAACCCGGATGCGTCCGAGGAGCTTTGGCGAGGCGGCTATCTGCACACCCAGGACGTCGGTTCGATTGACGCCAACGGATACCTGCACCTGAAGGATCGCATCAAGGATGTAATCAAGACCGGCGGCGAGTGGATATCGTCCTTGACGCTCGAAAGCCTGATCTCGACCCATCCGGGCGTGCAAGAGGTGGCGGTGGTTGCATTGTCAGATGCCCGTTGGGGTGAACGGCCTCATGCGCTCGTCGTTCCCCGGTTTGAATGGCGCAATCGCCTGACGGCAGACGAAGTTCGAAATGGGGTAGGTGAGGCCGTTAAGGCTGGAACCCTGCCTAAGTACGCAATCCCAGAGCGAGTCACGTTCGTCGACACGCTGGACAAGACAAGCGTCGGGAAAATCAACAAGCGGATGCTTCGCGACCGCTACGGCTGAGGGGGCACCAGGCACGAGATGCCAAAAACAACCAACGTCCTGCAGCACGATCGACCGAGTGGCAAGACACTTTGCGCAGAATGGTTCGAAACATGACCGCCTCACCGTTTCATTTGTTCGACCTGAGTGGCCGCACTGCTTTGGTCACCGGGGGTTCTCGAGGTTTGGGCCTACAAATCGCCGAGGCACTGAGCGGCGCGGGCGCTCGCGTGGTCCTGACCGCCCGCAGTGCTGCGGACCTCGATGCGGCGGCCCAGTCGCTACGGACGCTTGGACACGAAGCGGACTGGATTGCCGGCGATTCGAGCGATCCCGGCGAAATCATGCGAATCTGCTCCGAGGCAATTGCTCGGCTTGGTCGCATCGACGTACTGGTCAACAACGCAGGCGCAAGCTGGGGCGCCCCCGCGGAAGACTACCCACTGTCCGCCTGGGACAAGGTGATGAACCTGAACGTGCGCAGCGTGTTTCTGTTCAGTCAGTATGTCGCGAAGCACGACATGATTCCGAGGCGCAGCGGACGCATCATTAACGTCGCATCGATCAAGGGTTTGCTAGGAAATGCCAGCCATGACGACATCGTGGCCTACAACACGAGCAAGGCAGCGCTGATCAACCTGACGCGCACGCTGGCGGGGGAGTGGGGCGAGTTCGGTATTACCGTCAATGCCATCGCGCCCGGTTGGTTCCCAAGCAAGATGACACACGGGATGATCCAGCATCATGGTGAGGAAAAAATGGCATCGCGAGCGCCACTGCGCCGGTTGGGAGACGATGAAGATCTCAAGGGGGCGGCCTTGCTGTTCGCGACGAGAGCCGGAAAGCACATCACGGGGCAAGTCCTTGCAGTGGATGGCGGCGTCTCCGCCGTCGGGGACTGACCAAAATCAAACCGAGATCGAGATGCTCGAGCGGACCGTCTTAGACGGTGGAGGACACTACGATGACGAAAGGACTGCCCGGACCGTGGGTCGATTACGAAGCGGCTGATCCGACGCCTTGGGCGAGCAATCAGGGCATAGTGAAGTTCATCGAGTTTCCGGTTCGAATCCCGGCAATGTCACGTCGGGCGTTTCATCTTTACTGGATGAAACACCATTCGCCGAATGTAATGAACGTGACACCCTTTGCGCAGTTCATGAGGAAGTACACAACCACTCACGCCTATCCAGAAAGCGTCCCCGGCCTGCCTGCTCACTACCGGCAGACAAGCCACCTGGAGGGGGCGGCCGAGGTGTGGATCAACAGCCTCGACGAAGTAGGCGACTGGTTGGGCCACCCGCTTTATGCAGAACTTGTACAGCCCGATGAGCCACGATTTATTGCTCAAGACGGCTCCGTTGAGGTGATCGTCGCGAAGGAAGAGCGCCTCTACGAACCGGAGCGCGACATGACCGAGACGGGCATGGCAAAACTTTTCCTGCTCGTCGCGAAGCGACCGAACCTGGATCACGACACGTTTCATGCGGCAGCCAGCGCCTACGGTAAGCAGATTCTACAAAGACCCGCCCTGCGCTCCTTGTTGCGCAGGCTGGTTGTCAGTCACAAGCTTCGCGAGCCAGCCCTTGAAGGCTTCGTGCCGGCCGATATCGACGCTGTGTTGGAACTCTGGTTCCAGAGCCTGGGAGATATCGCGGCGTTTTATGCGGAGGAGTCCTTTGACGAACCGCTGCGTCGGCACGAGGAACAGTTCTTCGATGCGGCGCGGATTCGTGCGGTGGCAGGCAAGATGCTCGTCATTCACGACGAGTTTTCGTTTCAGCCGAGCACCATGCAGCCGCTTGTTTTCAATTGGGATGACGATCCGTTTTGAGATGCTGATCTCCGGTAGCCTCTGTGCCGCAGGGGTTGGTCGTCGCGGAGGATCGTAGTCCTCACGGGCGAGGCCAAGTGCGTCGGGCGCAGGGCTCCTGTTCGGCGCGCGGTTCGGAAAGAGTTCGGTCGCGATGCGGCTAAGTCGTTGACCCGCATGGCCCCGGCGCCGGGGTTCGGTCGGCCGGCCCCCAGTGGGTTCGGTATGGGCTCGGTCGGCGAGGGCGGTTCGGTCGGGCGCGGAAAAACTCGTTAGGTTTCTTCGAGTTTCTCCAACGAAATCAGTGAGTTCGCTGTATTGAAAATCCGCGTGTCGATGGTTCGATTCCGTCCCTGGCCACCACTTCCAAGTTTTTGATTTTCATCGGGTTTCGGGTATCACCCGCGGACTATCGGGAATTGGGCCATTCGAGCGCCCCGGGGCCGGCGGCGGGGACGGCGCGGACGAGGCGCTTGAACGCCGGTCGCGGTCTGAGTACATACGGCACACGCTTTGGTATGCTCCGACGGTGAAGCACTACGCATGGGATCCCGCCAAGAACGAGAGGTTGAAGCGCGAGCGCGGCGTCTCGTTCGAGGACGTGGTGTTTCACATTGAAGCCGGCGACGAGGTGGATCTGCTCGAGCACCCGAACCAGCAGCGCTATCCCGGGCAGAAGATCTCGGTGGTCCTGATCGAGGGCTACGCCTACCTCGTGCCCTTCGTTGAATCCGAGACCGAGATCTTCCTGAAGACGATCATTCCGAGCCGTAAGGCCTCCCGACAGTACCTGGGTGAATCTGATGAACAAACTTGATGCAGAGGAGAAGGAGATACTCGAGGCGTTCGAATCCGGCAAGTTGAAGCCGGTGAAGAATCGCTCCCGCGAGTTGGCGCGCCATCGCAAGGTGGCCGAGGCGACCTTCACCAAAGACAGCCGTATAAACATCCGCATTTCCTCCAAAGATCTGCGCGCGCTGCAGAAGCGTGCGCTGGCCGAGGGCTTGCCCTATCAGACGCTCGTTTCGAGCGTTCTGCATAAATTTGTCGAGGGACAAATGGTTGAACAGCCGGCTGGCAAAGGCTTGCAGCGGCCGCGGTAACGCGAATTCGGCAGGAAGTGGAAGATGGCTAAAGCTAAGCGAAATATCGGACAGGAAATCCTGGACGGATCGCGTGAACTCAAGAGCGGCGAGCACGGTCGCGTCATCAACGTTCCCGACGTCGCAAGCATCCGAGGGAAGACCGGCTTGTCGCAGGCGCGTTTTGCGGTACTCCTGAGTGTCTCTGTGCGCACTCTGCAGGACTGGGAGCAGGGCCGCCGCGCCCCGTCGGGTGCAGCTCGCACGCTGCTGATGGTTGCAGATCGGAATCCTGACGCGCTGCTTGAAGTCGCCTGAGCAATCCTCGGTTGAGGACAGAGTCCCGGGGACACGATCTCCGGATGATTTACGGGCGGAGAATGCCCGTCTCAGAGAGTTGCGGACTATCGGAAACTGGGCCGATCGTGAGCCCGGGGCGGGACGGCGAGGGTGGCGATCTGGAAACCTGGGTGTGAACAGGCGTTGAAGTTTGACCAAGCTCTTGGCCCAACGGGCGTCGAAGACTGACCAGAGTTCAAGCGACATTTCTCGATGAGAATCGTGAGCTTGTCTCCTTTTCGCATGGTCAACATTGGACGCCGAACGCTGGTCAATCCTCGACGCCGGTTTACAGCCTTGGTCGGTGGGTGGGTCGCAAACTGCGCGACTGCAAGCCCGACGACCATGGTTCAGCACGAGGCGCCTCTTACTTAATTCACATCCGTCAGTTACGCTCGCGTGGCGAGACCGTGAACCGATTCGGGTAAGGGGGAACTTCCGATGAAGCTCAACAGCATCGCCAGATCCGTCAGGCTTGCTCTATACGGTGTTGCCACTCCGTTATGTGCGTTTGGCCAGGACCCGGCTCCGCCTTCGGCCACCAATGCCAGTGGACTCGACGAAATCGTCGTGGTGGCGAAGCGCTTTCGCCCAGCCGACCAGACCAGCGCGACAGGTCTGCGGCTGGACCTTGTCGATACGCCGCAGTCCATTTCGGTGATCTCCCGCGAGATGCTGGACGTCGCCGGGGGGCGCAGCGCCTACGATGCCATCGACATGGTTCCCGGGGTGGTCAAGGCCGGCGAGGGATTCGCGTCCGAGGCGATTCAAATCCGCGGTCAGGACTCTGGCGCGCCGCGCATCAACGGCATTGACGTCTACTCCAGTTCCTACCTCGATGGCTACGCGCTCGAGCGTCTCGAAGTTGTGCGCGGCCCCGCGACCGTGGTTTACGGGGTGACTGGATCGTTCGGCGGCGAGATCAACCAGATCCTCAAGGCGCCGACAGACACGCTGCTCGGTAACGTCGGGTTCGAGTTCGGGGACTTCGACCGGCAACGAGTGGAGGCAGACGTGGCGGGCCCCATTCCCGGAACCAGCGATAAACTCCGCGGACGCCTAGTCGGTACGTATGGCGATGCGGGTCTCTTCCAGAACACGGTCGTCGATACCAACGACATCGACAAACTGTTCTACGGCACGGTCACCTACGATTTCTCGGCGTCCACCAACGTCAACCTGGCACTCCTGCGGCAAGACCGCGATATCGATCCGACTGACGGCTGCACGCTGCTGCTCGATGCAGACAACCGGCTGTCGATTCCTCGCTCGATCCCGTTCGGGCGGTTCTACTGTGGAGACCCGAAACAGAACCACGCTACGCTGACCAATGATTTCGGCATGGTCACGCTCGAGCACAAACTCTCGAACGACTGGCGGTTCGAGGCCAAGGTGGCGGCGTCAAAAACCGAGCGATTTCTCGATTACGTCTACGCGTTCGGCCCGGCAGGCGCGTTCGACCTGGCGGACAGCGAAGTCTATTTGCTGACGTACGTGGAGGACACCGAGGATGAATCGCTGACCTCGACGCTGTCGCTGGGTGGGGACTTCGAGCTCGCGAATCGCACGCACCAGTTCCTGGCTGCGCTCGAGTATCAGACGGGAGAGTTCACGGCGACGAACTACCTCAGCACCAGCATCGGTTATCTCGACATGCTCGAAGATGGCGGCAGGGGCGTGACGGCGGACGGCAGCCCTATCCCCCTGATTCCGCCTGCTGAACTCGCAGGCGTTCAGAAGAGCGACGTGACCGAGATCCGTGGCAGTGCCCAGATCCTGTTCCAGGCGACGGACCGGCTGCAGGTTCTCGCAGGCGCGCTGGTGCAGCGCACCGACATCGAGGAGAGCAATCGGGTCGTGGATGAACCCGAGAAGCGCGACACGCTGGAGCAGACGGACTGGGTCGGTCGCCTCGGTCTGACCTACACGCTGAGCGAGGGCGGGCCGTTCCTGAGCGCGGCCAAGGCCTACTACAGCTACTCGGAAGGGTTCGAACCGAACGTCGGCATTTTCGACATCGATGGCAATCCGTTGACCGATCCGCAGGACATGAAGTCTCAGGAAATCGGCCTTAAGACCGAGTGGCTCGGCGGTCGGGTGGGATCTTCGCTGGCAATTTACGACGCCGAGCTGACGAACGTGCCGAGCACCGCTTTCGGCGAGATCGGTGAAAGCGGGACGTTCTCCAACGTCCTGGACGGCAAGCGCCAGTATCAGGGCGTCGAGTTCGAAGTTGTCGGTGAAATGTTGCCCGGTTGGAATGCGGTATTGAGTTACGCATTTACTGATACCGAGATTTTCTCGCCGCTGATTCCGCAGCGCCTTGCGATCGCCAACGTGCCCCGCCATCAGGCAAGCCTGTTCACAACGTATCAGTTCCTGAGTGGTCCCCTCGGAGGCCTCACGGTCGGCGCGTCTATCGTGCATCGCAAGGACTCGCCGCTGCTCGACAACGCGTTCACGATCTTCGAGATGGAGTACGACCCTTCGGACCAGGTGCTGGACACGACGACGCGGGTCGACTTCAACGCCTCTTACACGCTTCCGGCCGGTACCTTCGAAGGCTTGGAGCTATTCGCGCGGGTGTACAACGCTTTCGACGAGAAAGAGTATTTCTCCATCAGCGGACACCCTGGATTTACCAATACGATCGGTCCGCCCCGGCAAGTCACGTTCGGCATACGTTACAAGTTCGGGCAGTGACCCGGCCGTGGAATTGGCCGCAGGCCTGGCGAGCGCCCACCGCCTGCTCGCGGCGGGAAAATCAGACGGGGCCATCGAAGCGTGCCGGTCGCTGCTCGCGTCCTGGCCCGACAGCGCGGATGCATTGCGTTGTATCGGGCTCGGCCTGTTGCAGAAACAACAGCTGGCTGAGGCTGAGCAATACTTCCTCCGCGCGTCCCGCCTCGCGCCGACGTCTGCCAGCATCCTGAACGATCTCGGTATCGTGCGACTGAGAAGGCACGCGCACGCCGAGGCGTTGGGTTTGTTCGAGCGCGCACTTGAGCTGGATCCCCAGCATGTGGACGCGATCGGCAACCTGGCGATCGCGTACAGCGAGATGAAGCAGCCGGACCTGGCGCAGCCGCTCTTATCGCGCCTGATTGCGGCACGCCCGTTCTCGGGCAGCGCCTATGCCCGGGCGGCTCGTAACAGGCTTGCGCTCGGCGACGCGGGGCCGGGCCTGGAACTCGCAAGGCGTGCCGTGCGAAACGCTCCGGAACTCGTGGAGGCGCGGCTGGCGCTGGCGGCCGCGCTCGAGATCACAGGACGATTTCGTCAGGCAAAGTTTCAGTACCTGTGCGTGCTGGATACGGCCCCGCACCACCCCGGAGCGCTCGCCTCGCTGTTGTCCTTGCGGCAGGGCAACATCGAAGTGCGTCACCTCCAGGCGGCCCGACGCGCGATCGACTCGTCCAACCTTACGCCCGAGGAGGATGCCCAGTTAAACTTGGCCCTCGCTCGCTACCACGATTATCGGGGCGAGTACGACACGGCGTTCGTTCACCTGGAGCGCGGCAATATCCTCGTGTCGCGCCGGCGTGAGTTCGATGTGGCGCTGTTCGCGCAAGCGATCGACAGCCTCATCACGACGTTCTCTGCGGAGTCGATGCGCGGTCTGCCCGCGGGAGTCAACATGAGCAGGCGGCCGATATTCATCGTCGGCATGCCGCGCTCGGGCACCACACTGGTCGAGCAGATCCTTGCGAGCCACTCGTCCGTCGTGGCCGGCGGCGAGCTCGCGACGATGGCGAACCTGGCCGCGGACGTGAGCACGTCCGGCGAGCCCTATCCGATGGGCATACGTCGCCTCGACCGTGTGGCGCTCGAGCGGTTGGCAACTCGCTACCTCGAGAGGCTCGAGTCGATCTCTGACACCGCACAACGCGTGACAGACAAGATGCCATTCAACTTCCTGCACATCGGATTGCTGGCAGTCCTGTTCCCCGAGGCGAGAGTCATCCACTGCCGCCGCGATGCGATCGACACGTGTTTGTCGTGCCATTTCACCAGCTTCAGCGACGATCTGAAGTTTGCCAGCGACCTGACCTCGCTCGGACGGTACTACGTCGAGTATCGACGCCTCATGGACCATTGGTTCGCCGTACTCCCCGGCCGCATTCTCGACCTGGACTACGAGCAAGTCGTGGCCCGCACCGAGAACAGCGTAAAGTTGCTGCTCGAATGGTGCGATCTGGAGTTCGAACCCGCGTGCCTGCGTTTCCATCGCACGGTGCGGGGCGTGCACACGCCAAGCCGATGGCAGGTCCGCCAGCCCATCTATTCCCACTCCGTCGGCCGGTGGAGAGCGTACCGGGGACACCTTCAACCGTTACTCGCAGCGCTCGAGCCAGTGCTGGATGCGCGGCCCGATCGACGCGACACCGCATGATGGCAAACACGAAGCCCGCCGAGTCCGAGCGTGCGCTGATTGATGCAATCGCCCGGAGTCCGCGCGATCCAGAGAACTACTTCGCGCTCGCCGCGTCGTTCGTGGCTCGCGGTCGCTTGCAGCAGGCCGAGTCCACGCTGTCACGTGCACTGGAAATTCATCCCTCGAGTTTGCGCGCCTGGCTCGATCTCGGGCGGCTTTACAGCCGGCGCGAGGATTGGCGGCGCGCGGCCGACGCATTCGAGCGGGCCTGCGCGCTTGCTCCCGATGAGGCCGAAGGCTGGATTGGATACGGGACTGCGTTGTTTGCATTGCACGACACACGCGCGGCGGCGGAGGTGCGCGACCGGTTGCTGGCGCGGTTTCCGGAGCGGTTTGAAAGTCACTTGCTGGCGGGACACTTTTACAAGGTGCACGGATCGACGGAACTGGCAATGGCGGCCTATCTTCGTGCGCTGCAAGCGCGTCCCGAGCAGACTGACGCTCTATACAATCTCGTGGAGCTGCGCACACCGCCGCTCTCCGACTCCCTGACAATCACGCTCGAGCGGCTCCGGGCGCAGCCCTCGCTGTCGCCCCGGCAATCGTCGAATGTGCATTTTGCACTTGCCCGCATCTACGATCGGGCCGACCGCGTTGATGCGGCCATGGCGATGTATCGCGCGGCGAACGAAGCCTCGCGCGCCGCCATGTCGGGCTTAGGGCTCGGTTACGACGCTGCGCGCGTCGAGCGCGAGACGACTCGAACGCTTGAAGTATTCGGGGCGAAAGCCCCGGCCGCGGCACTCCAACCGCTCGACCTCAACGTCCGGTTCATTTTCGTCGTTGGAATGCCGCGTTCGGGGACGACGCTCGTCGAGCGCATTCTTGCCAGCCATTCGCAGGTCGCTACGGCCGGCGAGCTACCGCACCTGCGCAACGGCCTTTCGAGCCTGATTTCGTCGTCGACATTCGCGGCGGGCTCCGTCGATCTGCACGGCGTCGACGCCCAACGTGCCTTGCGAGGCGTCAGACGCGACTATCTGGATGCCGTTTTCGAGCGCGACCTCGATGCGGATTGGGTGATCGACAAGCTGCCTGCCAACTTCGCGTCGGTAGGACTCGTCCGACTCCTGTTTCCAGATGCCGTGATCGTCCACTGCTCACGCGACCCCGTCGCCACCTGCTGGTCGTTGTACACGGCGCACTTCGGCGTGCACGTGCCGTACGATACGGATTTCGCCGATTTGATTCACCACTACTCGGCGGTCTATCGCCGCTGCATCAACCATTGGCAGAACCTGGGCGTTCCGATGGTCGAGGTCAAACATGAGGACATGGTCGCGGATCCGGGGCGAGCCATTCGTGCGCTATTGTCGGACTGCGGTTTGCCTTGGGAGGATGGGTGCCTGCAATTTCACGAAACCAGCGGCGCGGTCTACACCGCGAGCATGCAGCAGGTTCGTGAACCGATATCGGCGGCTTCCGTTGGACGCTGGCGACGCTTCGAGCGGCACTTACAGCCATTGATCGATGGACTGGCGGAGCATGGGCACCAGACGTCGCGGCAGGTTCCAGTACGTCTTCGGGATGGAAAAGGGGAAAGCGATGCTTAACGCAGTTGCTGGTCGGTCATCAGCGCGTCCCGCGATCCGGGTTGCGCTCATCAGCCTGGTGCTGGCGTGCCTGTGGCAACCGGTCGGGGCGGTGCAACCACCCTCGGCACCGGAGTACGAGATCACGATGAAGGAAGCGACGATCGTGATGCCCGACGGCGTGCGACTTGCCGTGGACCTGCACATGCCAACCGGGGGTGAGGCAGGCGCGAGGTTCCCGGTTCTTCTCGAGTACCTTCCCTATCGGAAGGCGGAGTCGCGGGCGGGCAGCCACGCGCTGTACTCCTATTTTGTCCAACGCGGCTATGTCGTCGCGCGCGTCGACATCCGCGGAACGGGCACGAGTGAGGGCCGCCTCATCCCTTACGAGTACTCGGAGCAGGAGCACCTCGACGGTGAAGCGGTCATCGCGTGGCTTGCACAGCAGCCATGGTCCAACGGCAACGTCGGTATGTTCGGCATTTCATGGGGCGGCTTCAATGCAATCCAGATGGCAAGCCGCAATCCGCCGGCTCTGAAGGCCATCATCGCGGTCGACGCGACTGAAGACCTGTACCAGGACGACGTGCATTACATGGACGGCATCATGCATCTCGACTCGTGGGAGATGAGCATGGACCTCAGCAATGCCCGGCCTGGAGCGCCGGACTACGTCATCGATGATGCCTTCTTCCGCGACCGGTTCGACACCGAGCCCTGGATGCTGACGTACAAGAAACAACAGCGAGACGGAAAGTTCTGGGATCGTGCATCGGTCCGGGACCGCTACGAGACGATCAAGGTGCCGAGTTTCCATATCGGTGGCTGGTACGACGGATATCGCGACAGTCTTCCGCGCATGCTCGAGCACGTAAAAGCGCCGGTGAAGGCCATGATCGGTCCGTGGTCGCACGCATGGCCGCACAAACCGTATCCCAAGCCCGGCATGGAGTGGCGAAACGAGGCCGTGCGCTGGTTCGATCACTGGTTGAAAGGCCGTGACACCGGGATCATGGACGAACCAAAGTTCGCTGTTTACGTGCGCGATTGGCATCCGCCCGGTCCGTATCTCGAAGAGGCGCCGGGCCACTGGCGCTGGGAGGACGGTTGGCCGATCGAGCGCATCGAACAGCGCCCGTTCTTCGCGCAACCCAACCGAACTCTTGCGAACGCAGCCTCTGCGGATGCAGTGCACCTGCTGCGCTACGTGCCCACTATCGGCCTCGAAGCCGGCGGACCCGTGATGTGGTGGGGCGACGTGGCCCACGACCAGCGACCCACCGACGCTTACAGCCTCGTCTATGACACGGAGCCGCTCTCCCAGCAGATCGAGATTCTCGGCTTCCCTCGAGCGATCCTGCAGGTGGCGACCGATGCGCCAAGGGCCAATTGGTTTGTGCGAATTTCAGACGTCGCCCCGGATGGCACCGTGACGCAGGTGGCAGGTGCGGGTTTCAACGGCACCCACCGGGCTTCGGCGCGTGAGCCTCAGGCGCTGGTACCGGGGGAGATGTTTCCACTCGAAATCGAGATGCACTTCACGTCGTGGGTATTTCCGCCGGGCCACCGGATTAGATTCGCCGTGAATAATTCGCAGTGGCCGATGCTTTGGCCAACGCCCCACCTGATGACCACCTCGCTCAAGCTGGGTGGCGAAACCGGCTCGCGGGTACTTCTGCCGATCGTCCCGCCCGGGGACCGGCCCGCACCAACGTTCCTGCCGCCGGCGGACGACCCGGAACTCGAAGGGTTCGCGACGCTAGAGTCCGGCACAACGTCGGGCTACGGCGAGATTTCGTCGATTGATCGCAACCCGCAGACCGGCGAGGTCAAGGCCGTGGCAACCAACACCGAGGGGCGTCGCTTTCCGTGGGGAACCGAAACATCAACGGAATCGATAGAGCACCGGACTTCTGACTCGCATCCCGAGAAAACGTCGCTGATCGGAACGCACCGCATGGAGGTCACGCTCAAGAACCGCGTGCTGCGATGGGAGGCAGACCTTTCGTTTACCAGCGACCTGGACAATTTCTACTATCGCTACACGCGCCGCCTTTTGGAAAACGGCAAGCCGGTGCGCGAGAAGACCTGGAACGAAACGATTCCACGCGACTTCCAGTAGTGGGACTTCAAGTGGCCGGTTGTCAGGTTCGCCGGCCCCCTGTGCTCCGCAAATATTGGATTCGGGACGAACTGACCTCGTTGCAGGACCTTCGCCGAGCTGTGGCATGATCTTGGCGTGATCGCGCTGGCTCGAATCGTCGTTCAGCTTTTTGCCGACCTGGCCGGCCTCGTTGTGTTGTTGCTCGCACCAAGGCGATCCATCGCAGCGGAGAACCTCTTTCTCCGCCGGCAACTTGCGCTGTATCTGGAGCGTGGCGCAAAGCCGAGGCGCGTTGACGCCGCGACGCGGGTGTCATTGGCGTTGCTTTCCCGGCTCTTCGATTGGCGCGATGCCGTGGTGGTGGTTCGGCCCGAGACGCTGATCCGCTGGCACCGAGCGGGCTGGCGCCTGTTCTGGCGCGTCAAGTCAAGACCGGGACGGCCGCCGATTCCACTGGAATTGCGTCAGCTGATCCGGCGCATGGCGAGCGAGAATCCAATCTGGGGCGAAGAACGGATCGCCAACGAATTGCTGCTGAAGCTCGGTCTGCGGGTCTCCCCGCGGACGGTGCGCAAGTACATGCCGAAGCGACCGCCGGGGCGCCCACGCGGCGATCAGCGTTGGTCGACTTTCCTGAACAATCACGCGGACGCGATCGTCGCCTATGATTTCTTCGTGGCGGTCACGGCGACATTCAGACTGCTCTACGTGTTCGTGGTCATCGAGCACGGCAGCCGCCGACTTCTACGCGTCGCCGTGACGGCACACCCGACTGCGGCATGGACCCTGCAGCAGTTGCGGGAGGTCGTTGGATTTGACCGTGCCCACCAGTACCTGATTCACGACCGGGACAGCATCTTCGCGAGAAGCCTGGACGAATCGATCAGGAATCTCGGCCTGACCGTGCTCAAGT
>Ga0105090_10001223_pt1 | contig 13681 bp, 12 predicted proteins | sample PPLLak3March2015_FD_79110 | JGI IMG/M metagenome (GOLD analysis project Ga0105090, IMG submission 79110) | Freshwater sediment microbial communities from Prairie Pothole Lake near Jamestown, North Dakota, USA - PPLs Lake P7 Core (1) Depth... | ecosystem: Environmental > Aquatic > Freshwater >... | reverse complement strand
TCGGCGCCAAGATCGTCGAAACCGTGGTCGGCCCCGTCGAGACCAAGATCATCGAGGAACTGCCGGACGACGACAAGGAGCCGCCGCCGCCGCCGCCCGACATCGAGCAGCCGCCGCCCTACGTGCCGCCCCCCGAAGTCGCCATCGACCTCGCGATCGAGACGACCAATACCACTGCCATTTCCAACGCGACCACCGAACGGCCGGTCGTGCAGGCTCCGCCGCCGCCGGCCCCGAAGCCGGTCGAGCGAGCCGTCTCGAAGACGCCGCCGTCCACGCAGGGCAGGGGCGCGCGCATCACGCAGCCCGAGTATCCGCCGGCGTCGCGCCGTGCCGGTGAGGCGGGCACCGTGCAGTTGCGCTGCTTCGTGCAGGAAAGCGGCAAGTGCACCGATGTCTCGGTCGTGAAGAGCAGCGGATTCGACAAGCTCGACGAAGCCGCCCTGAAGGAAGTCCAGCGCAACTGGAAGTTCGTTCCGGGCAAGGAAGATGGCAAGCCCGTCTCCGCCTGGCACACGTTCGCCGTGACCTTCCGCCTCACCGACTGATCCAGAGCTGACCCGTAACGTTCGTTAACCGCCTTTAAAGAAACAGACACAGGAACCGATCCTCATGGCCACCGAAAGCGTAGTCGTCGACAACCCGTACGGAATCCAGGCCCTCTGGGCCCAGGGCGATTTCGTCGCGAAGGGCGTGCTCATCCTGCTCGTCCTGATGTCGGCGTATTCCTGGTTCATCATCTTCACCAAGTGGTGGGAACAGCGCCGCCTGCTCAAGCAGGCCACGGAGGCCGAGAAGAATTTCTGGGCAGCCGACAACATCAAGACCGGCGTCAACAAGCTCACCGGCAAGGGCAACATCTTCAAGGCGATGGCTTCGGAAGCGATCGACGCCGCCGAGCACCACGACGAGCGCCTGACGCAGCAGGTCCCGCTGCACGAGTGGATCGACAACGTGCTCGCCCGCGCCACCGCCCGCATCGGCAACGCGCTGTCCACGCAGCTGCCGTTCCTCGCGACCACCGGTTCGACCGCGCCGTTCATCGGCCTGTTCGGCACCGTGTGGGGCATCTACCACGCGCTCGTCGCGATCGGCGTGGCCGGCCAGGCCTCGATCGACAAGGTGGCGGGCCCGGTCGGTGAAGCGCTGATCATGACGGCCATCGGCCTCGCGGTCGCGGTGCCGGCGGTGCTCGGCTACAACTTCCTGCTCGGCCGCAACAAGCAGATCCTCGAGAAGGTCAAGCTCTTCTCGAACGACCTCGAGCAGGTGATCGTCAGCGGTTCGCGCGTCGAAGGCACGGGCGCGAGGGTCATTGGCGGCGTCGCCAAGAAGTAACCGGACGCGCAAGCATCCCCCAGTAGCCGCCGGAGACAGCTGCCACCATGGGCATGAACGTTCAGAACGACGGCCTCGAAGACGAGAAGCCGATGTCCGAGATCAACACCACGCCCCTCGTGGACGTGATGCTGGTCATGCTCATCATCTTCCTGATCACCATCCCGGTGATCACGCAGTCCGTGAAGGTGGACCTGCCGAAGGCGGCGAACATCCCGACGCAGACGAAGCCGGAGAACATCAACATCGCCGTCGATGCCGAGGGCAACGTGTACTGGAACACCATGATGGTGCCGACCCAGGAAGCGCTGCTCGATCGCCTGAAGACGATCGCCGTGCTCGATCCGCAGCCGGAGATCCACGTCCGCGGCGACCGCGGCACGGCCTACGAGCACGTCGGCCGCGTGGTCGTGCTCGTGCAGCGGGCGGGCATCCAGAAAGTCGGGTTCATCACCGAACCCGACCGCGGCATGGGCCGCTGACCGGCAGCAGGAGAGTTCCAAGATGTCAATGAGCATTGGTGGCGGCGGTCCTGACGAGCCGATGATGGAAATGAACATGACGCCGCTGATCGACGTCCTGTTGGTCCTGCTGGTCATGTTCATCATCACGATTCCCGTCATGACGCACGCCGTGAAGCTGGACATGCCGCGCGCGACCAACGCGCCGTCGAATGCCGAGCCGGTCGTGATCAACATCGAGATCGACTTCGACGGCACCGTGCTGTGGAACGGTACGGCGGTGACGATCGATTCGCTCGACACGTATTTCCGGCGCGAATCCGCGAACGATCCGCAGCCCGAGCTGCACATCCGTCCCAACAAGCGCGCGTCCTACGACGTGGTGGCACGGGTGCTGGCGTCCGCGCAGCGCAACGGCCTGCGCAAGATCGGATTCGTCGGCAACGAGCAATTCATGTAAAGCTAGTGGTGCGGTTCCGCCCGCCTGGCGGGGGCGGAATCCGAACGGGGTCACAGGGAGCTGCCGGGGCGATGAGCGCCGGCGGCTTTTTCCTTGAATCAGGGTCATCAGCGACCCAGTGAGGCATTCGATGCGGAAGGCGAGTTTCGTTCTAAGCGGCATGCTCGCGATGGCAGGCTGGCTGGGTGTCGCGGGCACGCTGCTCGTGGTTCCGGTCACGGCACAAGCCCAGCAGAAGGTCAGCGCGAAGGTCGGCGTGCCGCTCAAGGCGGCGCAGGACGCGATCCAGAAGAAGAAGTGGGACGTCGCGCTCGCTAAGATCCGGGAAGCGGAAGGAACTGCCGGCAAGACGGCGTTCGACCAGTACAAGATCAACGAGATGCTCTGGTACGTGTACCTGCAGCAGGGCCGCAACGCGGACGCCGCTCGCGTCCTCGAGGGCCAGCTCGCGTCCGGCCAGATGCCGGGGAGCGAAAAGGTCGCGCGCACCAAGACGCTCGCCCAGCTTTATGCGCGCGCCGGCAACTACGGCAAGTCTGCGTCGGTCGCCAAGGACTACCTGAAGTCCGCGCCGAACGACAAGGACATGCAGCTGCTGCTCGCCAACTCGTATTACCAGCAGAAGAATTACCAGGCGGCGATCGCTGCGGCCGACCAGGCCATGAAGGGCGGCGGCACGCCGAGCCAGGACCTGCTGCAGCTCTCGCTGCGCTCGAACTATGAGCTCAACGACGCCGCCGGCACCGCCAAGGCCCTCGACCAGCTGCTCAAGTACTACCCGAGTACGGACACCTGGGCCCGCGTGCTCGACGGCTACATGAAGCAGACCAAGCACGACCACGAGCTGATGGCTCTGTACCGTCTCGCCGAAGACGTCGGCGCGCTCACGGATGCCGCGCAGTACACCGACATGACGCAGATCCTCGTGGTCGGCGGCTTTGGCATCGAGGCCGAGCGCGTCATGCAGAAGGGCATCGCAGCCAACCTGTTCCAGGGCGAGGAAGCGAATCGCGCCAAGCGCACGCTCGATGCCGCCAAGCGCAAGGCCGACCAGGAACGCGCGGCACTGCCGAAGGCCAAGGCGCAGCTTGCCGCGGCCAGGACCGCTGCGGACGCAGAGAACATCGGCCAGCTGTACTTCAGCGCCGGTGACTACGCGCAGGCTGCCACGGCGCTGCGTGCGTCGCTGGCGAAGGGCGCCACCGCGGATCCTGACGGCACCCAGATGCTGTTCGGAATCGCGCTCAAGCGCAGCGGCGACAAGGCCGGTGCCAAAAAGGCATTCGATGCGGTCAAGGATCCCAAGTTCGCCGAGGTGGCGAAGCTCTGGAAGATCGCGGTGCGCTGATTGCGCAGCATCCCGCGGGATAGCGCAGCATCCCGCGGGATAGCGCAGCATAGCTCGTCCCTGGACGGACGAACTGGAAGGGCGGAGACGTGGGTCTCCGCCCTTTTTCATTCCCACAGACCGACTGCGGTGTAGGACTCCAGGAAGCTCTTTTTACATATCGCGACGGCGGAGCAATCGTGTCGCCAGATTAAGACACATCCGCCCCGGACAACGGTTGGCTTCGGCGCAATATCGGAACGTCACCGCCCGATTTTGCCAAGGAGGCAGCCATGCCCGACTCGAACTTTTTCTCTGACCTGCGGCGTCCAGCGTGCCTCGCCGCTGCCGTCACCGCGGCACTGGCCCTCGCTGGTTGCGGCGGCAGTGGTAGTGGCTCAGGCGACACCCCCGAGCCGCCCACGGCGCTGACGACAGGCAGCGTCGCGGTGCTGTTCACCGATGCGCCGACCGACCAGTTCTGCGAGATTCGCGCGACCGTCACGGGTATCGACCTGCTCGGTGCCAGCGGTCCGACGAACGTGTTCGCGGGCGAGCGCACGGTCAACGTGCTGGCGCTGGAGAACTTCGCCGACTTCTTCGCCCTCGACCCGTCCGTGCCGATCGGCAGCTACGAGAAGATCCGGCTGACGCTGTCCGACCTCGCGCTGATCGAGTGCCAGGGCGGCGTATTGGAGCCTGAAGCAGACTGGGAGCATCCCAAGCTGCCGGGTAACGGCAAGCTCGACTTGAATCCACGCGGCCCGATCGAGGTGATCGGTGGCGAGATGCTCGTCATCGAGCTCGACATGGACATGGAAAAGTCGCTGCACCTGCACCAGACGGGCAACGGCAAGTGGCAGTTCCGTCCGGTCGTGTTCGTGACCGTCCGGCCGGACGATTCGAACCTCGTCCGCGTCTTCGGCAATGCGACGAGCCTCGACACGGCGGGCTTCGAACTGTGTCCCATCGAGCCGGTCTCCACGGTGGGCCAGCACTCCATGATGGCCAGCACGGAATGCCTCGACGTCTTCACGGACGGCAAGACGGGCATCTTCGACGAGACCGGGACACCGGTCGGGCTCTCGGCGCTCGCCGCCAATGACCCGGTCACGGCAATCGGATTCCTGGGATTGCACGACGATGCCGACGGCGACACTCGCCGGGACGACCTCAAGCTCGACGCGGTCGTGCTGGAATACGGGCCGCAGGGCACGTTTGCACGGCTGCCGGGGTCAGTGGTCTCGGCGCCCGGCAACAATGACATCTTCGTCTACGATTCCGGCGCGCTTGATGCGATCGACGTGAAGCTGCAGTCCGGGACGCGCATCTTTGCGATCGGCAGCAACGACGAGCTGACCTCATCGGCGCTGCAGCCGGGGACCAGTGGCGAGGTGAACGGTGTGTTCACGGACCCTGCAATCTCCGGTGAGCCGCTCAGGTCGTCGCTGGTCGTCCTCAACCAGGACACGACGCCCACCGCCAAGGTACTCGATGTGAAAATTGCGGCCCTCGTCCCGGGGCCCGACACTGCGGAGCCCAACCGCTTCGACGTGACGGTCGGCGAGGCGACGCAGTGCATCACGACCGATGCGTCGACGGACTACCTGCAGATCACCGAGTCGAGCACGGCGAGCGAGACGGCCTCGATCACGTTCTCCGGCCTGGCCGTTGGCGACCAGGTCGACGTGTACGGCACTGCCGATCCGGCTGATGCGTCATGCGTGCGGGCAAGGAACATCCAGAAGTACGTCACCGCAACACCGTAAGCAGCAAACGAAAAAGCCCCGCGGACGCGAGTCCGCGGGGCTCCTGTTGGACCAGCTGCCGGATCAGCCGGCTGCGGGCGCCGCGGCCGGAGCCGCCGGCGTTGCGAGCTTCAGCTTCCAGAGCTTGGCCACATCGGCCAGCGTCGGGTTCTTTACGGCATCAAAGGCGGTGGTCGCTTCGGCGGCTTTGCCGAGGCGGGCATTCGCGATGCCGATGAGCAGGTTGGCGTCATCGACGTCATCGGGCTTCAGGCCACCCTTGGCCAGGCCCTTCTGCATCGCATCTACCGCCTTGTCGTACTCGCCTGCGCTGAAGTACAGCTTGCCGATGCCGATCATCTGCTGCGGTGTCTTGGCACTGGCCAGCTGGGTTGCCGCCGTCGGCAGGTCCTTCGCGTCGAGTGCTGCGCCCGAGCGGGCACGCTCGAGGTCGGCCTGCGCCCGCGATTTCGCGTCACCCTGGAAGAGGCTCGCGGACATGCCGCGTTCGAGGACCTGCTTCGCTTCGTTCGGGAAGCCGCCGGTGATCAGGGTGCTGCCCATCTCGGCGTACTCCTCGCCCTTGTCCAGCGTGTTGGTGTCGTTCATCAGGCGGTAGAGCGCACGCAGGCCGCGCTCGTCCTTCGTCCGGAACAACTGGTTGTTGAGCAGGTCTTCCCAGTACTTCTGCTGCGGGTACAGGCGTACCAGCGTCTCGAGTGCGCTCATTACGCCGGCGGCGTCCTTGAGTTCGTAGTTGGCGCGCAGTGCAACCAGCAGAGCCTGCTCCGGCGGCTGTGGCGACGCCTGGATGATCTTTTCGGCGGCGGCCTTGGCACCGGCGATGTCGCCCGAGACGTAACGGACCTGGGCCAGTTGCAGCGCAATTTCGTTGTCGCCCGGGTTGAGCTTGAGATACTCGTCGCCGTATTGCAGGGCCTTTGGGTACTGCTTGTTCTGCAGGCTCAACTGGGTCAGCGCGCGCACGCGCTGCTGGCGTTCCGTCTCCGGGACGAAACCCGTCGCCAAAGCACGCTCGAGCACCTCGGCTGCCTTGACGTAGTCCTTCTTCTGGAGATGCACGTACCAGCCCAGTTCGTCGACCATGAAGGCGTCGTACGGGGTCTTCGGCTCGACGGCCGCCGCTTCGTCGACCCTGGCCAGCGCTTCGTCCCAGTTCTTGGCGTTCATCGCCGTCTGGGCAGCCGAGAGCGGCTTCGCGACGCTCGGGCTCAGCTTGGGCTTCGCCGCAGCCTTGTCCTTCGAGGCCGCAACGGCCGTCGACACGGGCAGCAGCGTCCCGCCGCTTACACCGGCCAGCCCGACCGCAGCCATGGCAGCCATCAGCACCAGGTTCACTTTCTTCATCGTCAGCCTCTCAGGGCAGCCTAAGAACAAGATCGCGCATTGTAGCGCCGGTCACGATTGCCAGTCTTTGGACCGTGCGGCGCGGGGTAGTTCACCGGCTGTCGGTGGTCCCCGGCAGCCCGGTGGCGGCCCCCTGCAGGCCGGCAGCAGCCCAACCGGTCCGTGGGCGCCCTCAGCCGGGCACCGGCCGGTCGTCCACGACGGTCGTCACGGCGAGGTCCGCGGTCACGTTGCCAATCGTGCGGAAAATGTCCGGCACGATCTCTACCGCCACGAGGATGCCGAGCACTTCGGTCGGCAAGCCCAGGGCGAAGCAGATCGGGGCGACGCTCGCGATGAAGGAGACCTGGCCCGGCAGTCCGACCGAGCCGACGCTCACCGCGAAGGCTACCAGCACGGCGGAGGCCATCTGCAGCATGGACAACTCGACGCCGTACATCGCGGCGACGAAAAAGCAGACGGCCAGGTTGCCCAGCGGGCTCGTGTACCGGAATACGGCGACGGCCAGCGGCAGCACGAGGTGGACGATGCGCGGCGTTACGCCCAAGCGCTCGCGCGCGCACTCGATCATGACTGGCAATGTCGCGAGCGAACTCTGCGTGCTGGCCGCCACGGCCTGCACCGGCGCGACTTCCACCGCGAAACGGCGCAAGGGGAGGCTGCCACGCCACGCGACGACGCCGTAGACGAGCACGGTCGCGAACACGATCACGAGCGACACGAACGTGACGTATTGCAGCAGCAATCCCGCGGCGTGCAGGCCCGCCTGGCGGCCGACGCCGAGGGCCAGCGCGAACACGCCGAGGGGCGCGACCAGCAGCACCCAGTGCACGATGACCACCATGGCCTCGGCCATCGCCCCGAAGAAACCCGTGAGTGCCGAGCGCTGGGCCGTCGGCAGCCGTGTCGCGGCGAAGCCGAACAACGTCGCGAAGATCACGAGCGCGAGGATTGCGTTGTCGGCGGCGGCCGCGACGATATTCGGCGGCAGCAGCGACTGCATGAACTGCGACCAGCTTGCCGCAACGGGCGTGACCGCTGCGCCTTGCGCTGTGCCGGCGACGAACGCGTCGGCGACCGCACGGTCGAGCGGCCACAGCAGCAACAGGCCTTGCGACAGCAGCACGGCCAGCGTCCCGGCAAGCAGCAGCATTACGGCGAACCAGGTGATCGCCCGGGTCGCCAGGCGGCCGGTCGCCATCGCGTCGGCAACACCCGCGATGGCCGAAACGAGCATCGCGAAGACCAGCGGCCCCACCGTCATGCGCAGCGCGTTGAGCCACAAACTGCCCACCGATTCGACGGCGGGTGCCACTGCGCGGATTGCCGGCCCGCCGGCGGCTTCGATCCAGGTGCCGAGCGCGATGCCCCCGAGCAGCGCGGCCAGGACCCACCAGTGGTGCCGTTGGGGAGCGCGCGGGACGGCACCGTTCATGCAAAAGCTCGCTGGGGCTCGAACCGGACCGGTTCGGTACGGTTTCGATCATTCCATAGCGCGTTCCGACTGGTAAAGTGTCGCACCTTTTCCGGACACGCCCTCTGGGGGACGTCGGTGACTCACGCAGCCATCACGGGCTGGGGCAAGTGCCTCCCGCCCAACATCCTGACCAATGCCGACCTGGCAACGTTCCTGGATACCAACGACGAGTGGATCACTTCGCGCACTGGCATCAGCGAGCGGCGCATCTCCCACGTGCTGCTCGGCGATCTCGCCTATGTCAGCGCCATGCGCGCGCTGGCCTGTGCCGGCCTGGATCCGGCCGAACTGGACCTGATCGTCTTCGGCAGTTGCAGTTTCGACGACCAGGTGCCCAACCAGGCGTCGGGCCTGCAGTTGCGCCTGGGCGCGAAACGCGCGGCTGCGTATGACGTCAACACGGCTTGCACGAGTTTCCTGTACTCGCTGAGCACGGCGAATGCGCTGATCCGCACCGGCGTCGTCCGCAACGCCCTGGTGATCGGCGGCGAGTTCATCTCGGCTTTCATGGACTGGCAGAACCGCGGCGTGTCGGTCCTGTTCGGCGACGGCTGTGCAGCGGTCGTGCTGCAGGCGACCGAGCGCGAGGAAGGCCTGCTCGGCGAGAAGCTGGGCTGCGACGTCGACGGTCGGTCCACGCTGGTCGTGGAAGGCCTCGGCACGCGCTACGCAAACCTCGACCGGCTCTACGGCGATACTGTCTGGACTTTCGAGGGGCAGGAGATCTTCAAGCGTGCAGTGCTCGCGATGTCCGCGGCCAGTGCGGACGTGCTCGGTGCGCAGGGCGTGACGGCTGACGACGTCGGGCTCGTCGTGCCGCACCAGGCCAACCTGCGCATCATCGAGGCCGTGGCCAAGCGCGCCGGCGTGCCGATGGAGCGGGTGTTCGTGAACGTGCATCGCTACGGCAACATGTCGTCCGCGACCGTTCCGGTCGCGCTCGTCGAAGCGCTCGAGGAAGGCCGGGTTGCACCGAACAGCCTCCTGCTGCTGCCCGCGTTCGGCGCGGGACTCACGTGGTGCGCACACCTCGTGCGCTGGGGTGACCGCGTCACGCCGCTCGGCAAGACCGACGTCGACCTGCCGCCCAGCGAACGCAGCGCGCTCGAAATCGTGCAGGGCTACATCAAGAGAAAGCAGCGACCCGCCTGACCGGCCCACGCCGGTTCGCGCCGGCCCGCCTCGCGCCCGGGCACGATGGACCCATGACACCCGCAAACAAGGCGCTGCTCCAGATCCACGGCTGCGTCGTGATCTGGGGCTTTACCGCCATCCTCGGCAAGCTGATTTCGCTGCCCGCGTTCGCGCTGGTCTGGTGGCGCATGCTGCTGGTCGTCGCTGCGCTCGCGCTGATCCCGGCATTCTGGCGCGGCCTCCGCCGGCTCGACCTGCGCACCGCCGCGATCTTCGGTGGCATCGGCGTGGTCGTGGCGCTGCACTGGGTGACGTTCTACGCCGCGATCAAGTTGTCCAACGCGTCCGTCGCGGCGACGTGCATGGGCGTGGCGCCGATCCTGGTGTCCATCGTCGAGCCCTGGATCACGGGCCGACGCTTCGACTGGCGTGAACTCGCCATTGGCGTGGCGGCCGTGCCCGGCGTGATGTTCGTCGTGGGTGGGACGCCGGACGGCATGCGGGCGGGCATCGCCGTCGGCATCCTCTCGGCGCTGCTCGTCGCGATCTTCGGCGCGCTCAACAAGCGCTACGTCGAGCGGGGTCAGCCACTCGCCGTGACGGGCCTCGAGCTTGCCGCAGGCACCGCGTTCCTGAGCCTGGTCGCGCTCGTCGGTGGCGATGCGGTCAGCCTGACCGTACCCGACCAGCGCGACACGCTGCTGCTGCTCGTCCTGGCCATCGCCTGCACGCTGGTCCCTTTTGCGGTTTCGCTGGTGGCACTGCGCAACTTGAGTGCCTTCAGTGCGCAGCTCGCGGTCAGTCTCGAGCCCGTCTACGCCGTCTTCCTCGCGATCGTGCTGCTCAACGAGCAGCGCGAACTCAGCCCCCAGTTCTACCTGGGGCTGGCGATCATCCTCGCGAGCGTCTTCGCGCACGTGGCACTCAGGCGACGGACGGCCTGATGCTCAACGGGCGGCGGTTGCGGTTCCCGGCCGGCCTGCCGGCCTGCGGTCCCGACGCCAACGCCACGCCATCAGCGTCGCGAAGATCGCGATGTAGAGGGCGGGTTCGCGCCAGTCGGCCTTCACGAGCCACAGGAAATGCAGGCACCCGAGCAGCGCCGCCGGATAGATGAGCCTGTGCAGCATCTGCCAGCGCCGACCGAGCCGGCGCATCCATCCGTCCGTGGAGGTGACCGCGAGCGGGATGAGCAGCAGCAGGGCCGCGAATCCGACGGTGACGTACGGCCGCTTGGCGATGTCCGTCACGACGTTGCGGGCGTCGAACGACTGGTCGATCCCGAGCCACGCCAGGAAATGCAGCGCGAGGTACGTGAACGCGAACAGCCCCAGCAGGCGGCGCAGTCGCATCAGCCGCGGCTGGCGCAGCAGCACGGCCACGGGCCGCACGCACAGCGTGATGAGCAGCAGGCGCAGTCCCCACGATCCCAGGCCGTGGATCAGTGCCTCGACGGGATTGGGACCCAGGGTGAATCCCGCCACGTCGAACGCGCGTGCGGTGAGCCAGGCGAGAGGCAATGCACACAGCACGAACGCGATCGTCTTGTCGAAGCGCAACCGTGACGGTGCGCCCGGGCGGGCAGCGGCGCGCAATCAGTAGAACCGCCTGAGGTCCATGCCGCGGTAGAGCGACGCGACCTGCTCGGCGTATCCGTTGAACGGCAGCGTCGGCTGCTTCGCGGCAAACAGGCTCGCGCCGATCCGCCGCTCCTGCGCCTGGCTCCAGCGCGGGTGGTCGACTTCCGGGTTCACGTTCGCGAAGAAGCCGTACTCCCGTGGTGCCATGAGGTTCCAGGTCGTGGCGGGCTGCTTTTCGGTGAATTGGATCTCGACGATCGACTTGATGCCCTTGAAGCCGTACTTCCACGGCACGACCAGCCGCAAGGGCGCGCCGTTCTGGTTCGGCAGCGTCTGGCCATAGAGCCCGACGGCGAGGATCGTCAGCGGGTGCATGGCTTCGTCCATGCGCAAGCCTTCGACGTAGGGCCAGTCGAGTACCGGGAAGCGCTGGCCAGGCATCTCGGCGGGGCGCAGGACTGTCTTGAAGACAACGTACCTGGCCCGTGACGTTGGTGCGAAACGCTTCACCAGGTCGGCCAGCGGAAAGCCGACCCACGGAATGACCATCGACCACGCCTCGACGCAGCGCATGCGATAGAGGCGCTCCTCGAGGGCGTGCGGCTTGAGGATGTCCTCGAGCGTGTAGCGGCCGGGCCGCTCGACCTCGCCGGACACCGTCACCGACCAGGGCTGCGGCTTGAACCCACCCGAACGTTCCGACGGGTCGGACTTACCTGTGCCGAATTCGTAAAAGTTGTTGTAAGTCGTTATATCTTCAAAGGAATTAGGCTTGTCCTTCAGCGTATATCTGGGATTCTTCGTGGCTTTGAGCGCGGCGGCCTGCGCCGCGTCAGGCCCCAGGCCGACGACGCCGGCAGCGGCCAGGCCGGCCAGGAATTCGCGCCGGCCGAAGAAGCGCGCGGCGGGCGTGATCTCGGACGGCAGCGGCAGCGAGGGTGGGCGTGTTTTCTTTACGGGCATGTCACGTGGACCGGGGAAAGCCTGCGCGGTTCGATCGAGGGCGTTTTAACATGCGTCGTCCTCCCCGGGGGAGGCCGGCAACAACGAGAATGACACCGTGGACCTGACCCGCCTGCGCAACCTGGGACCCGGCCTCGCGATCGCCGTACTCGTGGCCCTGGCGGCTTCCTGGCTGGCCGAGCACTACTCGGCCCCCGTGATGCTGTTTGCGCTGCTGCTCGGGATCGCCGTCAACTTCCTGTCGCAGGATGCGCACTGCAAGCCAGGCATCGAATTCGCGTCGCGCAGCATCCTGCGGCTCGGCGTCGCGTTGCTGGGCGCGCGCATCACGCTGGCCCAGGTGCAGTCGCTCGGAGGAGGCGCGCTGGCCCTCACGGCCGCCGCCGTCGTGCTGACGATCGCCTGCGGGGTCCTGCTGGCGCGCAGTGCCCGGTTGCCGTCGGCATTCGGAGTGCTGACTGGCGGTTCCGTGGCGATCTGCGGTGCATCGGCGGCACTGGCCATCGCCTCGGTCCTGCCGCGACATCCCGACCACGAACGGGACACGGTGATGACGGTAGTTGCGGTCACCACGCTCTCGACCATCGCCATGGTCCTCTACCCGGTGATCGCCGCGGCCTTCGGGCTGGGCGAGCACACGTCGGGCGTGTTCCTGGGTGCGACGATCCATGACGTCGCGCAGGTCGTCGGCGCCGGTTACAGCGTTTCCACGTCGGCAGGCGACACCGCGACCATCGTCAAGCTGTTCCGCGTTGCCATGCTGTTGCCGGTGGTCCTCGTCGTCTCGTTCATCGTGCAGCGCTCGGGCCCGTCGTCGTCCGAAGGCGCGGGCAGGCCACCGTTGCTGCCGATGTTTCTCGTCGGTTTTGCCGCACTCGTCGTCGTCAATTCGGCGGGCTGGCTGACCCAACCGGTCGCGAGCGGGTTGCAGGAAGCGTCGCGCTGGTGCCTGGTCACGGCGATCGCCGCACTGGGCACGAAGACGTCCCTGGGCGACCTCGCGCGCGTCGGTTGGAAGCCGATCGCCATCATCATCGGCGAGACACTCTTCGTGGGTGCGTTCGTCCTGGCGGGACTGGTGCTGCTGCTGCGCTGAATGCTGAGCAACACTGGGATCGATTCAGGCAGCCCGCACCAATTCGAGCAGGCGCGGCAGGATGTCTCCGGCCGGACCGCGCAGCGCGAGGTCGACGAGCGGCGTCATTTCCGTCGGCTCGGTGTTGACCTCGATGACGGTTGCGCCCGAGCGTTGCGCGCGCTCGGCAAGTCCCGCGGCGGGGTAAACCGCGGCCGCCGTGCCGATCGATAGAAACACGTCGCAACCTGCCGCGGCGGCGTCCGCGGCGAGCAACGCGGCGCGCGGAATGGCCTCGCCGAACCAGACGACGTCCGGCCGCAGCAGTTCGCCGCATCGCGCGCACTCGGGCAACCCGGTGATCGACAGCGGCGAGCGGTCGACGACGACGCGCTCGGCGGTACAGCGGTCGCGAAGTATGTTGCCGTGGTACTCGATCACGCCGCTACTGCCGGCGCGCTGGTGCAGGCTGTCGACATTCTGCGTGACGAGCGTCAATCGCGGCACCTGCCGTGCCAGCGCAGCCAACGCCAGGTGGCCGGCGTTCGGTACCGCCTTGCGCACGAGTTCCCGGCGCCACTCGTACCACTCCCACACGCGCTGTGGATCGCGCAGGAACCCTTCGGGCGTGGCGAGGTCTTCCGGCCGGAACCGGGCCCAGAGCCCGGTCTGGGCATCACGGAACGTCGGCACTCCGCTTTCCGCGGAGATGCCGGCACCGGTCAGCACGCAGACGCTGGTGGCGGCCCG
>Ga0105090_10001222_pt1 | contig 13682 bp, 13 predicted proteins | sample PPLLak3March2015_FD_79110 | JGI IMG/M metagenome (GOLD analysis project Ga0105090, IMG submission 79110) | Freshwater sediment microbial communities from Prairie Pothole Lake near Jamestown, North Dakota, USA - PPLs Lake P7 Core (1) Depth... | ecosystem: Environmental > Aquatic > Freshwater >... | reverse complement strand
GCCGGCGACCGTGGTGGCGATCGGCTCGATCCTGCTGCCGGCCATGGTCAAGGCGGGCTACCCGAAGAAGTTCGGTGTCGGCGTCATCGCCTCGTCCGGCGGCCTCGGCATCCTGATTCCGCCGTCGATCGTCATGGTGATGTATGCCGTGTCGACCAACAGCTCGATCGGTGCGCTGTTCATGGCCGGCGTGATACCCGGACTGCTGCTGGCGTTCATGCTCGGCTTCACCACCTGGTATGTGGCGAAGAAGAACAATTACCCACGCGAGCAGCCGCGGTCGTGGGCGGAGCGCTGGGATGCCTTCCGCAAGGCGATCTGGGGACTGGCTCTGATCGTGGTGGTGATGGGCGGCATCTATAGCGGCCTGTTCACGCCGACCGAAGCGGCAGCGATGAGCGCGGTATACGCCTTCTTCATCGCGGTGTTCGTCTACAAGGACATCGGCTTCAAGGACGTGCCGAAGGTGCTGCTCAACTCGGCGAACATGAGCGCGATGCTGCTCTACATCATCACCAACGCCGTGCTGTTCTCCTTCATCTTGACCAACGAGCAGATTCCGCAGGCCGTCGCCGAGTGGATCCAGGGTTCGGGCATGGGCGTGATCGGCTTCCTTATAGCGGTGAACATCCTGCTGCTGGTCATGGGCAGTTTCATGGAGCCGTCGTCGATCATCCTGATCACGGCGCCGATCCTTTTCCCGATCGCCATGAAGTTGGGCATCGATCCGGTCCATTTCGGCGTGATGATCACGGTGAACATGGAAATCGGCATGATCACGCCGCCCGTGGGGCTCAACCTGTATGTGGCCAGCGGCGTCGCCAAGATGGGCCTCACCGACTGCTCCAAGGCCGTTGGACCCTGGCTGCTGACCATGCTGGTGTTCCTCATGATCATCACCTACGTGCCGGAGGTCTCGATCTGGCTGCCGAAGACCCTGGGCATGATGTAGCGCTGCCTTGCCACGGTGACAAAGGCCCGGTGACCCCGGGCCTTTGTTTTTAGTTGCGGCATAACGCCTGCTTTCGCAGGCATTAGCCTGCACTGAAACTCGGCTTCGCTTCGTTTTGTGGGGCCAGACCGGGTGTCAGCCGGATTCGGGGGAAGAAACTGAGCTAAAATATCAAGTTAGCTATTTATGTGCTGTGGCACCTCGCTGCGGACGCCATCCCCTGCCGGGATGTCCGATCAAAACTTGAAATTCAACCTGTTCTGGAGAAAGTAATGGCTGCAAATGTCACAACTGAGCGCACCCTGTCGATCATCAAACCCGATGCAGTTGCCAAGAACGTGATCGGCAAGATCTATTCCCGCTTCGAGAGCAACGGTCTCAAGATCGCCGCATCGCGCATGATTCACCTTTCGCGCAAGGACGCCGAGGGTTTCTATGCCGTGCACAAGGAGCGTCCCTTCTTCAAGGACCTGGTCGAATTCATGATTTCCGGCCCGGTGATGGTTCAGGTGCTCGAAGGCGAAGGCGCCATCGCCAAGAACCGCGAACTGATGGGGGCCACCGACCCGAAGAAGGCCGAGGCCGGCACCATCCGTGCCGATTTTGCCGACAGCATCGATGCCAACGCCGTGCATGGCTCGGATGCGGCGGAAACTGCGGCCGTCGAAATTGCCTATTTCTTTCCCGCGCTCAACGTCTATTCACGCTGATCCGAAATGCCGGTCAACCTCCTCGATTTTGATGCCGACGGCCTCACCGCCTGGTTCGCGCAGCAGGGTGAAAAGCCCTTCCGCGCGCGCCAGGTGTTGCGCTGGATGCATCAACGAGGGGAGGGCGATTTTTTGGCGATGACCGACATCGCCAGGTCGCTGCGCGAGAAACTTCTGGCGACGGCCACCGTGTCGCCGGCGCCGACTATCAGCGACAAGTTGTCCGACGACGGCACGCGCAAGTTTCTGTTCGACGTCGGCAACCGCAATGCCGTGGAAACCGTCTTCATTCCGGAGGACGATCGCGGCACGCTCTGTGTTTCCTCGCAGGCAGGCTGCGCGCTCGAATGCGCGTTCTGCTCGACCGGTCGCCAGGGTTTCAACCGGAACCTCACAACGGCGGAGATCATCGGCCAACTCTGGCAAGCCAATCGCGCGCTGGGGCAGGATCTTGAGCCCGGCAAGGCTGGCGAACGCATCATCAGCAACGTGGTGTTGATGGGCATGGGCGAACCTCTCGCCAACTTCGACAACCTGGTGCCGGCCTTGCGCCTGATGCTGGACGACAACGCCTACGGCCTGTCGCGACGGCGCGTCACGGTGTCCACCTCGGGCATCGTGCCGGCCATGGACCGGCTGGCGGAAGCCTGCCCCGTCGCCCTCGCGGTATCGCTGCACGCGCCGACCGACGGCCTGCGCGACAAGCTGGTACCGATCAATCGCAAGTATCCGCTGGCGGAACTGATGGCCGCCTGCCGGCGCTATCTGGTCCATGCGCCGCGCGATTTCATCACCTTCGAGTACGTCATGCTCGATGGGGTCAATGACAGCGATGCCGATGCCCGGGCGCTGCTGCATCTGGTACGGGATGTTCCCTGCAAGTTCAACCTGATCCCCTTCAATCCGTTTCCTGCTTCCGGCTTTCAACGTTCGCCGGCCGAGAGGGTCAGGCGCTTCGCCGCCATCCTGATCAATGGCGGTATCGTCACCACGACGCGCAAGACGCGCGGCGACGACATCGATGCCGCCTGCGGACAACTCGCCGGCAAGGTGCAGGACAAATCGCGGCGCGTCTCCCGCAGCGCCGGTTTCGCCACCGATTCGGCTGGCATTTCTGCTGGAGTGGAACTGCACTTATGAACAAGAAAATTGCCGCATCACTGGGTTTGATCATCGTGCTGGCTGGCTGCACGGCGACCGGGCCGGGTTCCGGGCAGGGAGCACAGCAGGCGGCCTCGACGCAGACAGCGGTGAGCGATCAGCAGGTAAGAGCAAAGGTGCATACCGAGCTCGGGTCGTTGTACCTGCTCGATGGCCGTTCGGCGATCGCGCTCGAGGAGGCGCGCATTGCACTTTCGGTGGACTCGAACTATGCGCCTGCCTATAACCTGCTCGGCCTGACCCACATGGTGCTGAACGAACCACGTCTGGCCGAGGACAGCTTTCAGAAGGCGTTGCGTCTGGCCCCCGGGGATCCCGAAATAAGCAATAACTACGGCTGGTTCCTCTGTCAGAACGGTCGCGAGCAAGCGTCGATCAGTTATTTCATGGCCGCGGCGAACAACCCGCTGTACACCACGCCGACCAAGCCCTATACCAATGCCGGCATTTGCGCGTTTCGCGTGAAGAACGACAAGGCGGCCCAGGAGTTCCTTTCGACGGCATTGCGCCTGGCTCCGGACAACAACCAGGCACGTCTGGGTTTGGCCGAAATCGCCTACCGGCAGGGGCGCTACAGCGAGGCAAAGCAATGGACCACGGATATCGAAAAGATCATGGAGCCGACGGCCGATGTGATCTGGATGGCCTTGCGCATCGAGCGCAAGCTGGGCAACCGCGAGGCGGAGGTCCGCTACGCGACGCAACTGCGTCGGCGTTTCCCGGGTTCCCCGGAACAAGGCTTGTTGTCGCAGGGGCAATATGACTGAGGTGCCAGCGAGCGAAGGCCCCGGCACCGAATCCGGCGAAGCGCAACAGGCAGAGCCCCCGGAGACCGTTGTCGCGATCGAGTCGAGTACTCCGGGGGCCGTTCTGCGTCGGGCGCGGGAGGAGCGCGGCCAGTCGATTGCCGATGTCGCGCAAGTCATCCGTTTCAGTGCGCACCAGATCGAGGCGCTGGAGCGGGATGATTACGCCAGCCTGCCGGGCCCTACTTCGGTGCGCGGCATGGTGCGCAATTACGCCAGGTTTCTGAAGCTCGACCCCGCGCCTTTGTTGACGCAGCTCGATCCGGCGGTGCCGGTTGCCGAGACGGATGTGCGCCCACCGACCAACATGGGTGGAGCGGAGCAGCCGACGATCGTCGAGCGGGTATCGCCCGGATTCATCGTCGCCGGGGGCGCGATCCTGCTGTTGGCGTTGTTAGGGTACTGGCTCGCCACTTTGTCGGGGGACGGAGGACTGTCAAGCTTTCTGCGCGCCGTGTCAGGCCGTTCGGCTGCGGTGAGTCAGGGTAGTGTTTCGGCTCCCTCGATCGTCCCCGTGGTTCAGCCGGCGCCGGCAGTGATTGCCGAGAGCCCGCCAGTTGCCGCCGGCGAGATCTCGGGCACGCATCCATTCGCCGGTTTGCGTGTTGAATTCGATGATCGTTCATGGATCGAGATCCGTGATGCCAGGCAGAAAATTGTATTCGTCGGTGAGTACCCGGCGGGGACGCGGCAGAACGTCGAGGGCAAGGCTCCCTTCCAGATCTGGATCGGCAGGGCTTCCGCTGTCCGTGTCTTCATCGGCGAGCGCAGTATCGATCTCAAGCCGCACACCCGCGAAGAGGTCGCCCGGTTCAGCCTGGAATGAGCGCGATGTCCAGCGGTTCCGCAGCGCGGCGCGCAAGCCGTCTCGTCATGGTGGGAAAAGTCGGCGTTGGCGGTACGGCGCCAGCGTCACCCGTGGTCATCCAGTCGATGACCAATACCGATACCGAGGACGTTTTCGGTACCTCGATGCAGGTGGCACAACTCGCGCGCGCCGGTTCCGAACTGGTGCGCATCACGGTCAACACCCGCGAGGCCGCCGCCGCAGTACCGAAGATTCGCGATCGCCTGGCGCAAATGAACGTCGATGTGCCGCTGATCGGCGATTTCCATTTCAATGGCCACAAGCTGCTGGCGGAACACCCGGCATGCGCCGAAGCGCTCGCCAAGCTGCGCATCAATCCGGGCAATGTCGGCAAGGGTGCGAAGCGCGACGAGCAGTTCGCCAGGTTGATCGAAATCGCGTGCCGTTTCGACAAGCCGATTCGCATCGGCGTGAACTGGGGCAGCCTCGATCAGGAATTGCTGGCGCGCATCATGGACGAAAACGCAAGGCGCCCGGAGCCCAGGGATGCCACCGAGATCATGCGCGAGGCGATGGTGACTTCGGCGCTCGAATCCGTGGCGCAGGCTGAAGCGCTCGGACTGCCGGGCGACCGCGTCATCCTGTCGTGCAAAGTGTCCGGCGTGCAGGACCTGATCGCGATCTACCGCGAACTTGCGGCGCGCTGCGATTACCCGCTGCATCTGGGGCTGACCGAAGCGGGCATGGGCAGCAAGGGCATTGTGGCTTCAACGGCGGCGCTCGGCGTGCTGCTGCAGGAAGGAATCGGCGACACCATACGCGTGTCGCTGACGCCCGAGCCCAACGGCGACCGCACGCGCGAGGTCATCGTCGCCCAGGAAATCCTGCAGACCATGGGTTTGCGCGCCTTTACTCCGCTGGTCGCGGCGTGTCCCGGCTGCGGACGCACCACCAGCTCGGTGTTTCAGGAACTGGCGCAAGACATTCAGAGTTACGTGCGCGAACGCATGCCGGAATGGCGCCTGGCGCGGGCCGGCGTCGAGAACATGACGCTGGCCGTGATGGGTTGCGTGGTGAACGGCCCCGGCGAAAGCAAGCACGCCAGCATCGGCATTTCACTGCCCGGTACGGGTGAAGCCCCGGTGGCGCCGGTGTATGTGGATGGCGAACGCGTCGTCACGCTGCGCGGCGAAAACATCGCTGCGGAGTTCCGCAAGATCGTCGACGACTATGTAAAGACAACATATCCCGAGAGGCAAAACCATTAGCCACAGAGGACACAGAGATCACAGAGGGAAACGCCTTTCTCTGTGTCCTCTGTGATCTCTGTGGCAAACAGATTTTCATGAGCCAGACATTGCAAGCCATCCGCGGCATGAATGACATCCTGCCGGCCGAAGCCGAACTCTGGGAGCAGTTCGAGGAGTCCGTGCGCGACTGGCTGGCTGCTTACGGTTACCGGCCGATCCGCATGCCCATGGTCGAGCCGACGCCGCTGTTTGCGCGTGCCATCGGCGCCGTGACCGACATAGTCGAAAAGGAGATGTATTCCTTCGAGGATGCCCTCAACGGTGAGAGTCTCACCTTGCGCCCGGAAGGCACCGCGTCCTGCGTTCGCGCCGTGCTGCAGCACAATATGCTCTACGACGGCCCCAAGCGCCTGTGGTACATGGGGCCGATGTTCCGCCACGAACGGCCGCAGAAGGGCCGCTACCGCCAGTTCCATCAGGTCGGCGTGGAGGCCATGGGTCTTGCCGGACCGGACATCGATGCGGAGCAGATCGCCATGTGCGCGCGCTTGTGGGATGACCTCGGGCTGGAGGGCATTCGTCTCGAGATCAACTCGCTCGGGCAGGGCGACGAGCGCGCACGCCACCGGGCGGACCTGCTCGCCTACTTCGAGCGCAATCACGACCAGCTCGACGCCGAGGCCCGGCACCGCCTGCACAGCAATCCGCTGCGCATCCTCGATACCAAGAATCCGGCCATGCAGGCTCTGGTCGAGGCGGCGCCGAAGCTGATCGACTATCTCGGCGAGGAATCCCTCAAGCATTTCGAGGGCGTGCAGCAGCTGCTCAAGGATGCGGTGATTCCCTACACCATCAATCCGCGCCTGGTGCGCGGGCTGGATTACTACAACCTGACCGTGTTCGAGTGGGTCACCGATCAACTGGGCGCGCAGGGTACGGTCTGCGCCGGCGGCCGTTACGACGGCCTGATCGGGCAGCTGGGCGGCAAGCCTGCGCCGGCCTGCGGCTTCGCCATGGGCATCGAGCGGCTGCTCGCGCTATGGCAGGACCAGGGCCATCGCCACGAAACCCCGGCGCCCGATGCCTACCTCGTGCATCAGGGCGAAGCCGCCGGACGCTTTGCTTTTCGCGTCGCCGAAGCCCTGCGCGGCGCCGGTTTTGCGATCCACCTGCATTGCGGCGGCGGCAGCTTCAAGTCGCAAATGAAAAAAGCCGACAGTTCCGGCGCGCAGGTTGCGTTGATAGTCGGCGATGACGAGACGGCGGCGAACGCGGTCAGTGTGAAGCTTCTGCGTTCCGGCTTCGACCACCCGGCAGCACAGATTCGCGTAAATTTCGATGACCTGGCCGAGCACCTCGGCGATATTCTTTTCCCCATGGAAGACGACAATGGCAACTTATGATCTGGAAGAACAGGAACAGCTCGACGAGCTGAAAACCTGGTGGAAGATGTACGGCAACCTGGTGACCGCCATTCTGCTTGCCGTGGCGCTTGCCGTGGCGGGTTGGCAAGGCTGGAACTGGTGGCAGCGACAGCAGGCGGCGCAGGCGTCAGCAATATTTTCGGCGCTGCAAACGGCGACGGCACAGAGGGACGCCAAGCGCGCGCGCGAGCTGGCCGGCGAGCTGATCGACAAGTACTCTGTCACGAGCTATGCCGGCATGGGGGCGCTGCTGGCAGCGCGGGTGCAGGTCGATGCGGGAGACATGAAGAATGCCCGCGTCCAGCTGGCCTGGGCCGCGGAAAATGCCAAGGATGCCGGCCTGCGCGACCTGGCACGCTTGCGACTGGCAGCCGTGATGCTCGACGAGAAGGCCTTTGACGACGCCATGAAGCAGCTTGCCGCCGAGCCGGGTGCTGCATTTGCGCCGCGTTTCGCGGAACTGCGCGGTGACATTTTTGCTGCGCAAGGAAAATCCGCCGAGGCACGCAATGCCTATGATCTCGCCCTGACAAAATTTGACGCTTTGGCCAAGGAGGATGAGATCCGGCAGCGCGGCGGTTACAAGGAAGTCATCCAGACCAAACGTGATTCACTGGGCGCGATCAAGTGAAACGCACGTCTTTGCCCCTGCTTGCGCTTGTGTCGGCGTTGTTGCTCGGCGCCTGCTCGTCGATGGAGAAGCTGAATCCCTTTGGGTCCAGTGACCCCAAGGTCAAACCGGCGGAACTCGCAGCCATCCAGCCTACTGCGGAGCTGATGATCCTGTGGAAGGAAAACGTCGGCAGTGCCGGTACCTTCACCTTCTCGCCCGTGGTCGTTGGCGACAGCGTCTATGCAGCCGGCCGCGACGGGGCCGTGGCCCGCTTCGACGGCGGACGCCAGATCTGGCGCATCAGCGCCGGCCAGCCGATTTCGGGTGGCGGCGGCAGCGATGGAAAACTGGTAGTGGTCGGCACGCCCAAAGGCGAAGTGCTGGCCTTCGACGCGGCCACCGGCCGCGAGACATGGAAGGCGCGCGTGAGTTCGGAAGTGCTGGCCGCGCCGGCGGTGGTCGACGGGCTGGCGATCGTCCGTTCAGGCGATTCGCGCATATTCGGCTTCGACGTCGCCGATGGCAAGCGGCGCTGGGTCTATCAGCGCAGCATGCCTGCGCTCTCGCTGCGGTCGAACGTCGGTGTGGTCGTGGTCGGAAAGGTGACGCTGGCTGGATTCCCCGGCGGCAAGCTGGTCGCGATCGCCAACAGCAACGGTGCCGCCGTTTGGGAAGTGACGGTTGCCTTGCCCAAGGGCGCCACCGAACTGGAGCGCGTCGCCGATGTCACCAGTTCTCCCGTGACCAGCGGTACCATGGTCTGCGCCGCGGCATTCCAGGGACGTGCCGCCTGCTTCGACAGCAACACCGGCAATACGCTCTGGTCGCGCGACATGTCATCCAGCGCCGGGCTCGATATCGACAATCGCTACGTTTATGTTACGGATGACAAGGGCGCGGTACACGCGCTGGATCGCAACAACGGGGCCAGCATCTGGAAACAGGACAAGCTGGCGCGGCGCGGCGTGTCGCGCCCCCTGGCGCTGGCCGGCGGCCGCGTGGCGGTCGCCGACTACCAGGGGACGGTGCATTTGCTGCGGCAGGAGGATGGGGCATTTGCGGCGCGCGCCGCGACCGATGGCAGTGCGGTGCGGGCGGAACCGGTACGCCTCGGCGGCGGCATGCTGGTGCAGACCGCGAATGGCGGCCTGTATGCGCTGGATGTCCGTTAGCATCCCGGTGACTCTTCATGCCGTCGGAGCCGTGGGCAGCGGTCGGGTATGAAACCTACCCTGGTGATTGTCGGCCGGCCGAACGTCGGCAAGTCGACCCTGTTCAATCGACTGACGCGTTCGCGTGACGCGCTGGTGGCGGACCAGCCGGGCCTGACCCGGGATCGCCACTACGGGCATGGCCGGCTGGGCAGCAAGCCTTTTCTGGTGGTCGACACCGGAGGCTTCGAACCGCAGGTCAAGGAAGGCATCGTGCTCGAAATGGCGCGTCAGGCCGAGGCGGCGATTGCCGAGGCCGATGTGCTGATTTTTCTGGTCGATGTGCGCAGCGGCCTGGTACCGCAGGACAAAGTCATTGCGGAACTGTTGCGCCGCAGCGGGAGACCGGTATTGCTGGCTGCGAACAAGGGCGAGGGCATGGATCGCGCCGTGGTGGCTGCGGAGTTTTACGAACTGGGTTGCGGCGATCCTTGCGTGATTTCCTCGGCGCACGGTGAGGGTGTGCGCGAACTGATCGAACTGGCTCTGGCGCCTTTCCCGGACCACAGCGAGGCGGATGACGAAGGGGACGGTCCGCGGGTCGCCATTGCCGGCCGGCCGAATGTCGGCAAGAGCACGCTGGTAAACACCTTGCTCGGCGAAGAGCGGATGATCGCCTTCGACATGCCCGGCACCACGCGCGATGCGATCGAGGTACCGTTCGAACGCAATGGCCGTGCCTACACCCTGATTGATACGGCAGGCCTGAGGCGCAAGGGTCGCGTGTTCGAGACCATCGAGAAGTTTTCGGTGATCAAGACCCTGCAGGCGGTCGAGGAGTCCAACGTGGTGGTGCTGATGGTCGATGCCACCCAGGAAATTTCCGACCAGGACGCACACATCGCCGGCTTCATCATCGATGCCGGACGGGCGCTGGTGGTCGCGGTGAACAAATGGGATGCGGTGGACGACTATCGCCGCGAGCAGATCAAGCTGGACATCGCGCGCAAGCTGAACTTCCTCGGTTTTGCCCGCGTGCATTATGTCTCGGCGCTCAAAGGGCAGGGCATCGCCGGCATCCTGGGTTCGGTGGACAAGGCCTACGCCGCGGCAATGGCCAAGATGTCGACGCCGAAACTGACTCGCGTGCTGATCGCCGCCATAGAAAAACAGACGCCGCCGCGCCATGGCGCCATCCGCCCCAAGCCGCGCTACGCCCATCAGGGTGGCAGCAATCCGCCGATCATCGTGATTCACGGCAATGCGCTGGAGCACATACCGGATTCCTACACCCGCTTTCTTGAACGCTACTTTCTCGAGGCCTTCAAGCTGCAGGGCACGCCGCTGCGCATTCAATACAAGACCAGCAAGAATCCCTTTGCCGTCGAGGGCCGGCCGGCGAAGGCAAAGCTGCGCCGCGAAAAGTGAAAAGTCGGCGCCGGTGGCACGGCGAGGCAAAATCGATTACAGTAATTCACTCAAAAAACCAACAACCCTAAAGGGATCACCACCATGAGCAATAAAGGGCAAATGTTACAAGACCCGTTTCTGAACACGCTGCGTCGCGAGCACGTTTCGGTTTCCATCTACCTGGTCAACGGCATCAAGTTGCAAGGGCAGATCGAATCCTTCGACCAGTATGTGGTTCTGCTCAAGAACACGGTGACCCAGATGGTGTACAAGCACGCCATTTCCACGGTTGTTCCTGCGCGCCCGGTCAATTTTGCCGCGGAAGCCGAAGCCGATTGATCACCCCGCGTCGCTGCCGGCGATGGCCGGGAAGGCCTCGCCCTGATGTTTGAACGTCCCGCCAGCGGCGAAAAAGCAGTGCTCGTACAGCTTGATTTCGGCGAAGGCGATTTCGCCGAGCGCCTTTCCGAGTTCAATTTGCTGGTCGCCAGCGCCGGCGCGCGACCACTGGCGGTGGTGTCGGGAAAACGGGCGCGACCGGATCCGGCGCTGTTTGCAGGTAAGGGCAAGGTCACCGAGATCGGTGATGCGGTGCGCCTGCATGGGGCGGATGTCGTCCTCTTCAACCATGAGCTTGCGCCGGGGCAGCAGCGCAACCTGGAGAAGACCCTCGAGTGCCGCGTGGTCGACCGCAGCAGCCTGATCCTCGACATCTTTGCCCTGCGCGCCAAGAGCCATGAAGGCAAGCTGCAGGTCGAACTGGCGCAACTCCAGCATCTGGCTACCCGGCTGGTGCGCGGCTGGACCCACCTTGAGCGGCAGAAGGGCGGCATCGGTCTGCGTGGCCCCGGTGAAAAGCAGCTTGAAACCGACCGTCGTTTGCTCGGCAAGCGCGTGGCCCTGCTCAAGGATCGCCTGAAACAGCTGGAACGCCAGCGTGCCGTGCGCAGGCGTGCCCGCACCCGCGGCGAGGTGTTGGCCATTTCACTGGTGGGCTACACCAACGCCGGCAAGAGCACGCTGTTCAATGCCTTGACCCGGGCCGGCGCCTATGCCGCCGACCAGTTGTTTGCGACGCTGGACACGACGTCGCGGCGGGTTTTCGTCGCCGGTGCCGGGTCGATTGTCCTGTCCGATACCGTCGGCTTCATCCGCGATCTGCCGCACGCCCTGGTGGCGGCATTTCAGGCTACCCTGGAAGAGACCGCACAGGCCGCTTTGCTGCTGCATGTGGTCGATTCCGCGAGTCCTGACCGCGACCAGCAGATTCAAGCCGTGGACGCGGTGTTGAATGAGATCGGGGCGCTCGAAGTGCCGCAGATCATGGTGTGGAACAAGATCGATTTGACGGCGGCCAGCCCCGCAATCGAGCGTGACGACTGTGGTAACATTTCCGCCGTTCGACTCAGTGCCCACAGCGGAGCGGGCCTGTCCTTGCTGCGCGATGCTTTGGCCGAAGTGGCAGATCGGCAACATGATCTTCCCGCGGCCGCAGCCTGAGACTTCTCTTAATCTTTCTACTTTTTCCACTACCCGAAACATACACACGTGATAACCGGAATCCTCATGTCTCTCAACGACCACGGCTGGGGTAATCAGCCAGGTGGCGGCAAACGCGGCGGCGGCAATCAAGGCCCCCCCGATCTCGAAGAACTCTGGCGCGATTTCAATCGCCGCTTGTCCGGATTGTTCGGCAACAAGGGCCGTGGCGGTGATGGCGGCGGAGATGGTGGCGGAGATGGCGCGGGGAACCGCATGCCCTCGATCAGCCCCAGGCAGTTCGGCGGCGGCATCGGCGTCATCCTGATGCTGGTGGCGGTGGTCTGGCTGGGCAGCAGCTTCTACATTGTCGATGCCTCGCAGCGCGGCGTGGTTCTGCAGTTCGGCCGCTTCAAGGAAACCACCGAGCCTGGCCTGCGCTGGCGTTTGCCGTGGCCGATCCAGACCAATGAAATCGTCAATGTCACCGGTGTGCGCACGGTTGAAGTCGGCTATCGCGGCTCCGACAAGAACAAGGTTCTCAAAGAGGCCCTGATGCTGACCGACGACGAGAACATCGTCAATGTCCAATTCGCCGTGCAGTACCTGCTGTCCGATCCGCAGGCCTACCTGTTCAACAATCGCCATCCCGATGATGCGGTCATGCAGGCGGCGGAAACCGCGATCCGCGAGGTGGTCGGCAAGAGCAAGATGGACTTCGTGCTCTACGAGGGGCGCGACCAGATCGCCGCGAATACGCAGAAACTGATCCAGGACATCCTCGATCGCTACAAGACCGGCATTCTGGTTCGCTCGGTCAATATGCAGAGCACCCAGCCGCCGGAACAGGTACAGGCTGCCTTCGATGACGCCGTCAAGGCGGGACAGGATCGCGAGCGGCAGAAGAACGAAGGCCAGGCCTACGCCAACGACGTGATTCCCCGCGCGCGCGGCGCGGCGTCGCGGCTGATGGAGGAAGCCACCGGCTACCGGCAACGCATCATCGTCACTGCCGAGGGCGATGCATCGCGCTTCAAGCAGATCCTCACCGAATACAGCAAGGCGCCGGAAGTGACGCGCAGCCGCATGTTTCTCGAAACCGTACAACAGGTTTACACCAATACCAGCAAGGTGTTGCTCGACGCCAAGGGGTCGGGCAACCTGCTCTATCTGCCGCTGGACAAGCTGATGCAGGCGGCGGGCGCGGCAACTGTTGCACCGGCGGCAGCCGACGTAGTCCAGGCCCCGCGCGTCAATCCGGCCGCCACCGCCGCGACGCCGGACGCGCCGCCGCAGACGGAGCGCACCGCACCGGGCGATGCCCGGACACGGGGCAACCTGGGTTCGCGCGAACGGGGAGAACGTTGATGCAGCGCCATCTCTCTTTCGTTGCTTCATTCATCTTCGGTTTGCTGGCGCTGTTCGCCATGACGATCTTCACGGTCGATCAGCGGCAGTTCGCAATCATTTTCCAGCTTGGCGAGATCAAGGAAGTCGTTTCCGAGCCGGGTCTGGCCTTCAAGTGGCCGCTGATCCAGAACGTCAGAATTTTCGACAAGCGCATCCTGACCATGGATACCCCCGAGCCGGAGCGCTTTCTGACGGCCGAAAAGAAACCGGTGCTGGTGGATTCCTTTGTTAAATGGCGCATCAACGATGTCAAGCTGTACTACGTTTCGGTCGGTGGCGATGAAACCCTGGCCCGAACCCGGCTTTCACAGACCGTCAATGCGGGCTTGCGCGAAGAGTTCGGCCGACGTACGGTGCATGACGTTGTTTCGGGCGCGCGCGACGACATCATGGTCGTGGTGAAGAAGAAGGCCGATGCCGAGATGCGTTCGATCGGCGTCGAAATCGTCGATGTGCGCCTGAAACGCGTTGACCTGCCGCCGGAAGTCTCCGAGTCGGTCTATCGCCG
>Ga0105090_10001221_pt1 | contig 13685 bp, 13 predicted proteins | sample PPLLak3March2015_FD_79110 | JGI IMG/M metagenome (GOLD analysis project Ga0105090, IMG submission 79110) | Freshwater sediment microbial communities from Prairie Pothole Lake near Jamestown, North Dakota, USA - PPLs Lake P7 Core (1) Depth... | ecosystem: Environmental > Aquatic > Freshwater >... | reverse complement strand
GTCAGGCTCGATACTTTGCGAAAGGGTGATTTTTATCAGTATTTTGCGAGTGCTTCAGGCGTATATAAAAAAAGGTGGGAGCCAGATGAGGTCGAGAAAGCTTCCTGCAGCAGATCTTTTCTCTCTCGCGCCTTTTGCAAGGAGATCGTCATGTCACGCAGTATTCGCTATGCACTCGCAGTCAGCCTAGTTTCCCTTTTCACAGCATGCGGCAGTGGGGGAGGTGAGGATAGCGCAGCGCCGCCTGTCGCTACGATTGACACTTACCAGCTCCAAACAGCTTGGGTCAACTTCTTCAACGATTCAAGCACACTGAATTTCACTGTCAGCGGGGTGATTTCTGGCGTGACTATTTCGGGTAGCGGAGCAGTGACACAAAGCGTTCCTGCCAGTGCCACCTTTGAAAACGTTGCGGGGCTCAAGAAGACAGAGGTGACAACCGGCACTGTGACGGGCACGCTGAATGGGGTGGTTGTCACGCAGCCCATTAACGGAAGCGTGACCCTCTATGTGGACACCAACTATCTTCCATTGGGCGAAACAGGAGAAGACTTCTACTCGGTGGTGACCGGCCCGGTGACGATCCCACCAACCGTCAAGATTGGCGATGCAGGGCCGTTGTACAAACAGACGGTCTATTCTTCAAGTGCCAAAACCATACCTCTCGGCACTGTCGAAGTCTCCTATGCCCTCAAGCCGGACACCATGGTGGGCTACGCGCTTTTGGACCTGATTGAAGTGGATAAAAATGCGTCAGGCGCCCTCATGGCAACCTCAACCCTCAGATTCAGGATGACCCCTGCCGGCGGGTTGACCCGGCTGTCGGAGGTTGCCGTCGTTGGCGCAGATACGCTGACGATCACTTATTGACGCTTGGCCAATCGGTTTTTCGAATCAGTCTTGGCGTCAATGTAAGGAGGGATTAATGTTTTCAAACCAACGCATCCGGCTTTGGGCCGTTGCGATCCTGACTTCATTGATTCTGGGGTGTGGTGGTAATGGCGGTGGCGACGTCGACGACTGGCTCTATCCGCTTTGGGTTTCCACGGATGTGCTCGTTGCGGATGTCGACGGTGATGGCCATGCAGACGTGATCACTCTTGCCTCGCTTTCAAGCAGTCAGTCGCAGCGTGAAGGTCGGTTGCTGGTTCGCCTGCAGACTTCCCCCGGTGTATTCGCGCCGGCGCAGACGTATGTCGTCGGCGTTTATCCGTGGAAAATGGCCTTGGCTGATATCGATGGCGACGGTGCTGCAGACTTGGTCGTGACCGACGTCGGTAACACCACCAGTTCGACGGCTGACCGGGCGGTGTGGATGCTGCGGCAGGACACCATCAATCGTGGGCGCTTCCTGCCGCCGAAGCGTCTCGATCTCGTGCCGTCAAGCCCCTATGACGTGGCCATTGGCGATGTCAATGAAGACAATACGCCCGACATTGTGGTTGCTGACTCACTGGCCCCCGGTGTAGGCGCCACGGTTCTCTACCAGGATCCCTCCCGTCGCGGCACTTTCCTGGCACCTGTACTGATTGCACTGCCTGGCAGTGCCGGCACCGTGGCGATCGGAGATTTGAATGGGGATGGCCGCAATGACCTGGCGTTTCGCATGTACCTGCCCCGTATCGGCTATGTCCCGAACACGGTACTGGGGCTGGTCTATCAATTGCCCGGTGGCACGCTTGGCGCCGCGGTGACGCTGTCACCCCAGACCGGCGTCAACGGCAAGTTGCTGGCAATGACAGACTACAACGCCGATGGCGTGCGCGATGTGGTGGAGTTTTTGACGCCTGCCACCATCGACTACAAGGCCAATCTCAGTACTCTGTTGCAGAGCAGCCCTGCGGGCTCGTTTGGACTGATACAGACATCTTTGGCGGACGTGAAGGGGATTGACGGCGGGGCGGTGGGAGACCTCAATGGCGACGGGCGGCCGGACTTTGCAAGCGTTGGGTTCTTCCCGGTGGGTTCGCCCACGACCGTCAACTCCAGCGTGAATGTACTCATGCAAAACGGCAGTGGAGGGTTCGCCCTGAGCGCAAGCATCGCCATGCCGGTTGCGTCATCGCGCGGGGCCATAGGCGATGTCGACGGCGATGGCTTGAACGATCTGGTCGTTCTGGGTGGCGCCAATCAGGTTTTTGTACTGCGTCAATCATCCACGGCGCGCGGAAGTTTTCTGGCGCCACAGATCCTGAGCTGACGCCTTGCCTTCAACTGGCACTTGGCGTTGCGCGGGCGATGATGGCGGCCACATCCACGCCTCGGGGTAGGCTACCGTAGTTGTGGTGGCCCTGCTGCTCGAGCCGTGAACGACAAAAGGCATCACTCACGAAGCCAGGGGCATGGCGCACCAGCAGGGAGGCCTGCATGGCCAGGGCCAAACGGTCCACGATGTCGCGCGCCCGGTATTCAAATTCCTGAAGGTCCTTGAATTCCCGGGCAAGCTCGGCCACGTGGCGGTCCAGCGCCGCATGCGCGCCGCGCGCCCGTCCCACCTCGGCAAAGAACGCATCGACCACGGCCGGTGTCTTCGACAAGGCGCGCAGCACGTCCAGGCATTGCACATTGCCACTGCCCTCCCAGATGGCGTTGACCGGGGACTCCCGGAACAGGCGCGGCATCATGCTGTCTTCCATCACGCCGCTGCCGCCAATGCATTCCATGGCCTCATAGGCATGGTTGGGCGTGCGCTTGCAGATCCAGTACTTGCCCACGGCGGTGACCAGACGCACCAGCAGGTCTTCGTGCTCGTCGGCGCGGTGGTCCATGGCGCGGGCCATGCGCATTGTCAGGGTCGTGGCGGCTTCGCTTTCCAGTGCCAGATCGGCCAGCACGTTCTGCATCAGCGGTTGCTGGTTCAGCACTTTGCCGAAGGCCGAGCGCCTGGCGCAATGGTGCAGCGCCTGGGAGGCCGCCATGCGCATGCCGGCGCTGGAGCCGATCATGCAGTCGAAGCGGGTCATGCTGACCATCTCGATGATGGTGCGCACGCCGCGGCCCTCTTCGCCGACCATCCAGGCCAGCGCGCCGCGCAGTTCGGTCTCGGACGACGCATTGGACGCGTTGCCCATCTTCTTCTTCAGGCGCAGCACCTGCATCGGGTTCTTGGTTCCGTCGGGGCGCCAGCGTGGCAACAGAAAGCACGAGAGGCCGCCGGGCGCCTGCGCCAGCACCAGGAAGGCATCGCACATGGGGGCGGACACAAAATACTTGTGCCCCACGAGTTCATAGGCCTGGCCGGGCCCGCCCACGCCGAGCGGATGGGCACGCGTGCTGTTGGTGCGCACGTCGGAGCCGCCCTGTTTTTCCGTCATGGCCATGCCGATGGTGATGCCCTGCTTCTGCTCCATGGGCACGTTGCGCGGGTCGTACACCCGTGCCGTGATCTTGGGTTCCCAGATCCGGGCCAGTTCGGGCTGCAGGCGCAACGAGGGCAATGCGGCAAAGGTCATGGTGATGGGGCAGCCGTGCCCTGCTTCCACCTGGGTGTGCAGGTAGGTCTGGGCGGCGCGCGCGACATGCGCGCCAGGGCCGGGTGACGTCCACGGCGAAGCGTGCAGGCCGTGCTCGATGGAGGTTTTCATGAGCTGGTGATACGCCGGATGAAACTTCACCAGGTCGATGCGATTGCCGAAACGGTCGTGGGTATCGAACTCGGGCTGGAACTTGTTGGCCAGATGCCCCAGTTCCAGGTGGTCCGCCGAACCGGTCAGTTTGCCGAAGTCCGCGAGTTCGCTGTCGGCCCACACACCGCCTTCGCGCTGCACCGATTCCCTCAGGGCGGCATCGCCGGTGTACATGTTGTAGTCGCAGAGCTCGCTGGAGAGGTTGCTCACCTCATGGGTGTCGGCAAGGTACTGCGCGCTGGGGAGCGTTTCGATTCGGGCGTTCATGGGGGACCTCCAATGAAAAACGGCTGCCGGGTTCATGATACCCATGCACGGCGGAATCGGGCGACGGCCGGTGCCTGGCCACAGGCCGCGGATCGGGGGCATCGCGCGAGCCGTTGACGGCCCGAATCAGGGAACACGACCCTGAAGCACAGGGCTCGGAATGGATCGGCCAGTGCGGATATGCGCCGGGGCCCTGCGGAAAACCGGCTTGAACAATATACTGACCCCTGTACCTGATCGAGATTCCCCGAAGCCATGGACTTATCTTACGACGTCGAAGAAGCAGATTTTGATGCGCTGGTGCTTGACCGCTCTCAGGAGGTGCCGGTATTGCTGGACATTGGCGCCGAATGGTGCAGCCCCTGCCGTGTGCTGACGCCCTTGCTGGAGCGACTGGTCAAGGAATACGACGGGAAATTCGTTCTGGCGAAAGTTGACGCCGACGAAAACATGCGTATCGCCGGCCGGCACCAGGCCAAGGGGTTCCCGACCGTCATTGCTTACAGCCGCGGATACGTCATTGACCGTTTTCATGGCGCGCAGACCGAAGGTTTTCTGCGCCGGTTTCTCGACCGATTTGTCGAGTATCACGCGGGCGGGAGTGGCCATTCAGTGGCCATTCCGGCCGGTTAGCTGGCATGCCAGGCCACGCTGGTGGACTGGTTCAAAGTGACTTAACTTCAAGAAAGAGAGCTTCGATATGAATCTGCCTGATCGCGACGGAGACGGTTACCTCACCGACATGAATGCCTGGACCGAGGAAATTGGCCGTGCCATGGCCGCGGCCGATGGCTATGAACTTGACGATGCCAAATGGAACCAAGTCCTGAAGGCCCGTGAGTATTTCGAGGAATTCAGCAGCGTGCCGCCGATCCGCAAGTTCGCCAAGTACCTGAACGAAGACCAGAATGCGGTCTTCAAGCTCTGGATGACCGGCCCGATGAAGCCGATCACCAAGTACGGCGGACTGCCCAAGCCCACCGGCTGCGTTTGAAGCCGTTTCCAAGCCGCTCAGGCGGCGCGCAGGTGGATCTTGTCGTAGGCGGCCAGCAGCTTGCGGTGCATCTCGCAGCCTTCGAGCATTAAACCGGGCGCGGACAAGCCCATGAAGCGGTCGGTCTGCATGATCAGCGCGCGGGCCTGCGCCACGGCACCGGCACCGTAGAGCTGGCGCAACGCGTCCAGGTAGGGGCCGGTGTCGCCCATCTCGGCCAGGCGAATCAGGCTTTCAATGCACGCATACACGGCGCGGCGCTGGGGGTTGAGCTGGTCGAAGTTGCGCACCCAGTCGCAGCCTTCCAGCGTGGCGGCCTCGTCGCCAATCGCAAGGGCCAGCAGGGTCTTCAGTTCGCCCACGCGCAGGTCAGCCCAGAATGAGCCCGCATCCGCCGCCAGTCCGATTACCTGCGCCACCAGTCGCTGGTCGGCCAGCGCGGATTCGTTCAGGGTGTCGAGCAGGTCGGAACACTCTTCGTCGTCGAGGTCGGTCAGGTTCAGGACGGCTTCGCGGAAGTCGTTGGCGATGCTGTTGTTCTCGAACTCCAGGTCGTCCACGGGGTAGATCTCGGACATGCCGGGCACCAGGATGCGGCAGGCATAGACGCCGAGGTGCTTGAAATCGGCCACGTAGACTTCGCGGCCGTCACGATGGATGCGGTCCACGGCCCAGGCGTAGTCTTCGGCCGTGCTGTTGCTGAAGTTCCAGTCACAGAAGGCATGATCGGGCTGGTTGCCGAGGAACTTCCAGTGGATGACGCCGCTGGAATCGACGAAGTGAATCTCGGTATTGGGCGAACTGGCGACCTCTTCCAGATCCAGGCCCGGGGCGGGGAATCCCCCCAGCGCGTCGAGCGCCCGGCCCTGCAGCAGCTCGGTCAATGCGCGCTCCAGGGCAATCTCGAAGCGCGGGTGGGCACCAAAGCTGGCAAAGCAACCCTGGTCTTGCGGGTTCAGCAGGGTGACGTTCATCACCGGGTACTGGCCGCCCAGCGAGGCGTCCTTGATGAGGATGCCGAACCCGGCCGAGCGAAGCGCGGCAATGCCGGTGGCAATGCGGGGGTAGCGGGCGATCACGGCTTCGGGCACGTCGGGCAGGCAGATGCCTTCGCTGATGATGCGGCCCTTGATGTGCCGCTCGAAAATTTCAGACAGGGCCTGCGTGCGCGCCTCGTCCCGGGTGTTGCCGGCCGACATGCCATTGCTCACATACAGGTTCCCGATGATGTTGACCGGGAAATACGTGACCACGCCATCGCGCTCGCGCACGTAGGGAATGGCGCAGATGCCCCGCTCGGCGTTGCCGGAGTTGAACTCCACCAGGCTGCTGGCATCCACGCTGCCTTCGGGGTTGTAGAACTTGTGCAGCGCTGGGTTCAGCAGATCGACCGGCCAGCGGCCGTCTTCGCCCGGCGCAAACCAGCGCTCCTGCGGGTAGTGGACATGGGGCCGGTCTGCCACCTCGGGGCCGAGGTAGTAGTGGGTCCAGAAGTAATTCGTGGAGAGACGCTCGAAAAACTCGCCCAGCGCACTGGCCAGACAGGCCAGGCGGGTGGCACCCTTGCCGTTGGTGAACAGCAGCGGACAATCCCGGTCGTGGATGTGGACCGACCAGATGCCGTCCACGGGGTTCAGCCAGGATTTTTCTTCAATATGAAAGCCAAGGGCTTGCAGTTTGCCCTGCAACCTGTTGATAGTGGCTTCGAGCGAGGCATCTTTGCCGGGGATGAAAGTTTCGGTGTTCATGGTCCAGCATAGCGCACGACTCAATGGACGCCTTCCTGCAGTGCTGTGCCATCTCGCCGTCGGAAACCCTCGCTTCAAAGCGCTGTGACGGACGCCCTGGTTGGGCGTCCATCCGGCTCAGTTCAGCCCGGCGAGGTCGCGCAGCACCGCCACCTTGTCGGTGCGTTCCCAGGCGAACTCCGGCTCCTCGCGGCCGAAGTGGCCGTAAGCCGCTGTCTTTTCATAGATCGGGCGCAGCAGATCGAGCATCTGGATGATGCCCTTGGGCCGCAGGTCGAACACCTCGCCGACGATCTGCGCGATGCGCTCGTCGGGGATCACGCCGGTGCCTTCGGTGTACACCGTCACGTTCATCGGTTTGGCCACCCCAATCGCATAGGCCACCTGGATCTGGCACTGACGCGCCAGGCCGGCCGCCACAATGTTCTTGGCCACGTAGCGCGCCGCGTAGGCGGCCGATCGGTCCACCTTGCTCGGGTCCTTGCCGCTGAACGCACCGCCGCCGTGCGGGCAGGCGCCGCCGTAGGTGTCCACGATGATCTTGCGACCGGTGAGGCCGCAATCGCCCTGCGGGCCGCCAATCACGAAGCGGCCGGTGGGGTTGATCAGGTACTTGGTGTCGATCAGCCATTCCTTGGGCAGCACTGGCTTGATGAGTTCCTCGATGATGGCTTCGGTGAAAGAAGCTTTCATCTTGTGCTGTGTTTCGCTCTGGTCGGGGCTGTGCTGGGTCGACAGCACCACGGTGTCGATGCTGTGCGGCTTGCCGTCCACGTAGCGCATCGTGACCTGGCTCTTGGCGTCGGGACGCAGAAAGGGCATGCGGCCGTCCTTGCGCAACTGCGCCTGGCGCTCCATCTGCCGGTGCGCATAGTAGATCGGCGCAGGCATCAGTTCAGGCGTTTCATTGCAGGCATAGCCGAACATCAGGCCCTGGTCGCCGGCACCTGTGTTCAGGTGGTCGTCTGAAGCATGGTCCACCCCTTGGGCAATGTCGTTGCTTTGCTTGTCATAGGCCACCAACACGGCGCAGCCTTTGTAGTCAATGCCGTAGTCGGTGTTGTCGTAGCCGATGCGCTTGATGGTGTCCCGCGCGACCTGGATGTAGTCCACGTGCGAGTTGGTCGTGATTTCCCCTGCCAGTACGACGAGGCCGGTGTTGGTCAGCGTCTCGGCGGCCACGCGGCTGCGTGGGTCCTGGGTGAAGATGGCGTCCAGAATCGCGTCCGAAATCTGGTCTGCCACCTTGTCGGGGTGGCCTTCAGAGACGGATTCAGAGGTAAAGAGAAAGTCGTTCGCCATTTGAATAAACTCCTGTGTTGGCTGATAGCATGCATTTCCTGCGCTGCCATCGGTTTCGGAGCCTCGGCGAACGCTTTAGCAGAATTGTTTTAACGTCGCCCTGCAAGTTGCTCATTTAACTCAGCGACGCCGATATTTTATCAAGCTTTCAATGTCTGCCTTTTTCTGGTTGCTTTCCCGTTGCCCCCTGTGGCTCCTGCACGCGCTGGGGGCGGTGCTGGGCTGGCTGACTTTCCTGCTGTCCCCGACGTACCGCCGCCGCTTTCTGAGCAACGCTGCGCTGGCGGGCTATTCCTTTGCACGGGTAAGTGCTGCGGTGGGTCATGCGGGGCGCATGGCAACCGAGCTTCCACGCGTCTGGCTGGGCGCACCGACCCATGTGGAATGGGAGGGCACGGCCTGCGTGGACGCCGCCTATGCATCGGGCCGGGGCGTGGTTTTCCTGACACCCCATCTGGGCTGTTTCGAGGCCACGGCACAGGGTCTGGCGCAACGTTACAGCCCGACCCACGGGCCGATCGTGGTGCTGTACCGGCCAGCGCGAAAAGCCTGGCTGGCCGATGTGCTGGAAGGCTCACGGGAGCGACCGGGGCTGGAGACTGCCCCGACGACATTGTCGGGTGTGCGCCAGATGATCAAGGCTTTGCGTGCGGGGCGGGCGGTGGGGTTGCTACCCGACCAGGTGCCGCCCGAGGGGATGGGTCAGTGGGCTCCTTTTTTTGGGCAAGCCGCGTACACGATGACCTTGAGTGCGCGCCTGGCCTTGCAGACTGGCGCGAGGGTGCTGCTGGTCTGGGGCGAGCGTCTGGCGTGGGGACGCGGCTTCTGCCTTCATTTCCGCGAAATGCAGGCGCCACTGGCTACGAATCTGGATGCGGCTGTCGTGCAGATCAATCAGGAAATGGAGCGCCTGATCCGCGAATGCCCGCAACAGTATCTGTGGGGGTATGGACGCTACAAGCAGCCCCGGGTTGATCCGGCGAAGGAAGCCTGATGCCGCATCCTGGTATTTTGTTCATGCGCGTGATCGCGCCACTGCCCTTGTCGTGGCTCCGAGGACTTGGGTCGTTCCTGGGACGGGTCCTCTACTGGCTCGCGGCGCCCCGGCGCAAAGTGGTTCTGACCAATCTGGCACTGTGCTTCCCGGGTAAATCGGTAGCGGAGCGGGAGCAACTCGCGCGCCAGTCGTTCGTGTTTTTTGCACAGTCTTTTCTGGACCGGTCCTGGCTCTGGCATGGCGAACCAGAAGTATTGCGCCAGCGTCTTCGTATGACGGGCGCGGTCAGCGAACTGGAGGGCAGTGCGCCGACCGTCATTTTTGCGCCTCATTTCTATGGTCTCGATGCAGGCGCCACGGCTTTGAGCCTGCAGGTGGATCGCCACTACACCACCATTTACACCCCGCAACCCAATCCGGCCATCGACGCCTGGATCCGGGATAGCCGGCGCCGGTTTGGCCATGTGCGGCTTTTCTACCGGGCAGACGGGCTCAAGCCCATCGTGGCGGCGCTGCGTTCAGGGGAGGTTCTTTACCTTCTGCCCGACATGAATTTCGGGCCTCAGGAGTCTATCTTCGTGCCGTTTTATGGCGTTCCGGCGGCAACGGTGCCGTCGCTGTCGCGACTGGCCCGGCTGGGGCGTGCAAAGGTTGTGCCGATCACCACCCGCATGACTTCCACGGGCTACGAAGTGCAGGTGCATCCGGCCTGGACGGATTTCCCGACCCAGGATCTGGAGGCGGACACGGCGCTGATGAACCTGCGACTGCAGGATTACATCGACACCATGCCGGCGCAGTACTACTGGGTTCACAAGCGTTTCAAGACCCGGCCCCCGGGCGAGCCGACGGTTTACTGAAACGAAACCGGTGGCTCAGGGCAGCGCCAATGGCGCTGGATCGTCCGAAGCAGGGGCGACGATGGTCACCCCGGGCTCGGCCTTGGGCGTCCGCACGACCGGGTGCGCCCACTGCCAAAGCAACTGCGCCACCTCGTCCACACCCTGCTTCTTCAATGCAGAGAAAAGCTTGACCTCGCCACCGCCGGCTTGCAGCCGGACGATCGACAGCGCCTTGTTGGCCTCGACCCGGGTGAGCTTGTCGGACTTGGTCAGCAGCACCAGAAACTTCAACCCAGCCGCGACGCGCGGGCGTATCACGTCGAGCAGGATCTCGTCGAGTTCAGTCAGTCCGAGTCGCGGATCGCACAGCAGGACGATGCCGGTCAGATTTTCGCGGCTGACCAGGTAATTGGCCATGACCTGCTGCCAGCGGATCTTGTCCTGCTTGGGGACGGCAGCGTAGCCATAGCCGGGCAAATCCGTCAGCACGGCGTCGGTCACGTTCTGCTTCCCCAGCGCAAACAGGTTGATATGCTGGGTGCGGCCGGGCTTCTTGGAAGCAAAAGCCAGCTGCTTCTGCTGCGTCAGGGTGTTGATGCAGGTCGATTTTCCGGCGTTGGAGCGCCCCACGAAGGCGATTTCAGGCACATCGAGCGGCGGCAGGAAGTGGAGTTGTGGCGCTGTGGTGAGGAAACGTGCGGTATGCATCCATCCCATGGCGATCACCGGCGTGGGCACTATGGCAGCGGTCGATTCGGAAGCGGAGGGGGTGGGGTTCATCCAGGGACCTTGGTTACTTGGGGAAAACCCAAGTTGGCATTGTAGAATCATGTGGTTTTGCGCCAACCTACTCCAAACTCCGCCATGAAGCTGTTTGTCTCTTTTCTGATGGTCGTTCTCTTTGCTGCCTCTGCTGTGGCCGCAGACGACAAAGCCGCCGCCAAGGTCGCCAAACCTGATCTCGCCAAGGGTGAAGCCAGCTTCACTGCCGTTTGCGCGGCATGTCACGGCGCCGATGGCAACTCCATGATCCCGGCCAACCCCAAGCTGGCCCAGCAGCATCCCGAGTACACGCTCAAGCAGCTCAAGGAATTCAAGTCAGGCAAGCGGGCCAATGCCATCATGAGTGGCATGGTTGCGGCGCTCAGCGAAGACGACATGAAGAATATTGCCTTCTGGCTGGCCTCCAAGAAAGCCAAGCCCGGTTTTGCCAAGGACAAGGATACGGTCGCGCTCGGTGAGCGCATCTACCGCGGTGGCATTCCAGACCGGCAAGTTGCCGCTTGTGCAGGTTGCCACAGCCCCAATGGCGCCGGTATACCGGCCCAGTACCCCCATATTGCGGGCCAGCATAGCGATTACGCTGTTGCCCAGCTGGTGGCATTTCGGGACGGTGTTCGCAAGAACAGTGTCCAGATGAGCGGTGTTGCCGCGAAAATGAACGATCGCGAGATCAAGGCAGTTTCTGATTACATCGCGGGCTTGCGCTGATCATTGTGCCGTGGCCTTTGCAATCCTGATCGATGAATATGGATGGTGACGGCGGTTGATTTGACGAGTCGAACCTTCCGGACGCCGGTTTCTCGTTGAGCCTTGTCCGGCCTCATCGGCGCCATACCAGGGCGGGTCTTGTTGAAAGGCCCGCCCTTTTTCGTTTTGGGCATCAGACAGCGCCCGCAGTACGTCGGTTCACCGCAGGCGGGCAATGACGCCTCTCCGAATCGGGGTATCACGGCCTCCCGGGGACCTTTCAGCGGAACTTTGTAAGAATGGGAATTGTCCCGCGACGAAACCTGAAACAAGGATCGCCCCATGCTCATCAAGTCTTCTGACGACGGTTTCATTCACTCCTTTTCCAGCGAAATCACCTCGCGCGCCACGTACGAGGGTCGACGCGACATGCTGCGCCTGATGGCCGGCGGTGCGGCCGGGGCGGTGTTGGCGACATGGGCGGCGCGCGACGCTTTGGCGCAGACGGCGACTTATCAGCGTCCGGGCAAACTCGCCGCACTGGCGGCCGGGAAATCTGGCGTTGCCGGTGCGATGACCATGGAGAAGCTTACCGATTACAAGGACGCGAGCACTTACAACAACTTCTACGAGTTTGGGACCGACAAAGCCGATCCGGCGAAGAATGCCCACACTCTGAGAACCTCGCCCTGGACCGTGGAAGTGGAAGGGCTGGTCAGGAAGCCGGCGAAGTACACGATTGAAGACCTGCTCAAGCTGAGCGCACAGGAGGAGCGAATTTACCGGCTACGCTGCGTCGAGGGCTGGTCCATGGTGATTCCCTGGGTGGGTTACTCCCTGAGCGAACTCATCAAACGTGTCGAACCGCTCGGTAACGCGAAATTCGTGGAGTTCGTCACTTTGGCCGACCCGAAAACGATGCCCTTCCTGGGCTCTCGGGTGCTGGAATGGCCCTATGTCGAGGGACTTCGCCTCGACGAGGCCATGAACCCACTCACATTGCTCGCATTTGGCATATACGGCGAAGTCCTTCCCAACCAGAGCGGTGCGCCGGTGCGCCTGGTCGTGCCCTGGAAGTATGGCTTCAAGAGCGCAAAGAGCCTGGTCAAGATTCGTTTCACCGAAAAGGAGCCTCCCACCGCCTGGAACAAGGCTGCAGCCCAGGAGTATGGTTTTTATTCCAATGTGAACCCGAATGTCGATCACCCGCGGTGGAGTCAGGCCACTGAACGGCGCATTGGCGAGGACGGCCTGTTTGCCAAGAAACGCAAGACCTTGCTGTTCAATGGCTACGAGGCGCAGGTCGGACAGTTGTACGCAGGCATGGATCTGAAAAAGAATTTCTGATGCGGTTGTCCCGTGTCCTGTCGCATCCAGCCGCCAAACCCCTGGTTTTCATTTTGGCGCTGCTGCCGTTGGTGGGTCTGGTCTATGGGGCAGTGAATGATCAGCTGGGTGCCAATCCCGCCGAGTACCTGATTCGCGCCACGGGGGACTGGACCCTGCGGTTTCTGTGCCTGGTTCTGGCCGTGACACCGCTGCGCGTGATCACCGCCACGCCGGCGTTGGCCCGTTTCCGCCGGATGCTGGGGCTTTTTGTGTATTTTTATGTTGTGGTGCATCTGATGAGCTACAGCGGGTTCGACATGGGCTTCGACGTGGCGGATATCGCCAGGGATATCGCGAAGCGTCCGTTCATCCTCGTCGGGTTTTCGGCCTTCCTGCTCTTGACCCCTTTGGCCGCCACGTCGTTCGACGGGGCCATCCGCGCGCTCGGGGCTGCGCGCTGGCAGATGCTGCACAAGGCAGTCCATGTCGTGGCCGCACTGGCAATTCTGCATTTTTTCTGGATGCGGGCTGGGAAAAACGACTTCGGCGAAGTCGCGGTATATGCCGCGATCCTGGGCGCCCTGCTAGGTTGGCGTTTTGTCAGATTTTCCAGAAAAAAATGGGGCTATCCAGCGTCTATTGGACTTTCCTAGCTATTGATAAAGGATCTTTCAGTCCAGCAAGATTTCGCTGCTCATCTGATCCTTCGCCGTTTCACGTCGCCGCACAAGGCGGCCTACGGCCCCGTCGATCAACACTTCCGCAGCCCGGCCGCGCGTGTTGTAGTTGCTGGCCATGCTCATGCAATAGGCCCCTGCCGAGAGGACCGCGAGCAGGTCGCCTGACCTGACGTTCAATGCGCGGTCCCGCCCGATCCAGTCGCCGCTCTCGCAAACCGGGCCCACGACGTCAACGATCAATGCCTGCCCAGCCCTGCGCTCCAAAGGCACGATCTGGTGGAAGGCCTGGTACATCGCGGGGCGCGGCAAATCGTTCATGGCGGCATCGATCACGCAAAAGTTCTTCTGCTCACCGGGCTTGAGGTAGAGCACCTCGGTCAGGCAAACGCCGGCATTGCCCACCAACGAGCGACCCGGCTCGATCATCAGC
>Ga0105090_10001220_pt1 | contig 13687 bp, 10 predicted proteins | sample PPLLak3March2015_FD_79110 | JGI IMG/M metagenome (GOLD analysis project Ga0105090, IMG submission 79110) | Freshwater sediment microbial communities from Prairie Pothole Lake near Jamestown, North Dakota, USA - PPLs Lake P7 Core (1) Depth... | ecosystem: Environmental > Aquatic > Freshwater >... | reverse complement strand
GCAAGCGCTCCGACTGTCTCGACACGCTGCCTGCCGCTCGCGTGATCGCGGCGATCGACGATCTGCTCGGCCGCCCGGTGAAGCCGCTCGCGGAGGCCGCGACGTGACGATGCGGCTTGCGATCATCCGCCAGCGCTACACGCCGTTCGGCGGCGCCGAGCGCTTCGTCGAGGGCGCGCTCGAGGCGCTGCTCGAGCGCAACGTGGCGATCACGCTGTACACGCGCGAGTGGCCGAAGACGCGGCTGCAGCTCATCGAGCCGCACATCGTCGACCCCTGGTTCGCCGGCCGGCTGTGGCGCGACTGGGGTTTCGCGCGCGCGGTCACGCGCGAGGTCGGGCGCGCCAAGCTCGACCTCGTGCAGTCGCACGAGCGGGTGCTGTGCTGCGACGTCTACCGCGCCGGCGACGGCGTGCACGCGGTCTGGCTGGAGGAGCGCTCGCGCCGCGTGGGCGTGCTGCAGCGACTGGCGATGCGCGCGAGTCCCTGGCACCGGTACGTGCTGGCGACCGAGCGCAGGCTCTTCTCCAGCCCCTGGCTGCAGGCGGTGATCTGCAACTCGGCGATGGTGCGCGACGAGATCCGCGCGCGCTTCGCCGTGCCCGACGAGAAGCTGCGCGTCGTCTACAACGCGGTGGATGCCAAGGCGTTCAGCCCGGCGCTCGCGGAGCACCGCGCGCCGCTGCGCGAGAGGCTCGGCATCGCGCCGGAGGCGACCGTGTTCCTGCTGGTCGGCTCGGGCTACGAGCGCAAGGGAGTGGCCACGGCGATCGAAGCCCTCGCCGAGCTGCCGCCTTCCGCGCACCTCGTCGTCGTCGGGCGCGACAAGCACCTCGAGCGCTACCGCGCGCTGGCGCAGCGCCTCGGCGTGGGCGCGCGCGTCACGCTCGCCGGCCCGCAGGCCGATCCGAAGCCGTACTTCGGCGCGGCGGACGCGTTCGTGCTGCCGACGCTCTACGACCCGTTCCCCAACGCCGCGCTCGAAGCGATGGCCTGCGCGCTGCCCGTGGTGACCAGCACGAAGTCCGGTGCCGCCGAACTCGTCGTGCCGAAGGGCGCCGGCTTCACGTGCCCGGCGGGCAGCGCGCCGCTGCTCGCGCAGGAGATGCGCAGGCTGCTCGATCCCGACGTGCGCGCCCGCATGGGGGCGAACGCGCGCGCGGCGGCGCTGCCGATGACGCCCGAGGCGATGACGCTCGAGCTGGTGCTGATCTACAAGGAGCTGCTCGAGTCGAGCGTGCGCCAGCAGAAGAGCGACTCCGAACGCAAGCTGGCGGCGCACCGCAAGGCGTGGGCCGAGCAGGTCGCGCCGCGCGCCGCGCCAGAGACGCAGCTTCCGCCCGGGCCAGGACCCGATGCAGCGCCACCCGCCAACGTGCCCGAGCCGCCCGCCCCGCCGCCCGACGCGCCCGGCAAGCCCCCCGCCTGACCGTCGCGATGTCCGGCCTCCACCTCTACCGCCGCCTGCTGCGCTACGTCCGCCCGTACTGGTGGGCATTCGGCATCGCGTTCGCCGGCATGGTGGTCGTCGCCGCCGGCGACCTCGTCATGGCGTGGCTGGTCATCCCGATCATCCGCAACTTCCAGAAGCCCGACTCGGACATGACGAAGTACCTGCCGCTCGCAGTGGTGGCGGTGTTCGTCTTCCGCGGCATCGGCTCGTACATCTCCGAATACGGCATGGCGTGGACCGGCCACCGCGTGGTGTTCGACCTGCGCCGCGAGCTGATCGACAAGCTGCTCCGGCTGCCGACGAGCTACTACGACCAGAACGCGTCCGGCGTGGTGCAGTCGAAGGTGACGTTCGACGCGCACCAGCTTGCGAGCGCGGCGTCGGGAACGATCACGGTGGCGATCCGCAGCTCGCTCGCCATCGCGGCGAGCTTCGGCTGGATGCTGTGGCTCAACTGGCAGCTCACGCTGTTCACGCTGATCGTGCTGCCGATCGTCGGCGTGGTCATCCGCTACTTCAGCAAGCGGCTGCGCCGTCTCGCGCGCGACATCCAGTCGCGCACCGGCTCGCTCACGCACGTGCTCGAGGAGATGATCGCCGGCCACCGCGTCGTGCGCGTGTTCGGCGGCGAGGCCTACGAGCGCGAGCGCGCGGTCGGGGCGGCCAACAGGCTGCGCAACTCGATGACCAAGCAGTCGTCGGCGGGTGCCGCCAGCTCGCCGATCACGCAGGTCCTCGCCGCGCTCGCCGTCGGCTTCATCGTGTGGGCCGCGCTGGCGCAAAGCGAGGCCGGCGCGCTCGACTTCGCCACGTTCGCCTCGTACACGGTGGCGCTGGTCACGCTGCTCGAGCGGCTGAAGTCGCTGTCGGGCATCAATGCGCAGGTGCAGCGGGGCCTGGCCGCCGCGGAGAGCCTGTTCGGGCTGCTCGACCGCGAGGAGGAGCGCAACGAGGGCACCGTCGACCTCGGCCGCGCGGAGGGCGCGCTGCGCTTCGACCGCGTGTCGATGCGCTACCAAGGCCTCGAGCGCGAGGCGCTGACCGACGTGACGCTGGCCGTCGAGCCCGGCGAGACCGTCGCGCTGGTCGGACCCTCGGGCAGCGGCAAGACCTCGCTCGTGATGCTGCTGCCGCGCTTCTACGAGCCCACCGCCGGGCGCCTGTTCGTCGACGGCCACGACATCACCACGCTCACCGCCGCCTCGCTGCGCGCGCAGATCGCGCTGGTCTCGCAGGACGTGCTGCTGTTCGACGACACGATCGCCGCGAACATCGCCTACGGCGCGATGGCGGACGCGCCGCAGGACGCGATCGAGCGCGCGGCGGACGCGGCGCACGCGCTCGACTTCATCCGCGAGCTGCCCGAGGGCTTCGCGACGCTCGTCGGCGAGCAGGGCGTGCGGCTGTCGGGCGGACAGCGCCAGCGCATCGCGATCGCGCGCGCGATCCTCAAGGACGCGCCGATCCTGATCCTCGACGAGGCCACCTCCGCGCTCGACTCGGAGTCGGAGCGGCAGGTGCAGGATGCCCTCGACGCGCTGATGCGCGGCCGCACGACGCTGGTCATCGCGCACCGGCTCTCGACCGTCGAGCACGCCGACCGCATCGTCGTGCTCGACGCCGGCCGCATCGTCGAGCAGGGCTCGCACGCCGAGCTGATCGCGCGCGGAGGCCTGTACGCGCGCCTGCACCGCATCCAGTTCGGCGCGGCGGGCACTGCGACCGCCGAGCCATGAGCGGCGGCAAGGGGACCGCGAGCGGAGAAGGGCCGCCCCGAGCCGCTCGTAGCACCCCCCCGGGGGGCAGCGCCGCCGCGCCCGCGGCAAGCGTGGGGGGACCATGAGCGGCGAAGGGCCGCCCCGAGCCGCTCGTAGCACCCCCCCGGGGGGCAGCGCCGCCGCGCCCGCGGCAAGCGTGGGGGCCCTTTCCATTGCCCACACGGAGGCGTCGACGGGCTGGGGCGGCCAGGAGATCCGCATCCTGACCGAGGCGGCCGGCATGCGCGCGCGCGGCCACGACGTCGTGCTGCTGGCGGCGCACGGCGCGCGCATCGTCGCCGAGGCGCCGCGCTTCGGCGTCCCGGTCACCGCGCTGCCGATCGGCCGCAAGCGCCCCGCGGGTCTGGTGGCGATGACGCGCGCGCTGGCGCAGCGCCGCTTCGACGTCGTCAACACGCACAGCTCCACCGACAGCTGGCTCGCCGCGCTCGCCTGCGCATGGCTGCGCGCGCGCGGCCGCCACGTGCCCGCGCTGCTGCGCACTCGCCACGTCTCCGTCGCCGTGCCGAACGACGCGGCCACGCGCTGGCTCTACACCCAAGCGACCGTGCGCACGATCACCACCGGCGAAGCGCTGCGCGAGCAGCTGGTGCGCGACAACGCGCTCGCAGCGGAGCGCGTCGAGTCCGTGCCCACGGGCATCGACGCGGCGCGCTACGGCGGCGTGGGGAAGGCCGATGCGCGGCGCTCGCTCGGGCTGCCCGCTGACGCGCCGCTGGTCGGCATCGTCGCCACGCTGCGCAGCTGGAAGGGCCACCGCCACCTGGTCGAGGCGCTGTCGCGCATGCGCCGTGCCGACGCGCGCCTGGTCATCGTGGGCGACGGGCCGCAACGCGAGGCGCTCGAGGCGCAGGTGCGCGCGCTGGCACTCGGCGCGCGCGTGCGCTTCGCCGGCCAGCAAGACGACGTCGCGCCGTGGCTCGCCGCGCTGGACGTGGCCGCGCTGCCTTCCTACGCGAACGAGGGCGTCCCGCAGGCACTGCTGCAGGCGATGTTCGCGCGCGTGCCCGTCGTCACCACCGATGCCGGCGCCATTCCCGAGATCGCGCGCGACGGCGATACGGCGACGATCGTGCCGCGCGAGGACCCGGGCGCGCTGGCGCGCGCGCTCGATGCGCTGCTCGACGATCCCGCGCGCGGCGCAGCGCAGGCCGAGCGCGCGCATGCGTTCGTCGCGCCGCGCTACGGCATCGACCGCATGCTGGACCGGATGGAGAACGCGTTCCGGCGCGCGATGGCGGACGCCAAGGCAGGGCCCTGATGTCGACCCCGTTCGCCGACGTGCGCGCGGCGGCGCTCGTCGCGTTCCACGACGCCAGCGTGGCCGGCGACGGCGTCACCTCGCGCGCGGCGGCCGGCGCCGACGGCGCGTGGGCGGCGATCGAATCGAACCACCGCTGCAACGTCGCGCTGTGGGAAGCCGAGGATCGGGTGCGGCGCACCGACGTTCCCGACGCCGCGATCGTCGCCGCGAAGCGCGCGATCGACCGCCACAACCAGGCGCGCAACGACGCCATCGAGCGCATCGACGAAGCGCTGCTCGCCCGCATCGGCGGCGTGGCCGTCGCGGCGAATGCGTGGCACAACTCCGAGACCGCAGGTTCGATGGCCGACCGGCTGTCGATCCTGGCGCTCCGGCTGCATCACATGGGGCTCGCCGCGCGCAAGGCCGACGTGAGCCCGGAGCGCCGTGCCGAATGCGCGACGAAGCTTGCGCGGCTCGCGCTGCAACGCGACGACCTCGCGCGCTGCTACGACGCGCTGCTCGAGGCTGCGGCCGCCGGCCGCGCGTTCTGGCGCGTCTACCGGCAGTTCAAGATGTACAACGACCCCGACCTCAACCCCTACCTCAGAGGCGGGCGCGCCGGCGACTGAGTCCTGGCGTCGATGTTCGCGAGCCCGGCGGCCGGCGCCGAAGCGTGCGCGCCCATCGCCTGCTGTTCCTCGCGCACCTGCGCGCGGAAGCGCTTCGCCGCGAAGTGCTCGGCGAGGAGCTGGCGGAAGTACCACGGATAGCGCGCCAGCGGCGAAGCATGCCGCGCCTGCCACTGCGCGAACGCCGGCGCGACGCGCTCGCGGAAGAACTCAAGCCAGCGTGCGCGGATGGCCGGAACGTCGAACTCGGGCGCGCGCGCGCGCGCCCGCTCGCGCATCGCCGGGTAGAAGCCTGGTTCACGGGCCAGCCGCGACAGCGCCGCCAGCACCCCGCGCGCATCCTCCGCCACGCACATGTCGAACTCGTCGCGGCGCAGCTGCAGGTACGCGGGCTCGGGTCCGACGATCGCCGGCACGCCGGCGAGCCACGCATTGGACAGCTTCGTCACCGGCTTGTGGCGCAACAGCGACGGCGGCGCGGTGCGGAACGCGATGACGACATCGACGTCGCGGTAGTCCTGCCAGTCGTGCTCGCTCGGCACGAACTCGAGGCCGAGCGAGGCGACCTCGGCGTGGAACGCGGGATCGGAGAAGAACTCCGGTGCCATGGCCAACCGGCCGAAGTAGCCGATGCGCCGGACAAGGTCGCCGCGCTCGGGCCGGCGCGCCTGGATGCCGGGCTGCGGCCACAGCGGGATGCCGACCTGGTGCGCGTCGTCGGGCGCCAGCGTGTTCTGCCGCACCACCTTGTCGGCGACGCACAGCGGCGGCCGGTCGGCGCGCACGCCGATCAGGTAGGCGCGCGGCGCGCGCCAGCGCAGCCGGTGCAGTTCGTCCCAGTGCGCTACCGCAATCGAACCGGGCACGAAGTGGGGCACCAGCGACACGCCCCAGCCCTCGGCGGCAAGCGTGTCGCGCACGTGCAGATACGTCTGGATGATCCAGGTGTCGATGCCGCTGCGGAAACGCACCGCGTTGCGATCGATGTCGTCCTCGGACCACGCGTCGAGATCGCTCCATGCCGAGCAGCGGGCGCCGGCGACGAACGTGAGCGAGGGCATGGACCGGAAGCGCGCGTCGGGCTTGGAGGTGGAGCGGTCCGCAGCCGGAGCACGGCAAGCGCGTTCGAGTCGGGTTGCTGCCTTGCGCGAGCCGGCCGGGACCTCTGTGGCGGCCGCCACTTTAGCAGGTCGCCCGGGCAGACCCTGCGGCGCGGCGCTCCGGTACAATCGGCCGCCCCTTTGGCACCGCCGATGAAGCCCGCACTGCTCGACCCCTGTCGCCGCGGGCTCGCTATCGCGGCGGCCGCGTACCTCGCGCTGCTTCCTTCGAACGCAATCTCGTTCTGGCGCTCGCTGTCGTTCGGCGTCGCGGCCACGCTCGCCCTCGCACTGGCCTTCGCGGCGCTTCGCGGGCATGCGCCGCGCTTGCCCTCGCCCGGCCGCGCCATCGTCGCCGCGTCCGTCGCCTGGAGCCTGTGGGCCGTGGCCTCCGTCGCCTGGTCGATCGACCCTGCCTTCACGCTCGGCGAACTGAAGAGCGACCTCGCGTGGAGCGTCCTCACCGCATTCGCCTGCTACGTCGCCGCGCTCGCCGGCGGCGCGCGCGCGCTGTTCGGCGCGATGCTTGCCGGGCTCGCATTCTGGCCGGCGCTCGCTGCCGGCCTCGCGCTCTCGCCGGCCGGCTGGAACGCCCGCCTCGCGCACATGGGCGTGGTCGCGTACTCGACCTATCTCGCGACGATGGCGCCCCTGCTGCTGTTGCTCGCATGGCGCCCGCCGCTTGGCTGGAACGTGCGCTGGTCGGCCCCTGTTGTGGCGCTGGCGCTGTTTGTACTGGTCGTCGTCACCGCACGCCTCACGGACAACCGTATCGTGTGGCTCGCGTTCGGTGCTGGGCTGGTCGTGCTCGTCCTCGCCGCTCCGCGCCCCGCGGCGAGTGGCCGCACCGCCCTCGCGGCGGCGCTCGCCGTCGTCGCGTTCGGTGTCCTGTTCGTCGACGCGATGCGCGACCGCGCGCGCGAGGTATATCCGCCACGCACCACCGTCGGGGACACGCTCGCGCGCGACCCGCGGCTGGTGATCTGGCGACACGCGGCAGAGCGCCTGCGCGAGCGCCCGCTGACCGGCTTCGGCTACGGGCGGCTGATCCTGAAGGACGAGCTCCGTGCGGACACCGGAGACCCCCTGCTCACGCATGCGCACAACATGTTCGCGAGCCAGGCGCTGCAGACCGGCGCCGTCGGCGTGGCGCTGCTGGTCACGCTGCTGGGCGCGCTGGCGGCGCGCTACGCCGGCCTCGTGCGCAGCGGCGACGACACGCTGCGCCGCCTGGGTGCGCTAGGGCTCGCCGTGCTCGCCGCGTTCGTCGTCAAGAACCTGACCGACGACTTCTTCTTTCGCGCGAACGCCAAGCTGCTGTTCGCCGTCCACGCGACGCTGCTCGGCGCGGCGGTGCTGCGCGAGCGGGAGCTGCGCGGGAGCTGGGGTCAGACCCTCATTTCCAGCGCATCCGCGAGCCGGACGGCACCCCGGCCCGGGAAGTGAGGGTCTGACCCTGACTCAGTGGCGGCGAGGCGCGCGCAGGGGAACGGGCGCGCGCGCGTCGTCGGCGCTGCCGGTGGGCAGCGGCGCGACCGGCGCCCCGGCCGGCGGCGCGTACTCGGGGATCCACGCCGCGAGCCGCGCCCGCACCTCGGCCTCGTCGGCCGGGCGGTCGCGCTCGCACCACGCCACCATCTGCCGCACCGTGTCCTCGCTCGCCTCGCGGGCGGTGGCGACGAAGAGCTTGGGGTGGCGCGTGGGCTTCGTCGCCTCGTCGGAGGAGAGCGGCTCCTCGAAGAGCTTCTCGCCGGGGCGCAGTCCCGTGAACACGACGTCGACGCGCTCGGGGTCGGCGCCGGACAGCTTGATCATGTCGCGCGCGAGGTCGACTATGCGCACCGGCTCGCCCATGTCGAGCACGAGAATCTCCCCGCTGCGCCCCTGCAGCCCCGCCTGCAGCAGCAATTGCGTCGCCTCCGCGATCGACATGAAGTAGCGGGTGATCTCCGGGTGCGTGACGGTGACCGGGCCGCCGCGAGCGATCTGCTCGGCGAAGCGCGGGATCACGCTGCCGGCGCTGCCGAACACGTTGCCGAAGCGCACGATGACGAACTGCGTGGGGCCGCCGGCGAGCTGCTGGCAGACGAGCTCGGCCATGCGCTTGGACGCCCCCATGACCGAGGTCGGGTTCACGGCCTTGTCGGTGGACACCAGCACGAACTTCTCGACCTTCGCCGCGACCGCGGCGCGCGCGAGCACCCAGGTACCCCAGGCGTTGTTGCGCACTGCCTGCCAGGCGTTGGCTTCCTCCATCAGCGGCACGTGCTTGTACGCCGCGGCGTGGAAGATCGCCTGCGGCCGCTCGCGCGCGAGCACCCCGTCGACCAGCGACTCGTGCTTGACGTCGCCGACGACGCTCGCCACCGGCAGCAGCGGGAAGGCGTCGGCCAGCGCGGTGACGATCTCGTAGAGCGCCGCTTCCGAGACGTCGAACAGCACGAGCCTCGCGGGGCGGAAGCGCGCGATCTGCCGGCACAGCTCGGCGCCGACCGAGCCGCCTGCGCCGGTCACCATCACGACCCGGTTGCCCAGCCATTCCGCCAGTCCCTCGTTGTCGAGCACGACCGGATCGCGGCCAAGCAGGTCGTCGAGCTCGACGTTGCGGATCGCCGAGAGCGCCGAGCGGCCGCTGATCAGGTCCTCGTACGAGGGGACGGTCAGCGCCTCGATGCCGGCCGCGGCGCACAGTTCAGCCGCGCGCCGGCGCACGGCGTGGTGCGTCGACGGCAGCGCGATGATCACTTTGCGCACGCCATACCGATCGGCCCAGCGCGAAAGCTCGCTGAGCGGTCCGACGACCGCGACGTCGCGCAGGCGCCGGCCCTGCTTCGCCGGATCGTCGTCGAGCAGGCCCACGACGCGCCACTGGCGGCTGCGCTCGAGCTCCTTGGTCAGCCGCGCACCGGCGTCGCCCGCGCCGACGACGAGCACGGGCTCGCCGAGCGCAGCCAGCGGGCTGTACAGGCGGTGCTCCTTCCATATCCGGTAGGCGAAGCGGCTTCCCGCCATCAGGAAGATCAGCACCAGCGGGTAGAGGATCAGCACGCTGCGCGGCACCACGGTCGCAAGCCGCAGCATCATCAGCACCAGCGGGATCAGGATGGCGCCCAGCGCGGAGGCGAGCACGATGCGCTTCAGGTCGACCAGGCTCGCGAAGCGCCACAGGCCCCGGTAGAGCCCGAAGATCAGGAAGATCGCCGCCTGCAATGGCAGGATCAGGACCAGCGAGGCGAGCATCTCGCCGCGCCAGGGCAGGTCCGCGTCGAGCGACACCCGCAGCCAGTAGATCGACGCCCAGGCGATCGCGGCAGCCACGACGTCGTGGGCGAACGCGAGCCAGGCGCGCCAGTTGGACACCGCTTTCATGGCGTTCCGCGCGCTTTGTTGCGCACATGATAGTCGATGGCGCCAAAGCCGATCGCGTGCAGCAGGGCGGCGCCCGCCAGCACCCACCAGCCGGCGTCGGGCCGCATTGTCGCGCACGCGACCGCCGCGAACGCGCAGGCGAGCATCGCCGCCGCGTAGACGGCGAGCGTGCCGAGGTGGCCCGCTCCGGCGAGATTGAGGCGCTGGTAGAAGTGCGCGCGGTGCGCTTCCCAGACGCGCTCGCCGGCGAGCGCCCGCAGCGCCAGCGTGGCGCTCGCGTCGGCAACGAAGGGCAGGAACGCGAGCAGCGGAAACCACGCCGGCCACAGCCCGGAGGCGACGCCCGCCACGCCGAGCGCTCCCGCAACGAAGCCCAGCGGCACGGCCCCGACGTCGCCCATGAAGATCGCCGCCGGAGGAAGGTTCGCCGCGAGGAGCGGCACGGCGGCGGCAGCGACCGCAGCGCACGCCACCCACGGTGCGCCGGCATGCGCGGCGACGGCCGCATAGGCGCCGAATCCGGCGAGCGCCATCGTGCCGGCGAGCCCGTCGCTGCCGTCCATGAAGTTGTAGAGGTTGGCGCCCCACACGATCGCCAGCGCGGCGAGCAGCGCGGAGGCTGTCGCGCCGACAGCAAGCCACGCGACGATCGCCGCAGCCGCGCTGTGCACGACCAGCCGCAGCAGCGCCGAAACGCCGCGCACGTCGTCGGCAAGCGAGACCAGTGCGACCGCGGCGATGCAGGCAAGCCAGACCGCGTCGGCGCCAGGCAGGCGGGGTGGGTCGAGCAACGCCGCCGGCAGCGCGCCGGCGAGGATCGCCAGGCCCCCCACGCGCGGCACCGGGCGGTCGTGCAGCATGCGCTCGCCGGGATGGGCGTGCGGCAGCCGTTGCGCGTACGCCCGCAGCAGGGCGACCAGCGCAGCCGAGAGCGCCAGTGCCGCGACGACCAGCAGGACCGCGCTCATGGGCACGTTCTGCCCGGGCCTGCTGCGGTGCCGCCCTCTCGCCTGTGTCGACGCGGGCTCCCTTCTTGTATACGCATATACAATGTTGGTCCGGATCGGGCGAAACTCATGAATTCGGCGCGTGGCGCTCCCCGGACGCGGAACTGCCGCCACGTCGCCAGGTTTTCCTGCCCGATCATGGGGTTGGAGGCTCCGCTGCGACGGTGGCCGCCAGGGCGGCCGTCCCTATGGCGGAATTCATGTTGCTTCGGCACAACAGGCGCGCGGGGCGTCCGGAGGCTTCCGGAGATCCCGCTTCCTTGGGCAGGGGCCGTTTGGCACAATCACTTCAACTTCTCGACTTCCCTGAGAAGGCTTCGATGGCAGGGCACGAGGCAGAGCACCGCGCGCGCATCTCGCCAATTCTATCCGTCAGAGGAGAGACTTCATGAACAAGAAGCTCGTCGCCGTCGCCGTCGCTGCCGTTCTGGCTGCGCCGATGGCGCAGGCGCAGACTGCGAACGTGACGCTGTACGGTCGCGTCAATATGAACCTCGAGTACATCAGCGCCAGCGGCAACGCACCGGATATCACGCGCCTGACCTCGAACTCGTCGCGCTTCGGCCTGCGCGGCGTCGAGTCGCTCGGCGGTGGCCTGAACGCCATCTGGCAGGTCGAGAACGGCTCGGTGGGCTGGGATGCGAGCGGCGGCGCGTTGGCCGGCCGCGACTCGTTCATCGGCTTCCAGGGCGGCTGGGGCACGGTGCGCTTCGGCAACTTCCTCGCCCCGTACGACGATATGCACCCGATCTTCGGCAACAGCCCGGCGTACCTGACCGGCCTCATGTCGACGACGGCCATCTGGGCGAACAACGGCGGCGGTTCCAAGGCTACGGGCTCGTTCGACGACCGCCTGGGGAATTCCCTGCGCTACGACACCGCGAACATCGCCGGCTTCACCGGCAGCGTCCAGGTCGCGCTGTATGACGACGCTGGCGCTGGCGGCGCCCGCGATTCGTGGATCCTGTCGGCGGCGGCCATCTATCGCAACGGCCCGTTCCAGGGCGGCCTTGCCTACGAAGGCAACAAGGACGTCCGCGCGGCCGGGCTCGATGACTGGGCGTGGACCGCGACAGCCTCGTGGAACTTCGGCCCGGTCCGCGTCGGTGGCCTGTACGAGACGATCGACTACGACACGCCGCTCGGCGGCCTGAAGCGCGACATGTGGGGCATCTTCGCCGACGGCCCTCTTGGCCCGGGCACGTGGCACGTTGCTTACCAGCAGGCTCGCGACGCGAAGGGCAGCTCGGCCACGTACATCGGCGGCATCACGGGCGCGCTCGCGGACGGCACGAGAGACACGGGCGCCAACCAGATCGCGGCGACGTACAACTATCCGCTGTCGAAGCGCACGGCCGTCTACTTCGGCTATTCGCGCCTCGACAACGATGGCCGCGCGGCCTACAACTACTCGGTCGCTCCGTACCGTGCCGTGTCGCAGCCCGCCGGCGCAAACGGCCCGGTCGGTCTGACGTACAACGGCTTCGCGCTCGGCGCGGTCCACAACTTCTGATTCGCGTAAGGCAGGACCAACAGCCTCACGGGCGCCTTCGGGCGCCCGTTTTTTTTGGGTCGGATCCGGCTTTCCCTGGACCATGGTCGCGCTCTTGCGACCCGCTTCGCGGAAAGCCGGCTCCGACCCTGTTGTTCAGCTTGGCCGCAAGTCGACTCCGACCCCGCTTCTCCGCGCACTGCCAGCGCATCCAGTAACATCACGCATCGACCGGACGCAACAGGCTCCTTTGCAGGCGTGACGCATCGACGACGCACCTTCGGCTGGGCCAGTGCCGCAATCGTGGCGCTGGCGTGCGCCGCGCCCGCGCGCGCCGACGGCGTCAATGCGTTCGTCTACGGTCAGCTCAACCTGTCGCTCGACCTCGTCGCGGCCCGCGCGCCGGACCGCGACCCGCCCTCGTCGTTCCACCTCTCGTCCAACGCCTCGCGCTTCGGCCTGCGCGGCGCCGAGTACGTCGGCAGCGGCCTGCTGGTGTCCTGGCAGCTCGAGTCCGGCTTTGCCGCGGACGCCGGCGGAGGGGCGCTCGCCTCGCGCGAGAGCTTCTTGGCACTCGAGGGCGACTTCGGCCGCGTCAAGGCCGGCAACTTCCTCACTCCCTACGACGACGTGCTGCCGATCTTCGGGAACGCGTCCACGCTGACCACTTCGATCCTGTCGACCGCGGCGCTGTGGGCGCAGGGCGGCGTGGCCAAGGCCAATGGCGGCTTCGACCGCCGGCTGCCGAACTCGGTGCGCTACGACTCGCCGGACTTCGACGGCCTGCAGGCCGGCGTGCAGTACTCGCTCGGCGAGGACGCGAACGATTCGGGCGTGTTGGGCGTGGGCGCGACGCTGTTCCGCGGACCGCTCGAGGCGGGTTTCGCCTACGAGTTCAACCGCAGGGTGCGCGGCGCGGATCTCGATGACCACGCGATCACCGCGAGCGCCGCGTGGAACTTCGGCGCCGTGCGCGTGGGCGGCGTCTACGAGTACCTGCGCTACGAGACGTTCGAGGGGACGCTCGCGCGGAACTTCTTCGGCGGCAGCGTGACCGTGCCGCTGGGCGCCGGCACGGTCTACGCTTTCGCGGGCCGGGCGGGCGAAGGCAAGGGCTCGCCGAGCGTGCGCATCGGCGGGCTCACCTCCGGGACCGACAGCGGCGCTTGGCAGTACGTGGTGTCGTACACCTACTCGCTCTCGCCGCGCACGAGCGTCTACGCCGGCTTCGTCGGCCTCGACAACGAGCGCAACGCCGCGTACACGTTCGCCATCAATCCCTACGCCGACGACTCGCCGACGGGGCTCAAGCTCCGCGGAGTTGTGCTCGGCGCCTTCCATTTCTTCTGATCCCGCCGATGACCGCCTTTCCGCCGCGCCTTCCCGCCCCGCCCTCGCTCGACGCGCTGATCGTGGGCTTCGACCGCAGCCTGCGCACGCTCGCGGGCATCGCGTCGTCGAGCCGAGCGACCCCCGGCGCGGCGATACCCGACGCGGAGCTGACCGGCGACGAGAAGCGACACGCAGCGGGACTCATGCGCGTCAACCACACCGGAGAGGTTTGCGCGCAGGCGCTCTACGCGGCGCAGGCGCTCGTCGCGCGCGACGCGTCG
>Ga0105090_10001219_pt1 | contig 13697 bp, 5 predicted proteins | sample PPLLak3March2015_FD_79110 | JGI IMG/M metagenome (GOLD analysis project Ga0105090, IMG submission 79110) | Freshwater sediment microbial communities from Prairie Pothole Lake near Jamestown, North Dakota, USA - PPLs Lake P7 Core (1) Depth... | ecosystem: Environmental > Aquatic > Freshwater >... | reverse complement strand
CCCGTCCGGCGAGACGAATGACGCCGTGCAGCCGCCGAGCGACACGATGGCGCCCATCGGCTGGCCGGTGAGATCGGCGAAGGCCTTCGGGTCGCCGGTGAAGCCGAGCGTCCGGAGCTTCGCCGCGAGATCGGGAATCTGCTGCGGCATCCACATGCCCTGCTCGGCCGCGAGGCCGGCAGCGGCCGCGAGGACGAGCACGGCGCCAATGAGGGTCCGTCTTGAACGGGACATGATGACCACTCCTTCACTTCACGATCTTGACCTTGGTTTCGGTTTCCGACGTCACCTGGAAGCGGCGGAACCGCGAGTACTCGGCACGGGCGTCAAGTAGGGCGCGTCTCTCCATCGTCGTCCCGCGGACCGAGTACGTCTCGGCCATTTCCACGGGCACCCAGAGACCCAGGTTCGCGTCGCGCTCGTAGCGGACTTCGAGTTCTATGACGGCGTTGTTGCTCGGGAATACCAGCTGGAGCATCGTCCCGACCACGGCGCCGCTGGCCGGATCGACGAGGAACCAGCCGGTGGCAGCAATGTCCTGAGCCATGTCAAGGCGGACCAGCGTCGGTTTCGCGGTTTCCTGGAACGTCATCCGGGTGGCCGACACGCCCGCGACGTCCTTCGTCCCCGCAGGGGCGAACCGGCAACGCGCGAGATTGGCCGCCTCGAGGAACTTCAGCGCGAAGAGCGGCACGTTGATATTGCGCTCGACGGGGCCGATGTTCAGGCGGGAGCTTTCCGTTTTGATCTCGGCCAGCTGTTTCAGTGCCTCCGGGCTCCCGTCGAGAAAGAGCCGCTTCAGCCGGTCCTCGCGATCGCGGACCGGGCGGCCGTTGACCTCGAAGACGTCGCGGAACGAGACCCACGCGTCGATGCCCGCCGGGCGGACGAGAAGCAGGTCGGAGCGCAGCGTCTGCTGCTCGGTCCGGGTGCGCTGCACGTAGCGCTCTTCGGCCACCAGCATCGAGTACTCGCGCTGGTAGCCCGCGACGTAGTCGGCGGCTCTGGCCAGCAGGCGCTGCACCTGCAGATCGCGCGCGGCGGATTCGGATCGGGCGGACTCCGTGGTGTCGGCGCCGCGGCCGATGTCGACGACGGCGGCGCGGGAGGGATCCGCGCCCAGAGGTCCGAGACGGGCGGCTTCCGGCGGGGGCACGTAGTCGGCGGCGTCCGGGCGGACGACGAGCCACGCCGGGGAGCGAACGGCCGCCGACGAGCGGTAGGTCTCGACGCGGAGCGCGTGGCGTCGGCCGTCCGCGTCCGCTGCCGACGGTTCGAGGCCGAGGACGTACGACGCGGACAGTTCAGGGACGATGCGCTCCAGCGCCTTGTCCGCGTTCCGGCCCAGCATGGCGAAGGTGCCGCCGGTCGCGCGCGCCAGGCGATCGAGCGCGATCGTGTCGAGCAGGTCGTCGGGGTCGTCTCTCCCGGCTGGGAGGCCGAACGCGTGGACGACGGCCTGGGACGACGCCGCGGCCAGCGCGACGCTTTCGACGCCGGACGCGCTCGATGCCGGAACGCCGGCAGAGAGAATCACGACGACCTTGCGGCCCGGCGTGGAGCGCATGGCTGTCAGAGCCGACTGCAGACTGGGGAGCAGGCCCGACGGCGCGGCCGCCTCTTCACCTGCCTTGGGTACGGGCGGCGCCTCGGTGGGCGGCCGCTCAGCGACGACGGCGCGCTCGGGGTCGCCGGTCACGCGCGCCGGGTCCTCGACCCCGGCGGTCTGGCGTCCGGCCGTCGCCTCGGCACTCGGGCGAGCCCCGGCAGGCACCGCCTGTCCGACGACCTGCCTGAGAGCGGCTCGCACATCGGGGCGTTCGGTCGTGAGCGTCGTCTGGGTGTCGCGCGGGATGGGCACGCGCAGGACGCCGACCCGGTCGTCGAGGCCGAGCCGATCGACCAGCGTGGCGGCGGCCTGGGTGGCGGCGCGCTCGGCGCCCCGCTGAATCGAAAGTTCGTCGATGACCACGAGCAGACTGCGGGCCGGCTCGGCGGCGAAGGAGAGCGTGTCGGTTCGGCCGGTCTGGCGCCGCGCGGCCTCCACCACCGAGCCCGGCCCACGGCTCACGTGCCGGACCCAGAGCACGCGGCGCGGCTTGCCATCGACCGTCACGGTGAAGCTGTCGGGGCCAAGGCCGTCGACGAACTTGCCGTCGCGATCGATGACGGCCACGTCGACGGGTGTGGCCGCCTGCGGCGCCGCCCCTGGTCGAGCCGTGAGCAGGGCCGCGAACGCGAGAAGGGCCCCGAGCCGCCGACGCAGATTGACGGACCGGACGCGCATCCCCTGAGCATAGCAGCAGAAACGCAGATTTCGCGTTTCTTCCCGGGCCAGTTGGCCTACCATAGCGCGGCAGACCCGCATGTCTCCGGGTCGCCACCGCTCAGGGGGCTCAGGGGTCGGGTCGAATTACCCGCGGCAGCGTCGTTGAATGACGAAACTGTGATCGCGGCGCTCAGGCAGCGTTCGATCACAGTTTCGTCAGCGGAAGAAGCACGCGCGGGTAATTCGACCCGACCCCTGAGTCGAGGAGAAGCGAATGCTGAACCGCCGACAGTTCGTTCAAGGCGCGGCCGTGGCCGGTGTCGCCGCCGCTATTCCGGACACGTCAGCCGCGCAGCCGCCACGGCAGGGCGCTCCGCCGCAGACCCCGCTGCCGGCGTCGTTCGACGCGTTGCCGAACCTGAGGGGGCAGGCTCGGCCCATCAGCAACGACGAGCGCCTCGCGCGGATCGAGAGGGCGAGGGCGCTGATGGCCAAAGAGGGCCTGGGCGCGATCGTGCTCACCGGCGGCACCTCGCTCGTCTACTTCACGAACCTCTCCTGGGGCCAGAGCGAGCGGATGCTGGCGGTGATCCTGCCGGCCAAGGGCGATCCCATCATCGTCTGCCCCGGGTTCGAGCTCGACCGCGCCAGCGAGCAGATCAAGGTCGGCCCGCTGGCGGGGCGGAGCCAGGTGATGACATGGCAGGAGGACGAGAGTCCCTTCGATCTGACGGCGCGGGCGCTGAAGGCACGCGGCGTCGCCACCGGGCGCGTGGGCATCGAGGAAACCGTGAAGTTCGTGTTCGCGGACAGCATCGCGCAGGCGGCCCCCGCGATCCGCTTCGCGAGCGCGACGCCGGTCACGGCGGGCTGCCGGATGATCAAGGACGCGCACGAGATCGAATTGATGCGCCTCGCGTCGAAGGTGACGCTGAACGCCTATGCCGCCGCGTATCCTGGCCTGCGCGACGGGATGACGCCGGCCGAGTACGGCGCGCTGACATCGGCGGCGCACCAGCGGCAGGGATTCGGTGGCGGCGGCGGAGCTCAAATCGGCCCGAACACGTCCTACCCGCACGGGTCGTCAGTTCCGCAGGTGATGCGCAACGGTTCGATGGTGCTGGTCGACGGCGGCTGCTCGGTCGAGGGTTACCGTTCGGACATCAGCCGGTCGTTCGTTTTCGGCAAACCGTCCGACACGATGCGGAAGGTGTTCGACCTGGTGCGGCGGATGCAGCTGGCGGCGCTGGCCGTGGCGAAGCCGGGCGTGGCGCTCGACGCGCTGGACGCGGCGGCCCGCAAGCTGGCCGAGAGCGAAGGCTATGGCCCCGGGTTCACGTTCTTCACGCACCGCCTGGGGCACGGCCTCGGCATGGACGGCCACGAGTGGCCGTACCTGGTGAAGCACAACATGTTCGGCTGGACGAAGGTGGTGACGCTGAAGGCCGGGATGACGTTCACCAACGAGCCGGGGATCTACATCCCGGGCGAGTTCGGTCTCCGCCTCGAGGACGATATGGTGATCACGGAGAACGGCGCAGAGCACTTCACGCCGCAGAGCCCGTCGATCGACGACCCGTTTCCCGGATTGCCGGTGAAGTAGCGCGCGGACTATCACTCCCGGAGTGTTTTTCACCACGAAGGAACAAACATGACGACGAACGGTCAGAAGGTCCTGTTGACGCGGCGCCGGTTCGCGATGTTCGGCCTGGCGCTGGGGGTTCTGCTCGTCGCCTTCTACGCGATGCCCGAGGCGCAGGCCCCGGCGAAGAAGGTGATGTCGATCGACGACTACACGAAATGGCGCAGCATCTCGGACCAGCAGATGTCGAGCGACGGGAAGTGGGTGGTTTACGCGCTGGCGCTCACCAACACCACCGAAGCCGAGTCGAAGCCGGTGCTCCACCTGCTGAACGTCGAGACGAGTGCCGAGGTGACCATAGCGGACGCCACCGGCGGGACGTTCTCCCTCGACTCGAAGTGGATCGCCTACCAGGTGGATCCGGGCGCCGCGCAGCGGGCCCGCGCGGCCCGCGGCGGGTCGGGCGGATCGGGCGGGGGTGGATCCGCGACGCAGCCCACCACGCCGCCAGCCACGCCGCCATCCACGCCTCAGACCCCGGCCCAGCCCGGCGCTGCCGCGGCGCAGGGCGGGCAGGCTGGCCGCGGAGGCGCGTCATCCACACCCCCGCCGCGCCGGGTCGAATTGCGAAACCTCGCGACCGGCGAGGTGAAGTCGTGGCAGGACATCGGGACGTTCGCCTTCTCGAACTCGTCGACTCACCTGTTCCTCCGGCGCCGAGGGGGTGAGGCCCCGGCGGTCGGCGGCGGACGAGGCGGCGGCGGCACGCCTCCCGCGACGCCACCAGCACCGGGAGGCGCACAAGGGTCGGGCACCGGCAGCGCGACGACCGCCGCGCGCGGCGCCGACACCATCCTGCTCGACCTCCGCACGGGCAGGCACCAGCTGCTCGGCGGCGTCGGCGACATCGCGTTCAACCAGACGGGCGAACTGCTCGCCTACACCGTGGACGCGGCCGTGAAGGACGCCAACGGCCTGTTCGTGTTCGACACGCGGAACGGGCGCGTCACGCCGCTCGACAACGACGGCAAGAGCTATAACCGGCTGACCTGGAGCGACGACGGCAACGCCATCGCCGTGCTGAAGGGGAGCGACGTCGAGAAGATGCGCGAGAAGGACAACGTCCTGCTCGCGTTCCGCGACGTCAGTGCGGCGCTGCGCGACGGCGCGGCCGTTCCGCCGCCGGTCGTGCTCGAGCCCGCGAAGGCCGAGGGCTTTCCGAAGGGCTGGGTCGTGAGCGACCGCGCGGCGCTCGCCTGGAGCGAGGACGGCACGCGCGTGTTCTTCGGATCGAAGGAGCAGGTGGCGACGCTCGACACGACCCGCAAGACGACCGACGAAGTGGCCGACGTGGACGTCTGGAACACCAGCGATGATCGTGTGCAGTCGCTGCAGATGGTCCGCGCGGACATGGAGCGCAACTTCACCTTCCGCCAGGCGTTCGACGTGTCGGCGAAACGGTACGTCAGGCTGACCGACGAGACGATGCGCGACCTGGACGTGGGCCCCGACGGGAAGTGGGCCGTGGGTCGAGACCAGCGCGCCTACCTGGTCGATCAGAAGAAACAGCCCGCGTCGGATTTCTATCGCGTGAATACGACAACCGGGGAACGGACGCTCATCGGGAAGGGGCTGCTCACCGGCGGCCACACCTTCGGCATCTCGCCGCACGGCACCCACTTCCTCTACTGGAAAGACAGCAGGTTCCAGCTGTACGACCTCGAAGCTGGCACCACGAAGACGCTGGCGCCGGCGAGTCCGGTGAGCTTCGTCGACATGGAATACGACCACCCGGGAATCCGGCCGTCGTACGGCGTCGCGGGATACACGAGCGACGGCAAGGGCGTGGTCGTCAACCACCGGTACGACCTGTGGCTGCTGCCGCTGGACAGCTCGGCGCCGACCAACCTCACACTGGGTCTGGGTGCCAAGAACGAGATCCGCTTCCGGCTGATCCGGCCCGAGCCGGTCGACCCGACCGTGCCGCGCTCAGTCGGGCCTCGCGGCACCTGGGACCTCGCCAGGCCGCGGACGCTGTCGGCCTACGGCCAGTGGACCAAGAAGTCCGGGTTCTACGAACTTGCGGGCGGGCAGATGAAGGAGCTGGTGTACGACGACGCGTCATTCAGCACGCCGGTGAAGGCGCGCAAGGCCGACCGATTCCTGTTCACCCGTCAGACCTTCGTCGAATTCCCCGACCTGCGTGTGTCGGGCCCCGGCTTCGCCGACTCGAAGAAGATCACCGACGCCAACCCGCAGCAGAAGGAGTACGCGTGGGGCCGCCGCATCCTGTTCGATTACAAGAACAAGGACGGCGTGCGCCTGCAGGGGATCCTGGCCGTGCCCGACGACTACAAGCCGGGCGAGAAACGGCCGATGGTCGTGATCTTCTACGAGAAGAACTCGCAGAACATGCACCAGTACAGCGCGCCGGCATACATCTCGAGCATGGGGCGGATCTCGGTGCACCCGGTGAGCATGGGGTACCTCACGATGCTGCCGGACGTGCACTTCCGGACCGGCTCGTCGCATTCGGACATGCTCGAGTGCGTGGAGGCGGCGACGAAGAAGGTCATCGAGATGGGCTACGCCGACCCGAAACGGATCGGCGTCTCGGGCCACAGCTACAGCGGCGAGGGGGCGGCCTACATCGGGACGATGTCGAAGATGTTCGCGGCGGTCGGCATGGGCGCTGGCGTCGTCGATCTCTACAACGACTTCTCGATGCCGTGGGGCTGGAGCTACGCCTACACGGGCGGCAGCGGGGACACGGCCTACAACTACTACCTCTACGGGCAGGGGCGCTGGGGATTCTCGCCGTGGGACAACCCCGAGCGCTACCGCGCCGAATCGGCGCTGACGTTTGCGCCGAAGGTGACCCAGCCGTTCCTGATCATGCACGGGACCTCGGACGGGACCGTCGGTTTCGTCAACAGCCTCGCCTTCTACCACGCGCTGCGTTACAACGGGAAGAAGGCGGTCATGCTGGCGTATCCGAACGAGGGGCACGGGCTGCGCGGCCTGGCGAACCGCAAGGACCTCACCGTCAGGTTCTGGGAGTATTTCGACCACTTCCTGAAGGGCGCACCCGCGCCGAAGTGGTGGACAGACGGCGTCTCGTACCTGGACAAGGAGAAGGCGCGGCAGCAGCCGGCGCCCCAGCCGCAGAAGTAGGAGGGCAGAGAGCGGCTGGCAGCTTGAAGCTTACAGCGGACGGCGGGCTGGGCGCGGCAAGGGCGCCGTGCCCGCCGCCGACCTGGAGGCATCCCCAGGACGATCGGCGCCAGGGATGGCCCCAGCCACCCGGGCAAACCGAGGACGCGGAGGTGCGCATGAGGGGGTGTGCGAGGCGGATCACGATCTTCGTGGTGGTCGGCATGCTGGCTGCCTCCCCGGCGTTCTCGCAGAAAGCCCCGGCCACTTCTTTCTCGGCCCTGACCGCGAAGGTGGATGCCATCTTCGAGCGCTTCGCCTCCCCGACCTCTCCCGGCTGCGCGGTCTCGGTGATCCGCGACGGGCGGGTCGCCTACGCGCGCGGCTACGGGATGGCCAACCTCGATCATGACGTCGCGATCACGCCATCCACTGTCTTCCACGTGGCGTCGGTTTCGAAGGAGTTCACCGCGGCGGCGATCGTCCTCCTGGCGCAGGACGGCAAGCTCTCGCTGGACGACGACGTGCGCAAGTACGTGCCCGAACTGCCGGACTTCGGCACCCCGATCACGATCAGGCATCTCGTCCACCACACGAGCGGCCTCAGGGACCAGTGGGACCTGCTTGGTTTGGCCGGCTGGCGCTATTCCCGCGACCTGATCACCGACGAGGACGTGCTGCAGGTCATGTCCAAGCAGAAAGCGCTGAATTTCCCTCCCGGACAGGAGTACCTGTACTGCAACACGGGCTACACGCTTCTGGCCACGATCGTCAAGCGCGCCAGCGGCCAGTCGTTTCGCGAGTTCGCCACGTCTCGCCTGTTCAACCCGCTCGGCATGACCAGCACGCGATTCAGGGACGACTTCGCCGAGATTGTGCGGAACCAGGCCCACGGCTACGTGCCGGCCGGCAAGACGTTCAGGCTGAGCGTTACGAACTTCGACACCGCCGGCGCCACGAGCCTGCTGACGACGGTGGAGGACATGGCCGCGTGGGACCGGAACTTCTACGACGGTCGTGTCGGCGGTGCGCGGTTTCTCGACCAGATCCTCACGCGCGGCCGCCTGGCGAACGGCCAGGAGCTCGACTACGCGTTCGGCCTGGTGCACGGCACCTATCGTGGGCTTCCAACCCTCGGGCACGGCGGGTCGGACGCCGGGTATCGTGCCGACTACCTCCGCTTCCCGAGTGAGAGGCTGTCGATCGTCTGCGCGTGCAACCTGTCCACGGCGGCTCCCGGCGAGTTGAGCAGGAAGGTGGCCGATGTCCTGCTCGCCGAGCGGCTGGGTCCTGCCGAAACGCCCGGCGTCGACGATCGGCCGGCCGTGACACTGTCTGCCGCGGAGCTGGCGCGATTTGCCGGGCTCTACTGGAGGCGCGGGACCGACACCTACAGGAAGCTGTCGGTGAAGGACGGCGCCTTGCGAGTGGGCTTCGACGAGACGGCCGCGGCGCTGAAGGCGGTCGCGGCGAACCGGTTCGCGGGGCGGACGTCCGACCTGGTGTTCGAGCCCGGCGATGGCGGGCGGATGGGCCTGGTCGAGATGGCCCGTTCAGCCGGGGCGAAGCCGGTGCCCTTCGAGCAGGTGGAGCAGAGCGCGCCGACCGCGGCGGAGATGGCTCAGTTCGCCGGCGCGTACCGCAGTGAGGAAATCGAGCCGACATACCGGGTCGTTGTCGAGGACGGCAAGCTGGTGCTGCGGCGGCTGAAGTTCCCGCCGCAGACGCTGACGCCGCTCGTCCGCGACGCGTTCGCGACCTCGACAGGAGTCATCAGGTTCACGCGCGACTCGAAGGGGCGTGTCAGCGGCTGTCTTCTCAACACGGGTCGCGTCCGCCATTTCGCGTTTGCCAGGCTGGCCGACGGCCGCTGACCTCCGCCACCTGCTTCCGCAGACGCGTCCGGGCCTCGACCTGCTCGTGGCAACCGGCGGCTTCCTGCCATCGCGGCGCAGGTCTTCGCCGAGGTGCCGCATCTCGCAGGCAGCCGTGTGCCGCGCAGCTCCACGAACTGGCTTACTGGGCCACGATGCCCGCGACAATCCCAGGAACCACCACGCCCGATCGCACGCACCGCCCGAAGTCGCCGTCCAACTTCAGTCTTCTGTCTCGCTATTTCTTGCCATTCCCCATGCTCTTCGGAACGGTCACGGTTGTGTTCTTCGCGGCCCAGTAGCCAAACGCATCCTGGCACGTCACGGTAAGCGTGTAGACACGGCCTGACCCGGTACCAGCCCGTTCCGCGCGCAGGCGGACCGACGTGTCTGTGGAGAGCACCCAGTCGGGATATGTGTCGCCGTCTCCCGTGCCGTTGACCGGCTCGTTGCTGGCGACGCCAACCGAGCACGCGTACGGGCCGCCGTCACCGGTCACCTGATACCTGAGGCCCACGGTTTCGAGCTGGTGATTGGGCGGCCAGAGGTACGACATCGACGGCGTGACGTCCGACACGACCGGCGGAAGCCGGAACAGGAAGTACGCCACCGGCATGTCGTGGTCCGACAGCCGCTCCGGACGATCCCCGTCCGACCTGTACGACTCCGGGAAGTCGGCGTTCGAGCGCGCGAAGTGCACGCGGCTAAATCGCCGTTGGGCGGAACCGTTGACGATGATGTGATCCAGCAGTTGCGCGTTTCCCCCGAACGAGTACGAATAGCGGTCGGCAGGCGGCATGAGCGCCGTAAGGTCGGTCAGGTCCGGATTCACGAGGTCGGTCCCCGCCAGGACCACTTGGTCGAATGGCGCCGGCGCGCCCCGGACCGACCCGATGACGTCGACGTAGCCGTCGTTCACCTCGAACGCGTTGTAGTCGCCGACCGAGATGATCCGCTCGCCGGGGTCGGCGATCTGCCGCGCCTGGATCAGGTTGGCGAGGAACTCGGCCTGCGCGAGCCGTTTCGCGCGCACGCGCGGGCCGGCCACCGGGTCGTCGATGCCGTTGAGCGAGCGCAGGTGGTTGACGATCACCGTCACCGGAACCGACATGCCGAGCCCCTGGACTTGTGCCGTGAGTACCAGCGGCGGGCGATCGTTGAGAGGCGCCGTCAGGCCCGTATTGGGATCGACGTAGATCGCATCCTTCCCTTCCTGCACCACCGTGATGTTCGTCACCCGCACCGTTCGCACCAGGAACCCGACATCGATGCCGCCGGGATCGTTGCCTTCTTCGAGATACGCCACATAGCCGGGGTTCGGGTCGCCGGCAACCACCGCGTCCGCGTTGATCTTCGACGCCAGCGCCTGCAGCGTCTGGAGGTTTTCAACCTCCTGGACTCCGAGAATGTCGGGCATCCGCATGATGTCTCGAATAGCCAGCGACGCCTTGTTCAGTCGTTTGTTGAACGCTTCTAGCGTCAGCGCCACGTCGTCGACATCCGGGTCGTTCACCGTGTCGAAGAACCGCTCCATGTTGAACGAGGCGATGGTGAATTCGTTGGTACTCGGGACGGCAACCGGCGTGGTGCTGATCAGTTCCGAGACAACGGGCGGCGCCGACGCGTCCGAAAGGATCGTCCACGTTCTGTAGGCGTAGTCGAGCACGCCCACCAGATTGCTGACCAGAGCACCAGAGGTCACGTCAATCGGCATCGAGCCAATCTGTCCCCAGCTGTTTACGCGCAGCCGCTCCGGGTTGAGATCGAACCGCGGCACCGTCGACGGCGCTCCGGTAGGCAACGGGTCGAGCACCTGAATGCCGGGCTCGCGGAAGGGCCGCGCGGTGCCGTCGATGACGCCAAAGAACAGCCCATTTGACGTGCCGGTCGCGTTCCTTTCGTTCGCCGATCCCTCCGTCGGGCTTACCGCTCTCAGGAGCGGTATGTAGACACGCATTCCCTCGTAGCGCTCGAGCTGCTCCAGGCCGCCCGGGGGCCGGAGGTCGGCAGCACTCAGTGGCATCGGGTTCGGCATCGGGTATGCCGCGCTGACTGCCGTGACGAATGGCGACGTGATCTCGGTGGTCGGAGGACTGTACGGGTCGGCAGACGGGACGTACTCGGAGACCGTACCGATCACCTGGACGTACGCGCCGACCGTGGCTGCGGCCGGCGGCGCGCCGCCGGTGTAAATGAACACGCCCTCGGAGGTGTTGGGGTCGCCGTCTGTCTCGGTGTCTGGCGTCTGGATGAAGAAGCCGTTGTTGAACCGGAGTGCGGTTACGACCCCGAACGTGTTCACGACCTGCTCGTCGTACGGCGACTCGGTGCCCGGGCCTTGAATGTCGTGGATTGAGATCGACGCTCCCGCCACCGTGAGCTTGATTGAACCGGTACTCGAACGGCCTTGGGCGTCACTGACGGTGAAGGCGAGCGACTTGACGCCCGAGGCAGTGACTCTCGGAACGACCGTTTGGTAGGAGAAGACCTTGTCCCCGGCGACAGTGTCGCCGTTCGTGCCGTCGTCATAGAGAGTCTGAACCACTACGCCGCCAATTGCGCTGAGGTCGGCGGTTGCCGCGATGCCTGTGCTCGCTTGAGGGTAGATCGCCGGAGTCGTCGCTACTGTAAACAGGACGAGGCTACCGGCCTCGAGAACGGGCGGTGATGCCAGGCCGCTACCCGTGGGGTACAGGGCAGACATGTTGCGCGGCGTCGGCGGTCCCGACGTGAAATCCGCCGAGTTGTTGTCGGTGTCCGTGGCGCCGCCGTTCTTGCGCAACACGGCCGTCGGGTTCGTCGTGGCGGGCGCCGGCGCACCTTCGTAGAAGTTCGCGCCGTCCCAGCCGACGAGATCGATGATCTGGGCCAGCTGCGCTTCAGAACACGGCGTCGAACCTCCGTTGCATGCGAGGCCCGAGGTCGAATTCACCAGCGCAACCTTGCCGCCGGTGCCCGACATGTTGACCGTACCGGTGGCGTCCGGTGTCGGGAGCGCGACGCCGTTGGCGCCTCCTGCCAGCTGCACGAGATAGTACTGGCCTGGCTGCAACGTGCCCGAAAGGGCAGTGACAGGATTCGCCCCGAAATTGCCAGTTCCCGTCGCGCTCGCGTACTGGACGGACTTGCCAGTAAGGCTCACTGCGGCGCTGCCCCGGTTGAAGATCTCGACGAAGTCGTTCCGGTAGGGCGCGCCGGTATTGCCGCCTCCGCCGTAAACCTGGCTGATGACCAGGTCAGGCGAAACGCCGCGAAGGGTCAGGTTCGTCGCAACCAGCGCCGCCGCCAGCGCGACAGCGCCGAGTGTCAGCACGCGGAACAGAGAACGAGAACGGAAACGGGATGTTCGTGACCTCGGTTTCATCGTGACCCCTCCAAGAGAGAACGGCGCGGAACCTGCAACCTGGAGCCGAGAACGCGACGGGGCGCGACGGGGTCGGGTCGGATTACAAACAGCGAGTCTCCGGCGCGACGAAACTGTAATCACACTGGCCAAACGCCTGCGGATTACAGAATCGTCATCGTCCGGGAAGGCGATCGATAATTCGACCCGACCCCTTTGGGTTACTGGTCGGCTTCGATGACCACCCTCGTGGTGTACTCCTTCCCGCCGACGGTCAGCTTCACGAGGTAGCTGCCCGGCTCGAGCGCGCCGCCTCCAGGGCCGCCGCCGCGCTGGCCACCGCCCCCTCCTCGCTGGCCCGCGGCAGCCGCTCCGGCCGGCGGGTTCCCTCGCAGGTTCCATTGCACGCGGTGCAGGCCGGCCTCCTTCGGCCCGGTCATCTCGCGAACCACCCGCCCCGCGTAGTCGCTGATGGCGATCTTCACGTCACCCGTCGCAGCCGTCTTGAGGTGGTAGCTGATGGCCGTGCCGGGCTGCGGGTTCTCGCCGCGGAAGTGCTTGCTGCCGCCGACGTTGATGCTCAGCTGCGTGTCCGTCCGCCACGCGACGCCCGGTCGCGGAGGGAACAGCGTGACGTCGGCCTTCGTCACCGCGTCGGTCAACTGCTGCAGCGGCGTGATGTCGTCGACGATCCAGATGCTGCGGCCGTGCGTGCCGACGATGAGGTCGTTGTCGCGCGGATGGATCAGCAGGTCGTCGATGCGGACCGTCGGCAGCCCGGTCATGAACCGCTTCCACTCACTGCCCGCGTTCACCGAGACGTACAGCGCGTACTCGGTGCCGAGGAAGAGCAGGTTGCGGTTCTTCGGGTCCTCGCGAATCACGTTCACGTTGCCCGTCGGCAGGTTCGCCGCGATCGACGTGAACGTCTGGCCGTAGTCCTTCGTGACGTAGACGTACGGCTTGTGGTCGTCGGTGCGGTGCGCGTCGAACGTCACGTAGCACGTGCCCGCGTCGAAGTGCGACGCCTCGACGCGCGACACGTGGGTCTCGTCCGGCACCCCCTTGACGTTGGCGACGACGTTCTTCCACGTGTCGCCGCCGTCGCGGGTCACCTGCACGTTGCCGTCGTTGGTGCCGACCCAGATGACCCCCGGAACGACCGGCGACTCGGACACCGTCGTGATGACGCTGGTCGTCGCCACGCCGTCGTGCTTCGAGGCCATCGGCGCGTCCCCCGCCACGCCCATGATCGGCCGGGTGAAGCGGCTCAGCTTGCGCGTGAGGTCGTCGGTCATCTTGTAGGTTTCGCCGCGGTCCAGCGAGATGAACAGCCGGTTGCCGCCGATCAGCACGATGCGCGGGTTGTGCGGCGAGAGCACGGTCGGCGTGTTCCAGAAGAACCGGATCGTCGTGCCCTCGGGCGGCTGCGGTACCACGTTCGACGAGGCGGCTGCCGCGAACTGCGGGTTCTGG
>Ga0105090_10001217_pt1 | contig 13707 bp, 15 predicted proteins | sample PPLLak3March2015_FD_79110 | JGI IMG/M metagenome (GOLD analysis project Ga0105090, IMG submission 79110) | Freshwater sediment microbial communities from Prairie Pothole Lake near Jamestown, North Dakota, USA - PPLs Lake P7 Core (1) Depth... | ecosystem: Environmental > Aquatic > Freshwater >... | reverse complement strand
TTATCAGTTTAAGAAAGCATCCATTATGCCTGATCATCCATTTTTATTTACCAAGATTGTCGCAACACTGGGACCTGCAAGTTCTTCGGTTGCTAAAATCCGCAAACTTATCGAAGAAGGCGTCAGGGTTTTCAGGATCAATTTTTCACATGGTACGTTTGAGGAGTATGAAGCCTATTTCGACAAAGTCAGGGAAGCTGAGAAACTGACCGGTGAATATGTTGCCATCCTCGGTGATTTATCAGGGCCGAAAATCAGGGTTGGCAAAGTAATTAAGAGTGGTGTCCTGCTCAAAAAAGGACAACTGATTGAATTTGTGAAACAGCAAGTTGTTTCTGGTGAGAAAAACTCAGAATTTGCCTTTTCATCAACCTATCCTCATTTTATAGATGAAGTAAAGAAGGGTGAAAATATTCTCATCGATGATGGAAACATTCAATTGACCTGTATTGAAAAGGTTTCCGGTAAAGCCGGCAAAAAGCTTATTTGCAAGGTTGTAGTCGGGGGTTTGGTAACTTCATCCAAAGGAATCAACCTTCCCGATTCTGTTCTTTCCGTTCCTTCCATGACAGAAAAGGATTATGCCTGCGCTGAATTTGCTGTGAAAAAAGGATTTGATTTCCTGGCTTTGAGTTTTGTCAGGAGTGGTGAAGATGTGCTGGCATTAAAGAGGGAACTCATTCGTCTGAAAGCAAGGCCAAAAACGGATGGATTAAAAGGAGGACGCTTTGATTTCTCTAAAGTCTTTGAAGATGCTGAAAACTATATTCCCATCATCAGCAAGATCGAAAAGCCGCAGGCAATAGATAACCTTCAATCCATCATTGATGAAACCGATGGAGTCATGGTTGCCCGTGGCGATTTGGGTGTGGAGATGGACCTTGCGGAGGTGGCCATCCTTCAGAAAAAAATTGCCAGGCTATGTCACGAAAATGGTAAACCGGTTATTGTTGCAACCCAAATGCTGCAAAGCATGATTGAATCGCCCGTTCCAACCCGTGCTGAGGTTTCGGATGTGGCCAATGCCATCTTTGATGGCGCCGATGCTGTGATGCTTTCAGGTGAAACTGCTGTCGGAAAATATCCTGTCGAAATAGTCAGGATGATGAACAGGATTGCAGATAAAACCAACTCTTACATTAAAGCCAGCTCGGCCAGTGAAGGTATGTTTATAAACAGAACAGATATTTTCAGTCGCACTGCAGCCCTTGCCCATGGAGTCAGCACCATTGTAAAAGATATAAGGCCCAAATTAATCGTCACCTGGACACGGTCGGGCGGAAGCTCAATTTTTCTTTCACAACAGCGGCTTTTGGTTCCTATCATCGCATTTGGAGAAAATGAAACGCGGTTGCGCCAGCTTTCTGTTCTTTATAGTATCAAACCGGCTTATATGAAACAACCTTCATCAGGAAGTGCTTTCATCAAAACTGTGGATAAGCTTTTGATCAAAAACAAATGGGCCATTAAAGGAGATTCCATTATCATCATTACCGGCGATCCAATAACCAAACCCGGAATCGTAAACCGCATTGTGATCCATTATGTCGGGGAATCGGTGGAGTGAAAGGGGAAAATGGAAATAGGGAAATAAGGAAATAGGGGTAGCGGCAGGAGCAGTGGCAGTAGCAGAGCAGTAATAGGTGGACGACCGAAAACCGAGAACAGGAAACCGAGAACAGAGAACAGAAAACCGTGAACTTTTCTTTAATTTATCCCCGTCCCTCTGGCAATCATCACAGCCAAAAGGGGAATGATTGCAAGGATCAGCAATTCCAGCCGAATATACATTAAAAGTCTTTTAACCGTCTTTTCGTTCAAATCAGGCTCCTGTCCGTTGTTCACCTGTTTTCTCCATTTGAGGAATTTAATAGTAGGGAAAATAGATAATACTGCCAATATCACAAACAAAGTCAGCTTGGTGTGAAAGAGGGGATTGCTCAAATAGTACTCGGAGCCTTTGCCATAAAAAAACCATCTCAGGAGTCCGGTTGCCAGAACAAGCAATGCAGACATGCCATAGATCAGGTCGGTGATGGCAAGTGAATTGATCTGTTCTTTGGTCATTTTTGGTTTTAAAAGAAGATGCTCAGAGATTAATGAACCCATTAAAAGCATAATCCCGATATAGTGCAAATAAGGAAGAGCAATCATCATATTGATAAGTTTAACCGGTTAAACAACTGAATTATTCATTTGTTTACGAAAGTAAAAATTTAAAATGACATACAGATTTTAGATTTCCAAACACGGAATAAACTATTTTTGTTTCACAATCCTTTATAACTAATAAATTGAGAGATTTACTTACAAGTTTTGCCAGCACTTTTTTGACTTTATTATTAATGATCTCTCTGCCATTTATTACCTCGGGACAATCACACAATTACTGGACGAGGAGCTTCAACGAAGAATCATCATTGGTTTCAGGAGCAGTCGTCGGAGGTGGTTCAGGACCAAGCGCCATCTATTATAACCCGGCAAGTATCTCCGAAATAACCCAATCCAAATTCACCCTGAATGCCAGCTTATTCTCATTCGATTTTATCAATGTTAAAAACGGACTTGGCGACGGTATCAATATTAATTCCACCAAAGGCAACATCAAACCCAGGTTTATTTCTTATATGATCCACTTAAAAAAATACCCTAACTGGAACTACCAGGTTGTATACCTTAACAATGAAAACACACGCATTGACCTCACCGAATCTGTCGATAAGCAGATGGACATCCTAACCCATGTACCGGGTGATGAAAGGTATTTCGCCATTTACCAGACATCCAACCATTTCCGCGACGACTGGATCGGGATTGGTGGATCGGTAAAACTCAATAATAAATTATTTCTGGGACTGGCTTTTTTTGTCACCGTTAAAAGCTGTACCATTGCGAATCTTGTGGACATTGAGGCTTTCCCTATTCATACGGTAGTTTACGATACCCTACCGGCCGAACCGAATTATTCAGCCCGTTATTATGAGTACAGCTATATAAAGTATAGCGATTACAGGATACTAGGAAAGGCTGGCATACTTTACACAGGAAAATCGTTCAGCGCGGGCATCAGCATTACCACTCCATCACAGGGGGTATATACCGATGGAAAAAGGGCTGCACATACAGAACTGCAATCCAATATTCACATGCCCGAAACAGGAGACCCGATCCCCGATTATATCATAGCTGATTACAAGGAAAAAGGCGATGTGGATGTTTCCTATAAAACACCTTTTTCCATTGCTGCCGGAATTACCTGCAACTTTATGGACAATATGCGGACCGCTTACTTTTCAGCGGAATATTACACAGGCATCGGGCCATACCGGTTGATGGAGGCAAATGAAAGCACCAGTCTCTCATATGGATTACCTGCCGTTTTACAACCCTACGATGATTGGCTTACGCATGTAAGCGGAGCTAAACCTGTTTTAAATGCCGCTATCGGATACAGCTGGACATTGAAGCAGGATCTTCGCCTGATGGCCGGGTTCAGGACAGATTTCAATTACCAGAAAAACTTCGATTATGAAGAACTGGATCCTTACCGTGAAGAACAGAATATCCGCGTCGACCTTTACCACATTACCGGCGGGCTGGCATGGAAGATATTCGGGCAGGACATCACTACCGGCCTTGAGTATCACGTTGGCAAAAGGGCAGAACAGCCACAACTGATCAATCTTTCGGACCCTGTTGAATATAATACTATCGAAAACGCACCCCTGCAGGGTACACGCAACAATAACCTTGCTGCTGTTTTCAATTCAGTCAGCATCTACCTCGGAGCTTCGTTTAATTTCGGGGGAGAGAAGAAATAGAAGTAAATTCCAGGCGACAAATTAAAAATAGCAAACAAGCCCAAATGGCACAAGTGGACGCTTGGGCCATGCAGGATTAAATAATCATGCACAAACAAAACATCCTCATTTTGTTTTTCGGATTAAGAAAAATGTATTTTTGGAGAGCAGTTCGTAGCACGAAATTCCATGGTGAAATACCCTACCTGCATGTGTGGAACGCCAGCAGCAATATATAAATTAAATCAATGACACTCGATGAAAACAAGCGAAGCGCGGTTTGAAGCGAAAGTGGAATTGATCCCGACAGCAAAGCTAGTCGGGATCACAGGGTCATATTCCCCGCTGCTTGCAGCGAATAAAAATAAAATTCAAATGTAATACCTCGCTGCTCTGCAGCGAAGAAGTTTATTGCTTCATTAAAGCTAACACAGGTAATAATGCAAAATAGTTAAAAACTAAAAAGGAATTGTAAAATGAATAAAATTATAAAATTTGGAGAAGATGTAGAGGGTTATAACGTGGCTGTTTTAAATGAAAGAGAAATAAGAGCAGCAGCAGGAATCCTTTTTGTTATGATGTTTATCTCAATCGTGTTGGCCGCTGTAAAAGGAGATTTTTTATTGCTCAAGTATGCTACGGTAATATTCCTTACAGACATCCTGATTCGTGTTCTTGTTAATCCTAAATTTTCCCCTACATTAATCCTCGGACGCTTGATCGTAAGGAACCAGGTACCCGAATATGTGGGGGCTCCGCAAAAGAAGTTTGCATGGATCATAGGTATCGTTCTGGCAAGTACAATGTTCATTCTCATGGTTTTGGTAAACTCATTCAGCCCGATTACAGGTATTATCTGCCTGATCTGTCTGGTATTTTTATTCTTCGAAACTTCATTCGGTATTTGCCTCGGATGTAAGTTTTACCCTTTATTTTTTAAAGACAAAGTGCAATACTGTCCGGGTGAAGTCTGTGATGTAAAATCGAGGCAACCCATTCAAAAAACATCCGGATTGCAAGTGCTTATTGTCTTTGGATTTATCGTATACATTGTGCTAACCGTATTATTGTTTCATGAAAATTTTAAGGAAAAACCATTTGACTTATTTGGAATACAAAACGCAGCACAATCTGAATAAAAGATTACCCACGCAACAGTGTTACCCCAACTGGCGCATTCTGTTAATCAATGGAAACAGCATTAGAACACATTTTAACAAGCAGTTATAAAGTTGATATGATTGCCTGGATGGATGCTCATCCCGAATATTTTGAGGAGGCCATTAAATTAGCTGTTTCAAATAAGCAACCCTATTCCTGACGGGCAGCCTGGTTGTTGTGGAGTTGTATGGAAAAAAATGACCAGCGAATACAAGGTTACGTTAAAAGCATCATTGACACCCTACCTGCCAGGAATGATAATCAACAGCGGGAACTATTAATAATTCTCCACCAAATGGAGATAAATGAAGAACTTGAAGGTTTACTTTTTAATCATTGTATTTCGATTTGGGAGAAAGTAAATAAAAAGCCATCCTTGCGGCTTACTGCTTTTAAGATCATCGTTAAATTAGCGAAAAAGCATTCTGATTTATCCCGTGAAATTATTTTTCTTAAACAAAATCAATATCTGGATTCGTTATCGCCTGCTGCATATAAATCTGTTATAAAGATGATAAAGGGGCTTACTCAGTAATGAACCACATGGAGAATTTGACCCGCAAACATTCCGCAGGATCACTCAACCGGTTAGGAAAACTTATGAGTGCTGTGTACAGGCTTCCTTTTTAATAAGTACATTTGCGATAAAATTTTACAATTCAACAAATAAATTATCCGCTTGATGTTTTGTCTTTTTTATTAATTTTAACTTTTCATGTCAAATCTTAAATGCGTACTTTAAAAAACAGTATAATTATGAAAAACAAAGTTTTAAATGGAGTATTGTTATCTTTTGTGTTGTCATTAATAATTGCCTGTAACACAAAAAATGCAGAACCTGTTGCAGTAGTGATCGACAAAGAACAAATTAAAAAGGAAATTCAGGCCAAGGAAGATGGATTTGCTGAGGTTTACAATGCGCGGGAATTGAAAAATATTGGCTATTATGCTGATGATGCCACTTCCTTTTCGCAAAACAGGGAGCCACTGGTAGGAAAGCAGGCAATTATTGAGTATTTAAAGGCCAATATAGATTCCATACCGGTATCCAATAAAATTTCATTTGAAACCAGGGAGGTTTATGTTTCAAACGATGGGAACCAGGTGGTTGAAATTGGCTATTTTAAGGTATTCGACTCCATTGATAACACAACAGTTAATTCCGGAAATTATATGAGCCTGTTTGAAAAAAGAAACGGTAAATATGTTTGTGTAAGGGACATGAGCGTGTCTGATATACCGTTCGAATAATCAGGCGTAAAATAAGTTTTTATCAGAGGCTGTCCGGGAAGTATTTTCGGATGGCTTTTTTATTTATAAAACTGCTTTATGTCTGAATCAGGATCATTTATTGATTAAATCTGCTGAGGATCATCTTCTGCCTCCGCCACCTCTTGAGCCGCCGCCACCACCTCTGGCACCGCCTCCGCCGCTATAGCCGCCTCCACCTCTCGAGCCTCCGCCTCCGCTATAACCGCTACTTGAACGAGAGGATGCTGAAGAACTTGGTCTGGAGGAAGAAGACATATTTGATGTTGATGGCTGTTTTGAAGCAGAAGAACCCTTCGACATATTGTTTGATGTTGATGGCTGTTTTGATGCTGAAGATCCTTTAGACATATTGTTTGATGTTGATGGCTGTTTCGATGCAGAAGAACCTTTGGACATATTGTTTGCCGGCTGCTGGGAAGCCGAAGATCCTTTTGACTGGCGATTTGCAGGTTGCTGGGAAGCAGACGCTCCACCTGACGGACGATTGGATGCATTATTCTTGTTATAATTCCCATTCGCATTATTATGGTTCACGGTATTGGAACTATTTCTGGAATTATTGTAATTATTATAATTATTTGTATTATGAACCACTACCGTACTGTGGCCATATCCCCCACCATGATACCCCCCATGGTAATAGTAATTATTATGGCGATAAATCCCAACCGCCATTACAGTAACAGCTGCAAAATAAGGCGGATAATAACCGTAATAATAAGGTGGAGCATAGGGAACATAAACAGGTGAATATACATATTGTACCACCGGAGCTGATTCAACTACTATAACAGTGGTTGAACCCGCACTGCTCTCTGTAACAGGTTCGGTGCCGGTGTACCCTGGATTAGGCGTAACAGGTGGAGTTGCAGGTTTAGGCTCTATCACATAATCTTTACCATACAAATCTTTATCACCTACAATTTGTAACGTAACTTTATCATTTTTATCCTTTGATAATAAAATTACAGCAACATCCTGTGTCTCTTTTTCCGCGACATCAACCTGAAGTATGAAAGTAAAATCTTTGTCTTTCTGCTTTGTCTGAACTTTTATGAAATCAACTTTATCATCAAGATTCAGATCCAGGTTATTGATTCCTGTTTCTTTAAGATTTAAAGTTTTTTCAAAGTCTTCAATGGTCTTTGACTTTTGAAAGAGATCCAATACAGCATAAAGATCCAGGTTATCCCCCGGTAAGCCTAATAATGTCGTATCATTCTCTGTTTGAGAAAAAACAGGAAAACTTAATAAGCTCGTCGCTATTACTAAAAATGATAAAAAATTACCTTTCATGATATTATGATATAAATATAAATAAATTCGCGCTCAAATTTACAAAAAATACGCCTAACAAACGATTAAATAAATTTATGATAACGATTCGAGCAAAAAATATTGTTTAAGGAATATCATTTTTTCAGCTCATTACACGTTGAGATTTACTCACTATCATATTTGAAACTCTCATACACATTATATTTGGAATTCTATTCAACTTTGGAATGGTTTCTGGAGACATTGTGAACCTATTCCTTTCATTATTGTTAATTCCACTGGCAGGAGATTTTAAATATTTTTTATGCATACTTCTACCCGGTTATTTTGTCTAACGGTTTAAAATATACTATCATGAAAAAAACACTACTCGTTTCTCTCACAGCCCTGATGTTCAGCATCGGCTTTGCTCAGACCGCAACTAATTTTAACTGCAATGATTGTGAAGGTGTCAACCACGATCTATTCACTGAATTAAATGCCGGAAAGGTCATCGTCATTTGTTGGGTTATGCCCTGCGGGTCATGCGTCGGCCCTTCATTGACAACCTCTAATGTTGTTGCAAGTTTTGAAAACAGTTATCCGGAAAAGGTTTTCATGTATCTTGTGGATGATTATGCAAACACCAATTGCAACTCATTGAACAATTGGGCAAACAACAACAATATCCATCCGGCCAGTGTGTTTTCCAATTCAGCCATTAAGATGTCGGATTATGGTTCACCCGGGATGCCTAAAGTGGTCGTTGTGGGCGATGTAAACCATGCAGTTTTTTATAACGCAAATAATTCTGTTAATGCCACCGCTCTTCAGGAAGCCATTAACACAGCTATTACTTCTACTACAACCGGAGTTGAGGAAGATAAATCCGCTTTCTCTTCCGTCGAATTCTTCCCGAATCCTTCCAGCACCAATTCCTCAATTGTTTTCTCATTGGTAAAGTCATCGGATGTAAAAGTTGAAATCCATGATCAGCTGGGAAAGAAAGTTTCTGAAATGAACCTGGCCAATCTTCCGCAGGGAGAAAATAAAATTGAAATCAGCACTGCTGAGCTAAGTAACGGGATTTATTTTATTAAATTGAGTGATGGCATCAGGAGTAAAATGATCAAGGTGGCGATAACCCGCTAATCCCTTTGCAAAAAAATAATATGAATCAGAAGGCATTGTTCATGCTTGATGATTTTTGCTTGTAATTTCATGACTTTATTTCTGGATTAAACAGACTTGTGTATGAAAGATTTTTTCTTGACAATACTAATCTTGTTTTTATATATGGGACCTTCCTATGCACAATGCTGTGCAGGAGGTTCAGGCAGCCCGATAGCCGGAGGTACTTCACAGGGCGTATTGTCGGCTAAGCAGTTCGAGTTGAATACCAACTTTCAGTTCATCAACAGCGATAAGTTTTACACCGGCGATTCCCGCGACACCAGCAATCCTAAATATCAGTTTAGAAGTGCTTACCAGTATTTAAGGTTTGCTTATGGCGTGACGAAGGATTTTACCATGTCAATCGAAACCGGCAATTATTTCTATAAAGAAGAAATTGGCCTTGATAATAATCCTTCAAGTAATTATAAATCTTCGGGCATAAGCGACCTTGTCATTTTCCCGCGTTACGATATTTTAAACGTGTCCACCGACAAAGCCAAGACCGAAATTACCGTTGGTTTGGGATATAAAATTCCCATCGGAAGCTATAATGATTCAACTGGAAATGTGGAACCTTATTCGGGAGAGACTTATTATGTCAGAAATCCACGGGCAGTGCAGCTTACAACCGGTGCACAGGATATTATTTTTTATACATTTTTTTATAGGGGTTACCCCAAACATAACCTTCGTTTTTTTGCCAATGCGCTTTATATCAAGAAGGGCTGGAACCCGCTGGGTGAAAAGATGGGCGATTTTGCAACTGTCGGGCTTTTTGTAAGCAAATCGTTTTTGCCAAATTTGGGAACCACTTTGCAGGTGCGGGGCGAATTGATTGCACCAATGAAACTGAATAAAGTTGTCGAGGAAAATGATTTCCAATCCGACAATACCGCATCAGGTTACAAAAAAGTGTTTGTAACGCCAATGGTCAATTACTCCTTTTGGAAATTTAACGTGTACGCGCTCATTGATCTTCCGGTTTATCAGTATGTGACCGGAAACCAGGTAGGCACCGAGCTTCAGGTTACGGCAGGACTCACATTCAGGTTTTTTGCCATGAAAAGTAAGGTCGATAATTTAGAGATGGGCGATTATTCCTGCCCGATGCATCCTGAGGTTACTTCATCCTTTAAAGGTGAATGCCCTAAATGCGGAATGGATCTGGAGAAGAAAAAGTAACCTTATAGAACATTTATCAGGGTTATTCAATTTGCCTTAATAACTCAATCACGTAAAAGTCAGGTGGGATGCATCCCGAATGATTTATGCAAATTCCTTAATACCGTCCTTGTTTTATTCTAACATAAACAATCTTTATATTGCTGTTGCCGGTTTTTCGCTCATCCACCTGAAACTTCTTAATGCTCTTGATCAGCGGTAGTAATTTGTTGAATCCGAAATTTCTCGGATCGAAGTCGGGATGTTTTTTCAATATTAAGTTACCCAGTTCGCCAAGAAAGGCCCAACCATCTTCATCAGCAAGGTCATTGATTGAATCGGTAATGGATTTGATAATCTCATTATCTATTTTATTCAGGGTATCGGCTGGCGGTGCGGCAGGCTCTTTCCCTTTTAAAGGCCTGGTCGTTTTTATAGAAATTTGCTTCTGTTTTAATATTTCTATGTAGATAAATTTTTCGCACGCTGAAATAAAAGCCGACGGGGTTTTCTTTTCTCCCATGCCGATGACTTTCATTCCGGCTTCACGCAAACGGGTGGCAAGCCGCGTGAAATCGCTGTCGCTCGAAACAATGCAAAAACCGTCAACTTTGCCTGAATACAGTATATCCATCGCATCGATGATCATGGCGTTATCGGAGGAGTTTTTGCCGGTCGTATAACTGTATTGCTGAATGGGTGTAATAGCGTTTTCCAGCAGGATGGTTTTCCATCCGGTAACGGCAGGCTTGGTCCAGTCGGCATATATCCGTTTAAAGGTTGGGGTGCCATATTTGGCTAATTCTTCCAGCATTCCCTTCAGGCTTGCATGGGGTACGTTTTCTGCATCAATGAGCAATGCGATCCTGAGATCTTTTGATATGTCCATTTTGAATATTTATTATTTGAGTAATTACAAAGGTAAAAGAAATTTGTAAGATTCCTATTGAATATTAACATACAATTATAACCGACCAGAAAGCCATTGCTGTAAGGGTTCTAATGCATTTGATGAACTTTCCGGTTCACAGGAGTTTCCGGTTGCAGAAAAATATTTTAGTTAAATGTAAAAATCTTTGTCGGATGTATTATATTTTGACTACTTTTATACTTTATTGAAAATATAGCGTTATTCTGTAACAGTTCTGATCCTTTTTAATGTGCTTCCGCTAAAAAGCTAAAATTTATTGACAGGATTTTCTTTTGACATCTCAGCCTTTAACCTGTCGAGGCAGAGAATAGCTTCTTAACATTTCCGATACACGATTAAAGGTAAATTGATTTTTAAAACTGCTATAGAAGTGGTTTTAAACAGTTGTTTTTTTTCATTGTAATTCACATTTTAAATTTAGTAGCCATGACCACGATAAGAAAAAATTATAATAAGTACGACAAAAAACCAGTACTCTTCAAGACACCCGATCTGTCGAAGATGCAGGAAGTAGTCATTGATGTAAGAACAAGGATTTATATCGCACCCGGCGCTGATCCCGAAAAGGCCCGCGTCCGCTATTTGGCCAGGCTGGAAGCCAGGGGTAAAGTGTTCATTCCGGGAAAGACCCAATAACGGTCTGGAAAAGAAAAGATTCTTTAAGAAGTCTTCCGTGATTTAGCTCAGAAAGTCGGGGATATCCTCCAACTCTGTGAAAATCTCATAGACTGGGTTATTTAAATACTCCCATAAACCTTAGATTGTTTTTCTATCTTCAGCTATTGCATTTGCAATTACTTTATTAACAACTAAGGTGATTTTCATGATTTGAGGATCACCGCTTAAATGATCCTGAAATAAAAAAAAACCCACCTTTTATGGGCGGGCTTTCTTTTTTCATGGTTAATCAGGGTTGGCCTGATTGCATAACCTGTCAACTTACGGGTGTCCGGCCTTCGAATGCAAGCTCGAAAAACTTTTTCCACTCAGTATAGCTGCCAGTAATTATATACCGCCCATGTCTGTACTTGACGGATACAGTATAATAGGCCGGTCCCTCATTTCCTTGCAAGAATGCAGGAGTAAGTTGTTCGTGCATAGCCCTGACAAGATAAGGATTCTGCAGCGCAGCCTTTAAGGTGATTTTTACAGTAAAGCGTGGAGCTTCATCTGCAATTGTCGAGTAGTTCATTGTTGCAAAAGCAACCAGAACAAGGATCAAAATTAAATTTTTTGTTTTCATGGCTTCTTTGTTTTTAGTTGGTGATTAATTAAATGAACTTAAAGTTAATGAAGCAAATTTAATATGGCTTGAAGCCTAAACCATGGCAGAAAACAACCGGAAAAATAATCGGTGGATTTCATGGGGCACCGTTCATCCTATAAATAAATTTAGGATTTAGGAATAAGGATTTAGGATTTAAGTTAGTCTTTTTGTGCGGTGGAAAAATCAGTTTGTCAATGCTGGTAGCTTTCTTTATTTCCAATATGCCCGAAGCCATTGCCGGAACCTCGGGTATGGTTGCAGGTGCATGGAGCCGAAAGCGGATTTTTCTCCTTTGGTTCATTATCGCCATTGTATGCGCTTTCGCTTCATTGGCCGGTTACGGATTATTCAGCAATGGATCCCCTTTGGCTATTGCTTTTATACAGGCATTTGCGGGAGGCGCAATCCTTGTGATGTTGCCAACAGTATGATCCCCGAAGCGTATGAACATGGCGGCCGGTTGGCCGGCATTTTTATCGTTTTCGGATTTGTTACTGCTGTTTTTGTTGTTTTGCTGGAAGATATTCCTTCCCGATAAATTAATTACATCCGAAAAAAAACTTTGAAAAGTGATATGTCTTCCTGTTCTTTGTTGCAAATAAAAAGATATAAAACACACAAAGGCATTCATAGATTTAGTTCATTATGAAGATTTCAATAATTGGTGCAGGAATTTCCGGTTTATCAGCAGGCTGTTATTTGCAGATGAAAGGTTTTGAAACGGAGATTTTTGAGAAACATTCAAAACCGGGAGGTCTCTGCACCAGCTGGCAGGTCGGGGAATATACTTTCGATGGTTGCCTACACTGGCTCCTGGGTTCCAATAGCAGCAATCCTTTTTACAAATTATGGTCGGATCTGATTGATATGGAATCCGTTGAATTTGTCAGCCACGAGGTACGAATGGATATTGAAGTAGAACACAGCGCTGATAAATACGGCAGCAGGGTATTTCACCTTTATACTGACCTGACGAGGCTGGAGAGCTATATGACCGACATCGCTCCTGAAGATGCTGCACAAATTAAAAAGCTGATCTGCTCTATTCGCAGGATCCAGCGGTATGATTTCCCTCCCGAGGTAAAAACCCTGCCTGCGTTTTATTCAATGAAGCAAAGAATCGGCATGATAAAGCATCTTCCGCTGCTTTTTTTCATGCTCAGGAACCGTTATGTGACGAATATTTCCTTCGCTAAAAAACTGAAGAACCCCTTTCTCAGGGAAGCATTCAGTTTGTTCTTCGATGGCGAAGAAGTTCCTCTTTTTGTCATTACCATCCCCCTGGCTTTTTCTGAGCTGAAAGGGACCGGTTATCCAGTAGGCGGTTCCCTTCGTTTTGCAAAAAGGATTGAAGAAAAGTACTTTTCACTGGGAGGGAAAATCAATTATAATTCAGGTGTCAAAGAAATCCTGGTAAAAAATAATATTGCTACTGGAGTTCTTCTGGATAATGGCCGCGAGATTGCATCGGATATTACGGTTTCTGCCGCCGACTGGTATTTCACTGTATTCAAAGTGCTGAAAGGTAACTTCACGGATAAAAAAATACTGGATCTCCGCGACGGGAAAAGTTTTCAGGTTTATTATTCTGTGATCAATGTGTCGCTTGGAATCTCCAAACCACTCAGCCACCTTTCGCATTTTTCAAGGTTTCCCATCCCAAAAGTACTTGTTTCACCCGA